>Ga0207868_1000341_pt1 | contig 54537 bp, 51 predicted proteins | sample Passage237B_FD_187370 | JGI IMG/M metagenome (GOLD analysis project Ga0207868, IMG submission 187370) | Cellulose adapted compost microbial communities from Newby Island Compost Facility, Milpitas, CA, USA - Passage2 37B (SPAdes) (version 3) ... | reverse complement strand
CGGCGCGGGTCGTCGGCCGGGATCTGCAGGTCGTCCAGGCGCGATGCGGCGATGAACGGGTACGTCAGCACCTCGGTGAGCCCGCTCTCCGCGAGCGTGCGCGCCACGTTGCGGCGCACCTTCTGCTCGTGGGTGTACCCACGTCCGGGAGGCGCCACCGGCAGCACCGACGGCAGGTTGTCGTAGCCGCGCAGGCGCGCGACCTCCTCGACCAGGTCGATGGGCGACTTCAGATCCGGGCGCCACGTAGGCGGCGTCACGGTGAGCGTCTCGCCCGAGCGAGTCACCGCGCAGCCGACCTTCTCGAGCGACGCGACCACCTCGTCGGCGCCGTACTCGACGCCCACGATGCGGTCGGGGAAGCCCGCGTCCATCGTGATCGTCGGCACGGCCGCGACCTCGTCGACGTCGGTGTACACGTCCTCGATCTCGCCGCCGCCGAACTCCTGCATGAGCCGCAGCGCGCGCTCCACCGCGACGGGCGGCAGCGCCGTGTCCACCCCGCGCTCGAAGCGACGCGACGCCTCGGAGCCCAGCTTGTGCCGGCGCGCGGTGCGCGCGATCGACACCGGGTCGAAGTGCGCGCCCTCGAGCAGGATGTCCGTGGTCGTCTCGGAGATCTCCGTGTCCAGGCCGCCCATGACGCCGGCAAGGCCGACGGCACGCGCGCCGTGCCCTCCCTGCGAGTCGGTGATGAGCAGATCCTCGGTGGACAGCTCGCGCTCGACGCCGTCGAGCGTCACGAGCCTCTCCCCCGCCGATGCCCGGCGCACCACGATCGGCGCCGTCAGCGTCGCGAGGTCGTAGGCGTGCAGGGGCTGCCCCAGCTCGAGCATGACGTAGTTGGTCACGTCCACCGCGAGCGAGATGGGGCGCATCCCCGCCTGCGTGAGGCGGCGCTTCATCCACTCGGGAGACTCAGCGGCCGGGTTGAAGCCGCGCAGCACGCGCGCCACGAAGCGGTCACAGCCGCTGCGCCCGCGGATGGGCTCCTGGTCCTCGATCACCACCGGGAAGCCGTCGCCGGGCGCGCCGCTGAGCTCCACCGCGAGCGCGGGATCGCGGAACTCCTGGCCCGTCGCATGCGAGTACTCCCGCGCCACGCCGCGCACCGAGAACGCGTAGCCGCGGTCCGGCGTCACGTTGATCTCCAGGGTGGCCTCGTCGAGCCCCAAGAGCGGGATCGCGTCCTGGCCGGGAGTGAGGTCGTCGGCGGAGAAGCCGGGGATCGTCACCTCGGACAGCCCCGACGGCGACGCGAGCACGATGATGCCCGTGTGGTCCTCGCCCAGGCCCAGCTCGCGCTGCGAGCAGATCATGCCGTCGGACCAGTGCCCGTACGTCTTGCGGCCGCCGATGGGGAACGGCCCGGGCAGCACGCCGCCGGGCAGGACGACCACCACGTAGTCGCCCTCGTGGAAGTTGTGGGCGCCGCAGACGATGCCGCGGCTGGCCGGGTACTCGGCCTTGTCGTCGGGCGCGTGCCCGGGGCCTGCGGGGTCGTTGTGCTCGCCCACGTCCACCCGGCAGTAGTTGATGGTCTTGCCGTTGGACTGCGGCTCCTTGACGAGCGACAGCACGCGGCCCACCACGAGCGGGCCGGTCACGCCGCCGCCCTCGATGCCCTCCTCCTCGAGGCCCACGCGCGCGAGCGCGGTCGCGACCTCTTCGGGGGTGGAGCCGGGGACCAGGTCCACGGACTCCTCAAGCCACTTCAGCGGGATCTTGGGCATGTCAGATCACCATCCCGAACTGCTGCGAGAAGCGCACGTCGCCCTCGACCATGTCGCGCATGTCCTTGACGCCGTGGCGGAACATCAGCGTGCGCTCGATGCCCATGCCGAACGCGAACGCCGTGTACTCGTCCGGGTCGATCCCCGCCGAGCGCAGCACGTTCGGGTGCGTCATGCCACAGCCTCCCCACTCGATCCAGCCCGTGCCCTTGCACGTGCGGCACTCCGTGTCCGATCCGCCGCACACGAAGCAGCGCAGGTCCATCTCCGCGCTCGGCTCCGTGAACGGGAAGAACGACGGGCGCAGGCGCGTCACGGCATCGGGTCCGAACAGGCTGCGCGCGAACGCGTCGAGCGTGCCCTTGAGGTGCGCCATGGTCAGCCCGCGATCCACCGCCAGGCCCTCGATCTGGTGGAAGACCGGAGTGTGCGTCGCGTCGAGCTCGTCCGTGCGGAACGTCTTGCCCGGGCACACCACGTAGATGCCGCGCCCCTCCTCGAGCAGCGCCGCGCGCCGGGCGAGCGCCGCGCGCACCTGCACCGGCGAGGTGTGGGTGCGCAGCACGATGCCGGCGTCCGGCGGGTCCACGAAGAACGTGTCCTGCATCTCGCGCGCCGGGTGGTCCGGGTCGAAGTTCAGGGCGTCGAAGTTGAACCACTCCGCCTCGATCTCCGGACCGTCGGCGACCTCCCAGCCCATGGCGACGAACGTGTCGCACATGGTCTCCTGGAGCGCCTCGAGCGGGTGGCGGGCGCCGCGCAGCTCGCGGCTCGCGGGAAGCGTGACGTCCACGGCCTCCTCGACCAGCACGCGGGCGTCGCGCTCGGCCTCGAGCTCGGCTTGGCGGGCGGCGAGCGCCGCGGTGACGCGGGCGCGAGCGGCGCCGAGCAGCTTGCCTGCCGTCGCCTTCTGCGACGCGTCCAGCGCGCCGATGCCCTTGTTGGCGAGCGTGAGCGGAGCCTTGTCGCCGACGTGGGCGAGACGGGCTTCCTTGAGCTCCTCGAGCGTGGTGGCGGCCTGGAAGGCGGCGACGGCGGCATCGGCCGCGGCGGCGACTCCGGCCTCGTCGAGCGGGGAAAGATCAGACATGAAGGACCCTTTGCAGAGCGTGGGATTCGCGGGAAGTCTACCGGCGCGACAGGGCCCTGGTCTGATGCGGCTGGTGCGGCACTCGCGGCAGGGGGCCGACGCGCGTCCAGTCAGGCCCGGAGGTTCTCCCCGGGCCTAGCTAAACAGCGAAAGTGCACGCATGGGTGCCAGGGTACACCGAAGTCCGGAGCGGCCTGGTCTGCCGCCCTCGCCGTCGCCCGCGGGAGCTCACCTCGCTCAGCCGCAGCCGCGTCAGCCGGTGAAGCGCGCGCCCACGGCGAAGAGCACGGGATCGACGATCGTGCCGTCGCGCTGGCCGTCGGCGTCGAGAGGGCCGCCGTCCTGGACCCGGAAGGTGACGGTGGTGCCGGAGATCTCCGCATCGGTCACCTGCACCCATGCGCCGCCGACGAGCTTCCACACCTGGTTCACCGGCTGGGGCAGAGTCGCCGTGAACGTGGCCCACGCCCCCGGCCCCAGGACCTCTGCCGTGAAGCCCATGACCCCCACGGGTCCCACGATCCCCGGCGGAGGCGCGGGCGAGACGTCTGTCAGCGGCCACCACTGGACGTCGCTGACCTCGGTCACGTCGAGCGCTGTGAACGATGCCGCCTCGTGGCCCTCGTCGTCGAGCACGACGAACGTCGTGGCGGGGTACGGCGCGTGCACGGCGCCGATCGTGTGGCCCTGGCTCAGGAAGTTCACGCCGCGCGGGTCCCGGGCGACTCCTGGGGTCCACGCGCTCGGCACTGTGAACGCGTTCCTCAGCGGACTGTCGACGGCGGGCATCATCGTCAGCTGGGGCCATGTGGGCAGCAGCTCCCCGCCGTTGTCCTGCAACGGCCCCAGCCGGGGATCGCCGCCAGGCACGATGAAGTTCTCGCGTTCCTCGGCGCCCGCCTCCGGGTCGCCGATGCAGCTCGCGTCATCTGTCCAGATGTAGCCGCGCGTGAGCAGTTCCGCGCCGTTCGCGATCGCGCATGCGTCGTCCTGCCCGTTGCGGGAGAACACCGTGGTCCCGATCCTCAGCCGCGATGCGTCCTCCGTGACGAACACCGCGTTGCCCAGGCCGCTGGCGGCGGTGTTGCCCACCAAGGTCGACTGCGCCCACCACATCCGGGCGCCGTCCATGTACACCGCACCGCCTTTGCCGGAGGCGCGGTTGTCGGCGAACGTGACCGCGCCCAGCACGCCGTAGGCGCTGCCGTCGACGGCGTACAGCGCCCCGCCGTCTGCCGCGCTGTTGCGCGCGAAGGTGTTGGAGAGGAAGTCCACGACGGGACCGTCGACGTAGACCGCTCCGCCACGGCCCAGGGCGCGGTTGTCGACGAACAGCGAGTTGCCCTCCGCCACGATCCCCGAGCCCGACACCCAGACGGCGCCGCCGTGCTCGGTGACGACGGCGCCGTCGGCGAGGGCGCCGTTGCGGGCGAACACGGTCTGGAACAGCGACAGCGCCCCGCCGTCGAGCCGCACGGCGCCGCCCCGCCCGTCGGCGGCGTTGTCGGTCATGGCCACGCGAAACAGCGTCATGCCGATCGGCCCGTCGCCCGACACGACGGCGCCGCCCGCGCCGTCCGTGCGGCGGAAGCCTGTGAGGCTCAGGTCCCGCAGCTCGACCACCATGTCCCCGGACAACCGCAGGAACCGCACGTCGCCGCCGCCGGTGACGGTGACGTCGGGGCTGGCGCCGGCGATGATCAGCTTGGCCGCGCCTGTGTAGAGGGGGTCGCCCTGGGCCTCGGTGATGGTGAAGGAGCTCGTGATCCGGATCTCGCAGGACTGGGTGGAAAGGGTCAGCGCTTCGCATGCGGCGAGCGCGTCGCGGAACTGCTCTTCCGAGGCGACGTCGCTCTCGAGCTCCGCCGCGGCGGACGTCGTCGCTGCGGGACCGACGACGAGCAGGCCCATCGCGATCGCGACGGCACTTGACCACGCGGCGACGGCCACGGAGACTCCGCGCCGCGAGCGTCCACCCCGCATGAGGCTCCTCTCCCTCGACTGCGGCGCCGTCACGACCGTCGTCGGACATGCGCCGTCACCAGGGAGGATACGACAGGTTCAGGCTCCAGCGCCGCTCGCGGCGTTGCCCAGGATGAGCAGGATCGCGGCCGCCGCGCCCGCGTTGACGAACGGCAGCGCCGTGCGCAGCGCAAGGGGCATGTGCGGGTTCTTCACGATGTGGATGTTCATGAAGAACAGGATCAGGCCCAGGATCGAGCCGAACAGCGGGTGCAGGAAGGTGAGCGCGAACGGCACGAACATGATGACGCGCAGCCAGACGGGCACGTCGCCGCCCAGGCGATAGACGACCTCGCCGTCCGCGACGAGCTTCTGGAAGCCCGGAAGCAGTCCGCGCTGACGCAGCTCGATCTCCTTGCCGCCGGCGGCGGGGAGCAGCCAACGGCCCTTGACCTGCTTGAGAGGCTCCCCTCCCACGAGGATGCGATAGAAGACGCCGTTGGTGCCGGAGATCTCGACGCGCTGGCGCACGCCCTTGATGGCGAGCGTCGCGACGTCGGGGGCGTCTTCGGGGCGTGCCGTGCTCATGGTCCGGGAGACTAGCAGGGGCCGTGTTGCGGGCGTGTGTCGCGCCCGGAGGACGGCTTCGGTCCGGCTAGGGGTGCTGCGCGAAGGCCGAGGCGTACAGGCACACGGCTGCCGCCGTCGCGAGGTTGAGGCTCTCCGCGGCGCCGTGGACGGGGATGCGGACGCTGAGGTCCGCGAGCGCGATCTGCTCGTCGCTGAGCCCGTGCGCCTCGTTGCCCAGCAGCCACGCCGTGGGGCCCGCAAGCCCGGCGAGCGAGGGCGAGAGCTCCGCTTCTCCCCCGCCGTCCGCGGCGAGCACGCGCAGTCCGGCAACGCGCGCCGATGCCACGGCATCGGCCACGGACACGCCGCGCACCACGGGCACGTGGAACAGGCTGCCCGCGGTGGAGCGGACCACCTTGGGATTGAAGACGTCGACGGACTGGCCCGCGAGCACCACGAGCGCGGCGCCCGCGGCATCGGCTGCGCGGATGACGGTGCCGGCGTTGCCGGGGTCGCGGGCGTCGGCGAGGATCGCGATGAGGGACGCGCCGGCGGGGACCTCGAGGCGAGTCACGTCCCACATGCGCGCCACCGCGAGCACCCCTTGCGCGTCGCCGGACATGGCCCGCGCGACATCGTCGGCGACGGGATGCACGAACAGCCCCGCCTCGAGCCCTTCCGCGACGATCTCCGGCCAGGCATGGCACGCGTCGTCCGTCACGTAGACGTCGCGCACCAGGTCGGGCCGATGCCGGACGAGCTCGCGCACGCCCTGCGGCCCTTCGACGACGAACAGCCCAGCGCGCTCGCGCGGAGACGCAGAACGCCCCGCCAGGGCGGCGACCTGCTTGACGCGGTCGGCCCTCGGGTTGGAGAGCCGATCGCGCAGGCCGCGCCCGGCGGGGCGTGCTGTCACTGTTGGATGCCTCGCTTACGCGGCGGGGGCGTTGACGTCGGCGGGAAGCGCCTTCTTCGCCACCTCGACGAGGGCCGCGAACGCCGCCTCGTCGTTCACCGCGAGCTCGGCGAGCATGCGGCGGTCCACGTCCACCTCAGCGGCCTTGAGGCCCTGGATGAAGCGGTTGTAGGTGATGCCGTTCGCGCGGGCAGCGGCGTTGATGCGCTGGATCCACAGCTTGCGGAAGTCACCCTTGCGCTTGCGGCGGTCGTTGTACGCGTACACCAGAGAGTGCGTGACCTGCTCCTTGGCCTTGCGGTACAGGCGCGAGCGCTGGCCGCGGTAACCCGCAGCGCGCTCCAGGGTGGTGCGGCGCTTCTTCTGGGCGTTGACCGCCCGCTTGACGCGTGCCATGACTTACTCCTTCACGGTCCTCTACGGGCGGTTACTTGCCCAGCATCTTCTTGATGGTCTTGGCGTCACCGCCGGGAAGCACGCCGTCGATCGCCACGCGGCGCTTGCGCGAGCTGTGCTTCTCCTCGAACTTGTGCACGTTCATCGCGGAGTTGTGCTTCACCTTGCCGGTGCCGGTCAGCTTGAAGCGCTTCTTGGCACCCGAGTGGGTCTTGTTCTTGGGGCTCATGCCCTCTCCTTCCTCGCCCGCGGACGGGCACGTGTTCCGGACTGCAGCGGCTGGTCCGGCAAACCTTGTCGGTGGTCTCAGCCCTCGGACGTGGGCGTCGCCTTGGGCTTGGCCGCGGTCTTCGCGGCAGGCTTGGCGGCCGTCGTGCTCGCCGCGGGCTTGGCGGCGGGCTTGGGAGCGGCCTTGGGCTTGGGAGCGGCTGCCTTGGCCTCCGCAGCAGGAGCCTCGGCAGCGGGAGCCTCGGCAGCAGGGGCCTCGGGCGCCGATGCGGGCGCGTCGGCCGGGGCCGCGGCGGCAGCCGCAGCGGGGGCATCGGCCGGGGCCTGGCCCTTGGCGCGCTTGGCGGCGCGCTCCTCGCGCGCCTCCGCCTCGCGGGCCTGACGCTCGCGACGCTGCTCCTCCTTGGCCTCCGCCTTCTTCTTCAGCGGGCCCAAGACGATCGACATGCGGCGACCCTCCTGGCTCGGCATGTTCTCGATGGTCGCGTACTCCGCGACCTCCTCGGCGAGCTTGAGGAGCATGCGGCGGCCGATCTCGGGACGCGACTGCTCGCGGCCGCGGAACTGGACCGTGAGCTTGACCTTGTCCCCGCCCTTGAGGAAGCGGATGACGTGGCCCTTCTTGGTCTCGTAGTCGTGCTCGTTGATCTTGAGACCGAAGCGCATCTCCTTGATCTCGGTGTTCACCTGGTTGCGACGAGCCTCACGGGCCTTGACGGCAGCCTCGTACTTGAACTTGCCGTAGTCCATGAGCTTCACCACAGGCGGACGCGAGTTGGGTGCGACCTCGACCAGGTCAAGGTCAGACTCCTGGGCAAGGCGCAGCGCGTCCTCGATGCGGACGATGCCGACCTGCTCGCCCTGGGGGCCGACAAGGCGGACCTCAGGCACGCGAATTCGCTCGTTGATGCGCGGCTCGTTGATGGCGGCTCCTTCGATCTCATCGACCGCCGGGAGCAGACGCCTTCATGAAGAAGGCCCCTGCCCGAATGCGAGCAGAGGCCACCACAGACGCGGCGAGATGTCGCACACCGAGCGGTGCGCCGCCGCGACCGGAACCCCGGCCCATCGTCTGGCCCTAGGGTGGGAGGTGGACTCCACTTGCACACCGCAGGATCGCCTGCGGTCGGTCGATCTACGAGGATAGCACCGTGACCCCCTCTACGCCCAGCCCGCAGACCCCCTCTCAGCCCGGCGCATCGGCCGCCGATGCCGCCCGCGACCTCGCGGACGTCAGCGCCGTCGAGCTCATCACCACCGTAGGCGTCCATCTCCTGTCCGCCGCGGCCCTGCGCTGCGGCCTCGCCGAGGAGGGGGAGGAGCTCCAGGACCTGGGCGAGGCGCGCATCATCATCAACGCCCTCGCAGGTCTGGTGACCGCCGCCGCGCCCGATCTCGGCGACACTCATGCACGCGCTCTGCGAGACGGGCTGCGAAGCGTACAGTTGGCATTTCGAGAGGCCTCTCCGGTGCCTGATGCCCCGGGCGAGGGCCCGGGCGAGAGATACACGGGAGCCGTCAGGTAAGCCATGAGCGACAGCACGCCGCCGGGGGGCGCCGGCCTGCAGTCACCGAGCCCGTCGACGGGCTCGATTCGCAACCCGTCGAACGAGGAGACCACGGTCCTCACCCCCGTGGGCACCGGCACCTCCCCCATCGACCGCATCCCGCTGAGCCACCGCAAGCGCTGGATCGTCGTCACGACGCTCCTGAGCATGCTGCTCGTGGCCGCGATCGCCTTCATCGTCTACCTGTGGGACGTCAGCCGCGCCTGGGAGGACCAGGTGGCCCAGCTCGACGCGACGAGCCACGACCTGGGAGAGCGCCTCGCCGCCGAGCAGTCCGAGGTGGTCCGCCTGCAGCAGCAGCTCGACATCACCACCGAGCAGCTCGCCACGGCGCAGAAGCGCATCACCGAGCTCGCCGACCTCAACGCCCGCACCGGCGACGACGTCCAGTACTACGTGCAGGAGATCAACCGCCAGCGCGAGCTCGCCACGATGGGATCCACGGTCGCCGCGGCGCTCAACCGCTGCGTCGAGGGCCAGCAGCAGCTCGTCGTGTACATCCGCAACGCCGCCAACTATGACCCCGCCGAGCTCGCGGAGTACGAGGCGACCCTCAAGCGCCTATGCGACAGCGCCGTCGCGGCCAACGTCACCTTCCAGCAGGCCCTGACGCAGTGACCACGATGGCCCGCCCCGTGACGACTGCACTCGAGCGCGCCGTCGCGTCGGCGGCGCTCGCGGGAACGCTGGCTCTCACCGGCTGCGGCGTCGTGCCCACGTATCCCGAGCCGCTCATCACGGACTACGTGCCCACCGCGGTGGCCGCGCCGCAGATCGACCGCGGCTCCCTGTCCCCCGACGGGTTCAGCGCCGCCCAGCGCATGACCGTGCGCGTGCGCAACATCGGCTGCTCCGGCCTCACGACGGGCACGGGCTTCGCGGTGGACCCGTACACGCTCGTCACCAACCGTCACGTGGTGCAGGCCTCGCGCCAGATCGAGGTCACCACCTACGACGGCCGCACCATCTCCATCACGACGGCCGCGGTCACCACCGTCGCCGACCTCGCGATCGTCACGTCCGAGGAGCCCATGAGCGCGTGGTCGACCCTCGCTGCGGACGACCCGGTCGAGGGCGATTCCATCACCGTCGTCGGCTATCCGCGCGGACGGCAGCTCACGACGGTGACGGGCATGGTCATCGGCACCACTCCGGACCCGCTGGGCGCCTCGAGCGGCCCCGTGTACGCGACCACCGCTCCCGTCGAGCCCGGCTCCTCCGGCTCGCCCGCGCTCAACGAGGCCGGCGAGGTCGTGGGCGTCATCTACGCCAAGAACGACGCCGAGCAGAGCTTCATGATCCCCGTCTCCACGCTGCGCACGCTGCTCGACGAGGAGGGCCTGCTCCAGCCTCAGCCGACCGACTGCCCCACCACGCCGGGCGGCTTCGCGCCCGAGCGCATCGTCGTCGACTGAGCCTCCTTCAGGGCGAGGGTCGCGCCCGATAGAGTGACGCGCGGAATTCCAGCATGCACAAGGGGTCAGGATGAGCATGAGTCCAGCTGACGGCGAGCCGACCGCGATGCAGGCCGTGGACGCCGGCGCATCGGCCGCTCAGGACTCTCCCGTGACCGGCGCGCGTGTCACGCCCGACGCCGTGCCCGGCGCACCCGCCGCCGGGACGGCCGATGCCGACCAGGCACCGACCACGCCGTCGCCCGCGCCCCGCCGACGCGCGCCAGGAGATCATCCGCGTGCTGACCAACCCGAGCCTCTACTTCCCCCAGGGCACCAACGCCGTGCGCGCCGAGGTCGACGCGTTCTGCCAAGAGGTGCAGACGTCCTACTACGAGAAGCTGGCGGGTGAGTGAGCGTGGCTCCTCTCCGTCGCCTGCTGGCGGCATCGGGCGTGGGCGCCGCCGCGCTCGTCACGGCATCGTGCGGCGTGCTGCCGCCGTTGCCGCCTGCCGTGCTCCCGCCGACGGCCATCCCGAGCGTCGAGTCGACGCTCGCGTTCGACGGCCCGGACACGATCGACGGCTTCACCGCCCAGCAGCACGTCGCGGTGCGCCTGCGCGTGACCGACTGCGGCGGCTGGAGCAACGGCAGCGGCTTCATCATCGACGAGAGCCGCATCATCACGAACAAGCACGTGGTGGAGGGTGCGACGCACATCGAGGTCACCACCTACGACGGCCGCGACTACGTGGCGATCGACTCGCTCGTCGCGCCCGTGGCGGACCTCGCGATCGTCACGGTCGACGCGCAGTTCGCCGATGTCGCCGAGCTGTCCGACCGCTCGCTCACCGTGGGCGATCCGGTGACGATCGTCGGCTACCCCGAGGGCCAGCGCCTCACCGTCGAGGACGGCTACTTCGTGCGCACCGAGGTCGACAGCGTGCTCGACACGGGCGAGCACGTCGATGCGATCCGTGCGCACACCCTGCCCGGCAACTCGGGCTCGGCCGTGTTCGACGAGGACGGCAAGGTCATCGGGATCGCCTACGCCTCGGACACGGAGCAGTGGACAGGCGCGTGGAACGTGCGATGGCTCAAGGAGCTGCTCGACGACCCGAGCCTGTGGCAGGCGAACCCGGCGCCCTGCTGAGCCGCCGCCCGCCCGGTCCTGTCGGCGCCTGCCCCCGGGCACCCCCGCATCGGCGCTCTCAGGCCGCGCTCACGACCCTGAGCTGCAGGCTGTCGACGCGGTCCGCGATGATCTCGAGCGCCGCGAGCTGCTCCTGCACCCGCTCCACCACGGCGTGCAGCTCGTCGCGCCCCAGGCCCGGTGCCAGCCCCAGCACCACGGCGACCTCGGCCTGCGTGCCCGGGACCGCGTCGGCCTCCAGCAGGACCTCGTCGAGCGTCACGGCGTCGCGGATCGCCCCGCGGATCTCCGGGTCGACCTCCCCTCCCAAGACGGCGGGACGCCACACCTCTCCCCTGCCGAGCGCCCACACCGCGGGCCGGGGGATGACCACGGTCTCGCGCGCCGGGTTGAGCAGCAGGACGCTCCAGTCCTCCGCGACGGCCGCGAGCGCGGCGCGCGGGCCCTCGGCGGGGATGGGCCGCGCCTCAGGGTTCCAGTCCTTCATCGCGTCCACGTCGGTGAACACGGGCAGCGCGCGACGCCCATCGGGAAGCTCGACCGCCACGACTCCCGTGGAGGCGACATGGTCCTGCTCCAGGCCGTGCTTGCCGATGATGCGCTGCTCGCCGCTGGCCATGACGGGCACGAGCACGCGCGCGTAGGCGAGGGCCTCCACCACGTCGCTCAGCGGGGCCCTGCCGCTCGCATGGCGGATGAGGGCCTGGGCGAGGACGGCATCGGCGGAGCCGTCGTCGTCCGCGAAGATCGACGCGGGGATCTCCTTGCCGTGCTCAGCCATGCGACTACCGTACGTCGGGCGTCGGACGAGACCGTCGCCTACGGGCGTCCGGCTACGTCGAGCGCCTGCGGAAGCGTGAAGTTGCCGTTGTAGAGCGCCTTGCCCACGATCGCGCCCTCGACGCCCAGCGGGGTGAGCGAGCGGATCGCAGCGATGTCGTCGAGCGAGCTCACGCCGCCCGATGCCACGACGGGCCGGTCGGTCGCCTCGCACACCTGGCGCAGGAGCTCCAAGTTGGGACCGGAGAGCATGCCGTCCTTCTTGACGTCCGTGACGACGTAGCGGGCGCAGCCCTCGGAGTCGAGGCGCGCGAGCACCTCCCACAGGTCCCCGCCGTCCTTGGTCCAGCCGCGCGCCGCGAGCGTCGTGCCGCGCACGTCGAGGCCCACCGCGACGCGCTCGCCGTAGCGCGCGATCGCCGAGGCGGTCCACTCAGGGTTCTCGAGAGCGGCGGTGCCGAGGTTCACCCGGGCGCACCCGGTCGCCATGGCGCGCTCAAGGCTCTCGTCGTCGCGGATGCCGCCCGACATCTCCACCTTGACGCGGTCCTTGACGCGAGCCACGACATCGGCCAGCAGAGCGGCGTTGGAGCCGCGACCGAACGCCGCGTCGAGGTCCACGAGGTGGATCCACTCGGCGCCGCCCTCGACCCAGTCGAGCGCTGCGGACAGCGGGTCGCCGTAGCTGGTCTCCGAGCCGGCCTCGCCCTGAGTGAGGCGGACGGCCTGGCCGTCGGCCACGTCGACAGCGGGCAGGAGCTCGAGGCGGGGAAGGTCGGTCACGTTCGATGCGAGGGCTTTCGATGCGAGGGCTTCAGACACGGGCTACAGCGTAGCGACCCAGTTGCGCAGCAGGTGCAGGCCGGCCTCGCCGGACTTCTCCGGGTGGAACTGCGTGGCCGCGAGCGGGCCGTTCTCCACAGCGGCGACGAAGCGGTCGGTGCGTCCCTTGGCCGCGTCCCCCGCCTCGGACCACGTCACGAGCGGCGCGGCGAACGGGCCGGTGTCCTCTGTGGTGCCCAGCGGGAACGCGCGCGCGCCGTACGAGTGCACAAAGTAGAAGCGCTCGTGCTCCACGCCCGCGAACAGGCGCGTGCCCGCGGGGGCCTCGACATGAGCCCAGCCCATGTTGGGCACGACATCGGTCTGGAGCAGCTCGACCGTGCCGGGCCACTGGCTCAGACCGCGCGACTCGATGCCGTGCTCGACCCCGCGCTCGAACATGACCTGCATGCCCACGCAGATGCCGAGCACGGGACGGCTTCCGGCGAGGCGGCGGCCGATGATCTGGTCGCCGCGCGCCTCCACGAGCCCGCGCATGACGGCCTCGAACGCGCCCACTCCGGGGACGACGAGGCCGGCGGCGCTCTCCGCGATCGCCCGGTCGCGGGTGAGCTCGACGCGCGCGCCCACGTGCTCGAGCGCGCGCATGGCGGAGCGCACGTTGCCGAAGCCGTAGTCGAAGACGCACACGAGGGGCTGAGTCACGCGTGCAAGTCTAGGCGGGCCGTCCACGCGCGCCCCGCGTCGTTCGGTGGCGGGCGGTGCCCTAGTGCTCCGGCGCCTGCCGCTTGGCGAGCTCCTTGCGGCCCTCCCGGCCCAGCTTCTGCAGCTGCCAGAACGCGGACCACCGGGAGCCCTGCGCGCGGAACACCTTGTCCGGATGCGTCTGGGTGATGTCGTCGATGGTCTGAGCGCCCGAGGCGAGCGACAGGACCACGCCCGGGGCATCGGACAGCGCGAGGCCGGCCGGAAGGGACTTCACGTGGTGGCCCGCGTAGTACAGGTCGGCGCTCAGCTGGCCGCCGCGTCGATCGAGCACCATGACGTGCATGTCGCGGGCATAGACGGAGACGACCTCGCCTGCCTTGGCGCCGCGGCCCTCGCTCGTGTCGTCGAGGATCGCGAGCGTGCCCGCAGCCGTCTCCAGCACCGACGCCGCGAAGCCGTTGAGCTGGCACAGCGCCGCCTTGACCTTGCCGTTGGGGATCGGCGAGAAGATCGCGGTGAAGTCCTCGTTCGAGTGGTCCGCCATGGCTGCTCCTGTCCGGGACCCAGGCGCCGCTAGAGCGCGCCCTTGGTGCTCGGGATGCCCTTGACGCGGGGGTCCGGCGCCACCGCCGCGCGCAGCGCCCGTGCGAGCGCCTTGAACTGCGCCTCCACGATGTGGTGCGGGTCGCGTCCCGCGAGCACGCGCATGTGCACGCAGATGCCCGCGTGGTGCGCGATCGACTCGAGCACGTGGCCCGTGAGCGAGCCGGCGTAGTTGCCGCCGATGAGGTGGGTGGCCTGTCCGGCAGGCTCGCCGGTGTGCACGAAGTAGGGGCGGCCGGAGACGTCGACGACGCACTGGGCGAGCGCCTCGTCGAGAGGCACCAGGGCGTCGCCGAAGCGCGAGATGCCGGCCTTGTCGCCCAGCGCCTCCTTGAGCGCCTCGCCGATGCAGATGCCCACGTCCTCCACCGTGTGGTGCGAGTCGATGTGGACGTCGCCCTTCGCGTGGACGGTGAGGTCCATGAGCGAGTGCTTGCCGAGCGCGGTCAGCATGTGGTCGTAGAACGGCACGCCCGTGTCGATGTCGGTGATGCCCGAGCCGTCCAGATCGAGCTCGACGAGGACGCTCGACTCGCTCGTCGCGCGCTCGATCCGACCCGTGCGTGTGCCTGTCATGCGGTGACCTCCAGAAGTGCGGCACGGAAGCGGGACATCTCCTGCGGCGTGCCGATCGACACCCGCAAGTATCCCTCAGGTCCCGTGGCGCGGATGAGCACTCCCCTGTCCAGCAGCCCCTGGAAGATCGCGTCCCGGTCCTCGAAGGGGCCGAACAGCGCGAAGTTGGCGTCCGAGTCCGGGACGGTGTAGCCCTGCTCGCGCAGCCAGGCCACGGTCGCGTCGCGCTCGGCGCGGATCTCGTCCACCTGCGCCTGCAGCTCACGGTGGTGCGCGAGCGCCGCGCGGGCGGTGGCCTGCGTCACGGCGCTCAGGTGGTACGGCAGGCGCACCACCCGGCACGCGTCGACCACCTCCGATGCCGCGGCCATATACCCCACGCGCCCGCCCGCGAGCGCGAACGCCTTGGACATCGTGCGCGTGACGACGAGGTTGGAGTGGTCGGGCAGGATGCTCGCCGCCGAAGGCACGCCCTTGCGACGGAACTCGCCGTACGCCTCATCCACGATCACGAGGCACCCGCCCGGGACCGCATCGGCCGCCCGGCACAAGGCGACGACGTGCTCGAGCGGAAGGGCGGTGCCCGTGGGATTGTTCGGGCTCGCGAGGACGACCATCGTCGGCCGGATCTCGGCGATCGCCGCCACGGCGCCCTCGATGTCGATCGAGAAGTCCTCGCGGCGCTCGAGCGTGACGAAGTCCGTGACCGTGTCGCGCGCGTACTCGGGGTACATGGAGTACGTGGGAGCGAAGCTCAGCACGCGCCGTCCGGGCCCGCCGAACGCCTGGTGCAGGTGGAGCATGATCTCGTTGGATCCGTTGGCGACCCAGATGTTCTTGACCTCGAGGAAGTCCACGTGGCTCTCGGCGGCCAGATAACTCGCGAGGTCGGCGCGCAGGGCGTGGAAGTCGCGGTCCGGGTAGCGGTTGAGACCCTCTGCGGCCTTGTGCACGGCAGCCGTGATCGCGTCCACGACGGACGGCGGCGGCGCGTACGGGTTCTCGTTGACGTTGAGGCAGACCGGCACGTCGAGCTGCGGCGCTCCGTAGGGCTTCAGGCCGACGAGCTCGGGGCGCAGCGGCAGAGTCATGGGCGAGAGTCTAGTGGCGGGGTCGGCGTGCGAAGGCGTGGGCGGGCTGACCGCGTCCGGTGCATCAGCATCGGCCGTGGGCCGATAGGGTCCGTGCATGAGACTCAGGCTCCTCCCGCTGGCCGTCGCCGCCGTGATGCTCGCCGGTTGCGGCTCACCGCCCCTGTCCGAGGAGGTGTTCGCGCAGCGCATGGAGGCGCTGAGCGGCGTCGAGATCGCGTACATCGGGGTCGACAAGAGCACCCCGTTCGCGCCCGTCTACACCGCGACCGTGGGCGTGGACAGCGACCTGAGCGCGCAGGAGCTGCAGGCGATCCTCGACGAGCTCGACTCCCTGCGGACCTTTGGCAGGTACTCGATCACCGAGTGGGATGAGCGCCCTGACGGCGTCCACTGGTCCTTCGACGCACGCGTCGCGGCCGACGAGCGCGCCCTTGCCCTCGCCCTGTGGGAGGACGCGGCGGGCCTGCCCCGGGGGTCGGCCGTGAGGTTCGACTCCGCCGCGCAGGCCCCCTACGTGTCGGTGTACTGGGCGACGAACGACAACGACCTCGACGCCGCCGCGAGCGCACGGGCCGTCGCCGCCTTCGCGTCGCGCGTCGCCGCGGCCGACGCGCGCGCCCACCTCGTCGTCGAGACCCCGCTGGTGACCTTCGAGGGAGTTCCCGGCGACTGCCCCTCTCTGGCTCAGGCCGTGGAGATCCTCGTCGCTGCGGGAGAGGCGGCCTCGGTGGACGCAACCTGCCGGCGCATCGTCGCATCGGCCACGGGCGACGCCTCGGCCGTGCTGGCAGGTGCCAGTGATCCGCTGCGCGAGCTGGGATTCGAGCTCGAGGTGACGAGCGCCGGCTGAGCGCGTCCTTCCTGCTGGCCGCGCGCAATCCCTCGGCGCTGGCCGCGCGCGGAGCCCTCCTGGTTGCCGCGCGTGATCGCCCTGCGCTGGCCGCGCGCGCTGGACTCGACTACCTGTGCCGCGCGGTGATCGCCTCGCCGTGTGCCGGAAGATCCTCCGCAATGGCGAGCGTGACCACCTTCTCCCCTACCGCCGCGAGCGCATCGGCGTCGTACTCGACGACCGCGACGGCCTTGAGGTACGCCGTCACGTTCAGGCCCGACGCGAAGCGCGCCGTGCCCCCCGTGGGGAGCACGTGGTTGGAGCCGGCGAGGTAGTCGCCCAGCGGGACGGGGCTGTACGGGCCCACGAAGATCGCGCCCGCGTTGCGCACGCGCTGCGCGACGCCCCTGGCATCGGCCGTGTGAATCTCGAGGTGCTCGGCGCCGTAGGCGTCGGCGACGGCGATCGACTGGTCGATCCCGTCCGTGAGGATGATCGCGCTCTGCTCGCCGCTGAGCGCGGTGACGACGCGCTCGCGGTGCTTGGTCGTGGCGGCGCGCACCGCGAGGCGCTCGGCGACAGCCTCCGCGAACTCCTCGGAGTCGGTGATGAGCACCGAGCCGGCAAGGGGGTCGTGCTCGGCCTGGCTGAGCAGGTCGGCGGCGACGAAGTCGGGGTCGGCCGTGGCATCGGCGATCACGGCGATCTCCGTGGGGCCGGCCTCCGCGTCGATGCCCACCACGCCGTTGACCGCACGTTTGGCCGCGGCCACGTAGACGTTGCCGGGGCCCGTGATGACGTCCACCGGGTCGCACAGCACTGAGCCGTCGAGCGCGCTCGCACCATAGGCGAGCATGCCGATCCCCTGGGCGCCGCCCACGGCGTACACCTCGTCGATGCCGAGCAGCGCGCATGCGGCGAGGATCGTGGGGTGCGGCAGTCCGTCGAAGTCCTTCTGCGGGGGCGAGGCCACGGCGATGGACGTCACGCCCGCGGCCTGCGCCGCGACGACGTTCATGACCACGGAGCTCGGGTACACGGCGAGCCCGCCGGGCACGTACAGGCCCACGCGCGCCACCGGGATCCACCTCTGGCTGACGTTCGCGCCCGCCGCGAGGTCCACGCTCACGGGCGGCGGCACGGTCGCGACGTGGAACGAGCGCACGCGCGTGATGGCCTCTTCGAGGGCCTCGCGGACCGTGACGTCGAGCTCTTCCAGCGCGTCCAGCAGCCTCTCCCGGGGAACGCGAAGGCTCGCGGGGGCCACGCCGTCGAAGCGCTCTCCGTACTCCCGCAGCGCCGCCTCTCCCCTGGCCTTCACGTCGCCGAGGATGGGGGCGACGGTCGCGAGGGCGTCGGCCACGTCCACCTGAGCGCGCGGCATGATCTCGCGCAGCTGGCGGGCGGACAGCTCACGCCCGCGCAAGTCAACAGTCCGGAGCACGGCTAAACCCTACCCGCCCCCGCGCCTGGGCACTTGTACGGCTCCTGGGACCCGCGCGGGCGTTCTCTGGGCACTTGATGCTCGCTACCCGCGCTCACGCGGCCCTGCGCGACTCGAGGACCCGCAGCGCCATGGCTCGACACCACGCGGGCCGCTCCGTCACGTCCCGGAACGTGAACCTCACCGTGAGGATCCCCACGGAGGCGAGCAACGTGTCCCGCTCCCGGTCGCTCTCCCAGCGCGAACCCGAGTGGTAGCGCCGCCCGTCGAACTCGAACGCCACGCTGGCCCGTGCATCGAACGCATCGAGCACGAAGACCCTCCCGTCGACCGCGACGGGACGCTGCCGGGAGAGGTGGGCGAACTCCGGCCCGTACAGGACGTCCGTGAGCGCGCGGTACTCGAGGATGCTCCGCACACCATCGTCGAACGCCGCGAGGGCTCGCCGCAGCACGCCTCGCCGCGGAGCGCGGCGCGTCGTGCGCAGGATGTCCGACAGGTCAGCGGGCTCGACAGCGGTGGCGAGCGCCTCGAGTGCCAGCGCGAACGCCCGCTCCGGCGGCACCTCGCGCACCGCGTGGAACAGCGAGAACCCCGGCGAGGCGACGGGAAGCTCCCTCACGAACTCTCCCTGCACGGCGAGCTCCGTGCGCAGCAGCCTGACGCCCGGGGGCGCGATGCGCGGGTGACGCTCGGCGGGAGCGGCCACCGTCACGTACGGGGGCGGATCCATGATCGCGCCGTGGAGGAACAGACCGGCTCGGCCGGAGATCAGGGCTCTGGGGCCCACCGATTGGGCGAGGGCCGATGCCGACGTCCACATGGAGTCCGCGTGCGCGGGACCGGCGTAGTAGCCGCGCGCGACCCGCACGAGCTCGCCTCGAGCGAGTGCGCGATCCAATGCGCGCCGGCCGTAGCGGCCCACGAGGTCCGCGCGCGCGAAAGCGACCGGCATGGAGGCGCGAGCGATGAGGTCCACGAGGCGAGCGTGGCAGGGGCGGCGCGGTGCGCACCGGCAGGGCGGCGAAACTGTGGAAAGGCGTGCACCAACTGCCCAGAGAACGCTCGCAGGGGCCCCTGGAGTCGTAGAAGTGCCCAGGCGTGGGAGGGGTGGGGCGGGTCAGCCGCCGGCGAGACAGTTGGGGCCGAAGGCGGCCTTGAGGTCGCCGTACAGCGAGGTGGAGCGCGACACGCGGTACTCGTCGCCCAGGCGCATCTTCAGCGGCTTGTCCGGGCCGGTGAGGACCAGCTGGACCTCCACGTTGCCCGGATGGTCACGCAGGATGCGCTTGACCTCGTCCACCAGGGGCGGGGTCACGCGGGTCGCGGGAAGCGTGATCGCCACGGGCGTCGTGTCGAGCGCCGCAGACACGTTGGGGATGCGCATCTCCACGGCCGAGAAGCTCACCGTGCCGCCCTCGCGCTCGCGAGCGCGGACCTTGATCGCCACGACCACGTCCTCCACGAGGTCGCGGATGTAGGTCTCGTAGGTCTTGGAGAAGAACTGGATCTCGGTCTCGCCCGTCATGTCCTCGAGCACGACGATGGCGTACGCGGCCCCCGACCGCGCGATGCGGCGGTCCACCCGGGTGATGAGGCCGGCCAGCACGATCTGAGCGCCCTCGCCCACGCCGTTGGCCGGGTTCGCGTTGATGATCTGATGCGTCGCCTCGGAGCGCAGCACGTGCTCCAGGCCCGACAGCGGGTGGTCCGACACGTACAGTCCGAGCATCTCGCGCTCGAAGCTCAGCAGCGTCTTCTTGTCCCACTCCTGCATCACGGGCACGTCCACCCGCACGCCCACGCTCAGGTCGACGGCATCCGCGAACAGGTCGAACTGTCCCGTCGCCTCCTGCCGTTTCACGCCCACGACCGAGTCCACCGCGCTCTCGTGGATGGCGTTGAGCGCGCGGCGCGTGTGGCCCAGCGAGTCGAAGGCGCCCGCCTTGATGAGCGAGTCGATCGTGCGCTTGTTGCACACCGATGCGGGCACCTTCTCCAGGAAGTCCGCGAACGACGTGAAGCGTCCCTTGCTCTCGCGCGCGGCGATGATCTCCTGCACCACGTTCGCGCCCACGTTGCGCACGGCGGTGAGGCCGAAGCGGATGTCGTCGCCCACGGCGGAGAAGTTCGCGACGGAGTCGTTGACGTCCGGGGGCAGGACGGTGATGCCCATGCGGCGCGCCTCGGCGAGGTACACGGCGGACTTGTCCTTGTCGCCGCCGACGGAGGTCAGCAGCGCCGCCATGAACTCCGTGGGATAGTGCGCCTTGAGGTAGGCGGTCCAGAACGACAGCACGCCGTACGCGGCCGTGTGCGCCTTGTTGAACGCGTAGTCGGCGAAGGGGACGAGGGTGTCCCACAGGGCCTTGATCGCCTCCTCGGAGTACCCGCGCTCGCGCATGCCCTTGCTGAAGGGCTCGTACTCCTTGTCGAGGATCTCCTTCTTCTTCTTTCCCATCGCGCGACGCAGGAGGTCCGCGGCGCCCAGGGTGTAGCCGGCGACGATCTGCGCGATGCGCTGCACCTGCTCCTGGTAGACGATGAGGCCGTACGTGACGTCCAGCACCTCCGCGAGCGGCTTCTCCAGCTCGGGGTGGATGGGCTCGATGGCCTGGCGACCGTTCTTGCGCTCGGCGTACTTGGTGTGCGCGTTGACGCCCATGGGGCCCGGGCGGTACAGCGCGAGGACCGCGGAGATGTCCTCGAAGGAGTCCGGCTTCATCTGGCGCAGGAGCTGGCGCATGGCCACGCCATCGAGCTGGAACACGCCGAGGGTGTCGCCGCGGCCCAGGAGCTCGAAGGTCTCCTTGTCCTCCAGCGGCAGCTCCTCGAGCACCACCGGGTCCTTGCCGTTGGCGACGATGTTGGCGAGGGCGTCGTCGAGGATCGTGAGGTTGCGCAGCCCCAGGAAGTCCATCTTGACGAGGCCGAGCTCCTCGCACGTGGGGTAGTCGAACTGCGTGATGATCGCGCCGTCCTGCTCGCGGCGCATGATCGGGATGATGTCGATGAGCGGCTCGCTCGACATGATCACGCCGGCCGCGTGCACGCCCCACTGGCGCTTCAGGTTCTCGATGCCGCGGGCGAGCTCGGTGACCTCGCGCGCCTCCGGGTCGGCATCGAGGATCGCGCGGAAGTCCACGCCCTCGTGGTAGCGGTCGTGGCTCTCGTCGAAGATGCCCGACAGCGGCATGTCGTGGCCCTGCTGCGGCTCCGGATACGCCTTGGTCAGCGTCTCGCCGAGCGCGAAGGGCTTGCCCAGCACGCGCGCCGCGTCCTTGAGCGCCTGCTTGGCCTTGATGGTGCCGAACGTGACGATCTGCGCGACCTTGTCCTCGCCGTACTTCTCCGTCACGTAGCGGATGACCTCGCCGCGCCTGCGCTCGTCGAAGTCGATGTCGAAGTCGGGCTTGGACTCGCGCTCCGGATTGAGGAAGCGCTCGAAGTACAGGCCGTGGACCATCGGGTCGAGGTCCGTGATGCCCATGGCGTAGGCGGCCATGGAGCCCGCGCCGGAGCCGCGGCCGGGGCCCACGCGGATGCCGTTGGCCTTGGACCAGCGCACGAAGTCGGCGACCACGAGGAAGTAGCCCGGGTAGCCCTTCTGGGAGATGACCTCGATCTCGAAGTTGGCGCGCTCCTGCACCTCGGGCGGGATGTTCGCGCCATAGCGCCGATGCAGTCCGGCCTGGACCTCCTTGACGAACCACGAGTGCTCGTCCTCCCCCGGCGGGGTCTGGAAGCGAGGCATGTAGTCGGCCTTGGTGTTGAACTGCACGTCGCAGCGCTCGGCGATCGCGAGGGTGTTGGTGAGCGCATCGGGGTGCGCGTCGCCCCAGATGCGCCACATCTCCTCGGCCGACTTCAGGAAGTAGTCGTCCCCGTCGAACGCGAAGCGCTTGCCGCCCTGGGAGTACGTGGGCTCGGACAGCACCGAGCCGGATTGGACGCACAGCAGCGCCTCATGCGCGTGGGCGTCCTCCTTGCGCGTGTAGTGGAGGTCGTTGGTCGCCACGAGCGGCGCGCCGATGTGCTTGGCGATCTTGATGAGGTCCTCGTAGACCCGGCGCTCGATCTCGAGGCCGTGGTCCATGAGCTCCACGTAGAAGTTGTCCTTGCCGAAGATGTCCTGGAACTCGGCGGCCGCCTTCACGGCCTCGTCCCACTGGCCCAGGCGCAGGCGGGTCTGCACCTCGCCGGACGGGCAGCCCGTGGTCGCGATGATGCCCTTGGAGAAGCGCTGCAGCAGGTCGCGGTCCATGCGCGCCTTGAAGAAGTGCCCCTCGAGGCTCGCGTACGAGGCCATGCGGAACAGGTTGTGCATGCCCGCGGTGTTCTCGGCCCACATCGTCATGTGGGTGTAGGCGCCGCCGGCGGAGACGTCGTCGGACTCCTGGGTGCGGTCGCCCCAGCGCACGCGGGTGCGGTCCTGGCGCGCGGTGCCAGGCGTGAGGTACGCCTCGAGGCCGATGACGGGGTTGATGCCCGCGTCGCGCGCCTTCTTCCAGAACTCGTACGCGCCGAACAGGTACCCGTGATCCGTGATGGCGATCGCCTTCTGACCCTGCTTGGCGACCTCGCCCATCAGCTCGCCGATCCGTGCCGCCCCGTCGAGCATCGAGTACTCGGTGTGGACGTGGAGGTGGACGAAATCCCGGGAGGGCATGGAAGCGATTCTAGGCTTGCGGCTGACAGCCCCGGGCGGCGCAACGCGGGGCCCGCCGCGGTTGTCCCGCCAATTGGGCGAGCCGCGCCGGCGTCACCGACGCGTGACGATCTTGAACGCGTCGTGGTGCTCGATGCCCTCGTCCAGGTAGCCGTCGCCGAAGGCGGTGTAGCCGCGCTTGGCGTAGAACGGCATCGCGTGATCCTGGGCGCTGAGCTCGACGCGCACCTCGCCGTCGGCGCCGTAGCGCTCGAGCGCCGCGGCCTCCAGGAAGGACATCACGAGGCTTCCGGCCCCAGTCCCGCGCGCCTCCTTGAGCACGGCCACGCGCCCGATGTGCGGCACGGCCGGGTCCATCTGCCCGTGGCCCGTGCCCTCGCCGTGAGCGGAGTCGGTGTTGGGGGCGAGCAGGCGCCCGGTCGCGAGCGGCAGGCCCGGCAGGATGCCCGTGGCCATGCCCGATGCCAGCCCCGCCAGGCCGCCGCCGAACGCGTCCTGCTCATCGGCGATGACGAGGCAGTGCAGGGTGCGGGGGTCGGTGTCGAGGTGGTCCTGCTCGCCGTCTTCGGAGACCCCCTGCTCGAGCACGAAGACCTCGTAGCGGACGGCGAAGGCCATCTCGAGCTGCTCGGGTGTCTCGACGGGGACGACGCGCATGGGGCCAGCCTTTCACACCCGATGAGGGCCCACGCGGGGCGCAGAGGGCGGGCGTGTCACCGCCGAGGTATAGCCTGTCGCTGACGGGTGCTTCCGGATGGAAGGCCGCAGTCAGGAGGAGAGATGACTACACCTATTGAGGAGCCCTTGCTCCTTGCGCACCGTCCTGTCCACGGGTCCGAGGACGCGATCCGACGCTATTGCGGGCTCTCGTGGTCCGGTGGCGGCCCCGAGGTATGGGCGTATGCGTACTACGACGCGGTTGAGACCGATCCGCAGACCCTTGCCCCCAGTGATGTCACGGCGGCGGCTGCACTCCACCCGTCGCTGAGCCGCGGCGACCTGGAGTTCTTCGCGAATCGCCGCGCCGATCTCGAGGCATGGCTCGCGGCGACGCCGGGCGATGTGCAGTTGGCGGACGCCAGTGACGACGACCTCGCCGGACTAGACCCGTTTGGGGCAGTCGAGGGCGTCTCGTTGGCACTTCTCACAAAGGTCCTTCACCGAAAGCGCCCGCACCTGGTGCCCCTCGTGGACCGACACGTGCTCGACTGGTACCGGCCCGTGACCGGGGAGCGCGCAGCCGTCGCCGCATGGCGACCCTTGCTTCGCGCCCTGCGTGACGATCTGCGAACGAATGCTTCCACGCTCGCAGCCCTCACCGAGCGGCTCGGCGCGGACATGGACACGCCTCCGTCGCAACTGCGTTGCGTGGATATCGCACTGTGGATGGGCGGCCACCGATGACGGCTCTCGCTGGGCCGCCTGCCCTGCCTCAACTCGGCGTGACCCGGAGCGAGGACCACCACACTGCGGCCGTTCACTACTTCCTGGCAGAGTGCTCCCGCCGAGGGCTCAACTGGGTTCGCCAGGCGATCCGGAGCGAAGTGAGTCACTCGGATGCCGCACACCTCGTGCCCCGCTTGTACGACATCCATATGGCCTGCGATGGGGAGAAGCGCGCGGCGGTGGTTGCAGAGTGCGCAGACGGCCTCGTCTTGGTACGGATGGACTTCGGCACGGTGCGGATCGACGCCGCATCCAGCCACCAGCACGGAGCCGCCCTCGTCTGCGACGCAGTGGCCGATCGCTTTCGGCCCCAGCGGCAGCCCGACGTTGTCGATGTTGCCACCTGGTGGTCGGGCCGCGGCGGATATCAGTTCGCACCGCGCCGCATCCACGCCCCTCGCTGGGAGACGATCGAGCGCAACTATCCGTCGGCCACGCGGGCGCGATTGCGCGAGGTAATGTCCCTGCGACGCCCGAGCGAGGGCGGCCGCCTCATCCTGTGGCATGGCGAGCCCGGCACGGGCAAGTCCCGCGCCGTGGCCTCGCTCATCCGCGAGTGGAACGACTGGTGCGAGGCCCACATCGTCGCCGACCCGGACAGGCTGTTCGCGGACCCGGGCTATCTCATCGACCTGACGTCGTGGGCGCATGGGCCGCGCGTGGGTGACCACTCGCGCTGGAAGCTCATCGTTGCCGAGGACGCCGACGACTACCTGCGCCCGGAGGCTCGTCAGACCTCCGGCGGTGCGATGGGCCGACTGCTCAATCTCACCGACGGGATCCTCGGCCAGACGGCCAACTGCCTGGTCCTGCTCACCACCAACGAAGACCTCGGCTTGATCGACCCCGCACTCACACGACCCGGTCGCTGCCTAGCGCTGACCGAGTTCTCGCGCTTCACGCGCGAGGAGGCCTTGGAATGGCTCCCCGAGGGTTCCCGCGGACCGGGTGGTACCGTCACACTTGCTGAACTTTTCGAACATGGAGGGGGTTACCTGTGAACACGAACGCGGAAACCCACGAGGATCAGCTCGTCAACGAGTTGGTCGAGGCAGTGAAAACTTCGATCTGCCACCAGGATGCTTGGGTGGAGCCCTCGGGGTACCCCAACGCCGTCTCTCTCGCGGTTATCGACAACATCTACTCGCTCCGCGCGCGGTATGGCGCTGCCATCAACGTTGTGAACAACTTTGTCAAGGTCAGCGCGACTCAACCTGGCGGCGTCCCGCGTGACTCGCTGTCGGGGTTGCTGGACGTCATCAATGCCCATGGTGGCGCGGAGAAGGCTGCCGAAAGCCTCTTTGGCAACCGGAGCAAGTCAGGCGGCACGGGTCGTCTGAAGAGCGAAGTGGTGCACGACGTCGCTCATGCGCTCCGCAACACCATCATCGGCGGTGTCTCCATCGATACGGCGGAGCAGTTTCGAGAGGCGCTGGAGACTTCGCCGGAGGCGGTCAAGAGGGCCTGGCTCGGCGTGAAAGGCTGCGGGATCGTTTCCTGGAATTACATGCAGATGAACCTGGGGATCCAGACCGCGAAGCTTGATCGTCACGTCGACCGCTTTCTCTCGCGAGTGTGGAAGCACAGCACTCCGCCGCATGACCCTGACACGCGGGTGGCACTGCTAGCGAAGGCAGCCACCAGGCTCGGCACGTCAACTCGCGTTCTCGACCACAACATCTGGCGGCACTACGTTCGCAAGTGCGACTGTTCAGCCTCGCAGGAGCTTTAACGCCCGGGCAAGGTCCTCGGGATACGCGCTCGTGAACCTCACGGGCTCCCCCGTCGTCGGGTGCTCGAAGCCCAGCTCGTGAGCGTGGAGCCACTGGCGCAGCAGCCCCAGTCGCGTCGCGAGCGTGGGGTCCGCGCCATAGGCGACGTCGCCCACGAGCGGGTGGCGCAGGGCAGCCATGTGGACGCGGATCTGGTGCGTGCGCCCCGTCTCCAGGTGAATCTCGAGCAACGAGGCGGACGGGAACATCTCGAGCACCTCGTAGTGGGTGATCGACGGCTTGCCGCCCTCCACCACCGCGAACTTGTAGTCCGAGGTCGGGTGTCGCCCGATGGGCGCGTCCACGGTGCCCGCGGTGGGGTCCAGGTGCCCCTGCGCGACCGCGTGGTAGACCTTGTCGACCGTGCGCTCCTTGAACGCGCGCTTGAGCGCCGAATAGGCGGGGACGCTCTTGGCCACGACCATGAGTCCCGACGTGCCCACGTCGAGGCGATGGACGATGCCCTTGCGCTCCGGCGCGCCGGCATCGGCGAGCGTCACCCCCGCCGATGCGAGGGCGCCCACGACCGTGGGGCCTTCCCAGCCGGGAGACGGATGGGCGGCGACGCCTACGGGCTTGTCGATGACCGCGATGTCCGCGTCCTCGAACACGATCGTGAGACCGCCGGGGATCTCCGGCTCGGGCGCGGGCTCGCGCTCGGCGGGCACGTCGACGGCCAGGACGCCGTCGGTCAGGCGGTCGGACTTGCCCAGCGTCACGCCGTCGAGAGACGCGGCCCCCTCCTCGAGCCAGGCCGCCGCCTTGGTGCGCGAGATGCCGAACATGCGCGCGAGCGCCGCATCGGCGCGCTCGCCGACGAGCGCGTCGGGAACGGGAAGGTAGCGGGTGTCAGCCACGGCCCTCGGCGTCGGCTGCGTCGTCGGCCGCATCGGGAGCGTCCCCGGCATCGGCAGCGTCCCCGGCGTCGGGAGCGGGCTCGAGGACCTTCCTGCCCGCGACGCCCATGACCACGAACACGAGCGCGGCTCCCACGATCGCGATGTCCGCGACGTTGCCGACGAACCAGCCGTTGTAGTTGATCATGTCCACGACGTGGCCCTGCCCGAACCCGGGCGCGCGGAACAGCCGGTCGATGAGGTTGCCCACCGCGCCGCCGAGGCCCACGCCGAACAGGATCGCGGCGGGGTTGGAGCGGGCGCGGCGCGCGTACACGACGATGCCCACCGTCACGACCGCGGCGACGAGCGTCAGGACCCAGGTGTATCCGGCGCCGAGCGAGAACGCCGCGCCGTCGTTGAAGACGAGCTCGAGGGAGAGGACCTCACCGAGCAGCGGCCTGGCGACGCCCTCCTCGAGAGCGGACAGCGCCCACTGCTTCGAGAGCTGATCGATCGCCACCACCGCGGCTGCGATGAGCCAGACGATGGGGCGAACCCTCAACGGCGCTCCTCGCGCTGCTTGCAGGTCACGCAGTGCGTGGCACGCGGGAAGGCCTGCAGACGCGCCTTGCCGATGCCCTCGCCGCACACGATGCACGCGCCGAACTGGCCGTTCTTGATGCGACGGAGGGCCTCGATCGACTCCTCGAGCATCTCGCGGGTGTTGTTGACGATCGACATCTCCTGCTCGCGCTCGAGCGCGGTCGAGCCGGCGTCGGCCTGGTCGTCGCCCGAGCCCTCGGAGGTGTGCAGCAGGTCGTCGAGCTCGTTCTCGGTCGTGTGGAACTCCTCGAGCAGGCGAGCGACGTCCTCATTGAGGGTCTTCACGATGTCGCGAAGCTCTCCGACCTTCCACGGCTCGTCTCCCGCGCGCACGGGCAGGGCCTTGACGTCGGCCGCCTTGATGTCGGCCGGGTCGACATCGACGAGGGGTACATCGGTGCTGGTCATGGCTTCCTCACTCGCGTGTATCGGAGCGAGCGTAGTCGCGCCGCGCGCCGGGCGCAAAGCGCCGCGCCGCGTTCACGCGAGAGCGCGTTCGGGTGCTTTGTCCGTTTTCGCCCGTGCGCCGGGCCTGACGCGGCCCGATGCGGCTCCTGCCTGCGACGATGACTTCCGGTCAGGCCGTGGGCCACTGCGGCAGCGGCTGGCTGGCCGGGCTGTCCGAGGTGGGCGTCACGGGGCGACGAGTGACCTGCGGGATCGAGTCGGTGGCCTGGCCGTCGGCCTTGGGCTGCGCGGGCTCCTCGGCGGCCGTGGCCTCGAAAAGCGACGGCACCGGGGTCGCCATCGGCGCGACGGGAGTCGCGCTGGAGGTGGCCGGGGTCATGATCGAGCCGCTCGAGGGCGTCGCCGCTGCGGGCGAGCCTGCGGCGGGCGTGGAGCCGCTGGCCGGAGCGAAGCCGCCCGGCGACGGCGTACCGCCGGAGGGTGTGCCCGCGACGGAGAGCGTGCCGCCTGCGGGCGTCGAGCCGCTCGCGGACGGGGTGCCGCCTCCCGGAGTCGAGCCGCTCGTCGCGCCCGCGTTGAGCGCCGCGAGCGCGCCCGTGACCGTGGGAACGGAGCCCGTGGTGCCCTTCTGGGCACCGTGCTCGAGGTCGCCCAGGAAGTTCTCGAGGTAGCTCTTGAGGTGGTTGCGGTAGTCGCGCTCGAAGCGCCGCAGGTCGTCGATCTTGCGCTCGAGGTCCGCGCGCTCGCTCTCGAGCGAGGCCATGCGCACCTTGGCCTCCTCCTCCGCGCGCTTGACGATCTGCTCGGCCTCCTTGTGGGCCTCCGCGATGATCTTGTTGCGCTCGGCCTCGCCGGCCGACAGGTACTCGTCGTGCAGCTTCTGGGCCATGGCGAGCATGGACGTGGCCGACGTCGGGTTGGGGTCGGTGGCGGCGGCGATGAAGCTCTCCGGCGTGGCGGTGGAGACCGCGGCAGCGACGGCGCCGCCCTGCTGAGCCTGTGCAAGGCGGGCCGCAAGGTCGTCGCGCTCGGCCGTCAGCTTGGCGATGGTGTCGGCGACCTCGTCAAGGAAGTCGTCCACCTCGTCCTGGTCGAAGCCCTCGCGGTACTTCGTCTTCGAGAAGGCCTTGTTGAGCACGTCCTCGGCGGTGAGCAATACCATCGATCAACCGTCCTCGTCCGGGGCGAGCGCTGCCGCTCACCAGTCCACTTCTGCCACTGTACCGATCTGGATATCGGCCGCCACTTGAGCGCGGCGTTCCCCCGTTGCGCGGGGTGAAGGTCGTCCACCCGCAGTGTTCGACCCTAAACCCACCCCAGCGCGTTGTAGATCACGAACGCCAAGAACAGAACGAACGTGAAGGCCAGGTCGATCCTGACCTGCCCCATGGAGAGCGGCGGGATGATCTTCCGCGCCACCTTCAGCGGCGGGTCGGTGAGGGTGAACACGCCCTCCGCGACGACGAGCGAGGCGCCCTTGGGCCGCCAGTCGCGGGAGAAGGTCATGGTCAGCGACATGACGAACCGCGCGAGCAGCAACAGGATGTAGAGGAAGACCACGAACCTCGCCAGGTCAAGGAAGAAGTCCACGCGTCAAGGCTACCTGGCGCCTGCCGGGGTCCTGGCCGGACCCGCGCTCAGGAGTGGTTGAAGAAGGCGTGGTCCGCGGGAGCGTGCTCGGTGTCCATGCCGATCTCGACGTGAGCCGGCGACAGCAGGAACACCGCGGTGGTCACGCGCTCGATCGCGCCGTGGAGGCCGTAGGACAGGCCCACGGCGAAGTCGACCATGCGCTTGGCCTCCGCCTCGGACATCTCCGTGAGGTTCATGATGACCGGCACGCCCTGGCGGAACGCCTTGCCGATGAGCGGGGCGTCGTTGTACGAGCGGGGCTTGACGGTCTGGATGCGACGCAGGTCCGTCGCGGGCGCCGCGGGGCGGGCCTGCCGGATCGAGCCGGTGCGCGTCGAGCGCGCCTCGCGGATCTCCTGAGCGTCGTGGATGCTCGTGACCGGCGCGAGCTCCTCCTCCGCGTAGTCATAGTCGTAGTCGTCGTGGGCAGACACGTCGAAGCCCAGATACTGCATGGCCTTGCGAATGGCGCTCATGGCGATCACCTCATCCCTGCAGAGTGCTCTGCGTGTCCAACGGTAAGTTCCGCATCAGGCCGCCCACGGGAGCGACACGCCGAAGCGCGATACGCGTGAGACACAGGTGACATCCCGCCCGAGCGCCTCACGCGCACACCACGACGGCCGCCTGGCGGCCCGTGACGCCGTCCATGCGATGCGAGAAGAGCTCAGGATCCTCGAAGGTGCAGCGCGAGTGGCGGATGATCGTCGCCCCCAGCTCGCCGAATCGCGCCTCCACGGCGCGGGGCAGGTCGAGCGACGGCGTGCCCCACTTGGTGGCCGCGAAGGCCGCTGGGTGGCGGGCGGACACCTCCGCACGCATGGTGGCCGGCACCTCATAGCACGTGCCGCAGATGGCCGGCCCGATCGCCACCGTGATGGAGCGCAGGTCGCCCCACGAGCCGCGGATGTCCGCGATCGCCGCCAGGGTGTTGTCGACCGCGCCGCCGTACAGGCCCTTGCGCCCGATGTGGGCGACGGCGACGGCGCCCGTGCGCTCGTCATGGGCCACGACGGGAACGCAGTCGGCCGCGAGCGCGGCCAGGGCGACGCCGGGAGTCGAGGTGACGAGGATGTCCGCCTCGGGCGCCTCCTCGCCCGGCGTCGTGATGCGCGCGACCTTCGCACCGTGGACGGGCTTCATGAAGGTCACGGGCGCGCCCGCCAGCTCCGCGAGGATCGCGCGATTGGCGGCGACGGCCTGAGGATCGTCGCCCACATGCTCGGCGAGGTTGAGCGTGTCGTAGGGAGCCTCGCTCACACCGCCGGCCCTGTCCGTGAAGAACGCCTTGACCGGCAGCCCCGCCTCGAGCATCGACGCCTACTTCAGGAAGTCGGGGATGTCCAGCGCCTCGGCGGCGTCGAACACCGGCCGGGTCTCGATCGCATCGGTCACGGCGACCGGCTCCTCCACGAGCGGGTCGCGCTCGATGGGCGCGTCCACGGGCTCCAGGGCCTCCGCGACAGGAGGCGGCGTCGCGCCGGCGACGGAGCCGAGCGCGCCCGCATGGGCACGATACGGAGGCGCGCCGCCGTCGAAGCCCGCGGCGATGACCGTGACGCGGATCTCGTCTCCCAGGGCATCGTCGATGACGGTGCCGAAGATGATGTTGGCCTCGGGGTGGGCCGCCTCGCGCACGAGGCGGGCGGCGGTCTCCACTTCCTTGATGCCCAGGTTCGAGCCGCCAGCGATGCTCAGCAGCACGCCGTGCGCCCCCTCGATCGACGCCTCGAGCAGCGGCGAGGAGATGGCTCCCTCGGCCGCGATGATTGCCCGGTTCTCGCCGCGAGCGGAGCTCACGCCCATGAGGGCGGTGCCCGCGCCGCGCATGACCGACTTCACGTCGTTGAAGTCGACGTTGATGAGACCCGGCGTGGTGATGAGGTCCGTGATGCCCTGGACGCCGCCCTGGAGAACCTGGTCGGCGGCCGCGAACGCGCCCAGCAGGCTCAGGTTCGAGTCGTTGATGTCGAGCAGGCGGTCGTTCGGGATGACGATGAGGGTGTCGACCTCCTCGCGGAGGCGCTCGATTCCCGCCTCGGCCTGCTCGGCGCGGCGGCGGCCCTCGAAGCTGAACGGGCGAGTCACCACGCCCACCGTGAGCGCGCCCTGTGATCGCGCGATGCGGGCCACCACGGGAGCACCGCCGGTGCCGGTGCCGCCGCCCTCACCCGCGGTGACGAAGACCATGTCGGCGCCGCGCAGCGCCTCCGCGATCTCCTCCTCGTGGTCCTCGGCGGCCTTGCGGCCCACCTCGGGGTCGGCGCCGGCGCCCAGGCCTCGCGTGAGCTCCCGGCCGATGTCGAGCTTGACGTCCGCGTCGGACATCAGCAGGGCCTGAGCATCGGTGTTGATCGCGATGAACTCGGCTCCCCGCAGGCCGACGTCGATCATGCGGTTGACGGCGTTGACTCCGCCGCCGCCGACGCCCACGACCTTGATCGCGGTGATGTAGTTCTGCGGTGCGACCATGCGCCCGTCCCCTTACTCTCAACCTTCAACCTGACGTTGATAGTTATGTCACGTTGATCCACCCAGAAGGTAAGGGCACGTGTCGCGAGAGCCCGTAAGCGCCGGGCGTGTCGCGCAAAAACCCGCCGCCGCAGCCGGATGGCTGCAGCCGCAGCGAGACGGCTACTGCGCGCGCGTGATCGGCAGCGTCGGGGCGCTCACGTCGATGACCGCCGCGGACTGCGCCTGGGCCGAGCCCAGGATCGTCGCGAGCACCTGCGCCTTGAGCGCCGACTGCTCCGGTCCGCCCCACTCCACCCGCGGCCCGTCGCGCAGCACGAACTGCACCGAGTCCTCCGTCGCGGCGGAGATGGAGCCCACGCGCGCGCGCAGGTCCGCGGGCAGCTCGTTGACCACGGTGATGACGGCCTTGAGCACGCGCTCGCTGCCCGCATCGAGCGGGATGGACACGACGGGCACGTCGGCGGGCGGCGCGTCGAGCACGGCGACCTGCACGGCCTGGTCGTCCAGCAGCGCGTAGCCGCCCTCCGCGCGCGCGACGGCGGCCACCGGGATGCGCGTCGAGATCGTGATGCGCAGTCCCGCCGGCCACACGCGGTCGACCACCGCCTCGCGCACTCCCGGCAGGTCCTCGATCTGATGGGCGATGTGGGTCGTGTTGAGCGTCGCGAGCGAGCGTCCCTCGTAGGGGGCCACCGCTGCCGCCACGAGCGCCGAGTCGACGATGCTGCCCGTCCCGTAGATCTCGACCTTGTGCCCGTCGAGGGCGAACACGGGCGACAGCAGGCCCAGCCAGCCCAGCGCGAGGACCGCCGCGACGTACGCGAGGCGTCGGGCACCCGTGGACAGCCGCCTGCGCTGCTCGACCTTGCGCTTCTCCTTGAGGCGCTCCTGCGCCCGATAGGTGACGACCGAGGCGGAGCGCGTGCTCGGCTCGACGCGCTGCCACGGGGCCGTCACGTCCGCGCCCGGCGCGTTCGGACGGCTCACGCTCGAGCGCGCCGGCTCCACGACGACGGCGCCGTCGAGCGCCGCGCGCCGATGCTCGCGCTCGTCCTCGGGCGTCTCAGGCATCGGCCCTCGCCTCGAGAGCGTCGAGGATCCAGCCCGCGGCGTTCGTCACGGTGCCGGAGCCCACGGTGAAGACCACGCTGCCGGGCTTCGCGAGCGCTGCCGCCCGGCTCGCGGCGTCCTCGAGCGAGTCCGCGAGCTCGAGCGTCTGGCCCGCCTGGAGGGCGACGGCGTCGGCGATGAGCTGGCTCGACACGCCCGGGATGGGGTCCTCGCGGTCGCCGTGCACGGGCGCGAGCACGACGTCGGCGTCGGCGACGGACAGCGCCGCGCCGAACTCGCGCGCGAGCGCCTGCGTGCGCGTGAAGAGCGCGGGCTGGAAGAGCACGACCATGTGCCCCACGCCCGCGCCGCGCGCCGCCGCGAGCAGCGCGGCGACCTCCGTCGGATGGTGGGCGTAGTCGTCGATGACGCGCACGCCGGCGGCCTCGCCGCGCAGCTGGAAGCGGCGGCCGGTCCCCGCGTAGCGCGCCAGGGCCGCGATGGCCCGCTCAGGATCCGCGCCGAGCTCGACGGCGCACGCCCACGCCGCCGCGGCGTTGAGGCGGTTGTGCGCGCCGGGAAGCGGCAGGCTCAGCGGGCGGGCGACGCCGTCGCGCACCACGTCCTCCTCGGTGACGAGGACGTCGGGCTCCCGCGAGGGCTCCGCGCCGTAGGCGATGACGCGGGTGTCGGCGCGCACAGCATCGGCGACGGCGCGGGCGCCCGGGTCGTCGACGCAGACGATGACCGTGCCGCACGAGCGCGCGAACTCCACGAAGGCCTCGTGCAGCGCGGCGAGGTCGTGGTACCTGTCGAAGTGGTCAGCCTCGATGTTCGTGATGACGCCCACGGCGGGCCGGTAGCGCAGGAACGAGCCGTCCGACTCGTCGGCCTCGACGACGCCGATGCCGCTCGAGCCCGCGTAGCCGCCCGCCACGGCGCCCTCGACCCCGAACACGCGCGCGCCCACCGCGAAGCTCGCGTCCACGCCCGCGCCGTGCAGCGCGGTGGCGACCATGGCGGAGGTCGTGGTCTTGCCGTGGGATCCCGCGACGGCGGCGAGCGTCACGCCCTCGAGCGCCGCCACGAGCGCCTCGGAGCGATGCCACACCGTGATGCCGAGCTCGCGGGCGCGCGCCAGCTCCGGGTTCGTCTCGCGCACGGCCGTCGAGATGACGACCACGTCCGCGCCCTCGACGAGGCTCGGGTCCTCCCCCACCCTCACGTCCAGTCCCGATCCCTCGAGCGACTCGAAGTACGCGGAGCGCTTCCGGTCCGTGCCGGTGACGCTCGCCCCGCGCGCAGCCCACAGGTGGGCGACGGCCGACATGCCGGATCCGCCCACGCCGATGAAGTGCATCCGCATCAGCCCACAGCTCCCTCGATCATGGCCACGAGCCGCTCCGCGCCGTCACGGATCCCGATGCTCGCCGTCGCGGCCACGGCGGCCGCGCGGGCATCGGCGTCGAGGACGAGCCGCTGAGCGTGCTCGTGGAGGACGTCTGGCGTGAGGTCCGCGTCCGCGACGAGCACGGCCGCGCCTGCGTCCACCGCGGGACGCGCGTTGAGCGCCTGCTCCCCGTTGCCGTGCGGCAGCGGCACGTACACGGCCGGGATGCCGAGCGCGGAGATCTCGCTGACCGTCGCCGCGCCTGCGCGGCACACCACGGCATCGGCCGCCGCGAAGGCCGTCGCCATGTCGTGCGCGTACTCCTGGACCAGGTAGCGGCCGCGCACGGCGGGGTCGAGGGCCTCGCGCACCGCCTCGGCCTCCTGGGACTTGCCGCGCCCGGTGAGGTGGAGGACGTGGATGCCGCGCTCGACGAGCGCGCCCACGGCCCCCGCCGTCGCGGCGTTGAGGCTCGCGGCTCCGAGAGATCCGCCCGTGACGAGGAGAGTCGGGGCGTCGGCGGGCCAGCCCAGGCGCGCACGGGCGTCGGCGCGCACGGCGTGGCCGCCGCCGTCCGCCAGCGCGTCGGCGAGCCGGCGGATGTCGGGACGCAGCGGCAGCCCCGTGAGCGTGGCGCCCGGCAGCGGGGTGCCGGGGAACGTGACCGCCACCCCGGCGGCGCCGCGCGCGCCCCAGCGGTTGGCGAAGCCGGGCCGCGCGTTCGCCTCGTGGACCACCCACGGGATGCGGCGTCGCCGCGCGGCCATGTACGCCGGGGCGGAGACGTAGCCGCCGAAGCCCACCACGACGTCGGCTCCGGACGCGTCGATGGCGCGCGCGGACTCGCGCACCGCGCGCTGGAGGTTCAGAGGCAGGCGGGCGAGGTCCCCGGAGAGTCGGCGGGGCAGCGGCACGCGCGGGATCGTCAGGAGCGGGACGTCCGCTCGAGGCACGAGGTCCGCCTCGAGGCCCTGTTCGGTCCCGAGCGCGGCGACCGTGTGCCCCCGCGCGCGCAGGAGCGCGGCCGTGGCGAGCAGGGGGTTGACGTGGCCGGCCGTGCCGCCGCCAGCGAGCAGGACGTCAGCCACGCCGCCCTCGAGACAGGACGGCGAGCGAGCGGCGCACCATCGAGCGGCGCGCGGCGAACGCCTCCGGCGCGCCGGGCTCCGTGCGTGCGAAGGCCATGAGGGCGCCGATGCCCGCGAGGGTCATGACGAGCGAGGAGCCTCCCGAGGACACGAGCGGCAGCGGGACGCCCGTGACGGGAAGCAGCTCGAGGACCACGGCGATGTTGATGAGCGCCTGGCCGATGATCCACGCGCCGATGGCGCCGGCGGCGATCTTGACGAACGGGTCGCGATGGCGCACCACGATGCGGTTGACGGCCACCACGAGCATGCCGATCGCGAGGAGCACCACGAGCGTGCCGATGAGCCCGAACTCCTCGCCGATGATCGCGAAGATGAAGTCGTTGTCCGCTGCGGGCAGGTAGCCCCACTTCTCGCGGCTCATGCCGGGCCCCAGGCCCCACAGGCCGCCCGTCGCGAGCGCCCACGTGCCGTGGGTCTGCTGGAGGCACTCGTCGGTGGGGTCGCACGTCGGCGACAGCCACACCGTGAGGCGCTTGACGCGCGAGTCGGCGGAGAAGACCAGGACGGTCATCGCGGCCGCGAGCAGGACCGCGCCGGCGACGAAGAAGCGCAGCGGCAGCCCTGCGACCCAGTACGCGCCGCATGCGAGCACCGCGATGATGATGGCGGTGCCCATGTCGTGGCCGCCCAGGACGAGCGCGAGCACGATGCCCGTCGCGATGCCGCCGGGCACGAGGATGCGCTTGACGGTCGTGAGCTCGTGCTGGAAGGTCGCGAGCACGACGCCCAGGTACAGCGCGAGGCCCAGCTTGGCGACTTCCGACGGCTGCATCGTGATGAAGCCCAGGCGGATCCAGTTGCGGTTTCCGCCCGAGCTCTCGCCCGCGACGAGCACCACGACCAGCAGGCCCACGGCCGCGTACAGGATGAGCGGCGAGACGCGCTTCCACCCGTTGACCGACATCCGCGAGCCCACCGCGAGGCACACGAGGCCCATCACGAGCGCCGCGAGCTGGATGAAGAACAGGCGGTACGGGTCGCCGTCCTCATGGCGGATCGACAGGATCGACGAGCTCGACAGGACCACGGCGAGACCGATGAGCAGGAGGATGCCGGTCGCCGCCACGAGCAGGTAGTACGAGGCGGCAGGAGAACGCCAGGCGGAGATGCGGGCATCGGGACGCGAGGCCGTGGCCGTCATGCTCGCCTCCTTACAGCGCCCTCACCTCCGCGGCGAAGGCCTCTCCCCTGTGCGCGTAGCTCTCGAACTGGTCGAACGATGCACAGGCCGGGGACAGCAGCACGGTGTCGCCCGCCTGGGCGAGCGAGCGCGCGGCCGCCACGGCACGTGCCATCACAGTGTCTCCCGGCGCGATGCGGGTCACGGGGATATCGGCGGCGTGTTCGGCGAGCGCCGATGCGAGGGGCTCGGGGTCCACGCCGATGAGGACGACGGCTCGCAGGCGGGAGGCGATGGACTGGACGAGGGGCCCGAAGTCCTGGTCCTTGGACAGCCCTCCGGCGATCCACACGACGGAGCGCTCGGCGCGACCGCCGAACGCGGCCTGCGCGGCGTGGGCGTTCGTGCCCTTCGAGTCGTCCACGTAGGAGACGCCGTCGAGCTCGCGCACGAACGCCGTGCGGTGGCGGTCGAGGCGGAACTCGCGCAGCGCACGGGACACCGCATCGGGCGCGACCCCCACCGCCCGGGCGAGCGCGGCGGCGCTCAGCGCATTGGTGATGAGGTACGGCGGCACCTCTCCGGCGATGAGGTGCGCGAGGTCGTCGACGTGGCCCAGTTCCACGGCCTCCCGATGACGCGAGTCGGTGAAGGCCCGGTCGAGCAGCAGCCCGTCCACGACGCCCAGCTGGGAGATCGTGGGAGCGCCGGCGGTGATGCCGATCGCGCGGGCGCCCTCCTCGACGTCGGCGTTCTCGACCATCTCCTCGACCGCGCGGTCATGGGCGGGGTACACGCATGCGATGCGGTTGTGCTCGTAGACGCGGGCTTTGTCCGCGCGGTAGGACTCGACGGAGCCGTGCCAGTCGAGGTGGTCGTAGTCGGCGTTGAGGCACACCGCGGCGGCGGGCACGATCGACGAGGTGAAGTGCAGCTGCAGGCTCGCGATCTCCACGGCGAGGGCCTCATGCCCCTCGCGCGCGGCGGTGATCACCGGGATGCCCATGTTGCCGCACACCTTGGCCGCGACACCTCCGGCCTGGAGGATCGCCCCGGTCATCTGGGTAGTGGTCGTCTTGCCGTTCGTGCCCGTGACGAGGACCCACGGCGCATCGGTGGTGCGCACGCGCCACGCGAACTCCATCTCAGACCAGATGGGAAGCCCGGCGGCCTGGACCGCGCGGATGGGCTCCGAGTGCGGGGCGAACGCCGGCGAGGCCATGACCGCGTCGAAGGAGGCCAGGTCGAGGCCGTCCAGGCCAGGGGCGTCGGCGCCCGATGCGGGGTCGGCGTCCACCGTGAAGGTCTGGGCGCCGATCTCCTGGGCGGCGCGGACCGCGGACGTGCCGGCCACGCCCAGGCCGAGGATGAGCAGGCGCGTGCCCCCGAGCGCGGCGCCGCCGTCGGCGGCGGGGTGGTCGTGGCCCGGCTCGGTCATGGCTCAGCCGTCGAGGCCGAGGTTCGCGACCCACTCGGCGTAGAACACGCCGATGCCCAGGCCGGCGAACAGTCCCGCGATGATCCAGAACCGGGTGACGATCGTGACCTCGCCCCAGCCCATGAGCTCGAAGTGGTGATGCAGGGGCGCCATCTTGAAGATGCGCTTGCCCTTGGTGATCTTGAAGTAGCCGATCTGCAGCACCGAGCTCGCGACGATGATGACGAACAGGCCGCCGATGATGGCGCCCAGCAGCTCCGTGCGGGAGATGATCGTCAGGCCGGCGATCGCGCCGCCGATCGCGAGCGAGCCGGTGTCGCCCATGAAGATCTTGGCCGGGCTCGCGTTCCACCACAGGAAGCCGAAGCACGCGCCCGCGAGCGCCGCGGCGAGGATCGCGAGGTCGCGCGGGTCGCGCACCTCGTAGCACGTCGCGAGGTCGGTGTTGTTGACGCCGCACAGCTGGTTGGACTGCCAGATGTTCACGAGCACGTACGCGCCGAAGAAGATGATCGCCGCCCCCGTCGCGAGGCCGTCGAGGCCGTCGGTCAGGTTCACCGCGTTGGACCACGCGGTGATGAGGAAGTTGGCCCACACGACGAACGCGATGAGCCCGAGAGCAGGTCCGAGGACCGCGAGGTCCACGACCGTGTCGCGCAGGAAGGAGATGGCGGTCGATGCGGGGGTGATGCCCTGCTCGTCGGGGAAGCGCAGCGCAAGCAGGCCGAAGGAGATGCCCACGACGCCCTGGAGGATGATCTTCCACGTGGCGTTCAGGCCCAGGGAGCGCTCGCGCGTGAGCTTGATGGCGTCGTCGAGGAAGCCCACGAAGCCCAGCCCCACCATGAGCCCCACGACCAGCACGGACGACACGTTGGGCGTGCGCCCCACGACGACGTTGCCCAGGAGCCAGCCGAACAGCGTCGCGAGCACGATGACGACGCCGCCCATCGTGGGCGTCCCGCGCTTGACGTGGTGCGACTCGGGCCCGTCCTGGCGGATGAACTGGCCGTACTCGCGGCGCCGGAGGTAGCGGATGAAGAGCGGCGTGCCGAGCAGCGCGATGATCAGGGAGATGCTGCCGGACAGCACGATCGCTCTCATGCGTCCCCTTCCACCAGTCGGTCGGCCAGCTGCCACAGGTTCGACCCGTGCGAGGCCTTGACGAGAACCGTGTCACCGGGAGCCAGGCTCTCGGCGAGGAGGTCATAGGCCTCGTCAATCGTAGCCACGAAGATCGCCTCGTCCCCCCACGAACCCTCGCGAACCGCCGAATCGAACATCGGCTTGGCGCCCTGCCCCACCACGACGAGGTGGGACACGTTGAGCCGCACCGCGTCCAGCCCGATGGCCGCGTGCGCGGACGCCGAGGCCTCGCCCATCTCCCGCATCTCGCCCAGCACGGCCCAGGTGCGGCCGCCCTCGGCGACCGCGAGCAGGGCGCGCAGAGCGGCTCGCATGGACTCGGGGCTCGCGTTGTAGGCGTCGTCGAGGATGCGCACGCCGTCGGCGCGCTCGGTGAGCGCCATGCGGTGAGGGCTGAGAGGCACGGCGGCGCTCACGGCGGCCGCCGCATCGGCCAGGCTCAGGCCGCGGTCGAGCGCGACGGCGAGGGCGGCGAGCGCGTTGGTGACGTGGTGCTCGCCCACGAGGCGCAAGCGCACCCGGGCGCTGTCCCGGCCTGCCGTGACGGTGAAGACCGGACGCCCCGCGTCGACGCCGACGCCCGTCGCGCGCACCTGGGCGCCGGACGCCTCGCCGAAGGTCACCACGCGCCCGTGCGCCGAGCCGGCCATCGCCGCGACGCGCGCGTCGTCGGCGTTGAGCACGCCCGTGCCTCCCGGCACGAGGCCGGCGAGGATCGACTCCTTCTCCGCCGCAAGGTCCTCCGGCGTGGGATAGAACTGCGCGTGCGCCGAGCCCACCGTGAGCACCACGGCGATGTCGAGCGGGGCGATGCGCGTGAGGTACGCGATGTCGCCGGGGGCGCTCGCGCCCATCTCGAGCACGAGGTGGCGGGTCGAGCTTTCCGCGCGCAGGACGGTCAGCGGCAGGCCGATCTCGTTGTTGAAGCTGCCCACGGGCGCCACGGCGTCGGGAAGGACCTGGGCGAGCAGGTCCTTGGTGGTCGTCTTGCCGTTGGAGCCCGTCACGCCCACGACGGTGATGTCCCCCTCGGTGCGCAGCAGCGCGAGATACGCGCGCGCCAGCGAGCCGAGCGCCTCGGTGACGTCGTCCACGAGGATGTGCGGCGCGGCGACAGGCTGCGACACGAGGCTCATGACGGCGCCGTTGGCGGCGGCCGCGTCCACGAAGTCGTGACCGTCCACCCGCTCCCCCACGAACGCGACGTACAGGCCTCCCGGCTGCACCGCGCGCGAGTCCTTCTCGACGCTCGTGACCACGGTGTCCACGTCGCCGACGAGCTCGCCGCTCACGGCGTTGGCGATCCACTGGGCGGTCAGGGGCCTCATGCGCCGCGCTCCGCCTGGATCTTCGCGTACGCCTTCAGGTAGGCGTCGCGGTCGTTGTAGCGGTGGAAGACGCCCGCGATCTCCTGCGTGGGCTCGTGGCCCTTGCCCGTCACGATGACGGTGTCGCCGGGGCGGCCCAGGCGCAGGCCGTGCTCGACGGCGGCGACGCGGGGCTCGACCTCGTGGACGTCGTGCAGGTCGGGGCGGACGCGCTGGATGCCCTCCCGGATGGCGGCGCGGATCGCGGCCGGGTCCTCGGAGCGAGGGTTCTCGTCGGTGAGGACGATGACGTCCGCCAGGCGCGCGGCGATCTCGCCCATGACGGGACGCTTGCCCTGGTCGCGATCGCCGTCGGAGCCGAAGATGAGGATGAGGCGGCCCGGCGTGATCGGCCGCACGCCCTCGAGCGCGAGCGTGAGGGCATCGGGCGTGTGGGCATAGTCGACGATCGCGAGCGGGTCCTCGTCGCTGCGCTCGATGACGCGCTCCATGCGACCGGGCACCGCGTGGGCGGTCGCCACCCCGCGGATCGCCGCGTCGAGGGGCACACCCGCCGCATGCGCCGCCACGATCGCGACGGCGGCGTTGGAGACGTTGACGAGGCCGGGAAGAGGGCTCTCCGCGGCGTGGCGGGCGCCGTCGGGCGCGATGAGCGTGAAGCTCGAGCCCACCCCGTCCAGCCCGATGTCGGCGTCCTCCACATTCCAGTCGCCGCGCGGCGACTCGGGGCGGGTGGAGACGGTCTCGCACGGGATCTGCACGTCGCGTGCGAGGCGCTGGGTGTGCTCGTCGTCGATGCAGATGACGCCGCGGCGCGATCGGCCGGGTGCGAAGAGCTTGGCCTTGTCCGCGAGGTAGCGCTCCATCGTCTCGTGGAAGTCGAGATGGTCCCACTGCAGGTTGGTGAACACGGCGACGGCGAAGTCGACGCCCGCGATGCGGTCGAGCGCGGCGGCGTGCGAGCTCACCTCCGTCACGGCGGCCGTCACGCCCTCCTCCACCATGCGCGCGAGCAGGCCGTGGAGCACGGGCGCCTCGACCGTGGTGCGCGGAGACTCGATCGCCTCGTCCTTCACGCGCAGCTCGACCGTGCCGAGGATGCCGCGGTGGGGGTGCACCTGGGCGAAGGCGTTGTCGATGAAGTAGCTCGTGGTGGTCTTGCCGTTGGTGCCGGTCACGCCCACGAAGGTGAGCTTCGTCGACGGGTCGCCGTAGACGAGCGCCGATGCCTCGCCCATGGCGTCGCGTGTGCGCTCGGCGACCAGCACGGGGGTGCCGGGGACAGCGTCGGCGCACAGGCGCGCGCCCTCGGCGTCGGTGAGGATCGCGGCGGCCCCGTTCTCCACCGCCTGGGCGGCGAAGGTCGCGCCGTGCGCCTTGAGGCCGGCGAAGGCGCCGAACAGGTCGCCCGGCTCTACGGCTCGGGAGTCGACGCTCGCGCCCGTCACGGCCACGGCATCGGCCCCGTCGGGTGCGGCGACGCCGATGCGGGCTGCGATCTCGGCAAGGGTGCGCGGCTGGACGTGCGAGGGCCGCAGGGCCATCTGCTCCACAGTCACTCCCAGGTCGTCGGGTACATCGTCTCCGTCGAGCCCGAGGGCGGCACGCGCAGCGACTGGAGCGCGAACGTCGCGACCTCCTGGAACACGGGGGCCGCCACGTCGCCACCCCAGATCGACGACTTCGGGTCGTACAGGATGACAGTGACGACGATACGCGGGTCGTCGGCCGGCGCGATGCCGACGAACGAGGACACGATCGAGGTCAGTCCGCCCTGGCCGTCCGCGGCCTGCGCGGTGCCCGTCTTGCCCGCCACTCGGTAGCCGTCGATGCGCGCGAGGCGGCCCGTGCCCTCCTGGGTGACGGACTCGAGCATGAGCATGAGCTGCTTGGCCGTGTCCTCGGAGATGACGCGCTGCGGCTCGCTGCGCTCGGGCTCGGTGACGGTGCCGTCGGGACCGATGAAGGACTTGATGACGGTGGGCTGCACGCGCACGCCGCCGTTGGCGATGATCTGGTACACCTGCGCGGTCTGGAGCGCGGTGGCGGAGACGCCTTGGCCGTACATGGTCGCGTACTTGGTGCGGCCGTCCCACTTCTCCCACGGGTGGAGGATGCCCGCGGACTCGCCGGGCAGGCCCACGCCCGTGGGCTCGCCCAGGCCGAACGCACGCATGTAGTCGTAGCGGACCTCGTCGGACAGCTGCTGGCCCACCTGGATGGTGCCGGTGTTGGACGACGACACGAGGATGCCGGCGAGCGTGAGCTTCTGGTCGGCGTGCTCGTGGGAGTCGCGGAAGGTCTGGTTGTTCTCCGTCGTGTACTGGTACGGCGCGACGTAGCGCGACTCGGGCGTGGCGACGCCCTCCTCGAGCGCGGCCGCCATGGTGATGACCTTGGCGGTCGATCCGGGCTCGAAGACGTCGGAGACCGCGTGCGAGCCGCGGTTGTGCGCGGGGGTGGCGCCGGGGTTGTTCGGGTCCACCGAGTACGAGTCCGCGAGCGCGAGGATCTCGCCGGTCTTCGCATCGGACACCACGACGACGCCCTGGCGCGCTCCGGTGTTGCGCAGGTGCTTGTCGAGGATCGCCTGCGCCTGGTACTGGATGTCGCGGTCGATCGTGAGCTGGATCTCCGTGCCGGGGACGGCCGGGGTGTCGCTCTTCACGCCGGTGGGGATGACCGTGCCGTAGCGGCTCTTCTCGTAGGTGGTCGAGCCCGGCTCGCCCATGAGGAGGTCCTCATAGGCCATCTCCACGCCCGCGAGGCCCCAGATGCCGGGCTTGTCCTCGCGGCCGCCCATGAAGCCGATGATGTTGCCGCCGATCGCGCCGTTGGGGTAGATCCGCTCGGACGTGGGCTCGAACTCGAGGCCCGTGATGCCCTCCGCCTTGATGGTCGCGCGCATCTCCGGGGTGATGTTCTTGACCACATAGGCGTACTTCTTGTCGCCCACGAGCTTGGCCGCGAGCTCCGACTCGCTCATGCCGAGGATGGGAGCGAGGATGCGCGCGGCGTCGAGCGGCCCCTCGGCGAGCACGGTGCCGTTCTCGACGCGCTTCCACGTGGCGAGCTTGGGCTGGTTGACGGCCAGGTGGTACCGGTCCACTGACGTGGCGAGCACCACGCCGTTGCGGTCGACGATGTCCGCTCGCGGCGGGGTCACCGTGGTGGTGACCAGGCGCAGGTCGAGGGCCTGCTGCGCGAGCGGGCCCGCGTGGATGATCTGCACGTCGACGAGGCGGATGACGAACACCGCGAGGATGAGCAGGCACGCGATCGTCGTGGCCGCGTGGCGCCGCCGCGGGTCGCCGATGCGCGGGGCGAGCGGCGAGCGCGGAGGCTGGACGGGACGCCCCGTGCCGGGAGCGGCGTAGCCCACGCGGTCGCGCGGGATGCGGCCGCCTGCGGGACGCGGGCGCGCGGGGGCGCCACGCCGGTCCCGTGCGGGGGCGTGCTCGCGCACCGGGCGTCGCCGGGTGCGGGACGGCGCGTCGACGCCCGGCGTCATCCGGCGCTCGATTCCATGACCACCCCGTCTGCCAGGGACACGAATCCGATGCGGTCGGCGCGCACCATGCCGAGCTCCTGCGCTGCGGACGCGAGGCCCGCGGGGGCGGAGGCGAGCTCGAGCTGGGTGAGCAGCGCGACGCGCTCCTGCTGGTACTGCGCGATCTCGCGGCGCATCGAGACGGCGTCGTAGCTGCCGCGCGCCATGGCCGTGTTGAGCAGAAGCACCGATGCGAGCGAGGCGAGGATGATCGCGACGCACAGCGTGGCGAACGGCGTGAGAGATCGGGAGGCCCGGGGAGCCGACACGGCGCGCAGGTGCGGCGCGCGTCCCGTCCCCGTCGCGGCGACGGGACGAGCCGCAGGCCGGGGCGCGCCGCGGGCCGCGGGACGCACGGCACGCTCGGGTGCGAGAGCGTTCGCGCCGGCCACGCGCGGACGCGCCTGCGCGGGCGCGCCAGACCTGCCCGGCAGCACGGGACGCATCGGCTGTGCGCTCATGCGGCCCTCCTGCCTGCGGGCGTGGGGCGGGTGCGCTCGACCGCGCGCAGGCGGACCGGCTTGGAGCGGGAGTTCGCGGCGATCTCCGCCTCGCTCGCCTTCTCCGCGCCGCGCGTGAGCAGGCGCAGGTACGGCTGCGCGTCCTCGGGGATCACCGGCATGCCGGGAGGTGCGGAGCTCTCCGCGCCTGCGGCGAAGGCACGCTTGACGAGGCGGTCCTCGAGCGAGTGGTAGGACATGACGACGACGCGACCGCCCACCGCGGTGCTCTCGATCGCCGCAGGGAGGGCGCGCTCGAGCACCTCGAGCTCGCGATTGACGGCGATGCGCAGCGCCTGGAACGTGCGCTTGGCCGGGTTGCCGCCGGCGGCGCGGGCGGCGGCCGGGATGGCGTCGCGCACGATCTCGACAAGCTCGCCGGAGCGCTCGATGGGCGCCGTGGCGCGGCGGGCGACGATCGCGCGGGCGATGCGCGGCGCGAAGCGCTCCTCTCCGTACTCGCGCAGGATGCGCGTGAGCTCGCGCTCGTCCGCGTCGCGCAGGATGTCGGCGGCGGTGATCGGGTCGTCCCGGTTCATGCGCATGTCGAGCGGGGCGTCCTGCGCGTAGGAGAAGCCGCGCTCGGCCTCGTCGATCTGCAGCGAGCTCACGCCCAGGTCGAGCAGGATGCCGTCCGCGGCATCGGCGCCCGCGACGCGCAGGGCCCCCGCGATGTCGTCGTACTCGGCACGGTGGGCGGCGAAGCGATCGCCGAACGGGGCGAGGCGGCGCGAGGCGAGGGCGATGGCGTCGGCGTCGCGGTCGATGCCGACGACGCGCGCCTGGGGGCACGCGCGCAGGATGGCCTCGGTGTGGCCTCCCATGCCGAGCGTGCCGTCGATGGCCACCGCCCCGGGGCGGGCCAGGGCAGGCGCGAGCAGCTCGACGCAGCGGTCGAGCATGACGGGGACGTGCCGCTGGGCGGCCTCGTCCGGTGCTCCTGGCACGAGCCTCCTTCCTGCTCCTGTCTGGTGAGGCGTGCCCCTCGGTCTCCCACCGGCTCTCTGGCGGGGGGAAGTCCGCCAGAGCTGCCCGGGAGGAGGCCGAGGGGCGCGCGTCACATGTCTCCGAACACCTCCGCCGCGGTCGCGGCGTATGCGTCCTCGCCCTCGGCGAGGTACTGCTCCCACTTCTGCGCGTCCCACACCTCCACGCGCGAGCCCATGCCCACCACCGCGACGTCGCGGGTGAGGCCCGCGTAGTCGCGCAGCGGGGAGGACAGCAGGATCCGGCCCTGCTTGTCGGGGATGTCGTCCTGGGCATGGCCCAGGAAGTTGCGCATGTAGTCGCGTGCCTGCTTGTTCTCGAGGGGCGCACGGCGCAGGCGGTCGTGGATCGCCATGAACTCCTCGACGGGGAACAGGAACACGCATCGATCGAGGCCTCGTGTGGCCACGAAGCCGGCCGCCAGCCGCCCGCGGAACTTCGCGGGAAGGATCAGGCGGCCCTTGTCATCGAGCTTGGGCGTGAACGTGCCGAGGAAGACCCCAGTGGGGCCCAAGCCGTGCGTCGCTTCGGACACCACGACTCACCTCCTCGCGCCACGACTCGCCAGTGCGCTCCACAGTACTCCACTTCCCTCCACTTTGCGCCACTATCCAGCGAGAAATGTCTCGATTTGATAAGAACTCCCAGGCACACAAGCCCACGGAAAGTGGAGCGAGTAGCGTCGGCACAGCCATCCCGTAGGCTCGATCCACCAGGCGAAGGAGTTCCCATGACGCACCCCCTGCCCACGGAGGCCGAGCTCGCCGAGGTCGCCGACGTCACGACGGACATCCGTGCGTCGATCTCCACCGTGCTGAGCGGACTCGACCACGCGATCACGGCCACCCTCGCCGTGGCGCTGGCGGGCGGCCACCTGCTCATGGAGGACGTGCCCGGCGTCGGAAAGACCACGCTTGCCAGGGCATTCGCCAAGTCCGTGGACGCGAGCGTGGGCCGCATCCAGTTCACTCCGGACCTGCTGCCCTCGGACGTGACGGGCGTGAGCATCTACCGCTCCGACGAGCACCGCTTCGAGTTCCGGCCGGGCCCGATCTTCGCCAACGTCGTCATCGCCGACGAGATCAACCGCGCCTCGCCCAAGACGCAGGCCGCCCTCCTCGAGTCGATGCAGGAGCACGCCGTCACGGCGGACGGCATGACGCGGACGCTCCCCCGCCCGTTCCTCGTGGTCGCCACGCAGAACCCGGTGGAGATGGAGGGCACCTACCCGCTGCCCGAGGCGCAGCGCGACCGCTTCATGGCGCAGGTGTCCGTCGGCTACCCGTCCGCACGCGACGAGATGGCCATGCTCGACAGCCACGACGGTGTCGACCCGCTCGCGCACATCACGCCCGTGACCGATGCCGCGACTCTCGCCCGCCTCATCGACGTGGCGCGCCGCGTCTACGCCGCCCCCGCGATCAAGCAGTACATCGTCGACCTCGTGGGCGCCACCCGCGAGGAGACCGGCCTGCGCCTGGGAGCCTCCCCCCGCGCCGCTCTCCAGCTCCTTGCGGCGAGCAAGTCGCGCGCCGCGATGGCCGGCCGCAACCACGTCCTGCCCGACGACGTGAAGTCGCTCGGCGTCGCGGTCCTCGCGCACCGCCTCATCCCCAGCACCGAGGCGCGTCTGGCGGGCCGCACCGCGCAGCAGATCGCCCAGGAGATCCTGGGGCGCACGCCGGTGCCCACCGCCGCCCGCGACATGCCCGTCACCCGCGAGCCGGCCGTCCCCGCTCGCCCGACGCACCCGTAGCGACCATGGCCGTCGAGCGCTCCGCCTCCGAGACGCAGATCACGTCTCGCGGCGTCGGCATGGCCGCGGCCGGGCTCGTGCTCGGCGCGCTCGGCGTGGGCCTCGCGACCCCGCCGCTCGTCTACACGGGCGTCGCGATGGTCGCATCGGTCATCGTCGCCGGGGCGTGGATGCTCATGTCCGTCAACGCGTTCCTGCGCCGCTTCCCCTATGCGCGGCGCGAGGTGACCCCTCGCCCGCTCACGGTGGGAGTGCCCGGCCGCGTCACCGTGAAGATCCAGTCCACGGCGCAGCACAGCGGCCTCCTGCGGCGCGCCATGACGTCCTCGCTCGACATCCGCGAGCAGGCCGCGTCGGAGCTGACGGGCGGCATGGGGACGAAGGCGACCGTGACGCGCACTCCCGACTCGCTCACGCTCACGTACTCCCTCACGCCCTCGCGCCGCGGCCGCTGGCCGCTCGGCCCCGCGCTCGTGCACACCTCCGACCCGCTCGGCCTCATCTGGGCCGACACGGCGGTGGGCGACGCCGAACGCGTCCCCGTGTGGCCCGCCGTGGTCGACCTGTCCGCCACCGCCGGCGCTCTCATGGGCCACGCCGACCGCGTCGTGCTGGGCGCGCGCAGCCCTTCCCCTGACGACGCCGCCTTGCGCGACTACCGCGAGGGCGACGACCTGCGCCGCGTGCACTGGCCGTCGTCCGCGCGGCTGGGCCGGATGCTCGTGCGCTCCGACGAGCGTGCCGGCCGCCGCCCGGCGACCGTCATCCTTGACCTCTCGCGCGACAGCGAGGCGCTCGAGTGGGGCATCTCTGCGGCCGCCTCCATCGCCCTGTCCGTCCTCGACTCGGGCCACCCGGTTCGGCTGCTCGGGGGCAGGCTGCACCCCGACGTGTCCCGCCACCACGGCGAGCACTCGGCGGAGACCGCTCGCGCCGCAGTGCTCAACCAGACCGTCGACCTCGCCTCGCCCGTGTCCCAGGCCGTCGCCACGAACGACCTCATCCGGGCCGCACGTCAGGCGTCGGACGACGCACCGCAGGGCGAGGTCATTGTCGGCGTGTTCGAGCCGCTCGAGAAGGCGGCGCTCGACGCCCTCGCGCCCATCGGCGCCTCGGGCCGCGCGTGGGCGATCGTGCGCACGAGCGACAACCCCACGCACGCCGGGGCCGCACAGGACACGGCCAAGGCGCTGCGCCGCGCCGGCTGGCGCGCCACGACGGCGGACGTGCGATCGGACCTCCCCTCGGTGTGGTCCACGCTCCTGACGGCGGGGGACATCGAATGAGCTCCCTCGCAGGCGCACGCACGCCGTGGGCCGCAACCCCGTTCGTCGCGATCGCCGCGTACCTGGGCGTCTACGGCCTGTCCACGATGATCCAGATGGGCCCCTGGCGGCTGCGGATGCTCGTGGTCCTCGCGCTCGTGACGGTCGCGATCGTCGTCACCCGCCTCGTGAGCCGCTCCCGCTTCCTGCCCTCGGCCGTGGGCGCGATCGTCGCGCTCCTCGTGTGCGTGCCGTCCTTCGCGCGCGGCGAGGACGGCGAGGTTCTCGTCCTGCCCACGCCGGGGGCGTTCGCCGCGCTCGGCACGGCGGTGCGCGCGGGCGCCCAGTACGCGGCGACCACGGTCGCACCCGCCGAGGTCACGCTCGAGCTGCTCGCGATCCTCACGCTCGGCCTGATCCTGCTGTTCCTCGTCGCCGAGCACATCGCCGTCTCGTGGCGGGCCGCCGCGAGCGCGGGCCTCCTGCTCCTGCTGCCGTGGATGCCGGCGGTCATCCTCCAGCACCGTGTCTCGAGCACGATGCTCCTCATCGCGCTGGCCTGCTGGCTGTTCACGCTCGGCTTGACCAAGCGGATCTGGGTGACCGATCGCACCGCGGCTCCCGTGCCGGCGCTCATGGCCGTCGTGGCGGCCATGGCGCTCGTGCTCGTCGCCGCGCCCACAGCGCTCGGGGGCAACGGCTGGGGGATGATCCCGCGCATGGCCGCGCCCGCGGAGCTCGAGACCGCGACGCGCCTCAACCTCGCGCTTGACCTGCGCAATTCGCTCACCTCGGGAGCGAACAACGTCATCATGCAGTACGTCACGAGCGGGGACCGACCCGACGTCCTCCGCCTGTACGCGCTGCACGAGTTCGACGGCGCCGCCTGGTCGCGCGACGACCCCGATCCCGGGTCGCGGCCCGCGTCGAGCGGCGTGCTGTGGCCCGAGCAGGTGTCGGACTGGAGCTCGCGCGAGACATCGCGCCTCACCGTGCAGATCCTGGGTCTCGCGGAGACCAACCTGCCCGTGCCCGCCGTGCCGCGAGCCGTGGACGTCGACTCCTCGTGGACGTACGTGTCCGCGCTCGACGAGATCGTCACCGAGGGCAACGGCACGCAGAACCTGCAGTACTCGATCGTGGCGGACATGAAGTACTTCCGCGGCGCAGACCTGCAGAGCCGTGCGGTCGAGCCCGGCGACGATGCGGCGGCCGGCGTGGGCCAGCAGTACCTCGAGATCCCCCCGGCCATGGACCTGGAGCGCGTCGCGGCGCTCGCGCGCGAGATCACCGCCGATGCGACGACCCGCTACGACCAGGCCCTCGCCATCCAGACCTACCTGCGCAACCCCCGCGAGTTCACGTACGACACCTCGGTGGAGCCGCGCGGCGTGGACGCCGTGTCCACGTTCCTCGACGAGCGCGAGGGCTACTGTGTGCAGTTCGCGACCACGATGGTCATGATGATGCGCTCGCTCGGGGTGCCCACGCGCCTGGCCGTGGGCTTCCTGCCCGGCGACCGCCGCGACGACGGCACCTACGAGGTGCGCGGCGGCGACGCCCACACCTGGCCCGAGGTGTTCTTCCCCGGCGTCGGCTGGGTGCGCTTCGAGCCCACGCCCGCGCAGCAGACGGGCTCCACGCCCAACTACGCCAACCCGAACGCGAACGACATCCCCGTGCCCCAGTCGGTCATCGACGCGGCGCAGAACGGCGATCCCCTGCCCATCCCGAGCGGACCGCCACAGATCGGCCAGGGCCGCCCCGAGACGTCGGACGCCATCGCGGTCGACGCGGAGGTGCCGTGGCCGGTCGTCATCGGCGTGCTGGCGCTCGCCGTGGTGCTGCTGATCGCGGGGGGTCTGCTGCTGCGGCGGCGCCGTGCGCGGAGGGCGGGCGACGAGGGACCCGACGCCGTGTGGGAGTGGCTGCGCACGCATCTGCCGGAAGAGCACGCGTGGCCGCTGTCGGCGACCCCGTTCGAGGCAGGCGTGCTGGTGGCGGAGAGCCTGGAGCGCGTCGGGACGCCGTTGCCTGCACACGCGCGCGAGGCCCTCATGACCGTCGCGGACAAGGTCTCAGACCACCGCTACGCGCCGTTCGGCACCGATGCGACGGACGCCGAGTTGCGCGAGCTCGCGCGGACTGTGGCCGTTGCGGCGAGGGCTGCGGTCGAGGGGACTACAGGTCGCCCTGCTGGCGACGGCGCTCGAAGCGCTCCTCGAGCCTGACCATGAAGGGCCGGCCGTCGCGAGCGCGGCCCTTGCCCTTGGCAGAGCGGGCGGGAGCGGGAGCCTCCTTGACGGGGCTCAGCATGGCCCACAGCGCGGCGAGCGCCATGATGGCGAAGCCGGCGACGCCCAGGAGGACGATCTGCGTCACGGCGCCGACGAGCAGCACCGCGATGCCCGCGATGATGCCGAACACGGCGACGACGAGGCGACCGCGCGAACGGGGCTGGCGCGCCATGGTGCGACCGAGCTTCGGGTCGGCGCCCAGGTCGCGCTCCAGCTGCTCGAGCACGCGCTGCTCGTATTCCGACAGCGGCATCTCGACCTCCTTCGCGTCTAGCCCTGTCTCAGTGTAGGTCGGTTCGCCCTTGTGTCACCAGCGCGTCAGCCCGCGGAAGGGACCTTGAGCCCTGCGCGGGCCGCCACTGACCCTGATACATGAACGCGTGGCGCGGTCCCCGTGCTGCACGGGAGCCGACGCCACGCGTCGCGGATGCGGGATCAGTCATCCCGCTGGGACGTCTCAGAGAGGGCGGACAGCCTCGGCCTGAGGACCCTTCGGACCCTGGGTCACCTCGAACTCGACGCGCTGCGCCTCCTCGAGGGACTTGTAGCCGTCACCGGCGATCGCGGACCAGTGCACGAAGACGTCGGCACCGCCGCCGTCCTGAGCAATGAAGCCGTAGCCCTTCTCCGCGTTGAACCACTTCACAGAACCCTGTGCCATGCGTGTACTTCCTTTGATACTGCCCGGGACGGGAAGGAGCACACCTTGCGCTCCTTGTCGCCGCAATGCCTCGTCCCGTGCCACCAAAGGCAGGTTCTTGCACACTACGTTCTTGCAACCTCTGACAAGCATCCCACGTTTCAGGGGTTTGGGGGCAAGTCTCTTCTCTGCTGAGCGAGGAACTTCTCGAATTCCGCCGCGATCTCGTCGGCGGAGGGAAGCGGCCCGTCGAGCTGGATTCCCGACTCTCGCTGGGCGATGTAGGCGTCGTGCTGCTCCTCAAGAGCGCGCACCAGGGCCGAGACCTCCTCGGACTCGCGCAGCTGGCGCTCGATCTCGCTGGCCGCCGTCGCGGCCGCATCGTCCAGCCCGGCGACGTCCAGGTCGAAGCCTGTGACGGACTCGATCGCGGACAGGCCACGCTGCGCCGCCTGGGGGTACGCGGACTGTGCGAGGTAGTACGGGACGTGCACGACGACGTTGACGACGTCCAGTCCCCACTGGCCGAAGCGGTACTCGAGCAGGTTCTGGGCCGCCGCCGGCACGGTCACGGTTCCGAAGAAGCTCGCGGTGTCGGGCAGAAGGTCCTGGCGGGTGCCGTGCATCGTCGCGATGAGCGGGCGCGTGTGCGGTGCCGCCATGGGGATGCCGTGGGCGCCCACCGTGAGGCCCACGCCCATGCGCTTGACGATCTCCTTGACGGCACGGATGTAGCGCTCCCACAGGATGTCCGGCTCGACGCCGTGCAGCAGCAGGAACGGGCGACCCTGCTTGTCGCGGACCATGTCGAGCACGAGCTCCGGCTCGTCGTAGTCCGTCCACTGGTTGACGGAGAAGACCATCTCCGGCCTGCGGCTGCGGTAGTCCAGCAGGCGGTCCACGTCGAAGGCCGCGATGCGGATGGGCTCGTCGATGCCGAGCACGTGCTCGGTCATGAGCGAGCCGGCGCGGCCTGCGTCGACGAAGCCGCGCAGCGAGTGCATGAGAACGGCGCCCTCGCCGGCGACCTCGGCCCAGGCCTCGACCCCGGCAGGCTCCCACGTCACCAATGCGTCCATTTGGATCCAGTGTCCCACTCTCGGCCTGGCACGCCACGGCGTATCGCGCGGGGCGAACGGATATCCGCCGCCTGGCTCGGGGGAATGCGGCGATCCTGCGATAATGGTTCGCTCCCCTGTCCGCGAGTGTGGGCCCCGGGGAGGAGGGTGAGGACATGCGGGACGAGACGGCGCTCGCGACCTCTCTCGGTCTGGAAGCCGAGCAGAAGGTCGTGGACACCCTCTACGCGCGCCTGGACGAGCTGCGCGACGAGGCGACGGAACGCCTGGCAGAGGTGCGCAAGGCGGGCCCCTCCGGGTCTCCGCAGAACCGCTCCGAGCGCGACGCCTTCGCCACGCTCTACGAGGACCGCATCGCCCAGCTCGACGCCGTCGAGGACCGCCTGTGCTTCGGACGCCTCGATCTGGCCACGGGCGAGCGGCTGTACGTGGGCCGCATCGGCCTGTCCGATGCCGAGCACGTGCCGCTCCTGACCGACTGGCGCGCGCCCGCCGCCTCGGCGTTCTACTCGGCCACCGCCGCCAACCCCTCCGGTGTCGTCAACCGCCGGCACCTCACGACCCAGGGCCGCCGCGTCACCGCGGTCGAGGACGACGTCCTCGACGTGGAGCGGCTGCGGGAGATGGGCGGCGAGGTGGGCCTCGCGGGCGAGGGCGCGCTGCTGGCCGCCCTGGGCGCCCGACGCACGGGCCGCATGGGCGACATCGTCGCCACGATCCAGGCCGAGCAGGATGCCGTGATCCGCGCGCCGCTGCAGGGCGCTCTCGTCGTCCAGGGCGGGCCCGGCACCGGCAAGACCGCCGTGGCGCTGCACCGCGCCGCCTACCTGCTGTACCACCACCGCCGGCTCCTCGAGAGCCGCGGCGTCCTCCTCATCGGCCCCTCGCAGTCGTTCCTGCGCTACATCGACCATGTGCTGCCCTCGCTCGGCGAGACGGGCGCGGTGTCGACCACCCTGAGCGGCCTCGTGCGCGGCGTCGACACGTCCACGCACGAGCGCGAGGAGGTCGCGCGCATCAAGGGCCGTGCTGAGATGGCGCACGTCATCAGGGCCGCGGTCCGCGAGCGCCAGCGCCTGCCCCGCCACGACCAGGAGGTGCGCATCGACGGCCGCACCGTGGTCATCCGCCGCTCTGACATCCGCGAGGCCCAGGCCAAGGCGCGCCGCGACGGCAAGCCTCACAACGAGGCGCGCGCCGTCTTCGCCAAGGAGATGGTGTCGCGGCTGACCACTCAGCTCATGCAGCAGCTCGAGGCGAGCCTGGGCGAGGACGACCGCGCGGAGCTCGCCCGGGACGTGCGCGACAGTCGCGACGTGCGCATCGCGCTCAACCTGTGCTGGATGCCCATCACCCCGGAGCAGCTGCTGCGCGACCTGTTCTCCAAGGAGCACCTGCTCGAGGCGTGCGCCGAGAGCCTCTCGCCCGAGGAGCGCGCCCTGCTCAGGCGCCCCGCCGACGCACCCTTCACCGACGCCGACGTGCCGCTGCTGGACGAGGCGGCCGAGCTCCTGGGCGACCTGCCCAGCGGCGCGCCCAAGGCGCCCACGGGTCCGTCCACGGAGGAGATCCAGTACGCGAAGGAGGTGCTGCGCACCTTCGGCTCCGCGATGACCATCCCCGTGGACGCGGAGACGCTCGCCGCGCGCATGCAGGCCCCCTCCGCCCGCCTCACCGTGGCCGAGCGCGCGATGGCGGACCGCACATGGACCTACGGCCACGTCGTCGTGGACGAGGCGCAGGAGCTGTCGCCCATGGCGTGGCGGATGCTGCTGCGCCGCTGCCCCACCCGCTCCTTCACGATCGTCGGCGACGTCGCCCAGACCACCGCATCGGCCGGGACGCGCTGGTGGCCGGAGACGATGGACCCGCTGTTCCGCGGCGACTGGACCCTGCGCGAGCTCACCGTGAGCTACCGCATCCCCGCTGCAGTCGCCGAGGCCGCGCAGGCGTTTGCGAGGGCCGCGGGGCTGCCCGCGAGCGACATGCGCGCGGCACGCGAGCTGGACGATGCGGTGCGCGTCAAGCGCGCCGACGGGCCTGTGCTCGAGGCCGCGGTCGCGGAGGCGCTGAGGCAGTCGGAGGAGTTCGCGCGGGAGGGAGGCGCGCTCGTGGCCGTCCTGACCTCCGATGCGCAGGCCGATGCGGCCCGCGCGCTCGTGGCGG
>Ga0207868_1000340_pt1 | contig 54575 bp, 42 predicted proteins | sample Passage237B_FD_187370 | JGI IMG/M metagenome (GOLD analysis project Ga0207868, IMG submission 187370) | Cellulose adapted compost microbial communities from Newby Island Compost Facility, Milpitas, CA, USA - Passage2 37B (SPAdes) (version 3) ... | reverse complement strand
CAAAATCCTGCGTGCGATCCTGCAGGTTGTAGACCAGCAGCTCGCCATCGGGCGACTTGCGGATGCGCTGATCCAGCTGCAGGCCGTAGGCGCTGCCCGAGGCATTGGCGTTGTCCTGAGTGAAGTCCAGCACCAGCCCGCGCTGCGGCGCGGCCAGCTGGTCGAGCGTCGGGCGCGTAATGAGCACATGGCCCAGATTGCGACCCGTCATCCACTTGGGCCTGATGCTCGTCGTGCCAGGCGGCGTGGTGAAGGCAATGCGGTAATCCTTCCACTGCCCATAGAGCGTGGTGATGGGCGCAGCCGTGGAGATGAGCTTGTTGTCCTTGTCGTAGAAATCCACCGTCGCCACGGGCAGGACGTCCACCTGGCTCAGGCTGGCAGGCCCGAGCACGACTTCAAAGGAAGGATTGGTTTCGTAGGTTTCCTCGTTCACCCACCGCCCCTTGAACGACAGGCGGTAGGTCCGCCCGGCTTCGACAGGCATCGGCCTGAACTGAACGTAGGTGCGATTGTTGCAGGTGATGCGCATCACCGTCTGGCCATCGAGATCGTCGGCGGTGACCAGCGAAACGTCGTCATCCACCTCGCGGTAGTTGGCGATGTAGCCTGCGGGGCTGTTTCCTTCAAACCCGCCCTGCTGAGCATGAACTGCGCCGGCGGAAAACAGCACCACGCCAGCCAGCAGTGAGCAATGAATGCATTTGAGCACGTCGCGTCTCCTTAACTGCAGATCGTCTGTCACTCGGTGGCCAGCAAGACCTTGTTCACAGCCAGATAGCTGCGCTGAGGCTGATCCATCCCACGGTCCAGATGACGCACAAACGTCAGCCGCAGCGAACCATCACGGTCGCGAGGCAGCGCCTTGAGCGGAATGATCACGATGCTCTGCCAGCTCTTGTCCGTCACGCGGCTGCGCACCTGGAAACCCGAGAAAAACTCGCGGTCAAACAAATACGCGTCGTACTTGTTGCCCTGCGGACCAAAGGCAAAGATGTGACGCGAGCCCACCGTCAGCTGGCCATGATCGCCCTGGGGAACCCGGTCGGCAAATTCCTCGAACGCATCAGCTTTGATCTTCGCAGGCTGCGTGTCCGACGCGATGTAAAGCACATGCAGATTCGTGCCATCGTGGAACACCTTCACCGTGGTGGGCTCAAGCAGCTCGCGGGATTCTTCGCGTTCCTCCGACAGCGTGAAGCCTTCGAAGGTCACCGCCTTTTCCCAGCGGGGAGAATCGAACTGCCAGCGTTCTTCTTCACCTGGAGCAGGCAGAAGCGGCGCGGTCTGGGCATGGGCCTGGAGCGTGGCAAAGGCCATCATCACGCAGGCAGCCAGCATCAGCCAGTAGCGGGAACAGAGGGAAGTATGAGGCATAGGACAATTCCTTTGCGAGTCGGAGCAGGCCGATTACTGCGTATCAGGAACCAGTCGGATTTCTTCGATGAGCATGCTGCGCGACGAGAAACTGGCGTGCGTGGTTCCCGCAGGCAGTTCAAAGCGGGTGGTGCGCTTGCCACCCCCGATGCGGATGGAGTTGAGCTCCTTGCCATCTTCGCCCCGGAAGGACAGGAAGATGCTCGGGCTGTAACCTGCGGGAGTCGCGACGGTGTGCACCACATATCGCCCCGGCTTGCTCAGGGGAAAGGACTTCCCGGCGGAGCCATACTTGGTATCGAAGACGATGCGGCCGTCATCGAGCTTGAGGTTTCTGCCCCCGGGCGCGATGCGGTCCCAGCCTGAGTAGTTGTAGAGCCCGCCCTGCGCCACCACGGGGTTGAGGTTGATCGCCACAGGGTTGTCCACCGTCTCGAGCCTGACGTCATCAACATACGCCACGATCTCGGGGATGCCTGAATGCACCGTCAGCCGCAGGAATGCTGCTTCGCGTGGCGTGTAGAACTCATCGCGATAGGTAAACCAGTTGCGGAAGGGCATGTTCTCGTTGTTCGATCCGCCGATGCGCTTGCGGTCGGCATCGAGGAACATCAGTTCGCGCGACGGGACGAGCCTGCTGCGGCCGCCAATGACCAGCAGCTGCTCGAAGTGTGGATTTTCTTCCACCGATTCGCTGCCTTCGTAGCGGGCACGCAGGCTCAGCATGTAGCGTGTGGCCCCTTTCACGGGGATATCGATGAACTGAGCCAGGCTGTCGTCCGTCAGGCGCAGCGCCTGCTTGCCCTGCAGGCCGGCTTCCTTGACCAGCGACACCTGATTGGGCTTCGTACGCCTGTTGGGAACCACGTAGGCCGACAGCTCGCCCTGGGCAAAGCCGTCATTCACGGGTGACGCCATGGCGACGCTGCATACTGCCAGCACCACCATCCCCACCGCTGTCCGGGCAAGCTGCTTCACGGCTTTCCATCGGGCAGAGCGATGAGGCCTGTCTGCGTCGTGTGTCACGCCTGCGATGTCGATGACCTGATCATGGGGTCTTGGCATGTTGAACTCTCTTACAGTCGATCTGCGGATTGAAACGATCCCATCCACGCGCTGAATCACTCAATAACCACCGGGTAGGAATGGCGATAGAGCACGCCGCCGGTGTAGCTGACCCACTGCGGCTTCTCACGGCCGTGGTTGATCTCACGGCGGATCATCCACTTCATATCGTTATCCTGGCCGGGCTTGAGGCCCACCGATTCCAGCGGAATCAGCACAATGGCTTCCCAGCCTTCCTCGTTCTTCTGGGTCTTGACCTTCCAGCCTGAGTCCCACGAGCGATCGAGATTGCGGGCGTCATAGGTGTTGCCATTGCAGTCGATGGCAAACAGGAACGTCTCCGACTGGCCATGGAACCACAGCTCCACGTGATCGCCTGCAGTCCAGAGTTCCTTGTCGTTCTTGGGCCTGGCGGTGGCTTTGGCGATGTCGGTATCCTTCGCGTAGAAGCGCACGTAGAGCGTCTTGCCATCGTGAGCCGTCTTGACCAGCGTCTGCTGCTCGGCGGCTTTGCGTTCACCGAAGCGCGTTTCCTCGGCGAAGTTTTCCAGCGCGTCGGGAATTTCCCACTGCAGCGAATTGAACTCCAGGCCGTCGTTGGTGATGGACCGCTGATGAGCGATCACCATGCGGTTGAGGCTCTGGCCCAGGCGGTTGAACTGCCTGTCGAGTCGCTCGATGTGAATGCGAGAGCTGGGGTGCTTCACTTCGGCCAGGGCACGCTTGAGGGTGTCCTTCACCTTGCTTTCCAGCCCGCGTTCGATGACCAGCCCGTTGTACACGCTGCTCTGGCTGGCGTGGGCTGCGTCCACCGTGGTGTTCTTCGGGTTCAGCCAGCTGTCGCGGAGCATGGTGAACAGCTCGAGCATCTGCGGAGCCGCTTCGCGGTAGGTACGGGTGATGTAGTGGCGGTAAAGCTCATCCACATCCTGATTCGGATTCCAGAACAGCTTGCACACCACCCAGTGGTTCATGGCCGAGATATCCCAGCCAACCTTGCCACCGCCGATGGCTCCGCCGAGCGTATCGTTGTTGAACTCGGTGTAGATGAAGCTGTATCGGGTGTTCCTGCCCCCTTCGGCCAGGGCCCGGAGATTGGCCGCGGCGTAGTAGCCCTGCGGGCTGGGCTTGGCGTAGTAGTACTCGAAGAAGCCCAGGTTCGGGGCCATCATGAGCCACTTCTCCAGACGAACGCGCCACCCCGCAGGCTGACGCGGATCCAGCAGTGGCACGTGCATGCTGTTGTTGGGATACGGCGCCAGCTGAATCATGTAGCGTGGATCAACGGGTACCGCAGGCGGCTCGGCCATGTGAATGTAGGCCAGCACCAGGAACTTCACGTGAGGCAGCTCGCGATGCAGAATGTCGGCCGCGCCGTTGAGCAGCATCGCAATCTGGGTGGAACGGAAGTACGGGTCCTTGATGGCATCAGGCGCCTTGGCTTCCAGCGTGCTGCCATCAGGCAGTTTGATGGGCGCCAGACACGTCGGACACTGGCACACACCCCAGTTGTCACCGGGGGTGATGCGATAGACCTCAATGGGCCTGCCTCGCTTGCGTTCGGTGTCACGCACTTCCTTGACCACCGCATTGGCCCAGATGGTGGCCATGTCCGGATGCGTCAGACACAGCGCCCCCGAGTAGTAGCCGGGCTTGACGCGCTGGCCCTTGATGGGGTCAAAGCCGAAGTATTCCGGATGCTTGTCGTACTCATGCCACAGCGGCGAGCTCAGGTCGGTCGAGCCATAGCTGATCAGACCCCACTTGGGATCGGTCAGGCCGCGATTGGGCAGGTTGTCGCCATTGCGCAATCGCCACATTTCCGTGGCGGGGTGAGGCGGATGGCCGCCGTTGAACCCGCGATAGCCGAACACCGGAATGTCCAGCACATCGGTCTGCGTGAGGGTGATGGTGGGATGATCGCCGTACACGGTTCCGAACTGCACGTTGGGCCTGGCCCAGATGATGTCGGTGTTCTTCTCGAGCAGCGCCATCACGCCGTAGAACGTCCCGCGTGGCTTGGAGCCAAAGACGTACACATCGCCCCCGCGTGTGCGGATGGCGTAGCCGTCGTTGTCCGCCAGGCGGGCCAGGTCGTCCTTGAAGTCCTGAGCGAAGGCCGCGCCGATGTAGATCTTCGGCCCCTGCCCCGCAGGCGTGCTGACCAGTGGCAGCTTCGCGCCGCTCATCTGGCTGATCCAGTACTGAAGCTCACGCGCGGCGAACACTTCGATGTACACCGAATCAGACTTGAGAATCACCTGGGCTACAGGCTGGCGGTCCTTGACCACCACCACATCCGCCCAGCTGGGCATTGCCCCCAGCGTCAGCACCATCAAGATCGCTATCAGTACACGTGCCATGTCACACCTTTCGTATCGCAAGGCCGCGCTTCAACATCCCCCATCAGACCGTCTGAGGAACCGCCACCGACTGCATGACAAACTCACTGGGCTCGAGAGTCACCTGCCTGGCCTGTGCACCCGCCTGGTGCAGCCAGAAGGTGTGCGGCCGGTCGAAGTCCACGTTCTGCATGCACAGCGTCTGCGATTCCGGGAAGTAGGAATAGCAGATGTTTTCACATTCCTTACCAGGCTCGTTGCCATCGTCGGTGATCCAGAAGGTCCCGCGACACTGCCTGGCGATTTCTTCGTAGATCGCCGTGATCAGCCCCTTGCTGCTGTGTCGGGCGCCCGGGCCGAAGTCTGAATTCATCGCACCGGGGTATGCCCAGGAGTTGAGGAAGTAGACCGTGCCCTTGCCATACTGACGCTTGAGGAGCACCGGCTCGCCGCCTTCGTCGTCGACGACCATCACTTCGGCGTTGGGGTCGGTGATTTCAATCTTGCCCATGCAGGTGGACATGATGCCCCAGCGGCGCGGGAACGTTGAACCAAGCTGCGTCGTGCCCGGAGGGGGAACCGCCCAGTAGAAGCGCGTGCCACGCTTTTCAACCTTCACGCCGCACAGCTCGGAGAAGTCGCCCTTGTGAACCAGTTCATCCACGGTGAAGGAGCTGTAGTTGCGCTTGTCGTTGGTCGACAGGTGCGGGATGGAGAGAAACAGGATCCCCCCTGCCTGGACGTACTGCTTGAGCACTTCATACTGCTTCTCGCTGGCGGTGTTCCAGCCGGTGAAAAGCAGCGCCTTGTAGTTGGCAATCAGATGCTCGGCCGACACCAGATGCTCAGCGAAGCTGACGATGTCCAGCATGCCCCAGGGCGTGCCTGACAGGAACATGTTGAGATAGTCACCCATGCCCTGCGGCCTGGGATAGAAGGTATTGAACGCCACGTCCCACGAGTATTCAGGCGGACCGCTCATCCACTGCGGGTTGATTTCCGCAAGGTCATACATGCCGCCCACCGGGGCCGTCATTCGATATTCGTAACCGCCCAGATCCAGATGCCCCTTGGCCAGCGCGATGGTGGTTTCAGGCTGCCCGCTGGGCGTGCCATTGGCTTTGACGTAATCGTAGAAGTCGGAGATTTCCTTGCGGTAGGCCTTGCAGTACCAGCTGTCCGGGCCGATCTTGTCGAAGTGCTTACTGGTTTCCTTGTGGTAAGGCAGGAAGTCGAGCTTGCCCGTATCACCAAAGCTCACATCTTTGCGGGTCAGCGGACTGCGGGGCAGCTCGAACTTGGGCGAGTCTTCGCACAGTGACGCTTCGACAAACCAGTTGCCACTTTCGTTGACGATCATCTTCGCGCCGGCCATGTACTTGTGGTACAGCGCCGCACGCAGCAGCGGGAACTTGTACTTGCATTTCGCCGGAATCCACGAGTAGTGCTCGTGGGCGATGTGCGTGCCCCACAATGGCAGCTCAAACTGCCTGTAGAGCCCTCGCGACAGCGACGAAGCGATGTTCATATGACGGAAGGCGATATCCTCGGCCATGGGGATGTTCGCGCCGGCCACCACTTCCACGTCGAGATAGAAGTTGCCACTGGTGGCAGCCACGTTGCCCCAGCCATTCTCTTCGTATTCCTTCACGTGGGCACCGACGCGCTCAAGCAGGTCATCCTGAAGCATCTTCAGGGTGATATCCTGCAGCGGAACGTTCTTCTTGAACGCCGACTCAAAGCGGAACGTGAAACGCTCGCCAAAGTCGTAGCCCAGATAGTAAGGCTCATGCTGGCGGAACTGCTTCGACCACTTGGGATGAGCGCTGGTGTAGATGAAGGTGGTGTACAGCCCGCGTTCCCTGGCCTTCTCGATGAAACGAAGCAGCCCGGCGCCCAGGCGTTCGGCGTAGGAATCCCACTCGGGAATCTGATGCTTCGAGAGATACTTGCCATTTTCCCAGTCGGGCCTGGGAATGGTCACGCCGATTTCTTCCAGACGGTAGAACCACTTGTCCACGGTGTAAGGCGCATAGCCGCGCGGATAGCCCCAGACCTGAGCCAGGTTGCCCTGGTTCTCGTTGATGATCCGTTCGATCATTTCATCGGGATCACTCGTGTAGGGGTTCCACGTGCCATGAGCCAGCAGCGCGCCGAGCTGATAGCCGGCCGAGCTGGGGTAGACGCCATTGCCAATGAACAGACCAATTTCCGGAAGTTCAACAGGATAACCGCGCATCAGTTTGCCTATCTCAAATTTGTCAGAAGAACAACGTATGTCTGACCGAAAAATTGCAGGACATTATTCCTTCATCAGCTGCTGGCTCAGGTAGTCGCGGCGCATTTCCGCAACGATGAATTCAAGTTCCATCCAGCCCGGGACGGCCTGGGCGAAGATGCGGTTCACATCTTCATCCGACAGCTTCTGGCCGGGCTTGATCAGGTACTTATCCAGCTCATTGATCAGCGGCTTGACCTTGGCTGCATAGAACGCCGGATCGCCCAGCTCACGATCTTCCCAGTGGCCGGCGGCGCCCATCGGGCCTTTGGCTTTGGCGTAGCGAGCCAGGGCCTTGGGGATGATCCCGCGCTTGATCTGCGTGAGGTTGGCCGGCGTCATGTTCTCGAACTCGAGCAGCGCCCAGCTGCTGCGGTTGTGGACCGACTTGCTGCCCGCCAGGCTTCGGCCGCCGGCGCGCGTCCAGCGGATGATTTCCAGCTGCCACGGCTCACCGGGAGCAGGCAGCTTGTCGTAGAACGCATCCCACGTGATGGAGATGCACGTGGCAAAGCCGTCAGGCAGCACGCGCGTCTGGCCGCTCAGGTTCCCGTCCTCCGGCGACAGATCGCGGTAGAAACGGTTGGGGTACATCGCAGGCAGCGCCTTGGCACGCCAGTTCGACGAGTTCAGCGGCGCCAGGAACGTGTGGTAAGGCTGCCTGACACCCGGAGCCAGATACATCTCATAGCTGCCCGCACGCACCACGCCCTGATTGGCCAGTTCGGCCTGGCTGTCGAAGGCGCGGATGAACAGCGTCAGACCGTGCGCATCGCAGGCCATGTACAAGTCGGTGCGGGTGTCCTGATCGCTGGCAGTGGCATCTGCATCCACACCACGGCCGGTGTTGGTGGCGTCGGTTTCAAGCAGCGCCTTGAGATTGTCGCCGTAGAGCTTGTCGAGCTGCCACTTGCCCTGCCCCCTGGCGACGGCGGGCGAGTTGAGCCAGGTGCCCAGGTCGATCGGAGCCTGCTCATCAAAGCGGCAGAGCACGGTGACCTGGTCATACAGCTGCGTCTGAGCGCTGTAGTAATCCCAGATCGCGCGGGCCTGCGATTCCAGCCCGCCACGGAGCATCACCCGGCCGGCGGCAGTCAGGGTATCGAGCTGATCCTTGCGGTTCAGCGAGGCCACGGCGTTCTTAATCGCATCAGCCTGCAGGCCCTGCTTCGACTGCAGCGCCAGCACCACCAGCGCCGCTTTGGCGCGTTCGGCGTCAGAGGCCTGCGACTCCTGCGACAGCGACTGCGCCAGCTTGAGCAGTTCATCGAGCTTGCCCTGCCAGGCCAGGCCATCGAGCATGTAGTTTTCGAGTTCAATCTTCGTTTTTGGCGCCACGGTCGGCGACGAGAGCATCAGCGGCGCGGCCACGCTGACAAACTCATACTGACTGAAGCGCACACAGCGTCGCAGGCGGTTGATCAGTCCGCTGGCCAGCTTGGGATCCTGCTGGACGATGTCGGCCCCATACTCACGCAGCAGGCTGATGAGCTCACGCATATCAATCGCGTTGGGGCTCATGCCCGGCGAACGCAGCAGCGCCTGCCAGCGTTCCTGCGGAGTAAGGCTCGTGTTGCTGACGATCTTGCGAATGTGCGCTTCAAGCTCCTGAGTCGATCCATATCGCTGGATAAAGCTCAGCAGATCGAGCTTGTTGTCGATGACATACTGACGGGCCTTATCCGCCCCCTGCTGCGCCGCGATGATGCTCACAATCCCATCATGCCCCTGGCTGCTGATGCGGGCGTTGGACGACTGCGCCACCTGCTCGAAATGCGGCCTGGCCTTGTCGTACTGGTCCACCATGTAGTAAAGCTCGGCCGCCTCCAGATGCAGTTCGCGTTTCGCGTTGTCAGACAGGCCGGGAAGCTTCAGTGCGTTTTCCAGCGCATTGAGGGCTTCGGTGGCATCCATGTCCTTCATATCGAAGCCGCCCTGCCTGCCACGCAGTGCCCTGGACAGACTCAGATACGCCTGAGCCTTGTCGTCACTGCTGGCCTCGGGCATGGCCAGAATCTGCTGGCTGGATTCAAACAGCTCGCTGGTTCCCTGGTAGCCCTGAAGCCTGCTGGCCTCGTTGATGAGCTTGAGCAGCGTCAGCTTCTGCTGACTGGTCAGCGAGGCGTCCGTCAGGCCCTGGCGTGCTTGGCTGATCGCCTCAACATACTTCCTGGAGCGAATATTCTGCGAGGCCGACTTCTGCACATCTTCAAAGCTGGCACCGGCCACGGTGCACGAAGCCAGCAGACACGAGAGCACGCAGGCTTGAACGAGAGATTTCTTCATGTTTCTTCTTTCTCAGTCACCACGACACTATCGCAGTCCCACAATCCCGACACCCATCACCCTTAGTTCGCAGACTGGCCCGAGAGCTCCTGCAGCAGCAGAATCTGGCGGATCATTTCCAGCCTGACGGCGTTGAGTTCAGCCGTCGTGCCATTGACCAGCGACAGCCAGTGCAACGACTTGCGGCCCTGCACGAACAGGTCGGAATTCTCCGTGGATTTCACCGCTTCACGGGCCAGGGTCTGGAGCAGCGTGGCGTAGCGCATGTCATCGATGCCTTCGCGGAAGCCTTCCCAGGCCATGGTGTCAACCAGCCCGTTATGCACGGGGTAGGCCAGGACAAAACTCTTGTAGATGCCTCGGGACTGATCGTTCCACGGGCCGTAGGCGAAGATGTAGTTGTGCACCGCATTAAGGCCCGACAGATACCCTTCCAGGCCATGCTGCCTGCGGACATGCTGCGGGTTCTCCACGCCTGTGTGCTGGCCGGCGTAGAACGACATATAGCTGTGGCCCATGAACTTGTGCCCGCGGATGCGCTTTTCCGCATCGGGGTAGCCGGCCGACTGGTGAAGGTCCATCAGATAACCGGCGCGGTTGTAGATCTGATCATGACCGGCCAGCTGGTTCATCACGCCCAGCTCCTTCTGCATGCGCCAGAGCGTACGCAGGTTCATCACCGACCTGACGCCAGGCTCGTCCGCAAAGCCCAGGATGATTTCCATGTGGCCAAAGTGCTTCTTGTAAAACTCCTTCCAGGCCAGCGTGGCACGCCTGAAGCTGTGAAGCTCTTCAAACAGGATCGGCCGCGAGAGGGCCTGCCCGGGAATGCCGCTGTAGGCATGGCGGTGCACAATCGGCTTGCTTTCAAAGCCTGCTTCCTTGAACAGCGGAATCAGCTCTTCGGTGCTGTAGGGGTTGCGCATGTTCAGGCCCGGAGCGGTATGCAGCACATTGTGCTCACGCAGATTCCGCAGCGATGCCTTGATGGCCGGGTGATCGACAGGCAGCGTCGGCCAGGCGCCCATGATGCTCACAATCACAGGCTTCTTCAGATCGTAGAACGACATGGGCAGAGGCAGTTCGAAAGGCAGCACACGCACCGCCAGCGGGATGGTCACCGTCTGCTGGTTGCCCGCCTTGACGCGCACCTGACCACGGTAGATGCCCGGCCTGGCCTGGCTGTCCACCTTCACCGTCAGGAAGAACTGCTTGAACGCACCGGCTTCGAGCGACACAGGCTGAATCGTCGGAGCATCTTCAAAACCAGGCTGGTAGTGATCGAAATTCGTATCCAGGTCCTTAGGTGGATTGATCCATTCCTCACGCGTGCCATTGGGCCCCTTGATGCGGGCGTAGTTGGACTGCGTCCGGGTATCCACACGGATCAGGTTTTCATCGTGAAGCAGCAGTTCGGGAACCAGCACCTGCCCCACGTCGTTGAAGTAGCTGTACCAGCCTGTGGCGTTCTGATACCAGATCTTGACCACCTTCAGGTCCACGCTGTCACGGGAGAGGGTCTGACCGCTGCTGCTGGTCAGGTCGGTCACTTCCAGTTCAACCTTGCTTAGATCAGTAAAGGCAAACAGCGAGAACGAGACAGGCTCATACTCGCCACGGGCCGCCACGATGTTCAGATCGCCCTGATAGATGCCATCGTAGGGGTAGCGGTCGGCCAGGCGCATCAGGTCGCTCATGGCAGGCACGGCGTACCACGTGAGCGACTGCGAAGCGGAAGACTCATTCACATCCTTGGCCACGCGCGACGCCGAGGCCACCCGGATCAGCCAGGCATTCAGATTGGCCGTATCGCTGTCAGCGGGCTTCTGCTTAGCCAGTGACTGAAGATACGCCTTCAATGTGGAATGCTTCGTGCTGTTGATCAGAGAAGGAAGCTGACTGGCATAGGTCTGCTTCTGATCTTCAGTCAGAGGTTCAAGTACGCCCCGGGTTATGCTCGTGCAAAGGGTGATGATGACCAGCCCGATGACGATCCGCATGATCCTGTTCATTCCCAATCCCTGTTAGCGTGCATGGAATAGGCCTGCCCCCACTTGAACCTGCCCGGAAATACATTCACAGCAGTGCTCTTTCAGGGGAGGTCTGAACCTTACCTCCCCGTCAATCCCTGCTCAATTGTTTTTTAGTGCGAATGCCAGAATGTGGGGTATTTCAAGGCTTATGCCCTTGATTTCCCCATGATAGCGCGATATCCAGAAGTGATATGGTCACCAAGAAAGAAATCGCTGAGGCGCTCAACATCTCCCGAGGAACCGTCAGCCAGGTGCTCAATAACACGCCAGGCAGCAGGGTTTCACCTCAGATGCGTCAGCGCATCATGGAGCAGGCCCAGCGCATGGGCTATCGCAGCGAAACGGTTCCCGCCTCGCCTTCAGGCTGCTGCATTGCCTACATGTTCTACTGGTCGTACCTCAAGCAGCGCACCTATCCGGGCGGGTGGCATATGGGCATGCTCTATGCCTTCCAGCAGATCGCCGCGCGTCATGGCCAGCAGGTGCTCTTCATCGGGTTCAACAAGCTCAAGGAATCGATGAACGAAGCCATGCACCTGCTGCATCTGGCTCAGCCTCAGGCCATTGTGCTTGATGGCATCGCCCCTGCTCCGGTCGTTGAAACGCTGCTCAGGGAGCCCTGGCCTGTGGTGACAACGGGTGCGCAGCCCTGCGCGTACGAGCCGCAATGGGAAGGCCGACTCTCATCGGTGGCGCCGAATAATGATGGCCTGTTCCGTCGTATCATCGAATCCCTGCTGAAAAAGCGGGTTCGACGTATCGGCATTCATTTTGACTCACTGAACCTTTATCACTCTCAGCTGCAGATGGCCAGCTACCGCAAGGCCCTCAAGGAGCTGGGCCTGCCCTCCAACCCGCGCTGGGAACTCGTGGGAGCCCCCCGCATGCAGGCCGCAGCCAATGCATCAAGCTCACTGCCTGACGACCAGTGCATGGACGGTTTCATCTGCACGGACTATCACCTGACCACGCTGCTGCCTCTGCTGGGCAAGGGACGGTTCAGAACGCTGACCAGTGATAACATCGCCCTGTATTCCCGCGCAGGTAACGCAACGACACCCAACCGTGGCCGCATCATTATCCCCTCGATCACCATCAACAACTTCGCCACAGCCGCGCATCGCCTGGTCACCCACCTGATCCGCCACCCCGGCCAGCACCGCCGGGTTCTGATTATGGATTGAGATGGAAGGTGGGCGGATGGGATGGCGGTGATGAGGTCGGGATGACTGCTTGTAGACGGCATCGGACGCAACGAGCTTCGTCACCCCCCGCCCCGTCTCAGAGCCATCACACCGTCACACCTCCACCTCAAGGCTGAAACAACGCAAACATATTGCCCCTGCCCGCAGCGGTGCGCACCTGGTTGAAGTTCACGCCCGAATAGTGGAAGGCTTCGGTGATTTCCGCCGACGTGTGCGTCGAAGCGTGGCCGTCCACGTAGAGAATGTTGACCGTTCGGTTATGCCGGGCGTTGTTGTATTCCTCGGCTCGTGGGCCCTGATACCAGGACTGCGCACTGGCCACGGCGTTGCCCAGGCGCGTGCTGCCCACGCCGGGAACCCAGTGGACGCTCAGGGTGATGTTCACGCTGTTGAACCGATCGGCGCGGATCATCGCATCGCGCCATTCCATCGAATACACCTTCTTCGAAGGATTACGCACATCGGTCATGCGGTAGCCCGGGTTCCCGAAACTCGTCGACCAGCCGAAGCTCGGGTGACAGTGCATGCCGTAACTGATCATCCACCGTTTTTCGCCGGTCGTGGGTACGACATTGGGACAGATGAGCGAAGGCGGGCCATCGGTTTCTGCGGCTTCGACGCGCCACATATCGGTGGCGACGTGATGATAAATCTTCACCGGCCGACCCTGAAGATACTCACGAATGGCAATCAGACCGAACTCGGAACTCGTGCTATTGCTGGGATGGAACATCAGGGGGAAGGCATCCTTGTTGTCGGATGCGTAGCCCATACCGGCCACGCCGATCTGCCTTTCGTTGGCCAGACACTGCGCCCGCCTGGCCGCCTGGCGTGCCTCCTTGAGCGCAGGCAGCAGCAGCGCGATGAGCATCGCCACAATCGAAATAACCACCAGCAGTTCGATGAGCGTAAAGCCCGTGCGCGATGACGGGCGACGAATTTCAGAAGTACCCCGGCTGAACCCGACAGGCTGGAATCGATACGGCTTCATGACAGATCCTCACTTGAAATGATCAGAATCCGAGATGCTCACCTATCTCCCCGGCTCATTCCAGATTGGATCGTGACATGTACAGAATCAAGATTTTTGTAAAAGAGAGCAGTAATAACCCTTGCTTTCAGGGCTTTTCTGGCCATTGCACGGCTGATATCGCGCTATCCACATTTCGCAGATACTTCATACCCGTCACGATGCGCCAAGGGGTCAGAAGTGGAGCACGCTGTGGATCATCTGGTCCTGGGCATGTTCGCGGACGATGGTTCCCGGAATCTGAGCCCGCATCACGCCAAGGCCGTCGACGATCATGCAGTGGCCCTGGTGGAAGGTATTACGTCCCATCGGCCCCAGCGCGTTGGCTGAGACAAAGCCCATGCCATAAGGCCGATCATTCTCAGGCAGAATCGCCTCAGGCCGAAACACCCGCTGACGACTGGCGATGTATTTCTGCTGGCCTTGAGACGTGAGCAGATCGTCCTGGCTGAGGGTGTCGTGGATCGATCCCCCGCCGCCGGTCGGGCAGAGGCGCAGATCACAGCCGCGATCGTGGAGATTCTGATAGATCCCCCGGATGGCGGCGTCGGCGCAGATAACGATGCCACAGTTCACCCCATCCACGGTGATGATCGTCCGTTCCTGCAGCCCGGGCGAGATGCCCGCGTTCTTCTCGGCGGTGGTGAGCATGTGCTTGCGGGCCACCTGCCTGCGCCCCTCAGGCCAGGCGATGAGCATGCTGTTGTAGACGGCCGGCCCCTGCGCCTCATAGAAGCCGGCGATGATGACAATCCCCAGCTCGGCGGCCATCGCGGAAAGCTGCTGCGCGTCGGGCCCGTCCATCGGCTGCGCCAGAGCAGCGATGGATTCGCGGGTCATGTCATAGTCGTAGCCATGGACCGAGCCCTCGGCGAAGAGGATGAGCTTTGCGCCCACCACTGCAGCGGCTCTGGCCTGGGTGTAATGACGCGACAGATTCTGCTCGACAGTTCCGCCGGAATGGACCTGCGCCGCAGCCACATGGAGAGATCGCCCGGTCATCCGCTGCTCCGCTGTGGAATGGGAATCACAAGGCCGAGCCAGGAAGGCTCAAGCGGCCACATCGGTGTGGTTAGAAGGCATGATACAGCAGGACCGGCTGGGGGTAACCCGAACGGCTCTCAGGGGTAATACGGTGTCTGCGGGTCGGGAGGCCTGAGCGAAGATGCGTCAGGCCAGCGGAAGGGGTGAATGCCCGGGACAGGAGTCGAACCTGCAAGGGATTTTACTCCCACCAGCACCTCAAGCTGGCGCGTCTGCCAATTTCGCCACCCGGGCGTGGGTGGTAGACGAACAAGTATAAGAATTGTCTGCCTTTTGTCGAGTCGGCCTTTTTCCCCGGCGTCCTGCGATTGGGGAAAAATCCCGCCTGCGCCCTTCCTCGGGCTCGCAACTCGCGTTATTAGACAAATTAATAACTCGCCCCATCACTTTGCATGGGGCTAATACAACGCATAAAGTATTGCCTTTGCTTTTCGCCAGGTGCTGGCGAAAAGGCGTTGTTTACCCCCTTCAACCCCGAGGTTTTTCCATGGGCGTGAAAGTCAGCAAGTTTGGTGGAACGTCTCTGGCCGACGCCAGCCAGTTCCGCAAGGTTCAGTCGATTATTACTTCCGATGCCACGCGCACGTACGTGGTTCCCTCGGCTCCGGGTAAACGCACTGCTGACGACCGCAAAATCACCGACCTGCTCTACCTCTGCCATGCTCATGCGCAGCAGAGCGTCGATTTCGACAGCGTCTTCAAGCTCGTGAGCGACCGCTTCCTGCAGATCGTCTCCGATCTGGGCCTGAAGCTCGATCTGGCTCCGGCGCTGGAAGAAGCCAAGAAGACCATCGCCGCCCGCGCCGCTCAGGGTGGCACGGCCGACTACGCCGCCAGCCGCGGCGAATACTTCAGCGGCATGATCCTGGCGGCTCTGCTGGGTTACACCTTCATTGATGCCCAGGAAGTGATCTTCTTCGATGATCGCGGCCTGTTCGATGGCGAGCGCACGCAGCAGGTGCTCTCGCAGCGCCTGGCCCAGACGCCCAAAGCCGTCATCCCCGGCTTCTATGGTCAGGGCAGCGATGGTCAGGTCAAAACCTTCTCGCGTGGTGGCTCGGACATCTCGGGCGCCATCGTGGCCCGCGCGGCCAATGCGGAAGTCTATGAAAACTGGACCGACGTCTCGGGCCTGCTGATGGCCGACCCGCGCGTGGTTGAAAACCCCCGCAACATCGACGTCATCACCTACCGCGAACTGCGCGAACTGGCCTACATGGGCGCCACCGTGCTCCATGACGAAGCCATCTTCCCCGTGCGCAAAGCCGGTATCCCCGTGAACATCCGCAACACCAACCGCCCGGACGACGCAGGCACGCGCATCGTCTCCGAAGCCAACCCGGTGGAACACCGTGGGGGCATCAGCGGCATCGCCGGCCGTAAGGATTTCACCGTCATCGCCGTCGAAAAGGCCCTGATGAACCAGGAAACCGGCTTTGGCAGGCGTCTGCTTTCGTCGCTGGAAGTCAACGGTGTGTCCTTCGAGCACATCCCCTCGGGCATCGACACCATGAGTGTGGTGGTGTCCGACAGCCAGCTCAAGGGCAAGCTCGACAAGATCAAGAACGACATCGTCCTGGGCTGCAACCCCGACTCCATCGAGGTCTACCCCAACATGGCGCTGATCGCCACCGTCGGCCGAGGCATGGCCCGCACGCCGGGCATCGCCTCGCGTCTGTTCTCGGCGCTGGCGAAGGAAAACATCAACGTCCGCCTGATCGACCAGGGCTCGAGCGAACTGAACATCATCGTGGGTGTGGAAAACAGCGATTTCGAGAAAGCTGTCCGCGCCATCTACAACGAATTCGTGAAGTAAATCCCCGATTCACGGATCGGATTCACCAACCAGCGAACGCCCCAAGCCCGGCCATTGCATGGCTGGGCTTTTTTCATGGACTCCCCTACCTCCGCACTCAATCTGCATCGTGATACCGATCCGTTACAATTCCCCCATGACTCAGCAGATTAATGACATCATGGAACGCGCCAGCCAGTCTCTGGCGGCGATGGAATATCTGGCAGGCGAGCGCGACTGCCTTGAAGCTCTGGCTCTGGCCCGCAGCCAGCAGGACTGGCGCATGTACGCCGCCATCATCCTGCCCCTGCAGGAATGTCGCAGACAGCGTCGCATGACTGCTGCCGACGGCTGGGTCAGGCTCGGCTCCACCACACTCAGCGATCTGTCTACCCTGCTCGAACAGGGGCCGGGCTGCATCGTGCTGAGCTATCCGCATAACTCGCTCGACGCCCTGAGGCTCACCCAGGCCGCAGCGCAGGGCGAGCATTATCTGGAAGTGCTCTACGCCGACAACCACGCCTCCGCCGACACCTGGACGCTGCTTTCCCCCGCCGGTGCCATGGTGGTGATGGACATTCCCGCGCCGCCTGAGGCGTGGCGCGATCGTGTGCTGTCGCAGAATGAGCCCTGGCCGGGCGAGCAGCCTCGCAAGGGCATCGCCCCGCGCCCCAGCGACTGGTTCATCGACGCCACCGAAGCCCTGGGCGATGCGGCGCTGCGCACCGTCAAGGCTCCGCTGGGCACGCTTGAGCATCTGGAGCAGTTGGAACAGTGCATCCTGGCAGTGACGGATCATGAAATTCTTCACCAGCGCCTGGCCGACGCCGCCCGCGCGCTGGCACGTACGCAGGCCTGAGATCATCCGCCTGCCCTGAGCGTCAGAGGCATCGCCATCCCCGCAGAATCTGGAGCTGCAGTTGTCACCCCCGCCCACGACCAGCCGGCCTCAGGCCCAGGGTTCATCGCCGCGTCACTGGCGTGGGGTGGTCGCACGCATGTCCACCACGTTCTGGGGTCGCGTACAGCTGGCCGCCATCGCGCTGTTGACCGTGATCATCGTGCTGGTTCTCGTGCTGCTGCTGCTCTGGAATAACAGGCCCGACTACTGGACGCACAACCGCCAGCTGCTTGCCTCCGACAACGCCACGCTCCAGCAGCTGGCAGGCGGGCTCGAGCAGCGGACGCTGCGCGATCTGTCAGGCACGCCGGAGGACACCTCCACCACGCGCACACTGCATCTGTCGTTTGATGAAGTCAACGCGTGGATCAACGTCAAACTTGAAGACTATCTGGCCAATCGCAATATCAAGCTGCCTCGCCAGATCCGCCACCCCATGGTGGCGGGCAAGCCGGGCCGCGTGATCGTGGCCTTTGAATATGAAAGTGGTTCCGTCAGCCAGGTGATGAGCTTCGAGCTTGAGCCTGTGTTTTCGCAGGATCGCAGACAGTTTCAGGTGAAGCTGCGCAAAGCCAGAGCCGGTGCGCTGCCTCTGCCCATTCGAACGCTGCGCAATCAGGTGGCAAAGCAGTCGCCCCAGGCGGCCAGTCAGCTTGATGAACTGTTCGACGCCATGGAAAACCGATGGATGGAAGCCGTTCAGAACCACCCCGGCGACGCCCGCATGAACCTGAGGCTGACCAACATCGTCATCGACGAACAGGGGCTGGAACTGACGCTTCAATCTGAGCCCCGCCCGCCGAAGGAATCGAGTAACCCCGCGCCTTCGACTGAACCTGCCTCCTGACTGCAGGGCAGGACTCTTCTAGAATGAAGGGACCAGCGCCTGCATGGGACATTGCCATGACTGACCACTTTCCAACATCATCGCCCCGCCGCATTGTGGTGGGCATCAGCGGCGCCAGCGGCGCGGCCTATGCCAGCCGGCTCATCGAGCTGCTGCTCAAGGCCAATATTCAGGTGCATCTGGTGGTTTCGCCATTGGGTCAGCGCCTGCTTCACGATGAGCTGGGGATGGAAGGCATCAACCTGCATGCCCTGTCGCGCAGTGCGCCTGATGCAGACCTCACCGGCCGCATCGTGATGCATCACTATCGTGACGTCGGCGCGCCTATCGCCAGCGGCTCATTCCGCCACGATGGCATGGTCATCATCCCCTGCTCGTCCAACAGTCTGTCGGCCGTGGCGACGGGTGCTTCGCAGAACCTGATGCACCGCGCCGCGCAGGTCACGCTCAAGGAGCGTCGCAGGCTCGTGCTCGTGCATCGTGAAACGCCGCTGAGCCTGGTGGACATCCGCAACATGGCCAGCGCCACCGAAGCCGGCGCGATTCTCTGCCCGGCCAATCCCGGCTTCTACATGATGCCCCGCTCGCTGGATGACATCGTCGATTTCATGGTCGCCCGCGTGCTGGACCTGCTGCACGTTCCCCACGACCTGCATCACACCCGCTGGGGCGAATCGAATACGCCTTCGCCGACAGAACCCTCGCAGTCACCGCCGCCTGCTTCGTGCGAGTGAATGCGGCGTGGTGATGCCTGACAAAGCATGTTCTTTGAATAAAGGTCGATCTGCCTGTAAGATGATCTTCTGGCCTGCAGTTTCGCACTGCAGACCGATGCGTCCGTAGCTCAATTGGATAGAGCAGCTGACTTCGGATCAGCAGGTTACAGGTTCGACTCCTGTCGGGCGTATTTGAAAAAATTGATCGACTTATGGAAGATATCTCTTCTATCTGGCCGATTAATACATCGACCGATACCCGGGGCGGTAGCTCAATTGGGAGAGCACGGCCTTTGCAAGGCCGGGGTTAGGGGTTCGATCCCCCTCCGCTCCATTTTTCTGCGTCTGTTGACCCTGCTCCACTGATGAAGCAGGCAGGCCGGGTTTGTCACCCTTCCCCGCTTTCGAGCATCTGGGTTTTCCTGCGGGAACGAGAGCATGAAAACACTTGGATGGCTCCTGATCCTCATGCTGGCATTCACCAGCATATCCTGCGCCAAGAAAAAGCAGCCCGATCCCAAGCTCTGGGAGATCCAGCCGCCCACGGCTCGCGTTGTCGCATTGACGCTGACCGATCAGACCGACACCGGCTTCCGCGTTGAAGCGGTGGTGGAACTGACCAACGACAACCGCGTGGCCCTGCCGCTGGTCAATACGCACTACGAAATCACCGTAGGCAACGCAGGGACGCTGTCGCTGGTGGAAGCGTCGAACAAGACGATTCCCGCCCATGGCAAACAGCTGCTGACGCTGCCTGCCTCCTTCGCGTGGGATGGCCCGGCCCCGGCCGGTGCGCCGTGGGTGGTCAAGGGGCGCGTCTCCTACCATCCGCCTGGTGAACTTCGGCAGATCATGACCGAAACGAAAATCCCCCTGCCCCGGCTGGAATTTCACAGTCAGGGCTCGCTCAACTGATCGGAGCCCCGCATTCCCTGCCTGTACAGGCCAGGACACGCAGCGACATTCATCGCCCCTCATCACCCACCAGAGACGACCCCCGTCGCACCTTTGCTGACCCGGGCCAAGATTGAGGACCAAGCAGCCCGCCATGCACCCACTCTTCGATGAACGCCGATACCTGATCCCCTTCCGCGCCACGCTTCTGCCCCAGATCTTCACCGATACGCTCATCATCGGTTCGGGCGTGGCAGGCCTGCGGGCGGCGCTGGCGGCACGCGAGCATGGCGATGTCATCGTCACCAGCAAAGCCGACATCCAGAACTCCAATACCTACTGGGCTCAGGGCGGCGTCGCCGCTGTCGTCGATGAAGCCGACACGCTCGAAGAACACATCGCCGATACCCTCAGCGCCGGAGCCGATCTGTGCGATGTCCCGGCCGTCAAAGCCGTGGTCGAAAACGGCGCAGACCGCATCCGCGAACTCATCGACTGGGGCATGCGCTTCGACCGCGCTCACGATAATCCCGAGCGACTGGCCTTCGGCCTTGAAGGCGGTCATGGCAAAGCCCGCATCCTCCACGCCGATGGCGACGCCACCGGCCGCGAGCTGGCGATGACACTCGACCGCCAGGTGCGCAAGTACGACAACATCCGTCTGTTCGGCCAGTGCTTCGTGCTCGACCTGATCACCACCGATGGCGCGAATCCGCGCTGCATCGGCGCCATCACCCATCATCCCAAGCATGGCCTGCAGGTCATCTGGGCACAGGCCACCATCCTGGCCTCGGGTGGAACCGGGCAGGTCTATCGTGAATCGACCAACCCTGCCATCGCCACCGGCGACGGCCTGGCCATGGCCTATCGCGCCGGAGCGGTGCTGGCCGACATGGCCTTCATGCAGTTCCACCCCACCACGCTCTACGTGGCCGGTGCATCGCGCTCGCTGATCACCGAAGCCGTGCGTGGCGAAGGCGCGTATCTGGTCGACCGTTCAGGCTATCGCTTCATGAGCGAGTATCACGAGATGCTCGAACTGGCCCCGCGCGACGTGGTCAGCCGGGCCATCCTCACGCACATGAAAAAGACCAGCGAAACGCACATGTATCTGGATGTGCGCCACCTGGACCCCAAGCGCTTTGAGCTGCGTTTCCCGGGCATCTACAAGCTGCTCAAGAAGTTTGAGATTGATCCGTCGCGTCAGCCGATCCCGATTCATCCCAGCGCCCATTACATGGTTGGCGGCGTGCGCACCGATGCCATGGGCCGCACGAACATCCCCGGCCTGTACGCGGCGGGCGAAGTGGCCTGCACGGGTCTGCATGGGGCCAATCGCCTGGCGTCCAACAGCCTGCTCGAAGGGCTGGTCTACGGCGAAATCACCGGGCGCATCGCGCAGGAGATGACCACCGCCAGCGCCCGCAACGGCGGCGGACCGGCCCGCATCATCTCCGACATTCCCCTCTCCGATCGATCCGAAATGGACCTGGGCGACGTGCTCTCCACGCTCCGCAGCGTGATGTGGCGACACGTGGGCATCGAACGCGATGGCCAGCGCCTGGCGGAAGTCTCGGAAATGTTCGACTTCTGGGCCCGCTACACGCTCGACAAGATCTTCGACGACCGCGCCGGCTGGGAAGTGCAGAACCTGCTGCTGGTGGGCAAGCTCATCACCCAGGCCGCTGCCTGGCGATGCGAAACCCGTGGCACGCATGCTCGCCTCGATCACCCTGCCCCCAAAGCCGAATACCGCGTGCACGACCTCTGGCAGCGCCATCACAAGAACCCGACCACCACCCCGGTGATCGACAAAGCCTGATCGCGCCCAAGCCCTGCTGCACTGCGTTACCACTACAATGCCTTCTGCATGATCCTCCTGTTCCCCTCACTGGAGAACGTGACGCATGTCGCATGAACTGATCGTCTCAACCGACATCCCCTCGGGTAACGCGTGTGTGCTGGAAATCAGGACCGATTCGGCTGTGCCTGAAGTGCACTTTACTCCTTCGCCCCTGGGTGGCCCGGAGGCGATGTGGTTCCACTTCCAGGTGAAGTCGACAAATACCACGCCGCCCGCACAGATCCGCTGCGTCATGCATCTGGTCGACACCCTTCTTGGCGGGCAGAACGGCCGAAATGGCTTCCACCCCGTGTTCAAAACCGCCAGGCAGGACTGGCAGCGCATTGAAGCCGTCGAAGGCTTCGAGCTTCCCGATGGCAGGCCGACGGTGAGCTGGCTCATCCCAGGAAATGAAGGGCCGGCCGACACTGCGCTGTGCTATCCCTACGCCCTGCAGGAACTCGATGCACTGACCGCCGACCTCGCCCCGGCGTTTCGCAGCGATGTCATCAGCGTCACCCAGCAGGGCCGGACGCTGACGCGACTGAGCAACGATCCCGGCCAGATCGAAGGCACGCGGCCGGGGATCTACTGCATCGCCCGCCAGCACGCCGGCGAAACACCAGGCTCGTGGATGCTCGATGGTTTCCTGCGCGAGATGGCCGACGCGCGCGATGCCGCCCCGCTGGTATGGGCCGTGCCTTTCGCCGATCTCGATGGCGTGCTGGCCGGCCACTATGGTAAGGATGCTTTCCCATGGGACTTCAACCGCGCCTGGGGCTCGCGTCAGTTCCCCAGGGAGATGTGGTCGCAGACAGGCTCGCATCCCATGCGCTATGAAATCCACTGCATTCAGAGCGACATGCGCCGCTGGCTCAAGCGCTGTCGCCCGATGCTGGTGTTCGACTTCCACGCTCCGGGCATGTGCGAGACGCATGGCATCTACGTTTTCCTGCGTCGCCTGACGGAGGAAGGCCAGCCCGACGCCAGCCACCTGCCCTGGGTCAACGCGATCCACGCCGCACTGGGCGACGACCTGGCCGCCGACCAGTTCATCCGCAGCGGCCGATATGCGTCACGATGGGACACCGCCCGCGTAGGTGATTTCGTCGTCGACGCGCTGGGCCTGCCCGAGATCACCTTCGAAGTGCCCTACGGCCGATTCAAGCAGCAGATTGTCTCCCGCGAGACTTATCAGAACGCCGGACGCCGCGTGGCCAGTGCGGTGATAGAGCAGATGGGAATGATGGCGTGAGAGATTCCCGCGCTATGGATGGGGAGATGGTCGTGCACGGCCTGCCCTTGCGTCACCCCCGCGCGGATGACACATGATCGGAACCTCTTCTGAAACGTCGTCACCTCCCCTTTTCCACCGCCCGCCCAGTCATGCCACACCCCGTTTAAAACCGATACAATCCAAGGACAAACTCCTCCCCTTTACGTGAGGTGACTGGGCAGAACAATGCTCTCTCCTGGCGTTTATTCATTCCGGCAGAAATCGCGACTGGCTATCTCCCTGTCGTGGATCGCAGGCTACGTCAACGTTGTCGTCCTGCTGGCCACCAGCTACATGGTGTCGCACACCACAGGCAACACCACGCACTTTGGCGAGCGCGTGGTGGAATTCCGCTGGCAGCAGGCGTTATTCGTCGGCGGCGTGCTGATGTGTTTTCTGCTGGGCGCGATGCTCTCGGCAGCATTGACCGAATCCACCCGCCGACGCGGGAAAGCGTCGAACTACATTCTGCCCGTGGCCACCGAAGCGGCGCTGCTCGTGGCGCTGGGCATCCTCATTCAGCAGCATCTTCACAGCCCGTTTGAGCACCCGATGATGGTGTTTCTCATGGTTGCGCTGGGCAGCCTGGCCATGGGGCTGCAGAATGCCACCATCACGCGCATCTCAGGCTCGGTCATCCGCACCACGCACCTGACAGGCGTGTTCACCGATCTGGGCATTGAGATTGTCCAGTTCTTCCTGTGGTGCAAGGACCGCTTCCGCATGCTCGACCGCGTGCGCCTCTCGCGCATGCTGCGCGTGATGTTCCGCAGGCCCACGCTGCTGCGCATCGCGCTGCTGGCGAGCATCATCGGCTCGTTTCTCTTTGGCGTGGTGATGGGCGCCTGGACGTATCTCTACTACCCCGCCTGGGCGATGGCCGCACCGATTCTGTTCCTGCTCTGGATTGTCATTCAGGACTGGCTGCGCCCCATCGCCGACGTGCGCGAGCTCGACCCGCTGAACGATCCCGACCTCAACCTCGCAGGCATCGTGCGCGATCTGCTGCCTCAGGAAGTGGGCATCTATCGCCTGTTCTGGCATCGCCATCGCGGCCATCATCGCGCCCCCAACTTCCAGCGCTGGGTGCGATCGCTGCCTGACCACTGGCAGATCATCGTGCTGGTGCTCAGCCCGCTGACGCATCTGGATACCAACTCCGCCATCGACCTGCGGCTGGCGGTGGACATGCTCTACGATCAGAAGCGCAGACTCGTCATCGCCGGGCTGACGCAAACGCAGTATCAGGTGCTCGCGCAGGCCGGTCTTGTGCACGTGCTTGGCCGGGAGAATATCAGCCCGGACCTTGAATTCGCCATCGCCCGCGCCATGGCCATCCATCAGGACATGGCCCACGGCCGTGACCCGTTCCCGCTGCGACCGGCGCCGCGTCCCTACCTGTGATGTGATTGAAAACTCAGCGCTGCCTGGCCAGCTTTTCCACCAGGCCCAGACGCATCGTCTCGACCTGCTGCTGGAGGTAGTTCATGCCTTCCTCCGCGCCCATCTTCGCCAGCACCTCGGCGGGGATCGGCTTGCCATATTCCACGCCGATGCGTCCCGTCAGGCCGGGCAGCTTCTTTTTACGAGGCCAGGCATCAAACGCCCCTTCAATGGCCACCGGAACCACCGGAGCCTTGGAACGCTTGATGAGCAGCATCGTCCCGGGCGCGAAGGTTTTCGTCGTGCCATCAGGCGTGCGCGTGCCTTCGGGGAAGATCAGCAGCGCGTGCTGCTGCTTGAGCACATCCAGACAGCGGCGCATCGCGCCCATGTCCATTTCATTGCGGCTGATGGGAATGGCGTTAAGCGAACGAATCAGCCACGCGAACTGAGGCTTATCAAACAGCGTGTCGCGCGCCATCGCATAGAACTGGCGGTGATGGCTGGCCAGCCCCACCAGGATGGGATCGAGAAACGACTGGTGATTGCTCACCAGCAGCACCGAGCCGGTGCGCGGAATGTTATGGATACCCCACGCGCGATAGCGATAGCACGGGGCCACCCACAGATAGCACAAGCTGTGGAGGAAATGCCACCAGGCAATTCGGGAAAGTCGCTCACCAGGCTGCCTGGCGCGAAAAGATTCAAGCATGAGAACTCATTCCTTTGTCACCATCTGCTGCCTGCAGCACAAGCTGATGCAGATGGTCCACCACCTGATCCAGCGTCATGTCCGACGTATCCACCAGCACCGAGCCGGCCGGCCGAACCAGCGGCGATTCAGCCCGCGTTTCATCACGCTCATCACGAGCCTGAATCTCCCGCAGAATTTCATCGTATGACGCAGGCTTACCTGCTTCGAGAAGCTGCTTTGTCCGCCGCTGCGCACGCACCTGCGCCGAAGCAACCAGATAGAACTTCACCAGGGCATCGGGAAACACCACCGAGCCCTGATCGCGCCCTTCCGTCACCAGCCTCGGGTGCGACTGGCCGATCTGCCTCTGCCAGTCCACCATCACCCGGCGGACCGCCGCATTGGCTGCAATCTCGCTGACACTGGCCGTCACATCCTTGTCGCGGATGCGCTGCGATACATCACGCCCAGCCACCAGCAGCGCAGGTGGATCCTGCGACCAGTCGAAGGTGATGCTGATCGCCTCAGCCACCGCCGCGACACGCTGCGTGTCACTCGGGGCGATGCCCTTTTCAAGACACGCCAGCGACAGGCCGCGATACATCGCGCCGGTGTCCAGAAAATCAACGCCCAGCCGTCGCGCCAGCAGCCTGGCGACGGTCGACTTCCCCGTCCCGGCCGGGCCGTCGAGCGTGACAATCATGGACCTGCTCTGTGCGGAGCCTTGCTTCATGGGCAGTAATTTAGCACGCATCGCTTCGATCCGCATGGCGCAGACTGCCGCCTCCTGCTCATCATCCCACGGACGACCGACGATGTGCGCTGCTGCCCCATATCGTCATGTCCGAGAAAACGGGAATGAGAGAAAGGAGGATTCGGGGGCGAAAGACACACAGGCGCAGAACGCTCTGCGCCGCATTGCATCTCCCGCGCGGCCTGGCGTTCGACAGCATCCCCTGCCCCTCCCCTCATGCAGTCCTCACCCAATGGATGTATCATCCTGCCATGCTCTTTCTGCGAACTGCTATCGACTCGCCGTTCTTCTATTTCTCATGGGTGTTCACCGTGGTGGTGAGCGTCATTCTGCATGAACTGGCCCATGGCTGGGCGGCGATGTGGCAAGGCGATGACACGCCGCGCCGTGAAGGCCGCATGACCGCCGACCCGCTGGTGCACATGGGTGGCTATTCGCTGATCACGCTCTTTGTCTGTGGGATTGCCTGGGGGCAGATGCCCGTGAATCCCTGGCGGTTCCGCAGTCGATATGGCGAAGCGTACGTCTCGCTGGCCGGGCCGGCCATGAACCTGCTGCTGTCGGTCATAGCCCTGACGCTGCAGATCTTCCTGACCGTCTGGAATGTGCTGCCCGACACTCCCACCGGGAGGAATATCTTCGAATTCCTCTACATCTTCGGAACGGCCAATCTCGTGCTGGCGCTGTTCAATCTCATTCCCGTTCCGCCTCTGGATGGCTCGAAGGTGCTGGCCAACTTCAACCGGGGCTACCGTCAGCTGGTGGAAGACCCCTCGCGCCAGGGCCTGTTCGCGGTGATCTTCATCCTCGCCTTCATTTTCATGAGCCCGGTGGTGGTCCAGACGGCGCATCGCCTGTCGATAGCGTATATCGACGTGCTGAGTCAGCTGCTGCCCTGATCGCGCTGCAGGCGCACGAAATCGCCCCCAGTGGCCCCGGAATCCCCCGAAAGTTCTTCCGGAGCCAGCTGGTGGCTACCCCTCCCCCGACGTGTTCTGTCATGCTGCGGGCTCAGTAAGCGCGGAAATGACCATTTCCGGGTCGGCGCTGCATGCATGGCACCACCGCAGGAATTCAGGCAGCCGCAGGATATATCGGCCTCGCTCGACGCCATTAATCCAGTCGCGGTCCACTTCAAGCTTCTGCGCCAGCTGCTGCTGGGTCAGACTGGCCTGCGTGCGCAGCTGCTTCATCACCACTGCCACGTCATAAGCGGACAGCCAATGGATTGTCTGAGAGTTTTCCCCGGTCATGCCTGCAATATAATCGACACGAAAATCATGTCAATAAAATTGCGATTTATCACATGCTTTCCACTGACACAATGCTGTCAGTGGCATCAGATATGCTATTCACCCATGAGCTGGAGCAGTCTGTTCATGGCGACTTTGGGGCTGACCCCGCAGGCCGATGCCCATGCGATAAATTCGCGGACATCGACGCGTCTGCTGCCTATTTCGCAGTTCTGTACCCAGCTCTGCGGTTTGTTAAGCAGCTGTCCCAATGCACGCTGGGACAGGTCTGCTTCCTGCCTGAGATGTCGGAGGAATCCCGGGATCGGTTCATATCCCGGATCCTGCTGTGCGCTTTGCCTGGTTTCCATGAACATATTTTAGTGTCAAAAAGGCTTGACATCTATTAAGTGTCATGCAATAATCGCGATCAGCATCTGGCGACTTGAATCCTGAGCCTCAGGAGACGCTCGCCGGGGGATAGCAGTCTCGGGAAGCCGGTCCATCCCGGCAACCGATTCAAAGCATACCAGAGGCTCCTGAATTCCGGGGCCAGGAACCTGTGACCACCAGGGGGCCGGCTTCCCGGGACTGCCTTCCACCGCTGACCGAAACGACTCATTCATTCTGGGGGAGTCGAGTGTTTCACTCCCCTTCCATCTGGACGTCGCGAGCACTTTGAGAAAGGACTTCCTGGCTGAGCCTGGCGGATATCACATTGCCATCATTTGAACTGTTCAAGCCGTGCGGGCGCGATGGTCGCTCCCGACGGAACTGATCCAGCCAGTCCGATGCAGGTCGTTGCTTTGCTCAGGTGCCCCTGACGTCCGCGTATCCTTCACAGGAGTCTGATTCATGCGTCAGAACAAAGGCTTCACTCTCATCGAACTGCTGGTGGTGATCTCGATCATCGCCCTGCTGATCGGCATCCTGCTGCCTGCGCTGGGCGCCGCCCGCCGCACGGCCCGCCAGATGCAGAACGGCACGCAGGTCCGCGGCATCCACCAGGGCATGGTGCTCTATGCTCAGGGCAACCAGACCCGCTACCCCGGCGTCACCGGCGCAGGTAATGCATACACCGATAAGACTGCCGGCAAAGAAAGCTATCGCAACGCCTGGCGTTTCCTGCAGCTGCAGACAGACAATTACTTCACTGCGGAATATGCCCGAAGCCCATCGGAAGCCCAGACGAACGCGACTTCCTACGTGATGATGGACATTTACACGGCTTCAGGCAGCCCTGCCAACGACGCTGAACGTCTGAACATCATGCGTCTCAATGAATGGCGCGAAACCACCAACACGGAAGCCCCCGTGCTCAGCGACCGTATGATTCAGAACGGTACTGCTGGCACGTTCCCCGCGCCCCACGCCAACTTCAAGTCCGTTCACACCAACCCTAACTCGGGCCAGACCGACTGGCGTGGCAGCGTGGCCTGGAACGACAACCACGTGACCTTTGAATCGTCGCATATGCTGCCCGTCACGAAGTTTGGTTCCACGACCAACAAGCTTCCCGCCGGCGACAACCTGTTCGACAACGAAGGCACTTCAGGCACCGCACCCAACACCATTACCACCAATGCCAACGTGTTCATGTCGGAATGGGTTCCTGAAAAGGACGAAGACTACCCCCGCTTCGACCCCACCCCCTAATGCCTGATTCCATGTGAATCCCTCCGGCCGCCCTCACCAGGCGGCCGGTTTTTTTATGTCCACACTGTTCATAAAGAGACAGGCCGATCGTCCCCGGTTCTGTCCTGCAGCCGCCGGCGGACTGCCTTGCCACTGTCCATCCCATCTGCCCTGCCGATCCATCATCCGCCTGAAAAGCCTGCATTTCCGCATCATCAGCGGTGGTGACCCTCCAATCAGGTCATCAAATGCTATTGATTCAGCCCGCTTTCTTATTATACTCTTTATACTATGTTCAGCTGACATCTAAATATTGTCATGGCTGCACGGTTCCCTTCCCGAGCCCTTCCGGGCTGCAACCCCTTTCAGGAGTCTTCTCCATGCGTCAGAAACCAGGCTTCACCCTCATTGAGCTGCTGGTGGTGATTTCGATCATTGCGCTGCTCATCGGCATTCTGCTGCCAGCTCTGGGGGCCGCCCGCCGCACCGCCAGGCAGATGCAGAACAGCACGCAGGTGCGAGGCATCCATCAGGGCCTGATTCTCTACGCGCAGGGGAACAAGACCCGCTTCGTGGGCATCACCGGTCAGGGCACGGCCTATGAGGACACCACGGCGGGCAAGGAAAGCTGGCGCACCGGCTGGCGCATGCAGAAGATGATCAGCGAAAACTACTTCACGCCTGAATATGCACGCAGCCCATCGGAAGCACAGACGGGTGTCACGTCGTACACGATGCTGGATATCGTCACCCCGGCCGGGACGCTGCTGGCCACCAGCACGAACACCGCCGTGATGCCTGATGCCAATGCGGTGGTGCGTCTGAGTGAATGGCGTGAAACTTCCAACACCGAAGCCATCGTGCTGACCGACCGGGCCATCATCAATGAGCCTGTGGCGTCGACCACGGGCATCGGGCACATTCGATCGGTCCACACCAGCCCCGGCCAGTCGAAGACCGACTGGCGTGGCAGCGTGGCGTGGAACGACAACCACGTGACGTTTGAATCGAACCACAAGAACACCAGCAGCCGCTATGGCTCCACGGCCAATGAGGGCAAGGACAACCTGTTTGAGAACGATGGGAATATCGCCACCGCCGGCGCGACGATGACGGTGGACCACAACGCCCTGATGAGCGCCTGGGATGCCGCGAAGGAAGGCGCATCGGACGCCAATGGCAACAACTTCTACCACCCGGATTACACGCCGTGAGGAGATGAAGGTGAGGGTGAGAGAGGGCAGAACAATCGCTCTTTCACGCCTGATTTCCCCCTGCCGTCATTCCCACGTGCGCGGGGTGACGGGAAAGGCAGACTGTAAGCGACGATCGTTCTTCGTAACACACCTACACAACACAAATAGAAGGCAGAAGCTCCGGTCGTCCGAAAGGCGGCCGGGCTTTTTTATGCGCGGATTATGCGAGGAGAATGACGGAGGATGTCGGGAGGATGCCGCAGCCCTTACGCCGTCTGGTCGGATTCGGGATCGACGTAGCCCGGGCGGAACGGGGCAATGGCGTTCACGCAGGCGCGGCGGCAGCGGCCATAGCATCGGCCAACCCAGCCACGGAAGCCTGGAACGCGAGGCTCGGCGGCTTCGTGTTCATCGCGGCCGGCGATGGCTTTAGCGGAATTGGTCGCCGAGGCTTTCACCCGCTTGAGCAGGATGCGGGCCCAGACGAATTCGGTCGCCAGAATCGCCAGCCCGACGAGGATCACCAGCATGCCCGGCCCGGGAAGAAAGACCATCGCTGCCCCCATCAGCAGGACCGTGACACCAATGACAAAGATCACCAGTCGGCGGGTATTGCGCCAGACAACAATGGCAGCGTCTTTGGATTTATCCGTCCAGCATCGCATAGATCGGGGGTCCGTCGGCCTTTCTGTGGGGGTGAGGGTTCAGAGGCGAGTCTGAGACATTATAAAACGCCCGTGACGTTTCTTCCTGAATCGGCGCGTTATTTTTCAGGGGGTGGGATGAGGGTGGATACTGAGGATTTCCGGAGGGTGTCCCCTGCTTTCTACAGGGCTTCTCATTCCGTCATCCGCGAGCGGGGGTGACACAAGGGCAGGCCATGCACAAGGAAGGACAATCCTGCGGCGGGTCAATGCATTTGTCTGTCGCAAGATCCGCAGATGACCACTTTCGCGGGCATGACGGATTGGGAGAACGCACTAACCTGCAGGGCCCTGCCCCCGGCCTCAGTGCTTTTCGTGGGTGTGTTCTTCGATGTGTTCGTGGATCAGTTCATCGGTTTCGCGGGTGATGTCGGTCAGCTTCAGGCCCTGGCGCTTCGCGTGGATCAGCGAGGCGATGATGCCGATGCCCAGCACGCCGGCGATCACGGCCAGCGACACGCCGGGCTCAATCTTGATGAAGCTGTGGAGGAACATCTTCATGGCCACGAAGATCAGCACGACAATCAGGGCGTGCTTCACATAGTGAAAGACCGCCAGGATGCCCGCCAGCGCGAAGTAGAGCGAACGCAGACCAAGGATCGCAAACACGTTGGACGTGAAGACGATGAACGGGTCCTGCGTGATGATGAAGATGGCCGGGATGGAGTCGACGGCGAAGATCACGTCGGTGCTTTCCACCACCAGCAGCACCAGGAACATGGGGGTGATGGCCAGTTTGCCATCGACCTTCGAGAAGAACTTCTGACCTTCAAAGCCAGAGGTGACAGGGAAGATCTTGCGGGCGACCTTGACCAGCGGGTTGCGCTCGGGGTCGACCTTCTCATCGCCTGCAAACATCATCTTGATGGCGGTAAGCAGCAGGATGGCGGCGAAGACGTAGAGGATCCAGTCGAACTGCTTGATGAGCGCCGCGCCCAGGCCGATCATCAGGCCACGCATCAGCAGCGCGCCCAGAATGCCCCAGAACAGCACGCGATGCTGATACTTCCGGTCTACGCCGAAGTAGGTGAAGATCAGCGCGATGACGAAGATATTGTCCAGGCTCAGACACTTCTCAACCACGTAGCCCTGGAAGAAGAAGACCGCAGCATCCCACCCGCCTGTGGTGTGGTCGGGGTGGGTTCCGATGCCCAGCCAATGGTGCTCGTACATGAAGTAGAGCAGCACATTGAAGCACAGCGCCACACCAATCCAGAACGCCGTCCACAGCAGCGATTCCTTGACGGAGATCACATGAGCTTTGCGGTTAAAAACTCCCAGGTCCAGCGCGAGCATGAACAGGACGAAGACAACAAACAGAATCCAGATCAGCGAAACAGCCATTGAAACTTCCTGGGAGTGAGAGTCTTAGGTGATGGGTGATTGAAAAATCAGCGCTGGCCTGCGGGCCCCTGCGCACTGGCAGGCAGCCACTGGGCGACCTTCTCGGGTTTGAGGATCAGATAATACAGTCTTCCTTCATGGACCTGTCGGCCGGCGAGCTGTTCAGCCTGGGCGCCCGTGCCCATGTAGATATCAGCCCGGCCGGGCGCGAGGATGGCTCCGCCGGTGTCCTGGTCGAGCATGAACTGTTCAAAGGGACGCGTCTGGTCGATCCCGCCTGTGGGGATCTGCGTGACCACCAGCGTGGCCAGGCCACGCGGGAAGACGGTCTTGTCGGTGGCGATGGTGCGCATGGCCGTCACTTCCACACCCAGCGAGCCGGCCGGCCAGGTGCCCTCGTCGTATTCCTTGAAGAACACGAAGCGGTCATTGCGGCGGATGTAGCCATCAAGCTCCTGCGGATACTGACGGAAATACTGACGGATCGCAGGCAGACTCAGGGAGTTGCCATCGAGCTTGCCATCGGCCACCAGCAGTTTGCCAATGCCCGTGTACTGATGGCCGTTGTTGCCCGCGTAGCCGATGAGCATGGTGCTGCCATCGTTCATGATGAGCTTGGCCGAGCCCTGGACCTGGACGAGGTAGCAGTCGAGCTTGTCCTTCATCCACACCAGTTCCTGCCCCTGTAGCATGCCCGTGGCTTCGATCTGGGATCGCGAGGGGTAAGGCGAGAGTGAGCCATCGGCGGCTTTGCGGCCAAGGACATTGCCCGTCACCGGATCGCTCACAAGGTCAGCAGGACGACGATAGAGCGGATACTGGTATTCCCCCGTCCGCGTGCGCGAGGCGTGCACCACGGGCGAGTAATAGCCTGTGTAGAGCACCCCGCCGCTGCCATCCCAGCCCACGCTGGTGTAGATGTCGAAGTTTTCGGTGAACTGGTCGTTGAACTCCCCCATCGTCCTGCTGGTGGCCAGGATCTGTCGCAGCGCCACAACGCTGGCATGAGCCTGGTCGAAGGTGATGCCTTCCATGGGGTAGAACTGTCTGCTGGAAGGCTTGACGAACCAGCTGGCCGAGTGATCCAGCGCCTGGATGAGTGAGGCATCGCCGGTTCGCACAGCCATGGTCAGGCTGGGCCATTCGGAGACGTGGAGCTTGCGCAGGGCCTTGGCGCCCGGAGGCAGCGGCCTGGCGTAGTCCTTGACCACCTGGGCTTTCTTACAGCCTGTCAGACCAATGCAGAGCAGCATCGCGACGATGACAACCCATCGGCCGACGCCTGAACCCGCCCCATGTTGAAATGACATGACGTTCATCCTTGAGCTCGTGATCTTTGACGCCCTGCCTGCGGGCAGGTTCCCGGGATTTGAAGATTCTGACAAAGAATTTCCGCTCATCGTATCCGAAACGCCCTGTATCGAGCATGCATGTCGATACGCGACCGGGATGAGCCCGTTAGCTATCGACAGAGTGTGACCCGGGCGCATAGAAAAGGCCCGCAGACGCTTAACGCCTGCGGGCCTGATTCAGACTTCACTCAGCTGGCCTTCAGAAGAAGACCTGCTGGATTCACTTGCCAAACTTGATGGCGGCCTGAGCAGCGGCCAGGCGGGCCACCGGGACGCGGTAAGGCGAGCAGGACACATAGTCCAGGCCGACCTTGTGGCAGAAGGCGATGGAGTCCGGATCGCCGCCGTGTTCGCCACAGATGCCCAGCTTGATGCCCGGGCGGGTCGCACGGCCCTTTTCGATGGCGATCTGAACCAGCTGGCCCACGCCGGTCTGGTCGATCGAAGCGAAGGGGTTCTTCTTGATGATTTCGGCTTCGGTGTAGGGCGTGAGGAAGGAGCCCGAGTCGTCACGCGACATGCCCAGGGTGGTCTGGGTCAGGTCGTTGGTGCCGAAACTGAAGAACTCGGCCGTGTTGGCGATTTCGTCAGCGGTCAGGGCGCCACGCGGGATTTCGATCATCGTGCCCACCGAGTAGGTGAACTTGACGCCGGATTCCTTCTGAACCTGAGCGGCGGTTTCGTGAACGATACCGACCTGCAGGTCCAGTTCCTTCTTGAAGCCGACCAGCGGGATCATGATTTCAGGCTTGGCCTTGATGCCGGCCTTCTTGGCTTCAACCGCAGCTTCGAAGACCGCGCGGGCCTGCATGCGGGTGATTTCCGGGTAACGGATGCCCAGGCGGCAGCCACGGAATCCCAGCATCGGGTTGAACTCATGCAGTTCGCTGACGCGGTGCATGATCTTCTCAACCGGGATGCCCAGCTTGCGCGACAGGTCCATCTGCTGTTCCTTGGTGTGAGGCAGGAACTCATGCAGCGGCGGGTCGAGGAAGCGGATGGTCGCCGGGAAGCCCTTGAGAGCCTTGAAGATGCCCAGGAAGTCCGAGCGCTGGTAAGGCAGCAGCTTGGCCAGAGCAGCTTCGCGGCCTTCGACCGTGTCAGCCAGGATCATTTCACGCATCGCGTCGATGCGGTCACCTTCGAAGAACATGTGCTCGGTACGGGTCAGGCCGATGCCCACCGCGCCGAAGGCCAGAGCGTTGGCAGTCTGCTCGGGGGTGTCGGCGTTGGTGCGAACCTGCAGACGGGTGACCTTGGAGCACCACTTCATCAGCTGATCGTACTGCTTGAACTTCTCGGTGGCCTGGGCGGCCTTGTCGCCGTTGAGCAGACCAGCGATGATTTCCGAAGGAGCAGTCTTGATCTGGCCGGCGTAGACCGTGCCCGAGGTACCATCGATGGACAGGTAATCGCCTTCGGCGTAGGTCTGGCCATCGACCACAGCGACCTTCTTGTCGTAGTCGATCTGGATGGCAGCAGCGCCACAGACACAGACCTTACCCATCTGACGGGCCACCAGAGCCGCGTGCGACGACACGCCGCCGCGGGCGGTGAGGATACCTTCGGCAGCGATCATGCCGCGGAGGTCTTCAGGCGAGGTTTCAACACGGACCAGCAGGACCTTTTCGCCCTTCTCGGCGGCGGCCACAGCGCGGTCGGCGTTGAAGTAGATCTTACCGGTGGCAGCGCCGGGGCCGGCGGGCAGGCCGGTGGCGATGACCTTGGCCTTCTTCACTTCAGCCAGGTCGAAGATCGGGGCCAGCAGCTGTTCGAGCTGGTCGGCGGGGTTGCGCAGGATGGCGGTCTGCCAGTCGATGAGCTTTTCCTTGACCATGTCGATGGAGAACTTCAGAGCGGCGGCAGCGGTGCGCTTGCCGTTACGCGTCTGGAGCATGAACAGCTTGCCTTCCTGGATCGTGAACTCGATGTCCTGCACGTCCTTGAAGTGCGACTCGAGAATCTTGCGCACCTTCAGCAGTTCGGCGTAGGACTTAGGCATCACTTCCTTGAGCTTGGCGACAGGCTCAGGCGTACGAACGCCGGCCACCACGTCTTCGCCCTGAGCGTTGACGAGGAATTCGCCGTAGAACTCGTTGGCACCGTTGGCGGGGTTACGGGTGAAGGCCACGCCGGAGCCGGAGGTTTCGCCGGTGTTACCGAACACCATGGCCTGCACGTTGACGGCAGTGCCCCACTCGCTGGGGATGTTGTACTTCTGACGGTAGACGATGGCGCGGTCGTTCATCCACGAGCCGAACACAGCGCCGGCGGCGCCGCAGAGCTGATCCCACGGATCGTTGGGGAACTGCTTGCCCGTGCGGTCGAGCACCAGCTTCTTGAAGCGGATGACCAGTTCGCGCTGATCGTCGGCGGTGAGCTTCGAGTCTTCGATGTCGCCGTGGTAGCGTTCGTGCTTGAAGGCTTCGATGACCGATTCGAAGGGCTCGTGGTCTTCACCTTCGCGCTTCTGCACGCCGAGCACCACGTCGCCGTACATCTGGATGAAGCGACGGTAGCAGTCCCACGCGAAGCGGGGGTTGTTGGTGGCGTTTTCCAGCGCGATGACGGTCTCATCGTTGAGGCCCAGGTTGAGGATGGTATCCATCATGCCGGGCATGGAGTCACGAGCGCCCGAACGGACGGCCACGAGCAGCGGCATGCCGCTGGTCGCACCGAACTTGGTGCCCATGATCTTTTCCATGTTGGCGATGCCGGCTTCCATCTGCGCCTGAAGTTCCTTGGGATAGGTCTTCTTGTTGGCGTAGTAGTAGGTGCAGACTTCGGTGGTGATGGTGAAACCGGGGGGCACGGGCAGACCAATGCGGGTCATTTCCGCGAGGTTGGCGCCCTTGCCACCGAGCAGTTCCTTCATAGAGCCGTTGCCATCAGCCTTGCCAGCGCCCCAGGTGTAAACGTACTTGCCAGGCTTGGCAGTCGACTTGGCGGGAGCGGCCTTTTTGGGAGCGGCCTTCTTAGCGGCGGCCTTGGGGGCTGCCTTCTTGCTCACCTTCGCGGCGGGCTTTTTGGCGGGAGCAGTCTTCTTGGTTTTCTTGGCCATGGCTTGCGTATTCCTTGGAAAAGGGTCACCCCGTCAATATTGCCGGTGATTGCCGGGGAAGATTCGAGATCGGCTGCCTGTCGATGATTCACGGGGCAAGGACAACTGAATCTGCCAGGGGTTACCTGCAGAGGATCAGTCAGGAGCCTGACCGTGGCCACCAGCCACGATCTTGCCGTGAGAAAGCGTGATTCTAGTGGATGATGCGTAGTCGTCAATTCGCACCATATAGCCAGCAGCGTATACCAGAGCAGCATTCATGATTCCCAGTTGCCACTGATTGCCAACTATGCGAAAATGTCCGCCAACTCAGTGCACCTATTAGAAATCAAGGACGAAAGATCATGACCGACCTGAACAACCCCTCCGCTGGCTCGCAGGGCCCTGAAACGCTCGAAGGCGAAACCAAGACGCTGGTGACTCTGGCTCACATTCTGGGCATTCTGTTTCCTGCCCTGCCTGCCTATCTGATCCTGACTCTCAAGAAGGATCAGTTCCCGGGCATTGAGGCGCAGTGCAAGGAAGCGTTTAACTTCCAGCTCACGGCCTTCATCATCACGGTGGTTTCGGTGATCACCTGCGTTGGTCCGGCGATCGTCGGCCTGGCCACCATCGTGTTCCTGATCATCGCAGCCGTCACCACCAATGGTGGCAAGCCCTACATCTACCCCTGGAAGATCAACTTCCTCAAGTAATTTCCCGCATCGTCACCGATGAGGTGATGATCTGTGGACGAATAACAGAACACCCGCGACGCTCAGGCTCGCGGGTGTTTTTGTTTTGACGGTCGTCGTTTTTGTGCGGTCACCCCCGGTCCGGCAGACCTGGGCTTTGGTTCAATGACCCAGGAAAAATCACTTCACCGGGTTGTGATATCGGCTGTCCTTGCGGTGGGCTTCGAGGTAACGGCCATGCATGCCCTTGGCGCTGTTACGGATGAAGTTCACCAGCAGCATGATGTGCGGATCGTCAGGGAAGTGACGCTCCAGATTCGCTAGATGCTCAGTCGTACGACCCACGCCGCTGCCATCGGCGGAAGGCTTGAAGAGCAGACGGAAGGCGTCCTTGAGGCGGTCGATGGTTTCTTCGGGGAACTGGCGGCGGGACAGCCCCACCACGTTCACGCTGCGCACAGCCGAGGGATTGCCTTCAAAGACCATGTAAGGCGGAACGTCGCGGGCCACGCGGGTCGCACCGCCGATGTAGGCGTACGGGCCGATGGTGACGAAGCTGTGCACGGCCGAGGCGCCGGAGATGATCGCGTAATCTTCCACGCGCACATGCCCTGCCAGCTGCACAGTGTTGGCCATGATCAGATGGCTGCCGAGCATGCAGTCGTGACCGACGTGCGAGCCGATCATGATCAGATTGTGGCTGCCCACACGGGTGACGTTTCCGCCGTTGGCGGTTCCCTTGTGGATGGTGACATGCTCGCGGATGTCGTTGTGGTCGCCGATGATCAGTTCGGAATCTTCACCTTTGAACTTCAGGTCCTGCGGATCGCCGCCAATGACGCTGAAAGGCCAGAACGTGTTGTTGGCGCCGATGGTGGTCCGCCCCATGATGACCACGTGGCTGATGAGCCTGCAGCCCGGGCCGATGGTCACAGGGCCGGTGATGGAGCAGTATGGGCCGACAGTGACGTCATCTGCCAGTTGGACTTGAGGGTCAACGATCGCTGTGGGGTGGATGTTGGGCATGGGGTCAGGTATTCATTGAGGGGTCCTGACAGCGGCAGTGTCAGGCATCAGGGAGCATCATGCGGGGATGATCAAGGCAGACGCGTCAGAATTCGCGTGGCTCCTTTTCGTCGTCGATGATCATGAACTTCACTTCGGCCTCGGCTGCCAGCTCTTCGGCCACATATGCTCTGCAGCGCATATGGGCGATGCGGCTGCGCACACGCACAGCCTCGGCTTCGAGCACCAGCTGATCGCCAGGCGTCACAGGCCGGCGCAGCTTCACGTGATCCAGACTCAGCAGGATCGCCAGTCTCCCCATGTTCTCAAGCTTCTGCCCGATCAGAACCCCCGAAAGCTGGGCCATCGCTTCAACAATCAGCACACCGGGCATCATCGGCGTGCCCGGGAAATGCCCCTGGAAGAAGGGCTCATTCATCGTCACGTTCTTGACGCCCACGGCCCGGCGGTCGCCGTCGAGCTCAATCACGCGGTCCACCAGCAGCATCGGGTAACGATGAGGCAGCACACGCATGAGCTTGCGGACGTCAATCACGTTGCGATGCAGCAGCATTTCCTGCTGCGTGCGATGGCGAAGCTGCTTGGTCAGCTCACGCGCCAGGCGCTGGTTGAGCCAGTGGCCTGACTTGTAAGCGATGATCTTGCCCTGAATCGGCGCGCCGGTGAGATACAGGTCGCCGATCAGGTCGAGAATCTTGTGACGAACAGGTTCGTTGGCAAAACGGTAAGCATTGCCCCCGATGGGCCCCTGCGGGCCGATGACCAGCATATCCGCGGCGGTCAGGTGCTTGCCCAGACCAGCAGCGCGAAGCATGCGGGCTTCTTCTTCCAGACAGAACGTACGGGCCGAGGCGATGTCCTTCACATAATCGCCCGAACCGAGCGTGAAGGTGTGAAGCTGCCTGCCAATAGGGTTGTTCTGGCCGTAGTCCAGATCGTAGACGATCTGCATGCCCGGCTCGGACGAAGGCATGGCGGCGACCATGGCGTCATCCTGGCGGAGCATCACAGGCTCGCGGATCACCAGCGTGGTGCGCGGAGCATCCTGAGCCACCACCCCGCCGGCCTGCATGATGGCGTCGATGTAAGGCTTCGATGAGCCATCGAGCGCAGGCAGTTCCGGGCCTTCAATTTCAATACGGAGGTTGTCGATGCCCAGCCCCGCCAGCGCCGACATGCAGTGCTCAGTGGTTTCCACACTGGCTTCGCCGGAGCGAATCGCAGTGCGGCGGGCACGCTTGACGACGTTGCTCACCAGGGCAGGAATCGGCGTGGCGTTCTGATCGAGCCTGATAAAGACAATGCCATGATGCACCGGCGCTGGACGCAGGGTGATGCGTACATCGGCGCTGGAGAACAGGCCCTTGCCTTCAAGGGTCACTGCGTTTGCGATGGTGTGCTGTACATCCATGGATCAGAGCTTGTTACGCCATTGTTTGAGTATGTCAGGCAGTTTACGGATGACGGCGATTTCCCGCAACGTCTGCCGCAGGTCCTGGGCAGGCTGACCGCCCCATTTTTCGCCGGGGGGAATGTCGTCCATCACCATGCTGCCCCCGGCCACGCCGGCCCCGTTGCCCACGCGGACCTGGTCCTTGAAGATGCTGCCCCCGCCGACCATCACGCCATCGCCCATCACCACGCTGCCCCCCAGGGCGACATGGCCGGCGATGATGCAGAAGCGCCCGACCTGGCAGTTATGGGCAATCTGACACAGGTTGTCGATCTTGGTCCCCTGCCCGATGACGGTCTGGTCAAACTTGGCGCGATCCACGCAGGTTCCAGCGCCCAGCTCCACATCGTCATGAATGATCACCCCGCCAATCTGCGGAATCTTGACGATGCCCCTGCCATCAGGCGACGGGCGGAAGCCAAAGCCGTCGGCTCCGACGCTCACGTTGGCGTGAAACAGGCAGCGTCTGCCAATAACGCATCGCTCGCGGATGACCACGCCGGGGTAGAGCACGGTGTCGTCACCAATGCTCGATTCATCCAGCACCGTCACATTGGCGTGGAGGACTGCCCCCGCGCCGATGGTCACATCCCTGCCCACGTAACACAGCGGGCCGATGCGGGCACTGGCGTCAATGCGGGCCTGCGGATGAATGACCGCTGAGGGGTGAATGCCCGTTTCCGGCCCGACTGCGGGCGGTGCGAACAGCTCCAGCGCCTGGGCCACGGCCACGTCAGCGTTCTTCACACGGATGAAGGCTTTGCCCTCGCCAGGCTGGACATCCACCTGCGGGCCGACGAAGGCAGCGGAGGCCTGCGAGGAAGCCCAGTCGCCCTGCCTGGCCTTGTCGCGGATGAAGGTCAGCTGGCCTTTACGGGCGGCTGCCATCGCGTTGATGCCCGAGACAGGCAGATCGGCCGGGCCGATCAGTTCACCTTGAACGTGGCGGGCAATTTCACCAGTGGTCAGCGTCACAGCGAAACCTTTCTGACAAAAAGACCCAGCCTTGAGGGCTGGGCCTTGGGGATGAACTCAGTGATGCGGGATGAGGCAGGATGCGAACATCTCCCCCATCAGCAGGCCTCAGCGGACCATGTTCTTGTATTCGTTGTTCATGCGGGTGACGACCTGATCGGTCAGGTCCAGATCATCGGAGGACCAGAGCAGCTTGCGGATCTGGATGAGCTGGTTGATGGTCTCGGCTTTGGCGTTCTGGAAGTCGGCCTGCTGCTCCTTGTAGAGCACCATGTCATACTGGTTTTCCTTGGCGACGCGGCCGATGGTGTCGAGCATCTTGCGGTAGAGGTTGGCCAGCTGGATGCTGCTTTCAGCCTGCAGGTTGTCGCTGTTGATGGTCGACCAGACGCGCAGTTCGATGAGCTTGGACTTGATCTGCTCGGTCTTCTGCGTGTAGGCCTGGGTGTCAGGAGCGAGCATCTGCAGATCGTTCTGCAGGTCGTTGAGTTCCTTGCGGCGGGCTTCTTCTTCGTTGCGCAGACGTTCGCCACGCTGACGGATGTCGGCTTCAACGTTGGCCTTTTCCTGCAGGCTGTTGAAGACCTTCAGGACGTCGACCACAGCCACCTTGGTCGGGCGGGCTGCGGCCAGGCCCTGAGCGCCGGCGCCAACAACGCCGATGAGGGTAATCGCCAGTGCAATCAGGCCAATCCAGGCCATGCGGGTACGTGTCATGTATCTATCTCCGTAGTAAGTACCGCCGGCAGAGTCGCTGCCTGGCGCAGGTCCGTCCATTGGACCCGATGTATGTTCTATCACGCGGCCTGAAAGCGGGCAAAACAATTGCCTGCCCCATCAGCCATTACAGGTTCGTTTAGAACGGAACCGCGATGTCGAAGCTGAAATATCGCGTTTCGTCGTTCTTTTCCTTGAGAATCGGGATCGCAAAGTCAAAGGCGAAGGGCGCCTGACCCAGGAACGGAATCTTCAGACGCAGACCCGTACCCACCGACAGACGGTAGTCATCAAAGCCCACATCGTCGGTCACCGTGCCCGAATCGGTGAAGACCACCCAGCGGATGATGTCACGATAGATCGGGAAGTTGTATTCAAAGCTCAGCAGGAAGATCCACTTGTCACCCACCGGGTCGTCGCCGACCTTCTTGTTGTCGTTGCGAACACCCATGGGGCTGGCGCCGCGGTAGTCAAAGCCGCGGATCGTACGCTGACCACCGGCGTAGTAGCGTTCAAACACCGGAGCCGAGCCGAAGATGTAGCCCGCTTCGGTACGCATGCTCAGCACCGAGCGATTGCCCAGGAAGTCTTCATCGAGCGTCCAGAACTTGACGTAGCGGGCGCTGACCTTGGTGAAGTCGTAGTCGCCACCAAAGACGCCGGCCTGCGTCACGCCGGTAGTAAGCACGCTGCCCCTGGTGGGGAAGATGCGGCTGTCGGTGGTGTTGCGGGTGATGTTCATCCCCATTGAGGTGATGAAGTTCGTGCCCTTTTCCTTGTACACGTCCACCGGGGCGCTGCGATGCAGATCGGTGATGCGCACCTGTTCGAGACGGGAAGTCACGCTGGCCGACCACACGTCGCCGAAGCGCTGACCGATGCCGATGCTGCCGCCGGTGCGCTGCTCGTCGTACTTCTCGCGCTCACGGGTCCAGAAGAACAGTTCCGTGTCGAGGAAGAAGTTGGTGTCCAGCAGATACGGCTCGCGGAAGGTCACGGCGTAGCGGTTGGTTTCGTTACCAGGCTGCAGCGACAGCGAGAAGTACTGCCCCGCCCCGCGGAACGCGCGGCCGGAGAACATTTCGCCCAGGCTTTCAGGCCAGTCGGCGATGTCAAAGTTACGCTGAACCAGTTCGATGGCGCCGATCACGCCCGAGTCAGAGCTGATGCCTGCACCGAACGACAGCGAGCCCGTGTTAGCTTCCTTGACTTCCACCACCGCATCGCGGATCGGGTCGCCGGGGTTGCCCAGAATGGTGATCTTGGCTTCGCTGAACAGGCTGGATTCTTCCAGACGGCGCTTGGTGACATCCATCCCCGTGGTGTCGTAGCGCTGGCCCGGATCCATCCCGCGCAGCTGACGCAGCACCACCTTGTCACGCGTCACGCTGTTGCCCTGAATCGCCACGCGGCCGACCTGAACGGGCTGGCCTTCTTCCACGTTGACCATCACGTCAACCAGCGGATTTTCCTGATGGAACAGGCGGTCCAGACGCACATGCGCATCGACGTAGCCAAGCTTGCCATAGAGTTCGGCGATGGCCGTTTCGCTCTTGCGAAGCTGGTCGGCCGAGTAGACACCGCCGGGCACGAGCGTCATCGCCTGGAGAATCTGGGGCGTGCTGACGGAGGTGTTACCCTGCGTGCGGATCATGTTCACGGTGTAACGCTTGCCTTCTTCGATGAAGAAGACCACGACAGCTTCGCGCTGGTCGGGCGACAGGTCGATACGACGGCCGACCTGAGCATCAAGGTAGCCGCGTTCCTGGTAGTAGGTACGCAGGCGGCCGGCGTCGTCTTCGAGGCGTTCACGGCTCAGCTCGCCCTTGCGCAGGACGAACATGTAGGCTTCCGAGCGAATCTTGCTGCGCAGTTCGGCGTCGGTAAAAGTGTCGTTGCCTTCAAACTTGATCTGGCGGATGCGGACCTTGGGGCCTTCACGCACGCGGAAGATCAGGATGCCCGATTCATCAAGCACCTGCTGATCGATGGTGACGTCAGTCACGAAGTAGCCGCGTGCTTCATAGGCACGCTTGATTTCCTGAATGCCGCGGTCGATGAGAAAGCGGTCCATCGGATCGCCGCTGCGGAGCATGACCAGCGCCAGCAGTTCCTGGTCGGAGATGGCTTTGTTGCCCACGGTCAGCACGTCGCTGAGCAGCGGCTGTTCCTGAACGACGTAGACCACCACGACTGAGCCATCGTTCTGAGGCTCCACACGGGCGGTCACCGAGGCGAAGCGGCCCAGGTGCGTCAGGCGGATAATATCTTCCTGAACCACCCTGCCCTGATAAGGCGTGCCCTTGAGCAGGCGGATCTGGTTGAGCACCAGCTGAGACGGGACCTGTTTCAGACCTTCAACGCGCAGGTCCGCCACGGGCCGGTTCTCAGGATCTGCCCCCTGCCCCATGGCCGGCGACAGACAGAAGACCGCCAGCCCCAGCAGGAAGCACAACACCGCTGCCAATCCTCGGGAAATACCATGCGTTTTCAACCGCCAGCTCCTGGTCAAAGTATCAAGTGGGGTGAGTTTACTTGCTTTAACCGGGGGATGGAAATAGACCCCGGCGATTTCCCCAGATTTTCTGATCGCTACAGACCCGACCTTCTCAGGAGGGTATCCCCTATGGGTTGTGGCTGGAGGAGAAGGTTCGGTCGGGCCTATCATTCCTGTGGGACTTGCTCGCAAGCCCGTTCAGACCTAAACTTTCCAGTAACTCCGGGCTGAATTTACTGAATCACGCTGAATCCTGCCCCGGTCACCCTGACTTGAGTTGAGAATATACCTATGACTACGACTGCGGTAAGCAGCCAGAAGGCTACCAAACGATGGTCTGATGAGTTGAGCGCTGAAGCATTGCTCGAAATGCTCCGCCAGATGATGCTTATCCGTCGTTTTGAAGAACGCGCCGCCCAGAGCTACCAGCAGGCCAAGATCGGCGGGTTCTGCCACCTCTACATCGGTCAGGAAGCCACAGCCGTCGGCTCCATCGCAGCCCTTCGCCACGAAGACCCGGTCATCACCGCCTACCGCGACCACGGCCACGCCCTGGCCCGCGGCATGCATCCCAACTACGCCATGGCCGAACTCTTCGGCAAAATCACCGGCTGCTCGAAGGGTAAGGGCGGCTCGATGCACTACTTCGACAAGCCCAACAACATGTACGGCGGCCACGCCATCGTCGGCGGGCAGGTTCCGCTGGGCGTGGGTCTGGCCTTCGCCATCAAGTACAAGAATGAGCCTTACGTGTCGGTCAGCTATCTGGGCGACGGTGCTCTGAACCAGGGCGCTTTCCATGAAGCGATGAACCTGGCCGCCATCTGGAAGCTTCCGGCCATCATCTGTGTTGAAAACAACGGCTACTCCATGGGCACCGCCATCGCCCGTGGGACCAGCGCTGCGGAAGACCTTTCGGTCAAGGCCGCGGCCTACGGCATGCGGTTTGGCCGCTGCAACGGCATGGACGTGCTGGACACGTACAACTGCTTCAAGGAACACGCCGAGCTGGCCCGCGCCGGCCATGGCCCGGCGTTCATTGACTGCCAGACCTACCGCTACAAGGGCCACTCCATGAGCGATCCTCAGAAGTATCGCACCAAGGAGGAAGTGGCTCAGTACGAACAGCATCAGGACCCCATCAACCGCCTGGTGAACCACCTCATTGAAAAGAACCTGGCCACCCAGGAACAGATCAACGAGATCGACAAGCAGGCCAAGGACGCCGCCCTCGAATCGGTCAAGTACGCCAACGAGTCGGCTGATCTTGGCGTCGATGAGCTCTACACCGATGTCTACGTCGAGCCTTACGGCCCGTACAAGACCAGCGCTCCGGCCCTGCTGATGCTCGACCACGAAAAGAAGCTCAAGGAACAGAAATAACGCGGATTCTGCCCGGCGTCCTGATGGATCGGCCGGGCGCTGTGTTCTGTTTCAAGTGTGTTTTCCCCACTGAACCTGACTGCCATCCCCTGCCTCACCGAGAGAACCGATGCGCTCTATTCAATACCGTGAAGCCCTCAACGAAGCCATGACCGAAGAAATGCTGCGTGACCCGCGCGTCTTCCTCATGGGCGAAGAAGTCGCCGAATACAACGGTGCATACAAAGTGTCTCAGGGCATGCTCGACCGCTTCGGCCCGCAGCGCATCATTGACGCGCCCATCAGCGAAACTGGTTTCGCCGGCCTGGGCATTGGTGCGGCGATGTACGGCCTGCGCCCGATCATCGAGTTCATGAGCTGGTCGTTCTGCCTGGTGGCCGCTGACCAGATCATCAACAACGCTCCGAAGATGCTCTACATGTCAGGCGGCCAGTTCTCCGTGCCCATCGTCTTCCGTGGCAACAACGGCGCCGGTGGTCAGCTGGGCTCGACGCACTCCTGGTGCGTGGAATCGATGTTCTCCAACGTCCCGGGCCTGAAGATGGCCATCCCTTGCACGCCTTACGACGCCAAGGGCCTGCTCAAGACCGCCATCCGCGCGGAAGACCCGGTGTTCTTCCTCGAATCCGAGCGTCTGCTGGGCTGGCGTGCCAAGGATTACGAAGCGCTGGGCTTTGATCGCGCCGGCGTGCCCGAAGAAGAATATCTGATCCCCTTCGGCCAGGCCGACATCAAGCGCAAGGGAACCGATTGCACCATCGTCTCGATGGGTCGTCCGGTGCTCTTTGCCCTGGAAGCGGCGATGGAACTGCAGAAGGAAGGCATCAGCTGCGAAGTGATCGACCTGCGCACCGTTCGCCCGCTGGATATCGACACCGTGGTCCGCAGCGTGAAGAAGACCAGCTACCTGGTGGTTGTCGACCAGAGCTGGCCTTTCGCTTCGGTGGCCAGCGAAATCGCCATGCAGGTGTATGAACGTGCGATGGACGATCTGGATAACCGCATCTACCGCGTGAACAACGACGACGTGCCCGCCCCCTACAACCGGGCCCTGGAGCAGGAAATGCTCCCCCACGCACGCAAGATCTGTGAAGCCGTCCGGGCCGTAACGTACAATGCCTGAATCGGCCTGGGTGCGTGAAGACTGCTGAGCGTTCACACACAGGCCCATTCTCATGGCCTGTTACGACAGGGAGGTTGGTGTGAGTCGGATTGCCCGAACCCATGCAAAGGCGTCAATCAGCGCCCTGGCTGCCAGGCTGGGTATCTGCGTGCTGGCGGTCGCATCGTTGACCAGTCCAGCCATCGCGCAGGACACCTATGTGCTGTCGAAGGATCAGTGGCAGCAGCAGGCGGCGATTGATCCCGCCTCGCCTGAAGGCAAGCTGCAGGCCATCCGCAAGCTCCTGGCGCAGGATAAATTCGAAGAAGCCCAGAAGCAGGCCAAGCGCTGGATCAAGGAATATCCCAACCACGCCCTGCTGGTGGAAGCCTACATGCTGCGCGGCGATGCCCGCGTGGGTCGCAGGCATTACTACAAGGCGCTCTACGACTACGAATACGTCATCCGCACCTACCCTGCTTCCGAGCAGTTCCAGACGGCGATGGAACGCGAGTTTGAAATCGCCCGCCTGTTCACCAGTGGCATGAAGCGCCGCCTGTGGGGCATGCGTGTCCTCCCGGCTCAGGGTGAAGGCGAAGAACTATACATCCGCATTCAGGAACGCAGCCCGGGCAGCGAGCTGGGCGAGAAGGCCAGCCTGGCGCTGGGCGACTACTACTTCGCCGAATCGCGCATGCACGACGCCGCCACGGCCTATGACCTGTTCCTGCAGAACTATCCCCGAAGCGAACACCGCGAAGGCGTGCTGCTTCGCATGATTCAGGCCAGCCTGGCCACGTTCAAGGGCCCGGAGTTTGACTCCAAGGGCCTGCTAGACGCCGCTGAACGCATCAGGCAGTACCAGCGTGAATACCCCGCCGCCGCTGAACGCATCGGGGCCGACGCCATTCTGGTTCGTATTGATGAATCACAGGCCCTCAAGGCTTACACCACCGGTCAGTGGTTTGAAGGTCAGGGGCGCAGGATCAGCGCCATCGTGCTCTACCAGCGCGTGGTGCGCGATCATCCGCAGACCGCTGCGGCCCGCGATGCCCTGGCCCGACTGCAGAGCCTGGGCGTGCTGGCCTCGGCGCCGGTGACGGAAGAGAACCTTCAGCTGGAGAACGCTCAGTGAGCTCCACACACGCCCTCAAGGCTGGTGAAAGCATGCTCGGCCGATCTGCCAGGCAGATGACGGCATGGCTGGTTCTGCTGATGGCGATGGTCTGCCTGACGGGCTGTGGTTACAGCCACAAGACGCTCTACCCCACCGACGTCAGCAGCGTGCAGGTCAATATCTTCAACAACCGCACGTTCTATCGCGGCATGGAGTTCGATCTGACCGAAGCGGTGATCAAGGAAATCGAACTGCGTACGCCTTATAAAGCCATTTCCACCGACGGGGCCGATACGGTCCTCGAAGGTACCATTGTGAATGTAAGTCAGCATCTGCTGAGCCGTCGCCGTCGTGGCGGTCTGCCTCAGGAGATGGAAATTCAGATGATGGTCGATTTCACGTGGCGCAATGTCCGCACGGGTAAGGTCCTGGCGGATCGTAAGGGGCTGGCGGTTGTGGGTCGATACCTGCCACCGCTGGGTGAGTCGCTGCCTGTGGGGCAGCAGGAAATAGCGCAGAAGATGGCCGTGCAGATTGTCTCAACGCTGGCTGAACCCTGGTAAGTCCGTACTTCCGGGGCTCATGACTGGCGGCTTGAGAGGGAGAATGTCTGTCTGGGGTGATTGAAAGTAATCCCTCTGTAAGAACAGGCATAAATTTCCAACTCTCTGCGATGCTTTTGCCTACAATAGAGGAAACGCATTATCCACCACACGAAGTCATGACAAAGTCTGCTTCGTGTTTGATTCATTAGGATTCAGCATGCCTGATCAAGATGACCAGAATCGTCCGGATCGTTCCAGCGGGTCGCGTGGCAAGGGGAACTCCTCAGGCCAGGGCGATAACAACGGCCCGCCTCGCACCCCTCCGGGCGCTCCGCAGAACTTCATGTCACGCAGCATCTTCGGCTGGGTCCTGCTGCTGGGCCTGGCGGCGATGGTGATCATCCTGCTGGCCTCGGCGAGCAACCGCCCCGAAGTCATCAGCCCCTACGACTTCATCAACCGCGCCAAGAGTGGCCAGTTTGAGAAAGTCATCCTCTACGATGAACAGATGGTCGGTGAGACGAAGAAGAACGCGCAGGGCGTCGAACAGCAAGGCGGCGTCAAGCAGTACTCTGCCACCATCAGCCGGGAAACCAAAGCCCATTGGAGCAAGAAGCTCGACGAAGCCTTCCCCGAATATCAGGAAAACCCCGGCTCGTCGATCTGGCTCCATGTGCTGATCAACTGGAGCCCGCTGATCCTGCTGCTGTTCCTCGTGTGGTTCTTCGTCTACCGCGGCCTGCGTAACGCGGGCGGCGGGCCGAGCATGCTGGGCAACTTCGGCCGCAGCAAGCACAAGGTGACCAACAAGGAACATTCCAACGTCACCCTGGCGGATGTGGCAGGCATCGACGAAGCCAAAGCCGAAGTGGAAGAAATCGTCGAGTTCCTCAAGAACCCCAAGAAGTTCCAGCGTCTGGGCGGCCGTGTGCCCCGTGGCGTGCTGCTCATCGGTGAGCCCGGCTGTGGTAAGACCCTGCTGGCCAAAGCTGTCGCCGGCGAAGCGGAAGTGCCCTTCTTCTCGATCTCGGGCTCCGACTTCGTGGAAATGTTCGTGGGTGTGGGTGCGTCGCGCGTCCGTGACCTGTTCAAGCAGGCCAAGGAATCGTCGCCCTGCATCATCTTCCTGGACGAAATCGACGCTGTCGGCCGCAAGCGTGGCAGCGGCTTCTCGTCGGGTGGTCATGACGAACGTGAACAGACCCTCAACGCCATTCTCGTGGAGATGGACGGCTTTGAAACCAACGATCAGGTGATCGTCATCGCCGCCACCAACCGCGCGGACGTGCTCGACCCTGCCCTGATCCGTCCGGGCCGATTCGACCGTCAGATTCACGTGCCCCTGCCCGACCTTCGCGGCCGCGTGGAGATCCTCAAGGTTCACTCCCGCAGGATCAAGACCAGCCCGCAGGTGGATATCGAAAAGCTCGCCCGTGGCACGCCGATGTTCTCCGGTGCTGACCTGGCGGCCATCATCAACGAAGCGGCCATCGCCGCCACGCTGCTGGGCAAGGACTTCGTCGAACAGGAAGACCTCGAAGAAGCGCGTGACAAGGTCAAGTGGGGCCGCGCCCGTCGCAGCCACAAGATCGACGAGGAAGAAAAGAAGGTCATCGCCTACCACGAAGCCGGCCACGCGCTGGTCATGTACTTCGACCCCGACTCCGAGCCGCTGCATAAGGTGACCATCATCCCCCGCGGCCAGGCGCTGGGCGTGACGTTCATGCTCCCCGAGCGTGACAAGTACATCCACACCCGCCGTCAGCTGATGGCCCGCCTGCGTGTGACCTACGGCGGCCGTATCGCAGAAGAAATGTTCTGCGGCGATATCTCCTCGGGCGCTGCTCAGGACATCCGCCAGGCTACCGACATCGCCCGCGCCATGGTCATGCACTATGGCATGAGCGACAAACTCGGCTTCCAGCTGCTGGGCCAGGATGAATCCAAGAACCCGTGGGAACAGCCTGAAAAGCACTTCAGCGATGAGACGGCCAAGATCATCGATGAGGAAGTCAAGCACCTGATCGATCAGACCTATCAGGAAACCCGCGAGCTGCTCGAAAAGCACCGCGACAAGCTGCATGATCTGGCTCAGGCCCTGCTCCGCTACGAAACGCTCAACCGCGACGAAGTGGACCGCCTGATGCGTGGCGAAAAGCTGGGCAAGACCACGGTGAGCGATCTGCTCAAGAACGAGCAGAACAAGCGTCCGGATACGATGTCCTCGGCGAACCCCAACCCGCCGCTGGACTCCGACGCCCCGGGCAGCGGCCCGACGCTCTCCCCCGCCTGATTGACCCTTTCAAACCGGGAATGATCTTCCCGGTTTTTTTATGCGCCGATTTTCCAGGGGTGACGCACGCTGCCATCATCGCCCTTTCGTCATTGCTCCTCTGCGCAATCTCTCCCTTCCGTCATGCCCGCGAAAGTGGGCATGACGAACGGGAAACATCAAGCCTGCCAGAGAGAATCACACCCCTTCGCATTAGCGACAGAAGCACAACCCCGATCGTGACTGGCCACCGCTTTCCTCCCACAAATTCATCCCATTCCTCTCTGTTCTGGCGCAAAGTGAGTCACTATGATGTCTGAACCATGAGCCAGCGAGCTGTTCGAAAAATCGTACGCGTCACGGTTATCCTTCTGGTCTGTATTGCATTGCTCTTTGGCGGAATATGGGGCTACCGCAACTGGATTCTCACCCGCGTTCAGGTCACGCCTGCAGTCATGGCGCCGGTCGTTCAGGCGTTCTACGCCACCGGAACGCTGCTGCCTGATCGCGAGTATGAAATTCGCAGCAGCGTGGAAGGCTTCATCACCCGCGTGGACGTCGACAAGGGCGATCACGTCACCAAAGGCCAGGTGCTCGCCCACGTGCGGGCCGACGATTACCTCATGAAATTCCGCCAGGCCCAGGCCGACTACGATCTCAAGCTCCAGCTGGCTGACGAGAAGACCTCCCCCACGCTGCTTGAGCTCGACGCCCGGCTGGCCGCTGCCAATGAGCAGCTTGAAGTGTCCCGCCGCGAGTCGCAGCGGATCAATGAACTCTACCAGGCCAATGCAGCCACCAGCGCCGATCAGGATCGCGCCACGCGCCAGCTGCAGCAGGACATCAGCCTGACGGAATCCCTCAAGAAGCAGCGGGCCACGCGCCTGCTCGAGCTTCAGCGCGACCTGCAGGTGGCCAGGGAAGCGCTGGATATCGCCCAGTGGAACGTGGACCGTCAGACTCTCACCTCGCCGATTGATGGCGTGGTGCTCGACCGCCCCGTCTCCGTGGGAACACGGCTGGCCATCAACGATCACATCATGCAGATTGCCGATGTCAGGCACGACAAGCTGGTCATGCGGGCCTCGGTTGATGAAGAAGACAAGACGCGTCTGTCGCTGAATCAGAAAGTGGCTATCACGCTCTACGCCTACCCCGGCCGGCCTTTCATGGGGACTGTGAAAACGATCTACCCCAAAGCCGATGAGCAGCGTCGCACCTTCGAGGTGGACGTGGAAATTCAATCGCCCGATGAACGCTTCTCCGCCGGCATGACAGGCGAGCTGGCGTTCATCGTCGCCGAGAAGGACAGCGCCCTGATCGTTCCCAGCCAGGCCGTGATGGATGGCCACGTCTGGGTGGCCGAACATCAGAAGGTCCGCCGCGTGGCCGTCGAGGTGGGCATTGGCAGCGTGGAACGCACGGAGATTCTCTCTGGTCTGTCTGAAGGCCAGAAGGTGGTCATCACCCCGACGAGCAATCTCAGTGATGGTCAGCGTGTCAATACGCAGGATGTCGACCCGGCCTACGCCGCGAACCTCAACACACCTGTTCAGACCTCTGAATTCAAGGGCTTCCGTTAAATCGTCATGCTGATGATCTGGACCATCTCGCTGCGCTACCTCATGGCGCACAAAAGGCAGACGCTGGTGTGCATCGCCGGTGTGACGATCAGCGTGGTGATGTTCCTGTCGATGTTCGCGATGATGTCTGGCTTCCGCGACAAGTTCATCATTGAAACCGTGGAATCCTCAGGCCATATCGTGGTCAACGATGAACCGCGTGAAAGCAACACGCCCATCCTCCAGATGATCTATGAGGATAAAAACGCCCTGCTGTCGCTCGATCGCGTCAAGCCGCGCGATCAGGTCAAGAAGATCAAGAACGCCTACGGGCTGATTCAGAAAATCCGCTCGCTGCATGGCATCGAAGCAGTCGCCCCGGAAGTGACAGGCGACGTCATCGCCAGCTATGGCACCAAGACGCACAACGTGGTCATCCTCGGCGTGGACCCCACCGAACAGCTGAAAGTCACCACCATCGGCGACAACCTCATCGCCGGTGATTTTCAGCGGCTGCAGTCCACCGCCGATGGTCTGGTGATCGGTTCGGGCATCTCCAGGATGCTCGGTGCCAAGCTCGGCGACACCATCTCGCTGGCCAGCTCCACCGGCGGCCAGACCAATGGCCGCATCGTGGGCATCTTCGAAACAGGCGTTACCCCCACCGACTACTCCCGCGCGTATATGCTGCTCAACAACGCGCAGACGCTGCTGGATAAGAAGAACATCATCAACCGCCTGACCATTCGCACCCATGATTACACGCAGGCTCAGAGCTACGCCGCGCAGATCGAAGAACTCGCCGGCTACAAGACTGAAGCCTGGCAGGAGTCCAACGCCAACTTTCTGAAGATCTTCGCCATTCAGGACATGATCACCTACATCATCACCGGCTCGCTGCTGGTGGTGGCGGCGTTTGGGGTGCTCAACATTCTGATCATGGCCGTGCTTGAGAGAATCAACGATATCGCCATCCTCAAAAGCTTCGGCTTCTCGCGCAAGGACATCACGCAGCTGTTCCTGAATCAGGGGCTGGTCATCGGTCTGACCGGTGCCACGCTCGGTCTCATCCTAGGCAAGCTGACCATCGAGGGGCTGCGCAAAGTACCCGTACGGATGGAAGGCCTTGTCCAGGCGCAGGGGCTGCTGATGTCTGAATCCACCAGTGCGTATGTGATGGCGTTTTTCGCGTCGATCATCGTGGTGATGCTTGCGTCGATGTACCCCGCCCGCCGCGCCGCGAAGTATGACCCGGTGGAGGTGATCCGTGGTGCCCACTGATCCGCATCCATCCTCGCAGGCTGATGCTCAGGTTCCGCTGCTTGAAGCGCAGAATCTCCGCCGCGATCTGGGCACAGGCGAAGCCCGCACGATGATCCTGCGTGGCGTGAATCTGAAAATCGAACGTCGGACCTACGCCTCCATCGTCGGGGCCAGTGGCTCGGGCAAGAGCACGCTTCTCTATCTGCTTGGCGGGCTCGACAGGCCCACTACGCACGACAAGCAAGGCAAGCCCTACGATCCACCCAGCCGGGTGCTGATGATGGGGCAGGACATCGGCAAGCTGCGTGAAAACGAACTGGCCATGCTGCGCAATCAGCGGGTCGGGTTCGTGTTTCAGTTCCACTATCTGCTCAAGGAATTCACGGCGCAGGAAAACGTCTGCCTGCCCATGTTCAAGCTTGGCCGACTGTCGCGTGATGATGCAATGGACCGCGCCGCCGAGCTGCTAAAGAAGCTGGGGCTGGGCGAGAAGATCACCCGCCGGGCCAATCGGCTGTCGGGTGGTGAACAGCAGCGTGTGGCCATCGCCCGTGCCCTTGCCAATGAGCCTGACGTCCTGCTGGCCGACGAACCCACAGGCAATCTCGACCGCCACAACTCACAGGTGGTGGCTGATATCTTCCGCGAACTGGCCTCAAGCGGGCAGAGCATCGTCATGGTCACGCACGACCTGGCCCTGGCCCGACAGGCCCGCCGTATGATCACCATGGAAGACGGCCAGATCATCCGCGATGAGAAGCCTGATCCGCAGGGGTAAGAAGCAGCACCTGCGTAATCCCTGCGTGCGATCAAGCCGGCTTCCCCCTGCGTCATGCCCACGAAAGCGGGGGTGACGGAATGGGCAGGCTATGATCCATCGACGTGCATAACACCTCTGCGCGGGGGTGACATGTAATTGTTGATATGCCCTGGTGTGACGAACAGCGGAACGATCAAGGCAGTGGGAATAACAAAGGGAACACTGCGTCCCGATAACACCTCTATCCCCACTCAATTACCCCGTTCTAATCCATTTCTTTGGCGCAATCGTCTTAAGTGGACCTTTCGACAGGCCGATACGTGTCATACGACAGGCCCTGCTCAGGGCAGGTCGTTCCATGCCGACTGCTGTCTGAGGAACGCCGCCATGATTCACGAAAACGAAGACCGCCTGTCCTCCTCCACCTGGTTCTGCCTGGCCATTCTGACCTTTGGCACCATCATCATTCTGCTGATGGGCGGCTGCGCCATGTACAGCGACCATCACGCCTTCATGCAGGATCCGCGGCCGGCCGTCAGTTCGCAGGCTTATCGTCTGGCCCCGCCTGATGCGGTGATGATTCTCTCCTCCAACGTACGCGAACTCCATGGCCAGCAGCAGACCATCAGCCCCGATGGCAAGCTGCATCTGCCTGTGGTGGGCAGCGTTTACGTGGCAGGCAAAACCTGTGAGGAACTGAGTGTCGAACTCGAACGCCTGGCCAACGAACGCTATGGCAATGCCGATATCGCCGTGCGCGTGGTGAGCTACGAAAGCCAGAAGATCTACGTCTTTGGCGAAGTCGCCCGCCCCGGCCCTTACGTCTACAACGGCTCCAATACCCTGCTTGGCACACTGGCGCAGGCTCAGCCCACACGACTGGCGGACCCGCAGCGCATCCATGTGCTTCGCCCCGACGAGAAAGGCGAGCTGATCCAGCGC
>Ga0207868_1000339_pt1 | contig 54880 bp, 44 predicted proteins | sample Passage237B_FD_187370 | JGI IMG/M metagenome (GOLD analysis project Ga0207868, IMG submission 187370) | Cellulose adapted compost microbial communities from Newby Island Compost Facility, Milpitas, CA, USA - Passage2 37B (SPAdes) (version 3) ... | reverse complement strand
AAAGATTTGCCCAACTTTTGCCAACAGTATTTTTTATATCTCTGATTTTCAGGAGGAAAAATTTAAAAAAGTACCCAAGGGGGGACTTGAACCCCCACACCTTTCGGCATACGCACCTCAAACGTACGTGTCTACCAATTCCACCACCTGGGCATTTGCTTTTGGTTTTGCAAACTTATAAGCTTTTACAGATAATTCCAAAAGCAGTTATTCAATTATTACCATTTTTCACGATGATTTTCCAACACATGCTTCATTCCTCCATACAGGTTGTTGCGCATGCCATCGTTCACAAGAAAATCATGAGGAAAGCCCAGTTCTATTTTACTTGCCTCATCCAATCGTTTTATCTGATCCTGAGTAAGTTTAAAATTTAAACAGGCCATATTTTCCCGCATCTGATTTTCTTTTCGGGCGCCTATTACCGGTATCACTACCTGATTTTTTTGTCGTAACCAGTTCAACGCCACCTGGACACAGGAACACCCTGCCTCCTCCGCAATTTCTTTCACCATGGCTACAATTCCCTGATTGCGTGCATTTAACCGTACACTATCGGCTTTTAACCTGTTTCCCTCTCCTCCGCCATTAAGGTATTTTCCTGTTAGCGCCCCACCTGCTATTGGCGCCCACGCCGTCACGGCAATGTCCAGCTGCCTGGCCATGGGTAAAAACTCCCGCTCCGGAGTGCGCTGCAACAAATTGTATTCTACCTGCAGACCTGCAAACGAAGACCATCCCCTCAGCTCAGCTATGGCGTTGGACATTGAAACAATCCATGCAGGTGTATCGCTTATGGCAATGTAAAATACTTTACCAGCCCGTACCAGGTCGTCCAGTGCGCGCAATACTTCTTCTACAGGAGTGGTGAAATCCCAGGCATGAAGATACAGAACGTCTACATACTCAGTTTTTAATCTCTTTAAACTTCCTTCCAGCGACTGCACCAGGTTCTTTCGATGATTACCGGAAGCATTTACATCATGCATTCTGTTGTAAAGAGAATATTTGGTGGCCACCACAAAATAAGAACGATCCGCAGCTACAAAATCTCCCACAAATTTTTCGCTCGTACCTTCCGTATATCTGTTGGCGGTGTCTATAAAATTTCCTCCGGCTTTGGTAAATATGTCAAAAATTTTCTGACTCTCGTCTTTATCTGCCCCATATCCCCAGTCTCCACCAAAAGTCATAGTGCCAAGACAAAGTTCAGACACCCGAAGTCCGCTCTTTCCAAAAAGTTTATATTTCATGGTACAATTATTAAGAAGTTACTGATTTATGATTTGAAAAAGTATGACATACCTTTATTCAAAATCCAGGGCTTGTTATTTAGCTCACCTATGTTGAAGAAAAACCTGGAAGAAATGGATATAAATTCAAAGTTAGTTTTAAAGACCGTACCATTCGACAGGTATAAGTTCAAATTATACGATCCTTCCTCAGTCGCTCATAACTATGCTAAGGGCAAAAGTGTTTTACACGATCCCTTTTTCCTTATGAAAATAAAAGTTAAAAATTAAATGTCACACCCGGACCAAAGACAACAAAGAAAGTATTATTTTTCAGAAGATAGCCACAGCCGGCGTATAGGGGAAAACTAAACTTGGACTCTTTTCGCACCGGCAACAGCGAACCTAATACTACAAAACCAAGATCCCGCTGCTTATTATTATCACTCAGGTTAAAAATGTCCAGTGCTATAAATCCTGCACCGACCTTATACGGCTTAAGCTTACCCACCTTTTGCTGATCATAAAAACTAACCTGAGCAAGAAAGGCGATACTTATACCCGTTAAATTACCAAAACCGGATTGGGAAAATTTCTTAACCAAAAGCCCCGTAGGAAAAGACACCTGAAGGTCCAGAGCGGTGACCATTTCTTTTATAAAAATGATCTTTTGGGAATAACCGGGAAGACCATACTTCAGGTCATTGTGTTTGATTATAATCTCCATCTTCCACCACCCTTCCATATCGTAGGTTTTATGCAACAGGTAGTCGTTGATGTTGATTTCTCCTTTTTTACAGTCTTTAACATCATAGAAAAAATACCGGGGAGAGGCTTCTCCGGGGCACACCACAATGTTATCAATCTTCTGAAACTCTATAAGATCACTTTTGGTATTGTAAATCCTGACTTCAATATTCAGATACTGCTTTCCATAAAACCTGGTTTTTGTATCAATATTATTTTCAAAAAATACAATATTAATATCTTTAATTGGTGACCGGGTCAGTATAGGTTTATTAAAGACACTTCCGGTTAACGGATATATTTCTTTATCATAACTTATTCCTACAAAGTTGAATGCCTTGGGTATCTGATATTCTCTCAACTGAAGATCGTACTTGGTAATGGTACCATTCATGTAAAGAGATATTCTTCTTTTGATAATGTCTGTTGGAATTTTTATTAGAAAGAATTTTACATTGTCCGATGTCCGCGTGGTATCGTACCGGATATCTTTCACTCCGTCAAAATAAAAATCCGCTTTGGAAAGCCCACGTCCTTCGATCTTCACCTCCACTCTCTCTCCCGGATACACCACTGTGCTATTAGTCCAGTCCTGTCCTTCTCTGAGCACAGAGATATTTTCCACAGTAGGTTTTTCCAGTACATTAAAATTCGTAATGAATTCCAACCGGTCTCCGTCTTTGATAAAAAGATAGCCCTCCGAGACTTTATGCAATGTATAAGGCCTTAAAACCGCCAGAATTTTATCACTATTCCCGACTACTGAAACAGTATAAAGTTCTGCTACCAGCCGCCCGCCCGGCTTTTGCTGGTTTTCCACCCGGTAGGTTTTGCCCAGTTCAAAGTTCCTGTGAAAATCAATTTGCACCTCCTCCGTTTGTAATGCAGCCTGATCCAGGAAGAACTCATTCCGGTCGAGGTTGACATAGCCGATACGACTGGGTTTTATATTAAATTTTATTTTTACAGGAGGAAGATCGAAACTTAAATCATGAGCATTTTTGACAAAAGGGGCAACGGTTTTAAAGTTTAAGACCAGCTCTTTAAATCCCAGGCTTTCCGGATGCACAAAGAGTTTAATGGTACTGTTCTCTCCCTTTTGCAGGCGAAACTTCAAAGGGCCTGCCACCTGCCAGTCGGAAGGAATCCGGATGTTAAAGATATTTTTGGCTGGAAGTTCAATGGTTCTGTCTTCCCCCAGATACAAGTCCTGCGCCTCAGCAAGGCCTCCGACAAAGGTCTCAAAGTAAGGACTCATCTTCACCTCGTCGGTAATCAGACCTGTTTCCGTCTCTGCAATCATCACAAACCTGAGGAATTTAACTTCCGGTAGGTTTAGCAGCCGTATTTTACCTCTGAAATATTTATTTCCAATAATCTTTAATGAATCAAGAACCATGTAATCGGAAGATCCACCGATGTATACCTGTTTAATATTCGCTCCTTCTTCCGGATAAAGAAGAACTTCCATAATCTCATCCTTATTTTCTGCGAGAAAAAACAAGGTCTTCTCCCCTTTGTACATTCGTGCATCGGATGGATAATGGTATTCAGCAGTATCGATACGGAAATCAATTCGTTTGAAAAAATTTGTTTGCTGAGCCCGGGCAGAAAGAACAAACAGCAGAAATAGACTAATAAGAAAGGCTCTCATGAATGACAGTTACACGGTCAATAATTCTCAAATTCGTGAAAAGATAAGAATAAAAATCAGAAAGAAAGGTACTCTTGCATGATACTTACAGAAGAGGATGTACCGATACGGTCGGCACCCGCATCGATCATTGCTTTTACCTCCTTAAGTGTTTTTATTCCTCCTGAAGCCTTGATTCCTGTTGCGGCAGGAATATGTTTTTTAATAAGCCTGATATGCTCTGGCGTAGCACCTGTAGGTGCAAATCCGGTAGACGTTTTAACAAAGTCTGCTCCGGCAGCTGCGGCAGCTTTACTTGCTTTTATAATCTCTTCCTCAGAAAGATAGGCTGTTTCGATAATCACCTTCAGAATTTTTTGCTGCTCATGACAATACTGGGCAGCTTTGGCAATATCAATTTTAAACCATTCCATGCCAGCCTTAAAAGCAGAGATATTCATTACAAGATCCAGTTCGTCTGCCCCCATTGCAATGGCATGTTTTATTTCCTCAAGCCTGGTTTCTGTAAGCTGATAGCCCAACGGAAAACCAATAACGGTGACCAGACGGATGTCTGCATCTCCGATTTCCCGCTTTGCCCTTTTAAGCCAAAAAGTTGGCACACAAACGCCAAAGAGCTTAAACTCTTTAGCTTCTGCGACCAACTTATCTATGTCTTTATCTGTAATAAAAGGCTTTAAATTCGTGTGTTCTAAATATAAGTTTATATTAGTCATTTTATGTAATCACTAGCTTACCGAAATGAATCGGTACCACCACCTTAATTTCATTTTTCTCCTGATTCTCCAAGGTGAATGCTACTTCCTGACCATCTACTTCGCACTTTCTAGGCTCGAAGGACAATCCGTGAACGTTAATGCTGAAGCTATGATAGGTCGGGGTAAAGCCTCCCTGTACAGTCTGCTCTATCACAAACTGATTATCGGAACCATCCGAAACAAAGGTTCTGACATTGTACTGTCCCTGTTCATATCCATACCCATCTCCGGAATCTTCATATACTACGGAAGTATGCGATTTGGTGTAGTAATACGCATGCAGAATCAGTTCTTTTACTTCAAACTCTCCCACATACTGCATTACCGGATACATCGGAATCACCGCTCCTGCCCTGATAAATATCGGCACTCTGTTAAGATCGGCTTCTGCCCACACTTCCATATTTCCGTGGAACCGCTCATCGTCCCAGAAGTAATACCAGACTCCCGCAGGCAGATACAACCAGCGGCCATCTGCTTCAGCCTGGGTAACAGGTATCACCAGCATATTGTCGCCCACCCCAAATTCATCCTGACGGAAGTAGGTTTCGGTATCGTTCTGATCTAAGAACGTCAAAGGTCTTAAGAATGGTGTTCCAAATTTGGAATATTGCCAGAAAGTTGTGTACAAGTATGGCAACAATCTGTATCTTAACTCAATAGTCTTTTTAGCCAGTTCAGCATATTCTTCTCCGAAAGACCAGGGTTCCTGATCGCCATGATCACCGGAAGAGTGTGTTCTGCAGAACGCATGGAAAATACCGAGCTGCAGCCACCGTATGTACATTTCTCCGGAAGGTGTTTCAATAAACCCGCCGATATCAGAACCGCAGAATGAAATACCGGACACTGCAAGTCTTTGACACATTACGTTGGCAAGCCATAGATGTTCCCATGAGGCGACGTTATCGCCCGTCCATACACTTGAATATTTTTGTACTCCTGAATATGCCGATCTGGTAATATTGAAAGGTCTGTAGTTCGGAGCAAGGAATCGTTTAATACCGTCGTACGTGGCTTTGGCCATCTGCATGCCGTATACATTATGCGCTTTTCTGTGGCTGCAGGGATCCCCGTCATAGTTATGTCTTACATCATTGGGGAAGGTTTCAATCTCAAATACCGCAGGCTCGTTCATATCGTTCCAGACCCCACGTACGCCTGTTTCAATGAGCCCTTTAAACAATCCTGACCACCATTCACGTACTTCCGGATTGGTAAAATCCGGGAAGTTACATTTGCCCGGCCATACCGATCCACGCATAAGAGGTCCGTCCTGTCTCTTACAGAAGTACCCCTTTTCCATCGCTTCCTGGTATACCCAGTAATTTTTATCAATCTTAATACCCGGATCTATAATAACCACAAGCTTATAGCCATCTTTGGCCAGTTCCGTAGTCATACCTTTAGGGTCCGGAAAATAGTCTTTATTCCAGGTAAAGCACCGGAAACCGTCCATGTAATCAATATCCAGATAAAGCGCATCACATGGAATATTTCTTTTTCTGAACTCTGCCGCAATATTCTTTACAACTTTTTCCGGATAATAGCTCCATTTACACTGATGGTATCCCAGTGCCCACAAAGGAGGAAGCTCCGGCTTACCCGTCATATTGGTATAGGTTTCCACCACCTCCATCAGGTCGGGCCCGTAGATGAAATAATAGTTCATCTCACCGCCATGTGCCCAATAGCTGAATACATTCTTTCTTTCGAAACCAAAATCAAAGAAGGTTCTGAAGGAATTGTCGAAAAATACACCATACCCTACTTTATGGTGAAGGCCCAGGAAAAACGGAATGTTTTTATACAACGGATCCGCATTTTTCATAAACCCGTAAGTATCTTTACCCCAGAGTTCGAATCTTTTACCTCTAAGATTCAGATCGGTAGGTTTATCTCCAAGTCCAAAAAAGTGCTCTCCACTTTGGACTTTTTTACTCATCATTACAATTTCTCCGCCGTATTCCTTATGTTCTTCCCAATGAAATCCCTTTTCATCGTCCATCACCACTTTGCCTTCCTTATCAAGGATGGTCACAAGCAGTCGGTGTTTGGTTATTACCACATCAAGAAAAGCTGTGCAGATTGTAAACTTTTCTTCGTCTTCTTTAATATCCAGGGCTTTTACTTTCCCCTCATAATTATGAGCGCCTGAATAGGAAAAATCTCTTTGAAAAATGCTCTCGGGAGAATACCTGAAGCGAATGACCTTATCGCTTTTAACACTCACCTCTAACGCAGATTCCGTACAATAGAAATAAAAGGTATAACCATCACGTTTCCAGCTTTGAACTGTATCGGGAAACTGTTGAACAGATATCTGATTCTGCCCTAGATTCATGTAGCTTTCCATAAGAACAATTTTAAAGCCCTTTATGCAATTCCCGGTAAAAGGTTGCATAAAAAAGACATAGTACAATATTAAATTTGTTTAGTAACACTTCCAATAATGTTCAACTTTCGCTTTACTAGAGTAAAAACTTTTTTTAACAATTAAAAAAGAAAGAGGAAAAAACATCTCTTTTTTTTAATCCGTTATTACTCTCTTTAAGCATTTTTCAATGGTTTTAAACTGTTACAATGGTCTCAACCAAAACTATTTTTAGGATGTCGAGTTAATGATAAACTGATTTTGATCAATTAAGTTTATTTTAAAAAAGAAAAACACTACGCTGATAATCTGGTTATAAAGTAGATTTTTCAAGGAAAGACTAATATGAGAAAACCAAGAGTACTAATGCTCGGATGGGAGTTCCCTCCCATTATTAATGGCGGCCTTGGAGTTGCCTGTCTCGGCTTGTGCAAAGCTTTATCCCAACATGTAGAGCTATCCATGATCATCCCAAAATCAGATCCGAATTACGTAGTTAATAACGTTGAACTGATAGGGCTGAATAACGTCGACGTAGAAAATCTAAAAAAGATCCGTACAAGCAAATACTATAAGGAATTTGCGCATGTCACTACTGTAGAGGCCAATATTTTTCCTTATGAAACTGCTGAATCAGATTTTGACATTATCAAAGGCAAGTCTATTGACTTCCGGCTGGACGGCAATATGAACATCTTTAAAGTAGGTGATTTATACGGCGATGACGTAATCAACAAAGTAATTGAATATGCCAAGTTTTGCGCCCGCATCGCAATGACAAGAGAATTTGATATCATCCATTGTCACGACTGGATGACTTTTCTTGCCGGCATTGAAATAAAAGCCTTATCCGGAAAACCTCTGGTACTCCATGTGCACTCCCTGGATTATGATCGCGGAGGACCCGACAGCAGAGGCTGGGTATACGACATAGAACGATGGGGAATGCATTATGCCGATGCCATTATTCCTGTAAGCCGCTATACCGGCTCAATCGCCAAAAACCATTATGATGTGGATGAAAGAAAGATTTTCCCTGTACATAATGGAGCGGATCCAGTTCATGTATTCCACGATACGAAAGATTTCCCTGAAAAGCTTGTCCTGTTCCTGGGAAGAGTTACAGGCCAGAAAGGTCCTGAATACTTCCTTGACATTGCCTCTAAAGTTATAGAGCATGCACCCAACTCAAGATTTGTAATGGCTGGCACAGGCGACAAACTCAGAGGGCTCATTGAGTCAGGAGCTTACAGACAGATTGGCAATAAATTCCATTTTACCGGCTTCCTGAACAAAGAAAAAGTGCACAAGCTTCTTTCCATTGCTGATGTCTATGTGATGCCTTCTGTATCAGAGCCATTTGGTCTTTCCGCTTTGGAAGCTGCGCAATTCGGTATTCCCTGCGTGATCTCCAAGCAGTCAGGCGTATCCGAAGTGTTGTACGGCGCATTAAAAGCAGACTTTTGGGATGTCGATAAAATGGCAGGACACATCATCTCTTTACTTCAAAACGATTCCCTCAGAGAATCCGTAGTGAAAGATGCCTTCCGCGATCTGGAAAATCTGACTTGGGAGAAAGCTGCTGAGAAAGTAGCAGATGTTTACAAAAGGATACTTTAAAATCTATTAAAAAATATTCGAATTATGCCAGCAGTTTGTTTTTACTTTCAGGTACATCAACCATACCGTTTAAAACAATATTCATTCTTTAATATTGGTAACGATCACAATTACTCAGACGAAAGGTTAAACAAAGAGATTCTGAATAAGGTCGCGGACAAATGCTATATACCCGCCAACAAGCTCATGCTTGAACTGATTAAAAAGTTCAACAAGCAATTCAGAATATCATATTCCATCAGTGGAATAGCTCTGGAGCAATTCGAAAAATACAGACCTGATGTATTGGAGTCCTTTATAGAACTTGCGAGAACAGGCTGTGTAGAGTTTTTGGGAGAAACGTATTACCATTCTTTAAGCTACCTTTATTCCAAAGAAGAATTTGTAAGACAGATTCAGCTTCACGAAAAGAAAATCAAACATTACTTTAACCAGAAGCCTGTTGTTTTTAGGAATACAGAATTGATCTACAACAACGATCTTGCTGATTTTATTCAGAAGATGGGATACAAAGCCATTCTTTCCGAAGGCGTGGATAATCTTCTTCACGGAAGAACACCCAACCAGATTTATACTGCTCCCAACAACAGGAAAATCAAATGCCTTCTTAAAAACTACAGATTGTCTGACGACATAGCCTTTAGATTTTCAAACAGAGACTGGCCGGAATATCCGCTCACCGCACAGAAATTTGCCTCATGGCTTCACGATGCTCACGCTGCAGATACCATCAACCTGTTTATGGATTACGAAACCTTTGGTGAACATCAGTGGAAAGAAACAGGGATTTTTGAATTTATGGCACACCTGCCGGGAGAAGTCTTAAAAAACAAAGACTTTTCGTTCAAAACTGTTGGAGAGGTAGCCGATGAGTATCCAATCAAAGATATTTATGATGCACATGCAACGATATCCTGGGCCGACTCTGAAAGAGACCTCAGTGCCTGGCTGAGCAACTCCATGCAATCAGAGTCTCTTTCCAAATTGTATGCTCTGGAAGAAGATGTAAAAAGCTCCGGGAATAAAGAACTGATGGAACGGTGGGCCAAATTACAAACCTCGGATATTTTTTACTATATGTGTACAAAATACTGGTCAGACGGAGTCGTACATAAATACTTCAGCCCTTACAACTCTCCTTACGATTCATATATTTACTTCATAAATGCACTTGCCGATCTGGAAGTGGAGGTGAATAAACATGCCCTGGCTACGGCAAGAGTGTTTTAAGTTTGCCTTATATTCGTTTACTTTGCCTTATTGCAAGCTTTCCGGGTATGCAATAAGGCTTTTTAGTTTATACGAAAATCAATTCAATGAATTATCTTTCAGGCGAATCACTGGGAAAATCATACAATGAGAAATGGTTGTTCCAGGATTTAAACTTTGGTATTAGTAAAGGTGAGAAAATAGGACTGGTAGGTGCAAACGGTGCAGGTAAATCTACACTGTTCCAAATCCTGGCAGGAAAACTTAATCCTGACCGGGGGCATGTAGCGCTTGCCTCAGGAATTACAGTAGGATTTCTTGATCAGGACCCGGAATTTCCGGAAGGCATCAATGTGATGGAAGCCTTATTTTCCTCTGACAGCCCTTCCTTGACTGCTATCAAGGAATATGAAGATGCCCTGACCAATAGCCAGGACTCTGCTGCCTTACAAAAAGCAATGGAGAAAATGGATGCTCTCAATGCCTGGGATTACGAAAGCAAAGTAAAACAGATCATTGGCAAAATGGGCATTACCATTCTTGACCAGAAAATAAAAGACCTTTCGGGAGGACAAAAGAAAAGAATTGCCCTGGCAAGACTGTTGATCGAAAGCCCTGATCTGCTCATTCTCGATGAGCCCACCAACCATTTGGACCTCGATACTGTAGAATGGCTGGAAGGTTTTCTTTCCACCAGCAACACGACCCTCCTGCTGGTAACACACGACCGGTATTTTCTCGACAGGGTAACCAATGAGATTGTGGAACTCGACGGAGGAAAACTCTACAGATACAAAGGCAACTACAGCTATTTCCTGGAGAAAAAAGCCGAGCGAATCTCCATGGACCAGGCAGAAACCGACAAAGCCAGTAACCTGTTGCGCAAAGAGCTTGAATGGATGCGCAGGCAGCCCAAAGCCAGGGGAACCAAAGCCAAGTCAAGAATTGACGCTTTCTATGAGCTGGAAGAAAAAGCCGGAAAAACCAGAAACGACCAGACACTTGAGCTAAAAGTAGAAACCTCCAGACAGGGAAATAAGGTAATAGAAGTAGCACATATCAATAAGTCGTTTTCCAAACCCATCATCAACGATTTTTCTTATGTTTTCAAAAAGAAAGACCGTATTGGAATTATAGGTAAAAACGGTTCGGGTAAATCTACTTTTTTAAATATCCTGACAGGCAAACTGCAGCCCGACAGCGGGAAAGTGGACACCGGCTCTACTACGCGTATAGGTTATTTCGCCCAAACCGGACTTGACTTTAAAGACGACCAGCGTGTAATAGATATTGTAAAGGAAGTTGCCGACCATATCCCTATAGGCAATGGCGAAACGCTTAGTGCCTCGCAATTTCTGCAAAAATTTCTCTTCCCTCCCGCCGTCCAGTACACGTATGTAAACAAGCTGAGCGGAGGAGAGAAAAAACGACTACAGCTGTTACGGGTTTTAATTAGCAATCCGAACTTCCTGATTCTGGATGAGCCAACCAATGATCTGGACATTCCCACACTGAATGTACTTGAATCCTTCCTCATGACCTACGAGGGATCACTATTAATAGTATCCCACGACCGGTACTTCATGGACAAACTTGTTGATCATATATTCGTTTTCGACGGTTCTGGCACCATTAAAGATTTCCCAGGAAACTACACAGACTATCGGAACCATCTGGAAGAGCAGGAAAAACAGTCGGATGCAAAATCAAAAGAAAAGCCTAAAGAAAAACCGGTAACGCCAACGACATCTTCCAGACAGGAAGAAAAGAAAAAGCTGACCTTTAAAGAAAAACAGGAATTTGAGACGCTGGAAAAGGAAATAGAAGTGCTTGAGCAAAAAAAGGCTGAACTGACAGAAAAGTTATCGACCATAACCGATCACGATGAACTGACAAAAATTTCCAAAGAGTTCGAAACAATAACGAACAGCCTGGATGAAAAGACCTTACGCTGGCTGGAATTATCTGAAAAAGCCTAATATTCAGGGAAAAATAGTTACTTTAATTTGTACATTTACAGGAAAGAGTTGAAACACGGATATTTTTTCCTTTATTAAAAGTACTTTTAAAGATAAAAGACAGAAATTTTTGAACTATATTTATAAATTATTAAATATTTTATCCAAAAAAGGTAAAAAAACTATGATTAAATTGGTAAAAATCAAAAAGTTAGCACTTTTTTCTCTTCCAATTCTATTACTAACACCGGAAGCTAAGTCTCAATCCGCACTTACAGAAGACATCCGCCTCAACCAGGTTGGATTTTATCCATCTGGCCCTAAAACAGCAATTGTGGTAGATGCACCTTCAGATAAGTTTTACATATTAAAAGACAACCTGAAAGACACTGTTTTTACAGGACAGCTTACTCCGGGTGTAGTATGGGAGCATTCAAAAGAAAATGTTAGCAAGGCTGATTTTTCCAAATTTAAGACTCCCGGAACATACCGTGTTTTTGTACCTAAATTAGGATATTCCTTCCCATTTGAAATTAAAGATCAGGTATTACTTCCTGTAGCTAAAGGAAGTGCCAGAGGGTACTACTACCAAAGAGCGTCAATTGACCTTCTTCCTGAATTCGCAGGACAATGGGCAAGACCTGCAGGACACCCTGACGACAAAGTAATGGTTCACGGTTCTGCAGCTACTGCAAAGCGTCCGGAAAAATTTGAAATCTCTTCTCCAAGAGGCTGGTACGATGCAGGTGATTACAACAAATACATTGTAAACTCTGGTATCACTACTTATACACTCCTTTCTATCTATGAACATTTTCCAAAATTCGTAGATACCTTAAAACTTAACATCCCGGAGAGCAAAAACAACATCCCTGATCTTCTGGACGAAATCCTTTGGAACCTTAGATGGATGCTTACCATGCAGGATGAAGATGGCGGAGTTTACCACAAACTGACCAACCCAAGCTTCGACGGTTACATCATGCCTGCTGACGCAAAATCTCCAAGATATGTGGTTCAAAAAGGAACCGCTGCAACACTTGACTTCGCAGCTGTAACCGCACAGGCGGCAAGAATCTTCTCTAAATTCAAAAAAGAACTTCCAGGACTTTCCGATTCTTTATTAAAAGCCAGCGTTAAAGCATACAACTGGGCTAAAAAGAATCCTAACATTGAATACAGACAAAGTACCCTTAACCAAAAATTCCAGCCTGGTATCAGAACCGGAGAATATGGTGACACCAAGTTTGACGACGAATTCCAGTGGGCAGCAATAGAACTTTTTGTTACTACCGGTAAAGGAGCTTACTTCGAAGATTCAAAACTTGAATACACCATTTCTGGAACCTACACAGTACCGAACTGGGCAAACGTTTCTACTCTTGGGCTATATACACTTGCTCAGAACACTAAAAAGCTGGCAGAGTTTGAAAACATCAACCCTGATGTAATCATCAATAAGGTTATTTCTCTTGCTAATAAGTACAAAGAAAATTCTGAGAAATCTGCTTATGGAACTGCAATGGGTACTTCAGGCGGTGACTTTAACTGGGGAAGTAACAGTAATGCTGCAAACCAGGGGGTATTGCTGGTTCAGGCATATTTACTAACAAAAGACAAATCGTATCTTGATGCCGCACTTACCAACATGGATTATCTGTTGGGAAGAAACGCTACTGCATACTGTTTCCTGACTGGTTTTGGAAGCAAAAGAGTAATGCACCCACACACCAGACCATCAGAAGCGGATGGTATTGAAGATCCTGTACCAGGACTTTTGGCTGGTGGTCCTAACCCTGGTCAGGAAGATAAAGCTGACTGCCCGGGCTCTATCTATCAGTCATCAGCTCCGGCAAAATCTTATATCGATCACAAATGTAGCTATGCGTCTAACGAGATTGCAATTAACTGGAACGCTCCATTTGTATACTTAAGCTTTGCATTAGAAGCACTAAGAGGAAAATAGATACTTTTTGATACCTAAAAGGTTTACCAAACCACACAAGAGGCTAAAAATTAACATTTTAGCCTCTTGTCTCCCCCCCCCTTCAACATCCTGTCTCTTTCGCCTGTTACTTTTTTGAATGGGTATATATCTGGAATTTAATCTTTGAGGAATGGATAGATGTATGGCAGATGTTAGAAATAACTACAATAATTATTACCTGCTTTTTACCACAATGGGATTCGTGTGGCTTTCAGCAGGATGTCTGGGTACATATAACTACCCTCATTTGGCTATGCTGACCTTATTGGTCGGAGCAACTTTGTTCCAACCTATATATAGAGTAGTAAGAAGAATTTTTGGAGTAAAGCAAACGAGAACTGATCATCCACTAAGAATGCTGACTACCCTGCTGGTAATTGGTATGCCTCTGGGGGTCACTGCCGGCTTTTTTCCTTTCAAAGAAAACATGAACCTGTTTTTTCCGGCCTTCAGTCTGCTGTTTGCAATGATCTTTGGTATTATCGGCTATATATATAAAATAAAGTCCTTTGTAATACTCGGCCTGACCAACATGGTTGGCAATATCTATATCACACATTTCTATTTTAATCACTTCGCAATGGCCGGTCTCTTCACAGGAGTATTACTTCTGGCTACAGCAAGTGCAGGAAAGTTATATGGAGAAATCGATTTAAGACTTCTGTCAATAAAGAAGAAAATCAAAATTCCGCAAGGAAACTAAAGAAGCCCTCCCAAGGGCTTTTTTCATCGTTTTATAGTTTTTTTACATAAATACAAGAACAAAACATACATCAAAAATAAATACAAAAAAATCATTTTAAATAAAAATAATACATAAAAAAACACCCAAACCTCCCTAAATAACTCAAGCTCTTCTAAATAGAACACCAATAATTTAATTATCAAAAACTTACTATAAATAATCCATCCTAAAAATCTAATCAGCCAAAGAAAAATTAAAAACAAGTATACATGTACCTTTTTAACACAAAAAGTTAAATTTTATGAACATTTAACCACTCTATTGCTCTTGACTTCGTCCTGAACAACTCCGTCTTAACCTTAGGCTTATCCAGCAACAAATACAAGCGGCCTCCATAAAATGCCACATAGCTGTGCATCAGAAACGCCGAAGCGCTAATATACTGAAGAGAGTAAGCACTAGAGAACAATCGCCTTGTTTCATTATCTATTGATTTCACATTCACAAAATCAACAAACAAAGGCATTGTCACGCCATTAGACACCTTTAAACGATCCTCAATTACCCTCCTGGCCACCTCCTGAGTCAAAGATGTAACTTCCGGTTTAAAAACTTCCATTAATATCCCGTCTTCAATCCAAAATTCTGCAAATTCATTCTCAAAAAATGAATTTTTAATCATCTTTTTTTCAACCATATCCGTATAAACTTCTGATAAAACCTTACACCTAACTAAAACTAAAATCTAAATTATGAAAAATGTTCTAGAACTCATTAATGAGATTGTAACAAATGGAAAAAATCGTGGAGTCGGACAGTTTACCACAGAAGACGAATTTTATGACGGAAGAATTATTACCGTTGATGGAAAGAAGTTAATCAACTTTGGATCCTGCAGTTACCTTGGTTTAGAACTTGACCAAAGACTAAAAGACGGAGCAATTGAAGCTATAAAAAAATACGGTGTACAATTTTCCTGTTCCCGCACCTATATGTCATGCACATTGTACCGGGAACTTGAAAGTTTAATAAGACAGATTTTTGGAGCCCCGGTCGTACTGTCAACCTCCGTTTCGCTGGGGCATCATGCCGTAATCCCTGTCGTAGTGGGCGAAAAAGACGCTATTATCATGGACCAGCAGGTACATGCAAGTGTTCAGGATGCTGCCATCAAAATGAAAGCTAAAGGAGTACACGTTACAATTGTTCGTCACAACGACATGGACGAACTAAGAAAAAAAGTAACAGAACTCAGCCATTCCTACAATAAAGTCTGGTACATGATGGACGGCGTATACAGCATGTACGGCGATTTTGCACCGATGGACACCATAGCAGAAATGCTAAAAACACATAAAAAGTTTTACGTATACGCAGACGATGCTCACGGGCTGGGCTGGATGGGGCAAAACGGGCGCGGGTACGTACTCAGCCAGATGGACCTGCATCCTAAAATGATACTGGCAACCTCTTTAAACAAAGCGTTTGCCGCAGGTGGCGGAGCATTTGTAATCCCTGATGAAGCACTTTGTCAAAAAGTAAGAAACTGCGGAGGGGCGTTCATTTTTTCAGGCCCACATCAGATTCCCGTCCTTGGAGCCGGAATCGCCTCAGCTAAAATCCTGCTTTCCGATGAAATATATGAAAAACAGGCTGCCCTTGCAGAAAAGATCCGCTACTGCCATGAACTACTGGAAGCCCACGATCTGCCAGTGGTATCCAATCCAAACACTCCTATATTCTTTATTGGATTAGGACTTGTCAGGGTTGGCTACAATATGGTTAAAAGAATGCTGGGCGAAGGTTGCTTTGTAAATCTTTCCGCCTTCCCGGCCGTTCCGGAAACATGTACAGGAGTGCGCTTTACCATAACCTTACATCATACCAAAGAAGACATCGATAAACTTGTAAAGGCACTAGCCTACCACTTCCCTAAAGCTCTTGAAGAAGAAGGCAGGACAATCAATGATGTATACAGAGCCTTCAGAAGAGTAATCAACATTAAAGAAAAAGAAGAAGTACCCAACACCCTTCCGGCCTCTGCTGATGGTTTTTCAATCCAATACGAAACCTCTATCCAAAAAATCGACAAGGTACTTTGGGATAACTTATTAGGCACCGATGGCATACTCGACCATGACAGCCTTGAGTTAATGGAAAAAAGTTTCTCTCAAAACTTCGAACCTGAAAACAACTGGAACTTCCATTATTACATTATAAGAGATAAAATCGGAGTGCCAGTACTGGCTACATTTTTCACCACAGCATTGACCAAAGACGATATGCTTGCGCCTCCGGAATCTTCCAAAATTATCGAAGCAGGAAGAAATAAGAATAAGTACTTTTTAACCTCCAAATCACTTATCATGGGTACATTGCTTACAGAAGGCAAACACATGTACCTGAACCAAAATCATCATGAATGGCAGAAAGCACTAATGCTACTGCTCGACACGGTATGGAAGCTGCAAGACTCTGAAAAGGCCGTCGTACTTAACCTGAGAGATTTTTATAAGGATAACACGGAGCTCTACAACTTCTTCAAAGATCAGGGTTTCATTCCAGTTCCACTGCCAGACACACATGTAATCGAACAGTTAAACTGGACATCTTCAGAAAACTTTGTCGATCAGGTAAACAGCGAGAAACGGTATTACATCAAGAAAAAAGCACAAAACTTTGAAGCTTTATACGATGTCAAAATTATCACCAACCCTTCGGACCAAAAAGTTGATGAATACTATGAGCTATACAAAAACGTTGCTGCCAAAAGCTTTGTCCTGAACACCTTTTTACTTCCTAAAAAGCTTTTTTATAACATAGCTCGCAACTCCGCCTGGGAATTTATAGACCTCTCTGTAAAAGGAACAGGAACCACAGCAGGTATTGCAATATGTCATAAATCTTCCACTGAATACTGCTTCCTGTTAACAGGTATGAATTATGACTATGTCGACTCTCATAATTTGTATCCTCAGATACTATGGCAGATTGTTAAAAGAGCGGGAGAATTGAATGCACCAAATATTTCTCTTGGGTTTACGGCCTCACAAAATAAAAGGAAATTTAACGCCAAAGTAATAGAAAAAATCGGCTTCGTTCAGATGAAAGACAGCTTCTCTGTTTCATTCATCAGTACCCTCGCCGGTGGCGGAAAAGCAGCTTAAGAAGCTTAAAACAAAAAGCTTAAAGTCGAAAGTTTTTACATTAAAAATTTTCAACTTTAAGCTTTTACTTTTGTAACTATATAAACTTTAAACTTATAGCTTTTAACTTTCAGCTTTCGACTTTAGACTTATCATGTAAACAACATGCTCTACTTTCTCTGACTGCATTACCAAAGATACATTCAAATAACCAGGCAATAAAGCTCCGTTCCAGCGGAAATAAACTGGAACATTGGTAAGACTTCCCTCCCACAACATCAACTCTTCTATGTTACAGTAATTTTCTATAAACAAATCAATCTTTTGCCCTATCAAAGTTTCTTCCTTAAAATCCTCCAGTCCCTCAACACTTGAATTCGCAAAGTATATTTTACCATTTACCCCTGTGATGAACACGACTTTATCTTTGCGATCCATCAACTCAATAATCTTATGAAGCCCCTGTCTGGAAAAAGAACTTTCAGCAAGCTGCTCATTAATCATATTAATCCCTAAAGTCAGAAAACTTAAAAAAATCGTGCTTAAAACCTATATCGGTAGGAAGTCTTTTACTGAAGTCATGCAAAGCCATCGAAGCAAATACATCGACCATCTCTTCATAAATGGTATCATATTTCCCTAAAATAAAATCAACCTCCTGAAGCATTTCAAAGATCTTACTTTTATTCTCTGGTTTGATGTTTTGCTCTTCAAGAATCAGCTTTTTTAACTCTTTTAAAGTTTCAATAGTTAATGCTTTATCGGAATCAAAAATATTATCCTTCATTCTGGTTATTAATTAAATAGATTAAAAATGAATAATAAAAGATTAATAAGCCCCTTTATACAATTATAAAATGTTATCACATCAAAACCAAATGATTTTCATATTTCTACCCCCTAATTTCCTTCATACACCACCCGAGTTCAGTACTGTTTTATTTTACCGGTCTGGTACCATACTCCTTCTTCTGCTGCAGGCTTTAGCGTTGCAGCCGGCAGTCTTTTGTAAACTCATTTTCCCTTATAGCAGTTATTCTATAAATAGCTTACAGATCAGGCAGGTTACTAGATAAATGGTAGGGAATTCTATTGATTAGAAATATTCAGATGAGGATAGTATGTTTAACGGCTCTTTTCTTATTCTTTTTGAATTCATGCGATTCTAAAAAAAATACTACGTTACAAAGAGACTACAACGACAGCCTTTCTTATAACAATATTTTATTACCCGAACAGATTACTATATCCCGCTCTGCAATCGCTAAATTTATTAAAAAACATCCTGAGTTTAATTCCTACCAAAACAAGCTTGAAAAGTTTTACAAACGCAGAAACTACGAGCCTGCCTGGTCAAAAGATTATAAGTTTATCCCCCAGGCTCAGATGCTGGTAAACTACCTTTATCACATGGACCAGCACGGCTTGCAAACCGATAGTGCCAATTTGCTTGCCCTAAGAAAAGCCATACAGAACAGCGAAGCAACTCAATGGTTCAAATTTAAAGATATGGTAGATGCCTATACGTATGCCGACCTGCTTTTATCAGCTTCTTTTTTCAAGAATTCAAAAAAAATATGGAGAGGACATTTTAGAAACGATGAATTGGAAAGCTTCTGGAAAATTAAACATAAGACAATTAAATACGGCCAAACCCTTGATTCCATACTTTCTTCGGGAGTTAATGATCCTTTCACTGAATTCGAACCTTTACACAAAGGCTACAAAGACCTTAAAAATATTCTCAACGAGTACACAGAGCTATCCAAAAAAGGCGGCTGGCCTGCTGTGAATCCCAAAGACCATGTGTTAATGAAAGGCGATAGCGATCCTGAAATTGTTCAGTTACGAAAAAGACTTTATTTATCTAAAGATCTAGCTCATTTTGAGGGAAACACAACGTTTGACCAGGAGCTTGAAGATGCGGTCAAAGCCTTTCAACACCGGCATATGCTAAAAGAAGACGGTATTGTTAAAGGTGCTACACTCAAAGAACTGAATATTCCTGTTGAAGACAGAATAGAGCAAATCCTTATCAACATGGAACGCTGGCGATGGGTACCTGAAGAGCCTTCAGACAAATATATACTCGTCAACATTCCTGAATTTAAAATGCACGTTTTCGAAAACAACTCTGAGATCTTTACCATGAAGGTAATTGTAGGCAAAAGCGGCACCTATACTCCTATTTTCAGTGATCAGATAGAAAAAATAGTTATAAATCCCTACTGGATTGTTCCCAAAAACATTGCCGTTCGTGAGCTTTTACCTATGATTCAAAGAGATACCAGCGTTCTTTCAAAACAAAACATAGAAGTATTTACCGATTACTCCTTTACAACGAAGGTTTCACCGGATTCTATTGACTGGACGAACCTGAACATACAGGAATTCAACTATGTATTAAGGCAAAAACCCAACTACTATAATCCTTTGGGAAACATAAAATTTCTGTTTCCCAACGAATACGATATCTACCTGCATGATACGCCGTCCGACTATCTGTTTGAAGAAAATGAACGCAACCTTAGCCATGGATGTATCAGAATCGAAGATCCTGTCTGGCTTGCCGACTACCTGCTTCATAATGAACCGGAATGGAATAAGAAAAAACTCTATCAGGCAATTTACCTACAAGAAGAAAAAACGATCGTCCTAAAAAAGAAGCTTCCTATTTATATTCTTTACTTTACCACCTGGGTAGATGAAAATGGAATGGTTCATTTTATGAAAGACATTTATGGCCACGACGAACACCTTAAAACCATTCTGGAATCCAAAGAATAATTTCTTAAATTGATGCCGAAAATAACAAGCATCTGACAATTGTGACAACCAGGAACCTCCTTCTTCTACTTTTACTTTTCCAAAGTTTAGTATTCACCAGCTGTAAAGGGAAAGTAAATAGCCAGAAAAAAGTCCAGGCTCTAAAACTACCTGATATAGAAAAAACAGATGAACACCTGATTAACCTCTATTTCCATAACCAGCCGGAAGACAGTATCTGGAAAGAAGACATCCTTACCTTCTACCAAAACAGAGACTTTCGGTTAGCCTGGTCCTACAAAGGAAAATTTATTCCTCAGACCAACTATGTCATCAATATGATCAAGAACATAGATGAAGAAGGATTTTCCATGAAGTGTTTTCCGACCAGCGACATCTGGCATCATTACCTGGAATTATCCGACTATGAAACTTCAACCCTTCCGGAGCATATTCAGGAAAGAGAAGAGTTTGACATATTCCTTTCCATAACTTTTTTTAAGTATGCCAGAAAAATCTGGGCGGGTATTCACAATCCGGAACAATACGACTGGTTTATTTCCAAAAAACCAATCAGCGAAAGAGAACTTCTGACCTCCATCCTTAATGCAGAGCCAGACAGCAATTTTTCAGTCTCCAGCCTTCGTCCCTTACACCGGCAGTATAATCTTTTAAAGAAGACACTAATCCGGTACAGGGCTATCGCACGTGAGGGAGGCTGGGGTACAATTACCAAAAGTACCCGGGTATTAATGCCTGGAGATACATCCGACGTCATCCGGCAACTACGCCACCGCCTGTCATTTGAGAACACTACACTTGGACAGAATTCGGCTGCTTATTTTGACTCCAGTCTGTTTGCTGCCCTGAAAAAATTTCAGTTTTGTCATGGACTGGATACCACAGGGTATCTTGATCCATCCACTACTGACGAACTGAATATCCCTGTTGAAAAAAGAATTCTTCAGATTTCCGTCAACATGGAGCGATGGAGATGGCTGCCGGAAAAAGGTGGTGAGCTTTATGTAGCCATCAACATTCCGGAATATGCTTTGCATGTATACGAAAACAATATACATGCCTGGCAAATGAATGTAATTGTGGGAAAATCATTGTCCCACACACCAATATTTTCCAATGAAATCCAGTACCTGGTATTCAACCCATCCTGGAATGTTCCCAAAAGTATTGCCGTAAAAGAACTGCTTCCCATGCAGAAAAAAGATTCGGCGTACCTCACCCGAAACAACATGCAGGTATTTGTTGGCAATAAATTCACCACCCCTGTTCACCCGGACAGCATTCAGTGGAATACCATTCAGGAGCAAAATTTCAATCTGACCTTCGTTCAGACCCCTGGTCCGGATAATCCGCTGGGAAAAGTTAAATTTCTATTTCCCAATACGTTCGATGTTTACCTGCACGATACACCCGCCAAACACCTTTTCACCCAAAGAGAAAGAGGTTTCAGTCACGGGTGTATTCGCCTGGAAGAGCCTATGAAACTGGCACAATACCTTCTCGCCCGGCAAGGTATGGACAAAGAAAAAAGCATAGACCAGCTTCTGGAATCCGGAAAAGAAGTGTATGTAAAGCTCAGAAAAAAAGTGCCAGTCTATATTGTTTACTTCACCACCTGGACCGACACGGAAGAAAACGTCCATTTTCGGAAAGACATCTACGGTCTGGATCAAAAACTCATCGAAGGACTGAACTTTTAATCCTGATTTTTAGCTTTATAAATATTAAATCTGCCAATCTGTCAGTTTGAAGATAAATTTATTATCTTTGTAAAAACTATATACCAAATGGAAGACAGGATCAATCATAAGGAATCGTCAATGACAGCAGAGGAAAAAGCCGCCTGTGACTTACCTAGAATCAGCCCTGAACAAAATACAGGTAATAAGAGAAAACTATACATAGAAAGCTACGGCTGTCAGATGAATTTCTCCGACAGCGAAATCGTGACTTCTATCATGCATAAAAACGGTTTTGATACTACCAGCACCGTGGAACACGCTGATGTAATTTTCATCAACACCTGTTCCATCAGAGAAAACGCTGAACAAAAAGTAAGAAACCGCCTCTCTCATTTCAATGCTCTGAAAAAGAAAAAGCCTTCGCTTACGATAGGCGTATTAGGTTGCATGGCAGAGCGGCTAAAAGCCAAATTCCTGGAAGAAGAAAAGATTGTTGACCTGGTAGTGGGCCCCGATGCCTACAGAGATCTGCCTAACCTGATGGCAGAAGCAGATGAAGGAAATAAAGCCGTTAACGTCTTTTTATCCAAAGAGGAAACCTATGCCGACATCAGTCCTGTAAGGCTCAACTCTAATGGAGTAAGCGCCTTTGTGTCCATCATGAGAGGCTGCAATAACATGTGCTCCTTTTGCGTCGTCCCTTTTACGAGAGGACGTGAGCGCAGCAGGGACCCATACTCTATAATCAGAGAAGCTCAGGATCTTGTGAACCAGGGATATAAAGAAGTTACCCTTCTTGGACAAAATGTAGACTCCTATTGCTGGCAGTCAGAAGACGGTAACGAACAGGTGAATTTTGCCCAGTTACTTGAAAAAGTAGCCCTTGTAAGCCCGGAACTCAGAGTAAGGTTTTCAACCTCACATCCGAAAGACATCACAGATGAAGTACTACATACCATTAAAAAGTACGAAAACATCTGCAACTACATACACCTTCCTGTACAAAGCGGAAACACCAGAGTGCTGGAACTAATGAACAGGACCTATACAAGGGAGTGGTACCTCGACAGGGTAAAAGCTATCAGAACAATCATCGGTGAAGATTGTGGAATATCATCCGATATGATTACTGGATTCTGCACCGAAACGGAAGAAGAGCATCAGGACACCCTGTCGCTGATGGAAGAAGTAAAATTCCATTTTGCATACATGTTTGCCTATTCAGAGAGACCGGGCACCCTTGCTCAGAAAAAATATGCAGACGATATTCCGGAAGAGGTCAAAATCAGACGCCTTAATGAGGTCATCAACCTGCAGCAGGAACATTCCCTATACCGGAATAAGCAGGCTGTTGGGAAAGTTCACAAAGTACTCGTAGAAGGAGAATCCAAAAGGTCAAAACTGGAATACAAAGGCAGAAACTCAGAAAATACAGTCATCGTGTTTCCTAAGGGAGACAGCAAAGTGGGCGATTATGTGAACGTGCTGGTGCACGATTGCACTGCTGCCACCCTTTTTGGAGAAATCGTAGAAATCATTCCTTCAGCAGTAAAAGTCGGTTAATTAAACTAAAAGGGAGGATCCATGAATCTAAATGAAGAGATACAAAGCGTAAAGCAGAGATTTGGAATTATTGGCAATGCTCCTGTTTTAAATCATGCCATACAGGTAGCTATTCAGGTAGCACCTACAGACATGACGGTTTTAATTACAGGGGAAAGCGGAAGCGGAAAAGAATCTTTTTCCAAAATCATACATTCGCTGAGTGCCCGGAAACATGGACAATTTATTGCGATTAACTGCGGAGCAATACCCGAAGGAACGATCGATTCAGAACTGTTTGGCCATGAAAAAGGCTCGTTTACCGGAGCCCATGAAGCGAGAAAAGGATATTTTGAAGTAACCAACGGAGGAACCATCTTCCTTGATGAAATTGGTGAGATGCCTTTAGGTACTCAAGCCAGACTTTTAAGGGTACTTGAAAACGGAGAATTTATAAAAGTCGGATCTTCCAAAGTTCAAAAGACCAATGTGAGGGTTGTAGCGGCAACCAACGTAAACCTGTATCAGGCGGTGGAAAAAGGAAAGTTTCGTGAGGACCTGTACTACAGGCTCAACACCGTACCTATCTACGTGCCCCCGTTAAGAGAACGTGACGGAGACATCGAATTGCTGTTCCGTAAATTCGCTTCTGATTTTGCCGATAAGTACAAAGTACAACCCGTTCGACTTACCGAAGATGCCAAGGCAGCATTAAATGCCTTTCGGTTCCCGGGAAATATCCGTCAGTTAAAAAATATTGTAGAGCAGATTTCCGTTTTGGAAACAAACCGGGAGATCACCAAAGAAGCGTTGCTAAAATATCTTCCTGAACCTCAAAGTGGTATCCCTGCGGTTTTCAACAGGGAAAAACCTACTTCGGAGGATTTTTCAGAAAGAGATATCCTGTATAAAATTCTTTTTGACATGAAGAAAGACATGACCGAGCTGAAAAAACTCGTGTTTGACCTTCTTCAAAATGAAAACTATGGCTCTCAGATGATCAAAGATCATCCCGACCTGTTTACAGGAATCACCGAAGAAATTTATCCCAGAGAGCAGCGTCCTTCCAAGTTCTATCTTCCCTCTCCTAATGAAGAGCGCATAGAGGAACAGGCTCCCATAGAACTGGATAAAATAGAGGATGCGGTACAGGAGCCGGAAGAAGAATCTCTTTCGCTGGAAGACAAGGAAAAAGAAATGATTCTGAAAGCATTAAAAAAGAATCATAATAAACGGAAAAACGCGGCAAGAGACCTTGGTATTTCCGAACGTACCCTGTACAGGAAACTAAAACAATATGAAATCGACGAATAGTTTTGATTTAACTTAAGATTTTTGAATTTAGTAGCATGAATAAAATTATACCTGTCCCAAACCTGTTCAGCAGAATAAGTATCAATGCACTTGTCCTGATAGTTATTCTCTCATTTCTCACAGGTTGTGGCATATATTCCTTTACAGACGGAAGAATTCCTCCTGAAGTAAAAAACATATCCATACTGAACTTTCCTAACGATGCAGGAAACGGACCACCGAACCTGTCGCAGCTATTTACAGAAAAACTCAGGAGCTACTATCAGCAAAACTCCAATCTGGTACTAGTAAAAAGCAATGGAGACTGGCAACTTGAAGGACGTATTATCGGTTATGAGGTAACCCCTGTCGGCGTACAGGCCAATGAGGTTGCCGGTATCAACCGATTGATCATAAAAATAGAGGTAAAATTTATCAATACTCTGGATGAAAAAGCCAGCTTTACCAATGTATTTACCAGCCCGGCCACCAGTGGTGATTTTCCTGCCAACCAGAATTTATCACAGGTAGAAGGCACACTGGTTAACAGAATGCTGGATCAGATGGTACTGGATATCTTTACCAAAACAACTTCCAACTGGTAAATCTAAAAAGAAGGACTACTATTGAATAAGCAACGTTTCATAGATTTAATCACCCATTCCACGGAAGGTTCTTCTGCTGATCTTAAAGATCTGGAAGAAGTCGTGAAGAATTTTCCATATTGTCAGGCAGCTCATATACTGTTTGCCAAGGCGTCCTATGAAACAGACAATATGCTGGCGGAGAAAAGGATCCGGAAGGCGGCAGCATATGCTTTCGACAGGAAAAACCTGAAAAAAATTATTCATCAATCCAGAAGTTTATTCAAGGCAGAGCATAAGCCGTTTACCCCAATACTACAGGCGCCAGCTCCTGAAAACCTTCTCGAAGAGAAAGTCCTTATAGAAGAAATTCAGGAAGAAAACATCGCTACCTCTGAAACAATCAGAGAGGCTGCTGCGATTGCAGAAACCAGAAGCTCAGAACAAAACTCTTCCGATACCACTCCGGAATCCGGTAAAGTTGAAGCGCCTGCCCAGGTCGAAATTACCGCTACCGAGCCTGAATCTGCCAACGCTGAAACAATTACTGAACCTTCTGAAACTAAAACTGAAGTGACAACGCCACCAATTGGCGAAACCAGTGTTGAGCAAGAGCAGAAAAAACAGGAAGCGCAGGAAGAAACAATGGCGGAAGAGCCACCGCTATCTGTAGAAGAAATCCCTGTTGAACCTGAAAACCGTCCGATTCCAACAGGAAAAGTGATCGCTAATTCAAAAGAATTTTTCGAAGACCTTCAGAAAAACCTGCAGGATCTCAGAAAACTTAAAGAAGCAGCTGCCCAGGACGATTATGCCACCCCTACTCCATCCGGCAACGGTACACTATCCGAAACCTCTTCAGGTACCCCGGCGCAGTCCTCTGCGGTAATGCCGGAGAAAAAATACGCCTTCCCTGAAGACAAAATATATGAAGAACTATCTCAGAAAGAAGCCTTTAAGGGAAGAAACAAGATTCATATTGAAAAATTCCCCTGGGAAAAAGTTGAAATCTTTTTAAAGAAAGAAGAAGAAAAAAACGCTTTCCTTGAGAAAAATCTGATCGAACGGGATTTTGACAATGAGGAAGTCACCAATGAAAATGCAGATTTGCATATTCAATACCTCAAATATCTCGACATTGAACGAAAACAGCTTGATAAAAAGCAGGTTGAATCGATCATTGACAGATTTATAAAAGAAGATCCGACGATTCCTCCGTTAAATCCACAAACACTTAAAGAAGAGCAGGAAGACCTTTCTGCCAAGTCTGCCGTAGAATCCAAAGGACCGGTATCTGAAAATTTTGCCAAAATTTTGGTTAGACAAGGTAAAATTCAGAAAGCCATTGATATTTACACTCAATTAAGTTTGAAAAATCCTGAAAAAAGTACTTACTTTGCAGGCCTTATTAATGAATTAAAAACAAAAAACAATTTATAATGGAAATTTTAATCACGGTTTTAATATTTATAGCCTGTTTTTTCCTTGTTATTCTGGTACTAGCGCAAAATTCTAAGGGTGGTGGTCTTGCCAGCAATTTCGGAGGCGGATCCACTCAGTTTATGGGAGTGAAAAAAACCGGTGATTTGCTAGAAAAATTAACCTGGGGCTTTGCAATTGCTCTATTAGTTCTTTGTCTTGGCATTAACCTGCTTTATAAGAGCAGTGCAGATGATGTTGATGGAGGCATCAACAGTGTAAACGTTGAAAGAGCTCAGGAAGGAAACAAGCTGATGCCTAAAGCTCCTTCTGACGATGAAAGTCAGGAAGCTGCTCCGGCAATAGGTGATTCTGCGAACTAATACTTCAAAAAAACTATAAATAAAAAACGCCTCACAATGAGGCGTTTTTTATTTATAACTAACCAATTAATAAAATATACAAACTAAGTTTCCGAATAAAGCTTTTTCACCAGTAACCTTTTTGTAATAGGCATTATCGTTTCTTCAAAAGGATAACTGATTTTAGTATTTACAAGAAAAGTAGCAGGATTGGGCAACTTCTTATATTTTTTGATCAGCTCCAGCTTAATACTTTCAAACGTATTGCCCAGAGTTTTACTGATACTTTCCACAAACTGCGTGTGAATGCCTCTGTATTTAGCTTCCGCCGTTTGAAACAGCGTCACCTGATATTCATACACCCTGGTTTCGCTTTTATTGTTGGTATGAAACAAGAGATAACCAGTATCCAGATTCAAAGGTGACAAGCCAACCGGACTTATTGACAGCTCGTCTTCAATTTCCTCATAAATCTCCTTCCCTTCTGCCAGTTGTTCCTTAAGTTTTGGCAAGGCGAATAAGACAATCTCCTCCAATTCTCTCATAACCTTGTCATCGTTTACTAGTTCTTCATAAATAATCTCAAGCTTCTCAAAATCAGCACTTGAAATCTGCTTGGGAAAATGTTCCTTCAGGAGTTGTTTATTTTCTTTAAGGCGCAAAAGGTTTTGATAGTGAAAAAGTAAATCAGAAAGAAAAGGATATAGTTTTCGTTCATTAAAGCATCCCTTAACATCCTGAAGATAAGCCAGGAGCATATATTTTTTATACTCAAAATCTATAAGTCCTTCTGTCAGCCAGTTTTTATTTAACTCTTTCATAATCTTAAAAAAGTTATACTAGTTATACGGTTTCAATGCCAATTTGTTAGCTCTATTATAATTTATCCAATTTTCTGCTTAAAACAAAATGAAAATTTGACAGGCTACAGAACAAAAAAGACAGATTCCGGTTTACACATCTCATCATCCACTGACAAATCTTCAGTTTTTTACCTCTGGCACAAGAAATGCAGAGCTGGCAGTATCGAAGAAATTAAAACCTTTAACGTATAAAAAATTAAACGCTTTAACAAAATGAGTAACAACCTAAATATCAGACCACTGGCAGACAGAGTTTTAATTCAACCTGCTCCTGCTGAAGAAAGAACCGCTTCTGGTATCATAATTCCTGATACAGCTAAAGAAAAACCTCAGAGAGGATCTGTTGTTGCTATCGGAACAGGGAAAAAAGATGAGCCTTTAACTGTAAAAGTAGGTGATACTGTTCTTTATGGTAAATATTCAGGCACTGAGATCACCATCGATGGTAAAGAGTATCTCATTATGCGCGAATCTGATATTTTCGCAGTTCTATAATATCTAATTGTCCAAAAGCAAATCAATTACAAAACCAAAAACTAAAAAAATACCATGGCAAAAAATATATTTTTCGATACTGAAGCCAGAGAAAAATTGAAAAAAGGTGTAGATGCATTGGCTGACGCTGTAAAGGTAACATTAGGACCAAAAGGTAGAAATGTAATCCTTGACAAAAAGTTCGGTGCTCCAACAGTTACTAAAGACGGTGTTTCTGTTGCAAAAGACATCGAGCTAAAAGAGCCTATCGAAAATATGGGTGCTCAACTTGTTAAAGAAGTGGCATCTAAAACTGCTGATGCAGCAGGAGATGGTACAACAACTGCTACTGTTCTTGCGCAGGCAATTTTTAATGCCGGTATTAAAAACGTGGCAGCAGGTGCAAACCCGATGGACCTTAAGAGAGGTATCGACAAAGCTGTAGAAGCTATTGTTGCTGACCTGAAAAAACAATCTAAAAAAATCGAGACTTCTCAGGAAGTAGCTCAGGTTGCAACTATCTCTGCCAACAACGACGAGGAAATTGGTAAAATGATTGCCAATGCAATGGACAAAGTTGGTAAAGACGGTGTAATCACTGTAGAAGAAGCAAAAGGAACCGAAACCGAAGTAAAGATCGTTGAAGGTATGCAATTCGACAGAGGATACCTTTCTCCTTACTTTGTGACCAACGCAGATAAAATGGAAGCTGATCTTGACAATCCTTACATTCTTATCTACGACAAAAAGATCTCTTCTATGAAAGAACTACTTCCAGTATTGGAGCAGGTAGTTCAGACTGGCAAACCTTTATTGATTATTGCTGAGGACCTGGACGGAGAAGCTCTTGCTACTCTAGTTGTAAACAAAATCAGAGGTGCTTTGAAAATTGCTGCTGTTAAAGCTCCTGGCTTCGGTGACAGAAGAAAAGCAATGCTTGAAGATATCGCAGTGTTAACTGGCGGTACTGTAATCTCTGAAGAAAGAGGATTCAAACTTGACAACGCTACTCTTGAGTTCTTAGGTACTGCTGAAAAAGTAATCGTTGACAAAGACAATACTACAATTGTTAACGGTTCCGGCAAAAAAGAAGATATCAAAGCAAGAGTAAATCAAATCAAAGCTCAGATCGAAACCACTACATCTGACTACGATAAAGAAAAATTACAGGAAAGACTTGCTAAACTTTCAGGTGGAGTAGCAATCCTTTATGTAGGTGCTGCAACTGAAGTTGAAATGAAAGAGAAAAAAGACAGAGTGGATGATGCTTTACATGCAACAAGAGCTGCCGTTGAGGAAGGTATCGTTCCTGGTGGTGGTGTCGCTCTTATCAGAGCTAGCGCTGCTCTTGACAGCATCAAACTATCTAACGAAGATCAGATGACAGGTGTACAGATCATCAAAACTGCAATCGAAGCTCCGTTAAGAACTATCGTATTCAATGCAGGTCTTGAAGGTTCTGTAATCGTTCAGAAAGTGAAAGAAGGAAAAGGTGATTACGGATACAATGCCCGCGATGACAAATATGAAAACATGTTTGCCGCTGGTATCCTTGACCCAACCAAAGTGACAAGACTAGCTCTTGAAAACGCTGCTTCTATCGCTTCGCTTCTTCTAACCACTGAGTGTGTTGTTGCTGATCAGCCAGAAGAAAAAGGTGCTCCAGCAATGCCTCCAATGGGCGGAGGAATGGGCGGAATGATGTAATAACCTGTTTTCCAAAACAATATCCTAAATACCTCTGTTAAATTAACAGAGGTATTTTTTTGTTATAAACAAAAGGATTAAATTTGCGGTGTTAAACCTTTTAAGTTTATGATTCATCACAATGTGACGATGAATTGGGTTTACGAGCACTTTCTTGCTTATCTACACTTAAGTATTGCAGACTGTGATTGTATCGTATCCCAAAAAGAGCTGAACAACCTTTCATGCTTCACTCTTCTTAAAAATTTAAGCCCGGAAAGAGGCTTAAAGCTTGTAAAAGAGGTCTATATAGAATTTCTTTCACACACAGAAGAAGAAAAAAGGGCTTACATCAGAGAGAATGTCGCCAAATTCCTCCGTACCGAATCCATCAAAAACAGGGTTATCAACGACTTAGAAGACGCTGTTCAGAAAAAAGACGAAGAAAGCGAAGAATATATCATGTTCCGGTATATTCGAAAAGTCATCAACAACTGCAAATAAGCAATCACTAACCGGGTAAAGGCTAAAATCAATCCTGTAAAAGCCATAATTACCGGATTGATTTCCCCTCCTTTCTCCCCTGCCATTCCCATTCTTTACTTAAAGTTAACTTACTGACGGAGCTAAAAAGTAAAAATCCGTCAGAGAAAGAGTACATCTTTCTATCCCTGACGGACAATTAAAGTCTTTCTACTTAAAGGTTTTCAGGCATTGTTCCACAGAAATCCAATCGCCGGATTAAGCCACAGCAGCCTTGCGCACATACGATTGCTCTTTATACTTCAGTGCGATAAAGATAAATGTAACGGCAGTGATCAACATTAAACCGGAGAAAAACCAGAAATAGGCCGGACCTTCCAGCTTGGAAGTTTTATCAGGATTTTGGATAAACCAGTTGATCAAAGCGGTAAACAAACTTCCCAGAGAAACAGACAACAAGAAGAAGCCCATAATAAGCGACTTCATATTGGTAGGAGCCTGAGTATAGGAAAATTCCAATCCTGTGCCATAAATCATTACTTCGGAAATTGTTAGTATGAGATAAGCAAAACACTGCCACAGGATCGAAATATCCTTTCCTGCATACAGGCTTGTCTCCATATACGCAACAATTGCAAAAGACAGCGCACATATAAACATTCCGATGGTAATCTTCCTTAATGAAGTCAGTTTCATAAACCTCCCCATAAAAGGATACACCACTAAATCAAATAGAGGAACCAGAATTAATACAAATATCGGATTCAGCGCCTGTACCTGATCCGGAAGAACGTCAAACTTATATCCAAAAAGGTTAAACGACTTCACCATATGTGGATTCATCGCCTGAATAACCCATGAAGAGCCTGTCTGCTCATACAAAGACCAGAATACTGCTATAAAAAGATAGATCACCGCAAGTCCCTTCATTGCCCTTATCCCCTCTGCACTTAAAATCTCTTCCTTATATTTTTTCCATCCTACAGGAGGTATTACGGCATATTTCGAACGTCCTAACCAAAATATAATCGTTGCCAGAAGCATTAGAGCGCCAGGCACACCAAAAGCTACAGACGGGCCGAATTTTCTCAGAAGTATGGGCGTAAAAATGGTCGATACAAAAGCCCCAAGGTTGACAGATAAATAAAAGTAATTAAAAATTTTAGGCAACAGGTCTTTATTTTCCTCTGTAAACTGATCCCCCACATTGGCCGATACACAAGGCTTGATTCCTCCGGAACCAATGGCTATCATGGTAAGTCCAAACGAAAGCCCGAGTCTTGTTTCATCCAGGGATAAGGCCAGATGCCCCAGACAGTATATAATGGAAAGAGAAATGATGGTTTTGTATTTCCCCCAAAGAATGTCTGAAAGCAACGCTCCCATAATCGGGAAAAAGTAGTTGGCGCTTACAAACATGTGGTACCAGAATTTACTTTCCTCTCCCGACATCACATCCAGGTTGCCAGTACTATCCATCAGGTATTTTGTCATGAAAACAGTAAGAATGGTTTTCATTCCATAGTAACTAAATCGTTCCGCCAGTTCATTACCAATAATGTATGGAATGCTTGAAGGCATCCTCTTTTTTGTAACTTCTTTACTGCTCATAAAAAATCGAATAGTTCAAAAACCTGACTTATTTATAATTAATTAGTTCAATAAATTAAAGATTTAAATATACAAACTTATAGAAATAAAACTACACCATAAGAAATTAAGTAAAAGGATACTAATCTTAACAATTCATCACCTGCCATGTTAAATGAGCATAAAAACACTACACTATGGGTTTCATCATTGATCTGCTAATTAATGCTTTTGCTGTCTGGCTGGCAGCCAAAATACTACCAGGCGTATCTGTAAAAAATTATGGTTACGCACTGTGGGTAGCCATTCTGCTGGGACTTGTCAACGCAACCATCGGACGACTTCTTAAGTTTCTGGCCTTTCCATTCAACTGGCTCACACTGGGACTTGTCAATTTTATCATCAGCGTGCTGATGATTATGCTGGTAGACAAGCTTGTTAAAGGCTTTGAGGTAAAAAGCTTCTGGTGGGCAGTACTATTTGCGATTCTGCTTTCTATTGTCAATAATATCTTATTCTGGATCTTTTAATCACAGTTCCCAAAGCTTTGAAAAACAAAATGGCACTTTATACAAGTGCCATAAATATTTCTTCGGATATTTTTTCCAGCCTGTTGTCCTGATCGTATTCTTCATCCAGGCTTTTTTGAAGGATTACACCGTCGCTTTTGTAGCCCAGAATCTTAGCACACATGATGGCGCTGGAATAAGAGGCGATCTCAAGGTGTTCTATTTTCTGCAAAATCATAGTCAGGTTTGCTGCGTGCTCTTCATTCCCTTGCAGGACCAGCGCATGCGCTTCTTCCAACAACTTTTTCATTGGCTCGGAAACAGAAGCAGTTACATTTGCATCTCCATACCTTCGCATTATTTCAATACATCTTGAAAAATGTCTTTGGGTATCGTACCAATGCTCTTTGATCGCTGCTCTTAACTCTTTATTTGTGGTATACCTGAGGAGAACCGGCAATAGCTGAGCCTGCTCTTTCTCCATTGCATACAACTCTTTAAGACGAGTCAGGTATACTTTATCCAATCCTTTTTCCATGGCACCATACAATTCCGTTTATCTGGAATTAACAATTAAACCTTTGAAAGAAGATTTTTGTTTTTTGAAGGTATCCATCCTGACTGACCTGGATTGGTAATATTATCATGTGTTCCAGGAAGAAACCTTTCAGGATAACAATCAGATCTCCAATAGATATCAGAATTTCAGCTCTTTAAAAAAAGAATAATCGTTAAAATCCGATTTTTAATTGTATCTTTGTAGTTATTCCAAATTTCTTTGGAGTATTTTGAATATTTCTTTCTTTTATTTTGTTTCAATTTTCAATGACAAAAATCAAATTTGATTCGTTGCCTCTTTCAGAAGAGACACTCAAGGCATTAACAGAAATGGGCTTTGAAGAGGCATCACCAATCCAATCGCTTGCTATTCCAGTCGTACTACAGGGAAAAGACGTAATCGGGCAGGCGCAAACGGGGACAGGGAAAACAGCAGCTTTTGGCATACCGGCAATAGAGCTTTGCGACCCTGCTATAAAATCCCCCCAGACTATCGTCCTGTGTCCTACACGTGAACTTGCCGTACAGGTTAGCAATGAGTTAAAGAAAATTGCCAAGTTCAAGAAAGGTATTTCCATACTACCTATTTATGGTGGAGAATCTTTTGACAGGCAGGTTACTGCTCTTAAAAGAGGCGTACAGATTGTAGTAGGAACTCCGGGAAGAGTGATTGACCACTTAACAAGAAAAACACTCTCTTTACAAACCGTAAAGCAGGTAATTCTTGATGAAGCGGATGAAATGCTAAACATGGGTTTTGTGGATGATCTGGAAAGAATTTTATCTTCTATTCCAAAAGAGAGACAAACCATCCTGTTCTCCGCTACAATGGCAGAGCCTATAATGAAACTGACCAAAAAGTATCAGAATAATCCTGAACTGGTCAAGGTTGTAGGCAAAGAACTTACTGTTGATTCTATCGAGCAGTTATATTTCGACATCTCTGAGAATCAAAAAGTATTACTTCTTAAACATCTGGTCGAAATTCACCAGGTCAAACTTGCGCTGGTATTCTGCAATACCAAAAGAGCCGTGGATGAGCTGGTAGAAGAGATGCAAAAACATGGTTTAAAAGCAGAAGGTCTTCATGGAGACCTGAGCCAGAACCAGCGTAACCACGTGATGTCCAAATTCAGAAACTATACCTTGAATTTGCTGGTAGCAACAGACGTGGCCGCCAGAGGTATAGATGTCAACGGAGTCGATGCCGTATTTAACTACGATGTTCCGCTCGACAATGAATTTTATGTTCACAGAATCGGTAGAACAGGAAGAGCCGGTAATACAGGAAAAGCTTTCACATTTGTATCCAACGGTAAAGACTTTTTAAGGTTAAAGGACATACAGAACTACTGCAAAGTTAAAATTGCCAGAGGTCCGCTTCCAACTGGTGAAGAAATTTTAAAGCTGAAAAAACAAAACCTGTTCGATCAGATTTCCACTGTATTAAATCAGGGAGTACCTGATTTTTATGCATCTGTCGCGGAAGAATTCAATGGCACAGGCATTTCCAATGAAATGCTTTCTGCTGCACTGGTAAGAATCGCCCTTGGAACCGTCGAAGAACTAAAAGACGACCGCAGAAGAGACCGCGAAAGAAGGGGTGAGAGATCCGACAGGGGCTTCAGAGGGGACAGAGATAGAGACAGGGGGCCAAGAAGTGACCGTTTTGACAGAACTTCTAAAGGTGACCGTTTTGAAAGAGGCTCCAGAAGAGACCGTTTCGAAAGAGACAGAAGCAATGGAGAGAAAATGGTCAGACTTTTTATCAACCTTGGAAAAAAAGACAGAATCAGTCCTGGTGATATCGTAGGTGCATTTGCATCCAACTCATCCATTCAGGGAAAATCAATAGGAAATATCGATATCTACGACAGCTACTCCTTTATTGAAATTCCTGAAGCAAAAGTTGATGTAGTGATGAGCTCCATGGACAACAATAAAATCAAGGGCAAAACAGTTAACCTTGAACTTGCAGGTAAAAGGAGATAATCAATGCATTTATTTTATTTGCCCGGATTTATTCCCGGAGAAATAAATGAATTACCGGAAGATGAGTCAAAACATGCTGTAAAGGTATTGCGACTTTCTTCCGGTGATAAAATGGAAATAACAGACGGTAAGGGTTCAGTATACCTTACCGAAGTTATAGATTCAGGAAATAAGGTTTGCCGCTTTAAGATCCTTTCCCAAACCACCAGCAAACCCAGAGATTACTATATCCACGTGGCCATCGCCCCTACCAAAAATGCAGACCGGATAGAATGGTTTGTAGAAAAGTGTATAGAAATAGGGATTGACGAGATTAGTTTTATTCAATGTGCACGTTCCGAACGAAAAAACATTAATCTGGAAAGAATCGAAAAAATTGCCGTGAGTGCTCTGAAACAGTCTCAGACAACATTTTTTCCTGTGCTAAATCCATTGACCCCTTATAAATCCTTTGTTGAAACCTGTCAGGCAGAACATAAGTTTATTGGTTACCTTTCAGAAGAGCATAAGGAGCTTCTTCAAAAAATCGTCCCCCCCAACTCCCGGTATTGCATCCTGATTGGGCCTGAAGGCGATTTTACACAGGAAGAGGTAGCGCTTGCTTTCAAAAATAATTTCAAACCTGCATCTTTGGGAAACAACAGGTTAAGGACTGAAACAGCAGGAATAGCAGCTTGTCATATTTTTAACATTATCAACAGCTAATACAATGAAAAAAATACTCCGATATTCTCTTTTACTGCTTACTTCTACCCTCCTTTTCAATGTTACATTTGCCCAGCAGCCTTCATTTAAAATCGCAAAGTTAAAATACAATGGAGGCGGAGACTGGTACGCCAACAAAACTTCTTTACCAAACCTGATAAAATTTTGTAACCAGCATTTAAAATTAAACATATCCCCTGAAGAAGACATTGTGGAAGTAGGAAGCCCGGAACTCTTCTCCTATCCATTTGTACACATGACAGGACATGGTAACGTAGTATTTTCGAAACAGGAAGCTGAAAATCTCAGAACCTACCTTACAGGAGGAGGATTTCTTCACATCGATGATAACTACGGACTGGATAAATTTATAAGACTGGAAATGAAAAAGGTTTTTCCTGAACTGGAGTTTGTAGAGCTGCCCTTTAACCACCCAATTTACCACCAGAAATTTGACTTCAATAACGGCTTACCCAAAATTCACGAACACGATAACAAGCCACCCAAGGGGTATGGCATTATCTATGAGGGAAGACTTGTCTGCTTTTACTCTTATGAAACCGATCTGGGAAATGGCTGGGAAGACCAGGCCATATACAACGACCCGGAAGAAAAAAGACAAAAAGCCCTCCAAATGGGCGCAAATATCCTCTCGTTTGCTTTAACTTCCTTCTAACTAACAAGTTAATTACAACAAATTTGAATTCATCGCATAAATAGGCAAACAATTATCCTTCTTTATGGATTTTTTGCTTAACTTGCGCTGTATTCAATAAATTCCTGGGTACTATACCGGGAAAATTTATTAAATATTAGGTACAAAAAAACAATTCAATCTGATAATGTCAATAATTCTCGCATTCTTTATTATTCACTGGTATCTCTCCCTGTTTAGTCAAACATTCTTTTTGCACAGATATAGTGCTCATAAAATGTTTACGATGTCCCCTTTCTGGGAGAAATTCTTTTACTTACTGACTTACCTATCTCAAGGCTCCTCCTTCCTTAACCCAAGAGCCTACGCAGTATTGCACCGCATGCACCATGCCTATAGTGATACCCCTAAAGATCCTCACTCTCCACACCACACCAAAAACCTTTTAACAATGATGTGGAAGACTAAAAACATCTATAACGATGTTCTTAACAACAGAGGTGAGATAGAAGAAAAATTCCAGAAAGATGTTCCGGAATGGAGCTTTATTGATAAACTGGGCGACATGTGGATTTCCAGAATTGGCTGGGGAGTTGCTTATGCTTTCTTTTACATCTGGGTGTCTCCTCCATGGTACATGTTTCTTTTATTGCCAATCCATTTCTTGATGGGTCCGGTTCACGGAGCTATCGTAAACTGGAGTGGTCATAAATACGGCTATACCAACTTTGATAATAACGACCAGTCCAAAAACAGCCTTTTCATAGACTTCCTTCTTGGCGGGGAATTGTTTCAAAACAACCACCACAAATATGCAGGAAGAGCTAATTTTGCAATGAAATGGTTTGAATTTGATCCTACTTACCCTATCATCAGAGTATTGTCTTTTTGCAGGATCATTCGACTAAGCAAAACGGCGCTGGCTTAAAACAGAACTTATTAAAATACACCTAAAAACTCCCTCTGGGTATAACCGGAAGGAGTTTTTTTTTATTATCCCCCTATATAACTCATTCATACCAACCTTTTTACCTCCATTTTGATCATTTATTACAACCCAAAAGGCTACTTTTCCCTATAAATATTCACGAATTATCCCCAGCCCTAGAACAGTTTTGTTGATAATCCTGTTGAGAAAAACGGTTCTCCGCACTACTATATATCCATTCCGATCCTGTAATTTTAAACTTCCATAATTCCAAAAAAGGGGTTAATTCATGCAGTTAAGCAAATTAGAGATCAAAGGATTCAAGAGTTTTGGTGATAAAGTAACCATTAATTTTGATGAAGGTATTACAGGTATAGTCGGGCCGAATGGTTGTGGGAAATCCAACGTTGTGGATGCCATCAGATGGGTTTTGGGAGAACAAAAGACAAAAGCACTCCGCTCCGAAAAAATGGAGAATGTCATTTTTAACGGTACCAAAACACGTAAGCCCCTTCAAATGGCGGAGGTTTCTCTTACTTTTAACAACACCAAAAATCTTCTTCCTACAGAGTATTCTCACGTCACCATTACCAGAAGGTACTACAGGTCCGGAGAAAGCGAATATCTCCTCAATGGGGTTACCTGCCGGTTAAAGGACATTACCAACCTTTTCCTTGATACAGGTATCGGATCGGACAGCTATGCCATCATAGAGCTAAAAATGGTAGACGATATCCTGAACGATAAAGACAATTCAAGAAGGACATTATTTGAAGAAGCTGCCGGGATATCCAAGTTTAAAGTTCGGAAAAAGCAAAGTCTCAAAAAACTTGAAGATACCGACAAAGATCTGGAACGCGTTGAAGACCTTCTTTTTGAGATCAACAAAAACCTGAAATCTCTGGAAAAACAGGCTAAACAGACGGAAAAATACTTTCAGATAAAGGAAAACTATAAACAAGCCAGTATCGATCTGGCAAAAGTCACCATTCAGGGACAACGGGAAGACTTTCTTTCCCTGCAAAAGCAGCTGGAAGAAGCAACAGATAAACGAATCGGATACAATACACAGATAGCCGAAAAAGAAGGCGGGGTTGAAAAAGAAAAAGCCGAGCTGGTAAACAGAGAAAAAACACTTTCTTCCAGACAAAAAACGCTTAACGAGCATGTCAATAAAATAAGGAACTACGAAAGCGATAAAAAAATCAAACACGAAAGGCTTTCGTTCCTGAACGACAAAAACAACAGTCTTCGTGATCAGATTGAGCAGGACAAAAAGAGCAATGAACGGGCAGAGTTCAGTATTTCCAGCCTTCAGGCAGAAGCGGAAACTGCTGAAAAAATACTGGCCGAAGTTGAAGTAAAGGTCCAGGCTTATAAAGAAGATTATGACAATCAGAAAGCAAGTACTTCTCAATTACAGGAAGAGCTTTCTGTCGTAAGCGGACAGTTGAGAAGAAAACAGGAAGAAGTATTCCACCTGAATAAAAACATTGAGATCTATCAGATTCAGATAAGTTCCTTAAAACAGGAACTTGAAAAAACTACCTCTGACACCTCTGCTCATTCTGCCAGCCTTGCCGACTTCGAAAACAAAGTCCAGGAGATTTCCGAAGAATTGAAAGCCAAAAACCTCCAACTGGAAAAACTTGAAAATCAGGAAAAATCCCTTCAGGAAGAAATTACCCTGCTTGAAGAGGAAATAGAAACTATCAAAGACCAGATCACACAGATCAACAGGAAACTTGATTCCAAACAGAACGAGTACAATCTGACCAAATCGCTGGTCGATAACCTGGAAGGCTTTCCTGAGGCTATTAAGTTTCTAAAGAAAAACTCTCATTGGGGAAAAGAAGCTCCCCTCCTTTCGGATATACTGACCTGTGAAGATCAGTACAGAGTTTCAATAGAAAACTACCTGGAGCCGTTTATGAACTACTACGTAGTAGAAAACGAGGCTCAGGCTGTACAGGCGGTCAACCTTCTCAGCGATGCCGCAAAAGGAAGAGCAAATTTCTTTGTACTTTCTACCTTTGAAAACTTTAACCCTACTCCAGTTAAGTCCTTTGAACATTGCAAAGCAGCTAAGGACATCATCGAGTACGACCCGAAATACAAGCACCTGATTGCTTTTATTCTGGATAATGTGTACATCATTACCAACAATCAGGAAGATATACCCAATGACAGTGATGCCATCTTTATCACACAAAACGGTAAACTTACCAAGAGAAAATACAGCATATCCGGAGGTTCTGTAGGGCTATTTGAAGGAAAGAGAATTGGACGGGCCAAAAATCTTGAAAAACTTCAACAAGAGATCAAATCACTTTCTTCCGAGCTGGATGAACTAAAAGTTAATCTGGAGAAAAAGCAGAGAGAACTATTTAAGTTCAGGGAAAGTACCTTAAAAAACAGCATAGAAGAACTAAAGAAAGAAATCAACCTTACCAGCCAGAATTATGTCTCTGTAAAAACCAAGCTGGAACAGTTTACTGAAATGATCAATAATAATGCGCTTAAACGGGACGATATTATTGACAAAATTGAAAAGCTGGAAGAAGATATACAGGATGCCAAACCCAAAGCTGAAGAAGCCAAAGCATTGCTTACAGACCTTGAAAGCAGGCTTCATGAGCTAAACGAAGAGCTGGCCATCCAAAATGAACAGCTGAACAACAAGAGTACTATTTTCAACCAGGAAAATATTCTTTACCATCAGCAAAAAAACAAAATATCCAGTCTGCTTCAGGAAATAGAATACAAGCAGGCAGCTTATGAAAGCAGCAAGCAAAGAATAGAAAAAAATCTTGAAGAGGCCAGAAAAACAGAAGAAGAGATCAACATCCTTCTTGAGAAGGCTGATGTCAGCGACGATGAGCTGATAGAGTTATACAAGGAAAAAGAAGCGATAGAACAGGGTGTTAACGAAGCTGAAAAAGAGTATTACGCTGCCAGAGCATTCATTGACGAAATGGAAAAAGAATCCAGAGAGTTAAGAAGAATGCGCGACAACTGTGATGCACTTATCCTGGAGCTTCAGACAAAACTAAACGACAATAAACTTAGCCTTAGCTCCATCAAAGAACGGTTATCCGTTGAATTCAATATAGATATTGACGAGCTTCTTTCTCAGGATAGTACCGTAGAGGCTACAGAAGAAGAGCTAAAGCAAAAAGTAATGCAGTTAAAAAATTCTCTTGATAAAATGGGGCCAATCAACCCAATGGCAATGGAAGCCTATCAGGAGATACAGGAGAGACATAAGTTTATAAGTGAACAAAAGGACGATCTGACCAAAGCGAAGGATTCCCTGCTACAAACCATCAATGAAATTGATTCCGTAGCGAAAGATACCTTTATGGAGGCTTATGATAAAATCAGGGAAAACTTTGTTCGTGTATTCAGGTCCTTGTTTTCGGAAGAAGACAGTTGCGATCTGAAACTTGAGCATCCTGATAATCCTCTGGAATCGTCGATTGATATTATAGCCAAACCAAAAGGAAAGAGACCTCTGACAATAAATCAGTTATCCGGGGGAGAAAAAACGCTTACCGCAATATCATTGTTGTTTGCTATCTACCTGATCAAACCCGCACCATTCTGTATATTTGACGAGGTGGATGCACCGTTAGATGATGCGAATATTGACAAGTTTAATAATATTATCCGGAAGTTCTCTCAGGAATCACAGTTTATTATAGTAACACACAACAAGAGAACAATGGCAAGTACCGACATTATCTATGGAATCACAATGGTGGAACAGGGCGTGTCCAGACTGGTACCGGTAGACCTGAGATCTTTAGCCTAAACAATACATGTAAAAGCCTTTTAAGAAATCAGCTTCTGACGAAGATAAAATTCCAGTTGTTGATTAGCCCTTAAAAGGCTTTTTACCAACTCCTTGTTCTCCATTTTTAGCCGATATACCTCATAAGCCTTTTCAATTACAATTTTCAAATGCTGTTCTTCCCAGGGCTTGCTGATGTACTGGTAAATCTGGCCTTTATTGACGGCATCGATTACAGCCTGTAGATCTGAATAACCAGTTAATAAAATTCTGATCGGATCGGGGTAGGTATCAATTATTGAAGACAGAAACTCAACACCAGTCATGACCGGCATTCGCTGATCTGTGATAATAATTTCAATTTTTTCAGTTTCAAGAATCTTCTTTCCCTCCTCCGCAGATTCTGCAATAAAAATTTTAAAATACGGTCTGAAGGTCGCCTTGAATGCCGTCAGATTATTTTTTTCATCGTCTATGTAAAGAATCCGTATCTTCTCTTCCATATTTTTTTTTGAAAAGTTTTACGAAAAACAAACCTATTGGTTAAAGAATTCCTTTCTAAAGATATCTTAAATAGAATCAATTAAAAATATAACCATTAAATTACTTTTTAACGTAAACATACTCTTAGTTAAACATTTGTAAAATGCCGGACAAACTAATTAACCTAATTGAAAAGACGGAAAAACAGAAAACAATATATAAACCTCTGTTATTCAGGCTAAAAACAGAAAAAGAGTTTATTAGATTTAAAAATCTGCTTACATCTGAATCTAATCTCCTGGTTTTTGATGAGTTACGAGGGCAGGTAAAAGAACTCATCAAATTAAGAAATCCAAATAAGAACTTCACCTCTGAGGAGATGGAGGAGGCTATCAATAAATATTTTGAGCATAAAGATCCGTACAAGGAAGGAGTCTGGGTCTATTACCCCTGGTCAAACAAAGTTGTACATCTGCTGGATGAGGAAGAATTTATAGAAGTTAGAACCAACAGAAATTTTTACAAAATCACACCGGAAGAAAGAGACATTCTTGCCCGTAAAAAGGTTGGAATAATTGGACTTTCCGTAGGACAGTCAGTATCTGTAACCATGGCAATGGAAAGGAGTTTTGGGGAAATCAGGCTTGCAGATTTTGACATCCTAGAGTTGAGCAACTACAACAGAATCCGTACCCAGTTGTCCAACCTCGGCATTTCCAAAGCCATTTCGGTAGCCAGGGAGATCGCAGAAATTGATCCTTACATTAAAGTGAAATGCTTTCCTGAAGGGCTTAATGAAGAGAATATGGACAGTTTTTTCTGCGAGGGAGGAACCCTTGACCTTCTTATTGACGAGTGCGACGGACTCGATATAAAAATCCTGGCAAGAGTAAAAGCCAAAGCCCTGCGAATACCAGTAGTAATGGAGGCCAGTGACCGTTGTATGCTCGACGTAGAACGTTTTGATCTGGAGCCCGACCGTCCTCTCCTGCATGGATTGATTGACGGGTTAGACGTTCAGAAGTTAAAGACCCTTCGAACAAACGAAGAAAAGGTTCCATATCTCCTTGCAATGATAGGAATTGATACGATCTCCAGCAGACTAAAGGCATCCATGCTGGAAATCGAACAAACGATTACCACATGGCCCCAACTGGCTTCTGCTGTTGCGCTGGGTGGTGGACTCACGGCAGATGTGTGCAGGAGAATTTTCATCAACGAGTTTACCGATTCAGGAAGGTACTACATGGATGTAGAACAAATCGTTGGAAATAAGGATAAAAAGAGCTCCACCATTATTGAATCCAAAGGCTTTGAAGATGCTTACCTTTCAAAAGAAGAACTTTCTGAGCTTGCCCAATCAACAAACACTTCCAACCATCCAAATCAGGTAACAATTGAACCAGCCGATATAAAAGAATTAGTTTCTTTTGCTCTATTGGCACCATCCCCCGGCAATAACCAACCCTGGCAATGGTATTATGACAATGGAAACTTGTACTTATTCCTCAATAAAAAAAGATCAAGCGCTAGTTCAGACTTTAATAATCTTTTTTCCTTTATAAGCCTTGGAGCTTCCGTAGAAAACCTTATTTTAAAAGCTCAGGAAAAAGGATGGAATATCGATATGAATGAATTTCCATTAGGAAAAGATAGTCCCCTCGTGGCTAAATTCAGCTTTTACAGCACAACTGTTGAACATGCGGAAAAGAACGATTATAAAAACTTATGTGCATACATTCCCTTAAGATGTACCAATAGAAATGGTGGCAGCAAAGAAAAGATTACTCCTTCTGTTATTGATGCTCTTACCTCCCTGCAACACTCTGCCCCTGGTGCAATTATTAAAATCGTTGACGATCCTTCCACACTCAGCGAATTAAGAGAAGTAATCAAAACCTGTGAACGTATCCGATTCCTTCATCCCGAACTTCATGCAGACTTTTTTGAAAAAGAAATCCGCTGGACCAGGCAGTCCGCTGAATCAAGCAGGGATGGCATGGATATCCGGACACTGGAACTCTCTGCAACCGATCAGGCAGGAATGAGAGTAGCCAAAGAGGTAGAAACAATAGCACTTTTAAACAAATGGAAAAAAGGAAAAGGGTTTGAAAAAATATCCGGTAAAAATCTGGAAGCCGCTTCAGCCATTGGTTTTATTGCACTACCCAAACATTCAGCAAGCTCCTACCTATTGGGAGGACGACTGGTAGAAAGAATGTGGTTAACAGCAACCAGCCACCAGCTTGCGATACAACCCTTAATGGCTCCTATACTTATGTTTTTAAAACTAAAACATAATGCCCTTGCAGGTTTGCCGGAACATCTGAAAACTGAGCTGTACAATGCCAGAGAAAAGTATATAAAGCTTCTTAATATTGATGAAAATATTGCAGAAATTTTTTTATTTAGGTTAGCTATTGCAGAACCGCCTTCTGCAAGGTCTTTAAGACTTCCATTGGACAAATTACTGTTAATTAAATAATATTTAATTATGTTCACTTTTAGAGCATTTAGAGCGATAAACGATCACCAGACTTGTGTGAAATTCAGAGAGGGCCATGTTAAAGTTCTAAGTGACTATGGGATAACAAACATAACCACTAACAACGATGACTGGATGTATAATCCAATGGTATATGCGATTGTTGCCGAAGATGAACTCGGAGTTGTTCAGGGAGGGATTAGAATTCATGTAGCTGATCCGGATCACAGATTGCCCGTTGAAGATGCTATTGGGGAAATGGACCCAAAAATCTATACTCTTATAAGAGAATTTTCGATTAATGGGACAGGTGAGTTGTGTGGCTTATGGAACTCCAAAGCAGTAGCAGGTCTTGGCATCAGCCTGCTCCTTATCAGGGCAGGAATTTCCATTGTCAATCAGATTAACCTCAGCTCATTATTTACCATTTGTGCAGACTATACCCTGCCAATGGTACACCGGGTAGGGTTCGTTGTTGAAGATCAGCTGGGCAACAAAGGTGAGTTTATATACCCTAATGAAAACTATATCGCCAGAGTGCTCAGAAGAATGAATGCGATTACTCTGGATACCGCACAGGAACTGGACCGAAATCGCATTCTGGCTTTAAGAGAAAGACCAGTCCAGATATGTAAAGAAGAAGGAAGCAAGGGAATCCTTGATCTTAATTATCAACTTATCATTCCTAATAATTCATAAAATTGATGAGATCTCTTTTTACACTGTTCCTATTTATTTTTACATTTTTTCAAGCATCAGGCCAGACTAAGGAAGAAATATTTCAATATAACAATGCTGATAATTTTGAATCTGTAGGCAAATACCTATATCTGCTTAAAGATTCTTCCGAAAACTCTCAGCCATCAGCTATTGCCAATTCACCACACTTTATTCAAAGTAATCGCGAGGTTCCTACACTTGGCGTTTCATCTAAAAAAATCTGGGTAAAGTTACATATTCAAAATAATACCACCTCTCCTGCCTTATACATCGCTCTGTTACAACCCAACATTGATGAGATCTTTTTTTATGAAGTTAGTTCGGGAAATACGAAACTTATTGAAGCTACAGGAGAAGTTATTCCCTATCATCACAGAAAATTTAAAAACCAAAACTATATTTTTCCAATAGAGATTAATCAGGGAGAAACCAAAACCTATTTAGTTAAAGTAAAAACCGGAGAACAGATTTCCCTTCCTTTTAAAGTAGGCACACAAACCCCTTTGTACAATAGTTTATTACAGTTTGATCTGGTAACAGGTATTTATATCGGCATCATCCTGGTGATGGTATTTTATAATCTCTTTATCTATTTCTCTGTAAAAGATAAGATCTATCTCATCTACGTTTTTTACATCATCATTGTAGGCCTTACGCAAACAAACTTCCTGGGATATAACATAAGATATCTTACTCCGGGAAATATATGGCTGGCCATCAACGGCACTTATATATTAAGTACACTCGTGGGAATATCTGCTGCCCAGTTTATGCGCCATTTTCTTAACACCTCTCAATATGAACCCAGACTGGATAAATTTTTCTTCCTGTTTTATATCATCTATTTTATTGCACTGCTATTGGCCTTTTTTACCTTTTACAATACAAGCTTTTTAATGATAGAAGTGAACGCAATGTTTCTTGCCCTTTACATGCTGTTCATTGCTTATAAAATATACCTGAAAGGACATAAGTCTGCCAAATTCTTTTTAATTGCCTGGACCATATTCCTAATGGGGGTCGTATTCTTTGTATTGAGAGATTTTGGTATATTCCCCTATAACACTGTAACCAGCTATACCATGACCTTAGGTTCTGCGCTTGAAGTAATGTTACTTTCATTTGCACTGGCTGACAGAATTAATATACTCAAGAAGGAAAAAGAAATTTCACAGGCAGAGGCGATCAGGGTCATGGCTGAAAACGACAGAATCATAAGAGAACAAAATATAATTCTGGAATCTAAAGTAGAAGAACGTACATCAGAATTACAAAAATCCAATCAGGACCTAAACAAGGCACTGACCAACTTACAGGAAGCCCAGTCTCAACTGGTTGAAGCTGAAAAGATGGCTTCTCTTGGTCAGCTTACAGCAGGTATTGCCCATGAAATCAACAACCCTATCAACTTTGTCAGCTCCAGCATCAACCCGCTCAAGAGAGATATACAGGGACTCATGCAGATTCTTGCCGAATATGAAAAACTTCATAAACAGGATGCCACGAACGAAACCCTGAAGCAGATAGAACAATTAAAAGAAGACCTTGAATACGATTACCTCAAAGAAGAGATTGACATGATGCTAAACGGCATTGCAGAGGGAGCCACCAGAACAGCTGAAATAGTTAAAAGTCTAAGAAACTTTTCCCGTCTGGACGAAGATGCCTTAAAACCATCCGACATCAATCAGGGGATTGATTCCACTCTTGTACTGTTAAATAACAGTATGGATGGGAAGATAAAGATCATCAAGCAATACAGCAACATCCCTGCGGTGGATTGCTTCCCGGGAAAAATCAACCAGGTATTTATGAATATTCTCACCAACTCCATTCAGGCTGTAAAAGCTAAAAACATTTCGAATGGAGAAATCGTCATTACAACTTTTGAAAAAGACGATCACATCGGAATATCCATAAAAGATAATGGTATAGGAATGTCAGAAAAAACAAAGATGAAAATTTTTGAACCTTTCTTTACCACCAAAGATGTCGGAGAGGGTACAGGCCTGGGGTTGTCTATTGTTTACAACATCATAGAAAGCCATAAAGGGAAAATTGACGTTTCCTCTGAAGAAGGGGTAGGCACTGAGTTTACCCTATACCTGCCCAAAAACCTTCAGGCTATCAAATAGAGCCATAAAAAGGTTTTATACTTTTAAAAAAGGTAACCTTATTCAGAATTATCAGTATAAAAGAATCGTCCATACTTGGATGTATACCTGGAAGAATCTTGCCTCTTCCTGTTATTTATTACCATCTATTTTTTGGTACTTTACGACTTTTCAAAGGGAAGAAACTATAAGTAATCCGGGAATAAAGTATTTGGTATAAATTTTATATTATATTTACTAGATAAAAACAAAACACTATTTGGATTAGAATATTTTTCAACACCTTATGGAAGACAAAATCAGGGTTTTGTATGTGGATGACGATGAATACAATTTACGAGTGTTCAAAGCCTCTTTTCGATTTGACTACCAAATTTTTCTCGCAAAATCGGCAAAAGAAGGTCTTGAAATTCTTAAAGAAAATGAAATTCATGTTATCATCGCAGACCAGAAGATGCCTGAGGTCACCGGTGTACAGTTTTTTGAATCTATTCTCAACGAATATCCTGAAACCATCCGAATACTCATTACCGGCTATAGCGATATTGAAGCGGTTATTGATGCCATTAACAAGGGTAAAATTTTTTACTACATAAAAAAGCCCTGGAACGAAGCCGACATAAAGCTTGCTATTGAAAAAGCAGGGGAAATCTACCTTACCAAAAAGCTGCTAAAAAAAAGGACGGAAGACCTTCAGAAAGCCAATGAAGAGCTGACCAGGTTTGTCTATAGTGCTTCGCATGAGCTTAAAGCTCCGCTTATGACCATCATCGGGGTATTAAAAGTAGCAGATATGGATCAGAACAAGCCGGACGATATGTACCTCAGCATGATCGAAAAGTCTGTAAAAAATCTTGATCTGTTTGTTCGCAATATTGTCAACTATTACAAAAACTCCAGAATAGAAGAATCCATATCGGAAATCAATTTTAACCAGATTTTGGATGAAAATTTAAGAAGCTATGAGGACATAAATGATGATATTAAATTTTCCATCAATATTGATGAAAGCTCTCCCTTTAAAAGCGATGATTTCAGGGTAAAGGTTATTATCAATAACATTTTATCCAATGCGATCAAATATCAGAAAAAAGACAATCCGGAGAAAAAGGTAGAAGTTTCCATATATACTTCTCCAGAAAAAGCTACGATAACCATTTGCGATAATGGAATTGGCATACAGGAAAAACACCTTCCCAGCATCTTTAAAATGTTTTTCAGAGGCACACACTACAGCGATGGCTCTGGCATAGGATTGTATATTGCCAAAGAAGCTGTAGACAAGTTAAACGGGTCCATCCAGGTGGAATCTGAAGAAGGCAAATATACCCGGTTTACGATAGAAATCCCCAACAACCTTGCATCTGTACCTCAGGCAGCAGCTTTGAGATAAACCTTAAAAGTGGTTCCTTTATCAGGAGCCGACTCCACTTCTATTCTGCCTCCATTTTTATCTACGATTCTCTTTACCAGATACAATCCTATCCCACTTCCGTCTACATGGAAATGTAATCGTTTAAACATTGAAAAAATATTGTTCTTCAAACTGGGATCAAAGCCTATCCCGTTATCACTTACTTCAAAGTATACATAATCATTCTCGCAACCTGTCCTGATTACAATGCTGGGTGCTCTGAACGGTGATCTGTATTTAATGGCATTGGACAGCAGATTGTATAAAATGCTTTTTAGATTCGTGCGGGAAAACCGAATACTGGGACACCCTGAAAAGTCTGAGATCACTTCAGCATTGCAGGAACTGATCATCTCTTTGATACTTTGCTTAATCTCCTCCACTACCTGACCAATTTCTATTACCGACTGATCATCCGAAGAAGCATCACTGATTTTGGCAATATCTGTAAGTCCCTGCAACGTATCCTTGAAGTTGCCAATCGACCTGTGAATTAAATCCATGATCATTGGAACAACCTCATGATTGCCGGCCTTCAGCTCTGCATCCAGTGTAAACAACAACCCTTCAATGTTTGACATGGGAGCTTTCAGGTCGTGAGAAGCACTATAGACAAAATTATCCAGATCGTCATTAATTCGAAGCAGCTCTTCGTTGCGCTGCCTCAGCTCCTCCTCCGCCTTTTCCCTTTCTATAACCTCCTTCTGAAGCTCTTCATTTAATACCGATAACTGGAATGTTCGCTCCTCTACTCTTTCTTCCAGTTCATTGTTGATCAAAATCAACGCCTCTTCTGCTTTCTTAAGCTCATTATTCTTTTCAGACAATGCCTGATTTTTGGCTCGTATCTCCTCTTCTATTCGTCTTCGCTCTGTTACATCCAGTATAATCCCTTTGAGTTTGTACGGCCTGCTGTGAATAGAAATAACTTTTCCCTTTATTAATAAGAACTGGTCTTTATCGTTAATTCTGATTTCGGTTGAAAACGGAATATTTTCTTCTATGGATTTTATGATGAGCTCTTCTAAAACAGTACAGTCATCGGGGTTAATAAAATTTTTGAAATTTGAAAAGGAATATTCCCCGGCAGGGTCCAGATTAAACCATTTTAAGATTTCATCGGAACACTTTAGTTTATTGGATTTAATATTCCACTCCCATATTCCCAGTCTGGCGATTTCCTGTACTTCCTTCAATTCTGCGAGGCTGTTTTTCAGTCTGTCTTCAAGTACTTTGCGTTCGGAAATATCATTAACAATACAAATTCCACCGGTGATCTTTTTCTCTTCATGCTTAATAGGAATCAGCACTGCATCAAAAAAGCCCTTTTTACCACTGCGATGGATGTCTTCAAGGTTAATAGACATTCCTTCCAGAACGTTTCGAAAAAACACTTCTTCACCTGAAGATTTATATTCCGGAAACAGGTCAAATAAATGTCGTCCGATTACATCTTCTTTCTTGAGATTATTATGTTCTTCCAGCAGCCGGTTCCAGGTTGTAATCCTGAAATTCTTGTCAAAGGCCAGCACTCCGATATTGATGTTATTGATAAGCGTATCCTTAAATCTCCTTTCTCTGGCTACGACCTTCTGAGCTTTCTCCTTTTCCCTGATTTCCCGTATGAGTAGTTCATTGGAGATTTGCAATTCCTCATTTTTCTTCCTTATCACATCGTCGTGAATATCGCAGGAAAGATTTAATATAAGTTCCTCGATATGGAGATGATAGGCATTCAATTCCTGTACTATCGAAAGAGCTTTCCCTACATCACTTGTAAACTCTGGTATAAACTGCACCAACACGTCTTTCCTTATACCAAACCCCACCAGCAAATCAGAGGGCCGTACTGCGTATTTGTTTACTTCATAAGGCAACGCTCCGTGTTTCCACTGATCGGTAAGTTGTAAAATTTCATCAAGACATCTGTCTGCTATAGCATCATTTAAAAACAGCACCAGCCTGTCCTTTAAAAAAGACATCAAAACTTTTTCCGGAACATCCCGGAATAAAGCAATCAGAGGCAAATCAAGTGATTTTATAGTTTTGAAATAGTGTACACAAATTTTTTCCAAAACATTGCTCAAGCAAAATTCCGCAAACTCTTTGAAACGGTAAAATACAAAACTTGTCGTTTTCATCCTTTTGATATTGCCTATCAAAAGAAAAACAGGGGATATCTGGAATTGTTTGCTCTTAAAAACTGATTATAAAATTATTTAGAAAATTCTTCGCTCAATAATTTCTGTCAACTGAAAAGTTAAAAAATAACCTAAAAGTAAAAAGTATGAGGATTCCGAATAAACCGGAATCCTCTTTTATAGTTTTAGTCGATCACTTCAGAAGAGACTAGTTCCAGCGTATTGGAAACATTAGCACTTAGAAGGTCGGCATAATGCCCTCCATGTACATTCGAAGAGGCCAGGGTTGCAAGAGAATAACCGGAGCCGTCTCCATTTACAAGCAATTTCTGGAAGTCAAATTTCAGAACAACTCTTGTCGTTTTTCCTTTTTCAATACTAAACGGAGTTTGTGCACTAAGAACATTTCCAAAGGAAAAAGGCATAATCCTTTTATCGTCTCCTATACCAAAATGAAACTGGTTATCATACACATCAGGACCATTGCCTTCTGCCAGGAAGAATATATAACCGGAATTCCAGCTCCAGTACATGTCTGACTGGGCAAGGCTTAGAGGTGGCTGGGCTATAGTAGGATCAGCATGATTTATCTCCCTTGGTAATCCAATATTAAAACGCAGGCCTTTATAATTACCCGGTTGTACATTTAGTTTAATACTTTCACTATTGGGTAAAGAGGCAAAGTCTACAAGAAATATGGCGTTACCAGCACTATCAGCCCCTGTTGCTTCAGATGAATTTCCCAAAGCAAAACCGATATCCGAAACAAAAAACTTTAATTTGGTAAGTCTGAATTGCTCCCCTGCCGCACTGATATAAAGTGTATCCATTAATAAAGGATCATTTCCTGCATAAGGCTGAAAAACCAGTTCTACCTTTCCATAATCCTGAGCTCCAGGAGCAGGTGTTACTTCCGTATCTTTTTTGCAGGCTCCGAGCAATACAATCAACAATAATCCGAAAACTACTTTTTTCACAGTATTATACATTTGGTAATTAGTTAGTGGCGTTCACAAAAGAAGTATCCGTTAACGTTTTTAAGAAATTTACAACATCCTGTATTTCCTGATCTGTCAACCCTACGAAATGGAAATGTACATGCGGTGATTTATTTCTATTATACTTCCCTCCGCTCAAATAATGCTTTATTACATCTTCCAGTGTAGCTATACTTCCGTCGTGCATATAAGGGGCGGTTAACTCAATATTTCTAAGCGTAGGCACTTTGAATTTTCCTTTATCCGATTCCATTCCGGTAATCAGATTACGTCCCGGATCGGCATATTCTACATACAAGCCGGTATTCTGAAACGTACCATTAGTAAAGTTAACACCGCTATGGCAAGAAGAACAATGCAGCCGATCACTGAAAAACAGGTTCATACCATTAATCTCCGATTCCGTGAGAGCATCTTTTTTCCCCTGATAAAAATACTGATCGTACCTGGAATTCCCGCTGATCAGCGTTCGTTCGTAAGCAGCAATGGCCCTGAACAAAGAATAATCATCCGGCTCCCTGTTGTAGGCTTTTTTAAATAATGCAGGGTAAACAGGATGTTTTTTAAGACGCTCTATTGCTTCCGATATGGGCAAGTTCATTTCCACATGGTTGGTAAGAGGAGCCAGTACCTGCAACTCAAGAGAAGGGATTCCTCCATCCCACATAAATGCACTGGACCAGGCCAGGTTCACAAGAGGCATGGCATTCCTGGTTCCCTTTTGCCCGTTCACCCCCACACTTAATGCTGCATTATCGCTGAACGAATACGCAGGATTATGACAGGAGCCACAGGAAATCGTTGAATCCTGAGAAAGAATCGGATCAAAAAACAGCATTTTACCCAGGGCCACCCTGGCCGATGTAAGTTGATTATCTTCCGGGATTTCAGGTTGAGGGAACCCTTCAGGAATTTTTAGTTCAAAAACAGGTTCAACAATTTGTTCGTCTTTCCCTTCTTTTTTACAACCCGAAAACACTATCGTCTGAAGACCTAATAATAAGAAAATTGCAATTGACTTGACTGTAGAAGTACTCATTTTGACAAATTTAATTCAATAGAGTAAAGATTTGTGAGTGTTCTTCCGCTATACACTTTTTCTAAATAGCATTTTTTGGTAACTTTCCTGCAAATATGGTAAAAAAACAATTATTTATATTGATTTTCCTGGTTATTTCTCTATCAGGATTTGGTCAGGATACACTGAGACACATTTCTCCAGAAGAGGAACTGATCGCCTACATATCAAATTTCGGTGGGTACCTTTGTGGCTACATAACCGGACAAAACTGTTATGGTACTGAAAATTACGCCGAAAAATACCAAATTAAAGGTAATGCCGAGGTACTGGGAGTAATCAGTTATCATACAGGGTACATGTCCAGACCCAACCGACAGGTAAGCTTTGATGTTTGGTCAGTTGGCCCCGACCATCTTCCTAAAGATTCACTGGGAGGAAGATTTTTGAGCTATAGAAATCTGATTGTTTATGGAAACCCTGTTGTAACGCTTTTTTATCAGCCAGTTCCTGTTGCTGATTCTTTTTTTATCGCTTGTAATTTTTTGGAATACGTTCACGACGCAAAAGATGATGGCGGATATACAGATACGCTTGCTCTTCTAACGTCACTCGAAGGCTCAAGACCCGACAGCGACCTTATAAATATCGGAAGAAATGCTGTTCGACTCCACGACTTTGGATGGGCAGACTTGTACCAGCTCTGGGGATACAAACTTCACCTCGCGCTTTTTCCCATTATCCGTTATACAGATCTTTCTGGAACTATTGATTATAAAAATGCTGTTAGTGCCCTGTCTGTTTATCCTAATCCAATAGTAGATGAAGCGCTGGTCTCCTTTTCTGTTGGAATTGAATCAAATATCCGGATTTCTGTCAGCAGTTTAGATCAGAAAGAGCTGATGGCGGTTGATTTGGGCCGAAAATCCCCCGGAATGTATCACGAAAACCTTAATGTGAGCAGCCTGCCAGCTTCGGTGTACATTCTAAGTGTAGAATCTGACTATTCCAGACAGGTTTATAAATTCGTAAAAGGACAGTAAAGGCGGGTGAAAAGTACGGTGAAAGTTATAGATTAGGAGAATATTACCTAAATTAGAGCTTAATAAAAATTCAACCTAATTCATTTTTGATGACCTCTATACCTTCATCCTCGCAATTGGAGTCAGTAATGATTATTGACGACAATGAAATGGATAATTTATTGAACAAAATTATCCTGGAAAAGCATAACTTTTCGAAAAGCATTCAGCTTTACAACAGCCCTACTGCTGCGATTAAAGACCTGACTGAGGGAAAAATTACTCCTGATGCAATTTTTGTGGATATCAACATGCCGGAAATGACCGGGTTTGAGTTCGTGGAAGCTTTTGAAAAAATAAACAGACCAGAATTGAACAAATCCAGGTTATACATCATTTCTTCATCGGACGACAAACAGGATATCAAAAAAGCTTTCAGTTTTAAATCTGTTTCGAAATACCTGACTAAACCTCTGGATATTGTTCAGCTTACATCAGAATAAGTCAAATTCAGGCAGAAAACTTTAAAAGTTTCACTGCATTCCAGCTAAATATACCGCCGCATTTTTAGGATCACTCCAATCTCTTTTTTTATTCTTATAAGAGATTTCAATGAATCTTTCCTAACACCAATCCTTCCTATGACTCCCAAACGCCCTCCTCATTCCTTCCTGTAAACTGACCTTCCCATATCCATAAGGATAAAAATCGACCGAAAAAAGCCAATCTGAAACGATGGGTTCCAGATTGGACATTAGTTTTTTTCTAGAAATGCACCCATCCCTGAGCTTTAACCGGCACAATATTTCCTCCACCGGTAACCAGGTTCACCCCATCCGACTTTTCGGTTATGTGCCCGATAATGGTTATATCCGGGTGATTTTTAATTTTTTCAAATGCACTTTGATTCACTGTGAAGAGCAGCTCATAATCTTCTCCACCATTAAGCACTACTGTAGTAGGGTCAATATCAAATTCACGTGCGGTCTCAAACGTCATATTATCTACAGGCAGTTTGTCCTCATAGATTCTTGCTCCAGTACCCGATGCCTTGCAAATATGCATCAATTCACTGGCCAGCCCGTCAGATATATCGATCATGGAGGTCGGATTAACCTCAAGCTCCCTTAGCTCATAGATAACATCCATTCTTGCGTCCGGCTTGAGCTGTCTTCTTATCACATACTCTTTACCTGCAAGCTGAGGCTGC
>Ga0207868_1000338_pt1 | contig 54881 bp, 42 predicted proteins | sample Passage237B_FD_187370 | JGI IMG/M metagenome (GOLD analysis project Ga0207868, IMG submission 187370) | Cellulose adapted compost microbial communities from Newby Island Compost Facility, Milpitas, CA, USA - Passage2 37B (SPAdes) (version 3) ... | reverse complement strand
GATCGCGGTGATCGCGGGCGCCCTCGTCCTGATCGCGATGTTCGCCTTCGGCGGTCGCGGCTGACCGATGCCGGAGCCGTGCATGGACGCGTCGCGCAACAAGGGGCGTGGGCGCTCGGGCGACAAGCGCCGTTGGCGCGATGTCAGCGGCATCCTGTTGCTGGACAAGCCTGAAGGGCTCAGCTCCAACCAGGCATTGCAGCAGGTTCGCCGGCTGTACTCGGCCGAGAAGGCCGGGCATACGGGCAGCCTCGATCCGCTCGCGACCGGCCTGCTTCCGGTCTGCTTCGGCGAGGCGACCAAGATCGCCGGTCTGCTGCTGGGGTCGCGCAAGGCGTATCGAGCCGAATGCCGGCTCGGTGCGACGACGACCACCGACGATGCCGAAGGGGATGTTGTCGAGGTGCGGCCTGTCCCCGAACTGACGGATGAGCGCATCCGCGCCGTACTGGCCGGCCTGACCGGTCGCATCGTGCAGGTTCCTCCGGTGTACTCGGCGCTCAAGCAGGGCGGCGTGCCGTTGTACCGACGCGCCAGACGCGGCGAGGACGTGCAGGCGCCGCCGCGCGAAGTCGACGTGCATGCCTTCATGCTGCTGGCGCAGAAAGGCGATCGGCTCGATCTCGCGGTGGAGTGCGGTTCGGGCACCTACGTGCGCAGTCTCGTGCGTGATCTCGGCGAAGCACTCGGATGCGGCGCCCATCTGACTGCGCTGCGGCGTGAATGGGTGGAGCCGTTTCGTTCGTCGCGGATGTACACGATCGATGCACTGCGCGAACGCGCCGAGGCGGGGCAGGATGCGCTGGATGCCGTTCTGCTGCCGCTGGAACAGGGGCTGGAAGGCTATCCGCAGGTCCGGTTGGACGCGGTGCAGGCCGAACGGCTGCGCCACGGCCAGACCATTCCGTGGCCGGCGCCGTCGGGCACCTGCGTGGCGCTGGGCGAAGATGGTCGCGCGGTGGCGCTGGCAGAGATCGCGGGCGGACGCCTGCGGTCCCTGCGCGGGTTCAACCGCGCCGGTGCGGGGAGCGACCGCTCCTGATCCGGGCGCCGGGCGGGATGTCGAGCCTCGCGACCCGGTTTCGGGCGTTCGATCGAGCCGGGTGCCCGTTCGCCGCGTCCCCTGCGCATGCGCGTGCGCAGGACGCGTGAAGCCGTTACAATAGGCGGCTTTCCCGAGCACCCCAACTAACGCGGATCGCGTCTCCCCCGGAGGCTGACCCGCGCCGGACGTTCCATCAAAAGGTACCCAATCATGTCGCTTTCCGTCGAACAGACATCCAGGATCATTGCCGACTTCGGTCGTGGCACGAACGACACCGGCTCGCCGGAGGTCCAGGTTGCGCTGCTGTCCGCGCGCATCGAGCACCTCAGCAAGCATTTCGCCGACCATGGCAAGGATCACCATTCGCGCCGTGGTCTCCTGAAAATGGTCAACCAGCGCCGCAGCCTGCTCGGATACCTGAAAAGGAAGGACTTCGAGCGGTACAAGTCGCTGATCGAGCGCCTTGGCCTGCGTCGCTAAGCGTCTTCCGCGGCCCCGGTGGAGCATCACTCTCCGGGGCCGCTTGCTTTCACGTGTGCATGTGCCATGTGCGCTGCGCACGCACCGATCCGCAGGCCGCTGTCGCCTGCGTCGGCGGGAAACCGGGGCGGTCGTTTCGGGCCGCGCTCTTCACATGACGCCGGGGTTGGTCCGGCGAATCAGACCTAGGACATTGAACGTGGCGAAAGTAACCAAGTCGTTCCAGTACGGCAGCCATACGGTCACGCTGGAAACGGGCGAAATTGCCCGCCAGGCATCCGGCGCCGTCGTCGTGAGCATGGACGGGACCGTCGTGCTCGTCTCCGTCGTCGCCGCCGCCAAGGCGCGCGAAGGGCAGGATTTCTTCCCGCTCACCGTCGACTACGTCGAGAAGTTCTACTCGGCCGGCCGCATTCCGGGCGGATTCTTCAAGCGCGAAGGTCGTCCGACCGAGAAGGAGACGCTCACGTCCCGCCTTATCGATCGCCCGGTCCGTCCGCTGTTCCCCGAGGAATACAGGAACGAGGTGCAGGTCATCGCGCAGGTGATCTCCCTCAATCCGGAAGTCGACGGCGACATTCCGGCCATGATCGGTGCGTCCGCGGCGCTTTCGCTGGCCGGCATTCCGTTCCAGGGGCCGATCGGTGCGGCCAAGGTCGGTTATGCGAACGGCCAGTACATCCTCAATCCGACGGCGACGCAGCTCAAGACATCCGACCTCGAACTCGTCGTGGCCGGCACGTCCAATGCCGTGCTGATGGTCGAATCGGAAGCCAAGCTGCTGTCCGAGGACGTGATGCTCGGCGCGGTCATGTTCGGCCACAAGGCGATGCAGGTCGTGATCAACGCGATCAACGAGCTCACGGTGGAGGCCGGAACCAAGCCTTCCGCGTGGGTTGCACCCGCGAAGAACCAGGCGCTGATCGCGGCGCTCAAGGATGCGGTCGGCACGCGCCTGCAGGAGGCATTCGCGATCCGCGACAAGCTGCAGCGTCGTGACGCGATCGCTGCCGTCCGCCAGGATGTGCTGTCCTCGTTGCAGGGCCGCGCCGAAAGCGAGAACTGGGATGCCGCCGAACTTGCCAAGGAGTTCGGCGAACTCGAGTACCGCACCCTGCGCGACGGTGTGCTCGCCACCAAGGTCCGCATCGACGGTCGCAAGCTCGACGAAATCCGCCCGATCACCTGCCGTGTCGGCGTGTTGCCGCGCACGCATGGTTCGGCGCTGTTCACGCGCGGCGAGACGCAGGCCCTGGTCACGGTGACGCTGGGCACCGCGCGCGATGCGCAGATCATCGACGCACCGGAAGGCGAATCGAAGGATCCGTTCCTGTTCCATTACAACTTCCCGCCGTTCTCGGTTGGCGAATGCGGACGCTTCGGCGCGCCCAAGCGCCGCGAAATCGGCCATGGTCGCCTCGCCAAGCGTGGCGTGCAGGCCGTCAAGCCGGCGATGGATGCGTTCCCGTACGTGCTGCGCGTGGTCAGCGAGATCACCGAATCCAACGGTTCGTCGTCGATGGCGTCGGTCTGCGGCTCTTCGCTGGCGATGATGGATGCCGGCGTGCCGTTGAAGGCGCCGGTCGCGGGCATCGCGATGGGTCTGGTGAAGGAGGGCGACCAGTTCGTCGTCCTCTCCGACATCCTCGGCGACGAGGATCACCTCGGCGACATGGACTTCAAGGTGGCCGGAACCGCGGAGGGCGTGTCCGCGCTGCAGATGGACATCAAGATCGACGGCATCACCGAGGAGATCATGCGCGTGGCGCTGGATCAGGCCAAGCGCGGCCGTCTGCACATCCTCGGCGAGATGGGCAAGGTCATCACCAGCTCGCGTACCGAGATGAGCGAGTATGCCCCGCGCCTGATCACGATGAAGATCCATCCGGACAAGATCCGCGAGGTGATCGGCAAGGGCGGTGCGACGATCCGCTCGATCACCGAGGAGACCGGCGCAACCATCGACATCAGCGACGACGGCACGGTGGTCATCGCCTCCGTGAACCGCGAGGCCGGCGATGCCGCCCGCAAGCGCATCGAGCAGATCGTCTCCGACGTCGAGCCGGGCCGCATCTACGAAGGCAAGGTCGCCAAGCTGATGGACTTCGGCGCATTCGTGACGATCCTGCCGGGCAAGGACGGCCTCGTGCACGTCTCGCAGATTTCGAACGAGCGCGTCGAGAAGGTTTCCGACAAGCTCAAGGAAGGCGACATCGTCAAGGTCAAGGTGCTGGAGGTCGACAAGCAGGGGCGCATCCGCCTGTCGATGAAGGCAGTGACCGAGGAGGCCGACACGCCTGCGGCCTGACGGGCCCGCGGTCCTGAACGAAAACGCCCGCATCATGCGGGCGTTCTCGTTTCGCGCGGCCGGTGTCGCCGGGGGCGTGGGTTCAGCCGCCGTCCGGCAGCACGCCGAGCCGCAGGCTGCGTTCGAGCCGGATGCCGTTGCGCACGATCGTCAGGGTCACGGTTCGCCCCGCATTCTCGCGCAGGCGCGCCTGGAATGCCGCCCGGTTCGCAATGCGAATGCCGTTCATGTACAGCACGTAATCGCCTTCCAGCAGGTTGGCACGCGACGCCGGCGTGTTGCCGATGATCGTTCCCAGCTGCACGCCGCCTTCCTGGAATTCCGCGCGCTCGTCCGCGCGAAGATCGCGGAAGGTCGCGCCGAACGGAAGCTGGAACCTGACGTGGTAGGTCGCCAGCCAGTCCGTGCTCTCGTCGGCCGGCACATGGATCCGGACGACTTCGGCGCCGACCTCGCGCCCGATCCGTTCGGCATCCGCGCGGACGATCGCCTCCGGTCCGGCCAATCGCGCGCTGCCGATCGCGACCAGCCCGCGCGCCGCGAGTCGGGCACGGTCGGCGGAACGGGAGCCGCCCATTTCGACTTCCGGGTTTTCCGGTGCCGGTGCCGCACGCATCTCGGCAACGAAAGCTGCATCCCGGCCGGGCGCAGGCTCGAACCGCGGATCGACGGCCGGCACGACCGGCTCCTCGGGCTGCACTTCGCTGGCGGGAACCTGCTCCCGGTCTGCGGGCTGCTCCGACACGGGGGGCAGGGTCTGACACCCGCCGAGGAGAAGAAGGGACACGGCAAGCAGGCGCTTCATGGATGTTCTCCCCATACCGGATTCCAGAATGATCGCAGATCGGAGGCTGCGAAGGGCTCGTGCGTGCAGGCGTTCCGATCAGGGAGACGTTCCGGTCAGGCACGGGAACCGGCGCCCAGGGTCGCGGAAAACGATTCCAGCCGCTCGATGACGTCCTCGATTTCGATCAGGTCCATCACGCCGGGATGTTCGAGCTTCGTTCCCCACGGCAGCGCGTCGGCCGGCTTCCTGCGGTACTTCAGTGCCGCGTCCGGGTAGCGGTCGACGCACCAGCGCCTGTCCGAGTACGGGCCGGAGCGGGCAGGGTTGCTCGCCGCATGCAGGCCCAGCACCGGGGTGCCGACCGCGTTGGCCATGTGCATCGGCCCGGAGTCGGGCGTGAGGACGAGGGTCGCGCGCTCGAGCATGGCAAGCAGTTGCTTGAGCGTGTCCTTGCCGACGAGGTCCAGCGGCCGGGTGCGCATTCGCGCGAGGATCGCGTCGCCGAATTCGCGCTCGAACGCGCTCGGACCCCCGCACAGCGCGACGCGCCAGCCGAGTTGGAGGGCCGCATGGTCCATCACCGCCGCGTAGCGTTCCGGTCGCCAGTTGCGCAGGCGATGGCTGGACACCGGGCTGACCAGCAGGGTCGGGACGGCACCCGGCAGGTGCCGCTGGGCGAACGCGCGCGCCTCGTCCGGGATCGGAATGTCCCAGCGCACGTCCGTCCTGCGCAGCCCGAGCGGTTCGAGGAAGCTGCCCATCGCGTCCAGCACGTGCTCGCCGTGGCGCGCCGGAATGCGGCAATTGATGAACAGGCCGTGCAGGTCCTTCGATCGCGCCCGATCGTAGCCGATGCGCAGTGGCGCCTTCACCGCGAGGCTGAGCAGGTTCGACCGCAACGCCACCTGCATGTGCAGCAACGCGTCGAAGCGGCGCGTGGCAAGCTGTTCGCGGACCGCGCGGAAGCCGGCGCGGCCCGCGTGCTTGTCGAACACCACGAACTCCACGCCGCGCAGGTCGCCGACCAGGCGATGCTCGAGCTTGCCTATGATCCAGGTCAGCCGGGTGTCGGGCCATTTCGCCTGCAGCGTGCGCACGATCGGCACGACGTGGGTGACGTCTCCGATTGCCGAAGTGCGCAGCAGGCAAAGCGATCCGGGGCGCGTTTCGGGGAGGTCGGCGGAGTCCATCGTGGGCTTGCTACCATTCGGGTGAGGTGCGGGGACGCGCAGGGCGCGCAACTTGGCAGACGCATGATCGACGCGCAAGTTCAAACCACGCGGAACGGTGCCATTCTCTACGACGCACGGCATGGCATCGTCACTCCGCAATGGTTCGATCCGGAAGGTCGCGCCATGCGACCGGCACCGGCGGGCGGCCGTGGCGCGGTCTCGTTCGTCGACACTCCGGCGGGCACCTGCGCGCTGCGACACTATCGCCGCGGTGGCCTGGTGGCGCGGCTGGTGCGCAGCCGCTACGTCTGGGTCGGTGCGGAGCGGACGCGCGCATTCCGCGAGTTCCGCCTGCTGGCGAGGCTCGTCGAGCTGGACCTGCCCGTGCCCGCGCCGGTGGCTGCGCGGTACGAGCGGCACGGATTTTCCTACAGCGCCGACCTCCTGACGCGCCGCATCGAGGGTGCGCGAACCCTTGCGCAGATGCTCGATGCGGCGACATCCGATCTCGGCGAGCGGATCGGCGAAACGATCGCGCGCTTCCATGCCGCAGGCGTCTGGCACGCCGACCTCAATGCCCACAACGTCCTGGTCGACGACAGGAACGCGGTCTGGCTGCTCGACTTCGACCGCGGACGCATGCGCCCGCCACGCAAATCCTGGCGATGCGCGAATCTCGGCCGTCTGGACCGTTCGCTGCGCAAGCTCGGCGCGGGCGACATCGCCGGGTTCGAAACGCGCTTCTGGTGTCCGCTGGTGGCCGCGTACCGCAGTCGGTTCCGGACCGAGCGGGAGGCGTCGCAATGAATCTCGCGCTGCGCTTCCTCGGTGTCGGCAGTGCGCAGGCGCCCGAACTCGGTTCGGCCTGCGGCGTGCTGGAGCGCGACGGTGTGCCGCTGCTGATGATCGATTGCGGGCCGGAGGCGCTCCGGGCGTATTTCGAGCACTACGGCGAAGCGCCGCGCGCGCTGTACCTGACCCACACGCACCTCGATCACGTCGGCGGTCTCGAGCGCCTGTTCTTCGGCGTCTATTTCGACGAGGCGCTGCGCGGAACGGTGCGCATCCATCTCAACGCCGACCTCGTGCCGTGGCTGCAGCGCCGCGTAGCCGACTATCCCGACGTGCTGGCCGAAGGCGGCGCGAATTTCTGGGACGCCTTCGCGCTGGTCCCGTGCACGCGCGACTTCTGGCTCGGCGGCTTCCGGTTCGACGTGTTTCCGACGCGTCACCACGCGCCGGGCACCTCGTTCGGCATCGCGCTCGCCGGCAGCTTCGTCTGGACCGGCGACACGCGCCCGATACCCGAGATGCTCGCGGTGCACGCGAGCGCCGGCGAGCCCGTCGCGCACGATTGCGGGCTGCGGGGAAACCCGTCGCACACCGGCCTCGACGACCTGGAGCGCGAGTACCCGCCGGAGCTGCGCGAGCGGCTCGTGCTGTATCACTACGCCAGCGAGGCGGATGCGCGCGTCATGGAGTCGCATGGCTACCGCGTGGCGCGGCGAGACGATTGCCTGGCGCTTCGCGCACCGCTGCCGCGCGTGCGGACGGTGGCCTGAATGGGACGAGCCATTCCCCTGCGCGTGGATTCCGCTCCGCTCGACCGGCTCGGCCGGCCGTTGCGCGACCTGCGCATCTCGGTGCTGGATCGGTGCAACTTCCGCTGTCCGTACTGCATGCCCGAGGATCGCTACCCGCGCGATCATCGGTTCCTGCGCAAGGATGATCGGCTGCGTTTCGAGGAGATCGAGCGCATCGTGCGCGCGGCCGTTCCGCTGGGCGTGCGCAAGCTGCGCCTGACCGGCGGCGAGCCGCTGCTGCGTCGCGATCTTCCGGTGCTGGTGCGGATGCTGGCGCGGATTCCGGGCATCGAGGACATCGCGCTGACCACCAACGGCAGCCTGCTCGCGCAGAACGCTGCCGCGTTGCGCGAGGCCGGCCTCGGACGCATCACGATCAGCCTCGACGCGCTGGAGCCGGAAACCTTCCGGCGCATGTGCGGAGGCCGCGCGGAGGTCGGCGACGTGCTCGCCGCCATCGCCGCGGCGGAGCGTGCCGGGTTCACCAGGATGAAGATCAATTGCGTCGTCCAGCGCGGCGTGAACGAGGATCAGGTCGAGCCGCTGGTGGAGCGGTTTCGCGGCACCGGCCACGTCGTGCGCTTCATCGAGTACATGGACGTCGGCACCTGCAACGGCTGGGATGCATCGCACGTCGTGTCCGGCGCCGAGCTTCGCGCCCGCATCGCGGCCCGCTGGCCGTTGCGCGCATTGCCTCCGAATCATCCCGGCGAGGTCGCGCGGCGGCATGCATTCGCGGACGGCGCCGGGGAGATCGGGTTCATCGATTCGGTCACGGCGCCCTTCTGCGGCGACTGCTCTCGCGCGCGGCTGTCGGCCGACGGGCGCATTTACACCTGCCTGTTCTCCGGTCATGGTCACGACGTGCGTGGCGCGTTGCGTGCCGGAATCGACGAGCCGGCGCTCGGCGCGATGCTCGCGGCGATCTGGAACGCGCGGTCCGACCGGCACAGCGAATTGCGCGGTGAGGCGAGGTCGGCGCGCGAGCGCGTGGAGATGTATGCGATCGGTGGGTGATGCGGATGACGAATCGGGCGAATGGCAAGGCGGGCGGCAGCGAACTCAGCCACATCGATGCGGACGGCCGCCCGCGCATGGTCGATGTCGGTGCCAAGTCGGCCACGCGCCGGGAGGCGATGGCCCGGGCGCGCGTGCGTTTCCCGCCTGCGGTGGCCGCGACGCTGCGCGATGCGGATCTGCGCACCGCCAAGGGTTCGATCATCGATACCGCGGTCGTGGCCGGCACGCTGGCCGTCAAGCGGACCCATGAGCTGATTCCGTTCTGCCATCCGCTGCCGATCGAGCACTGCGCTTTCGAGATCGCGTTCGCCGACGAGACGGCGCTCGAGATTCGCTGTCGCGTGGCCTTGACCCACAAGACGGGCGTCGAGATGGAGGCGCTGACCGGCGCCAGCGTCGCCGCGCTCACGATCTACGACATGTGCAAGGCGCTGTCGCACGAGATCGTGATCGAATCGGTGCTGCTGCTGGACAAGCGCGGCGGGCGGCGGCTCGTCGTGGACGGGCGGATCGCGGACACCGAGGCATCGCGATGACGTACCGGCTGCTGTACTTCGCCAGCCTCGCCGAGCAAGCCGGCTGTTCCGGCGAGGAGCGGCAGAGCGCGGCGCGCACGCCGCGCGAGCTGTATGCGGAGGCCGCTGCCGCGCATGGTTTCCGCTGGGCGACCGATCGCCTGCGTGTTGCGGTCAATGGCCGTTTCGTCGACTGGGAAGCGCCACTGGCCGACCGCGACGAGGTCGTGTTCGTGCCGCCGGTGTCGGGTGGCTGACGGCGATGTCGCGCATGCATTTCGCGCTGACCGGATCGGCGATCGACGCGGCGGCGGAGAAGCGCGCGCTGCATGGCGCCGCGTCCGGCGCCTGCGTCGCGTTCGAAGGCTGGGTGCGCGACCACAACGAAGGCCGCAGCGTGTTGCGTCTCGAATATCAGGCGTACCACGAACTCGCGCGCACGGAAGGCGAGGCGATACTCGCCGAGGCACTGTCCCGCTTCGACGTCGAAGCCGTGCGCTGCGTGCACCGCATCGGCATGCTCGAACTCGGCGACGTGGCGGTATGGGTGGGCGTCAGCGCCGGCCATCGCGGAGCGGCGTTCGATGCCTGTCGCTGGATCCTCGACGAGGTGAAGCGCCGCGTGCCGATCTGGAAGAACGAGCATTACGCCGATGGCAGTTCCGGGTGGCTGCACCCGGACGGCACGCCGGCTGGATGATGAACCGGGACAGGCCTGCGCGGCCCGCCCCGGTGATGCGTCAGCGCCCCGACTTGCGCATGCGCACGGCATCCCGCGAACGCGGGGGTCCGATCGGGCGCAGCGTCGCGGGCGTGTCATCGATCGTCACGTCATCGATGAAGGTGTTGCCGTCAATGCCGACCGAGCCCGCATCCGTGTACTGGAAGCGGAACTCGATCAGGTGCGCGTCGCCGTCGGCATAGGCGCCGATGTCGATCGAGCGCGCGACGAAGTCCGCATCGGCGCTTGCCGCATCAAGATCGACCGTCTCCACCACGGTGCCGTCGATGCCGACGCTCAGCGTCGCCTCCGCTGCGGGCACTTCCGAGATGAAACGCCAGTAGTTCAGGTAGCGCGGCGTTCCCGCCGGGATCGTCACCGTCTGCGACACGGTCTGCACCTCCGCTCCACCTTGCCAGCCGCCGAACCAGACGGTCCAGTCGCCGGTGTGTGTCGGAATCTCGTACTCCACGCTGTACAGCGGCGTCGCATCCGGGTCGGCGTCCGGGTTGGTGTCGCTGCCGCTCCAGTACGGATTGGGACCGCCGTCGTACCCGGTTTCCTCGAAGCTCGGGTCCTGCACCGGCTGAGCGACGGCAGCGGCTTCGAAACCGTCCGCGAAGATCACGTCGTCGGCAGGCGCGGTCACGGTCAGTTCCACCGGTACCACGAGCAGCGCATGCAATGGATCGTTGGTCTGCACGCAAAGGCTGGAGGTGTGCGTGCCGACGCCGAGCAAGGTGGCATCGAGGCCGATGTCGATCGTCTCGGAATCCTGTCCGGGAACGCTGCCGCCGGTCGGCGACGCGGACAGCCATGCGACGTCGCCGGTGCTCGCGCAAGCATCGCTCGATTCGGCGATGGTGAAGTCCAGCGTGCTGCCGGCATCTCCCGCGTTGCCCAACGTGAGCGTGGCGGAGGTGGTCTGGCCCGCATCCACGGTGAAGGCCAGCGCGGTGGGCGATACGCTTGCGACCGGGCCGACCGGCTCCGGGTCACCGACTGCGGCGATCGTGAAGTCCACGTCCGATACGTCGAAGAACACGTTGCCATCGCAGCGTACGCGCACACGTGCCGTCGTGGTGTCCGCAACCGCCGGAACGGTGATGATGGCGGAACCCGTGTTCGGCACGCCTGCCGCGAGCGGCGTGTCGAAGGTCGTGCCGCCGTCCACGGAGAGATCGATCGCGACGCTGGCGCACGCGACCGGCGACACGTCCGTGCCGGCGACATCCCAGTTCACCCGGTGCGGCTCGCCGCGGCCCCAGGTCATCGCCTCGTTCGGGCGCGTGACGAGAAACGGACCGGCACTCGTGGTCACGGCGATCTGGATGCCGTTCGCGCTGACGGTGCGCCCGAATTGCGGTGCGGCCGGCACGTCGTGGTTGTCGCGTACCGTCACGCGGAACGAGAGATTGCGGTCCGTGGCCGGCCAGGCTTCGCCCTTGGCGAACGGTGCGCCGAGCACGGTTTCCATCCTCGGGAACGTGCGCGTGCCGCTGGCGGTCGCGTTGAAGGAGCGGAAGATCGGTCCGGAGCCGGTATCGCCCTGCGCAAGCGTGGTTGCCGGGCCGAGATCGTACTGCTCCCAGTTGTAGGTCAGCGGATCGCCATCCGCGTCGGTGGCGACAGCTGACAGGGCGAACGGCGTCTGCATCGGAATCGTCAGGCCCGCGGGTGGCAGGCTTGCCGGGTCGATCACCGGCGCGGCATCGTCGCTGGGCGTCCCCGCCGCGCACGCACCGCCGGTTCCGCCGAGCCACGTGTTGATCTCTTCAAGGCTCTTGGCGTGGAAGTACGGATCGGAGTTGGACTGCAGGTTGTCCGCACCGCAGATGCCGGCATATCCCTGGATGGTCGAGCCGCTGCCGGGCTCGTAGGCAGCCGAGCCTGCGCGGTTTCCATTGCAGTAGCTCGTGACCGAGTTGAACGTGTGGTTGCCGCCGAACTGGTGGCCCATCTCGTGCGATACGTAGTCGATGTAGAACGGATCGCCCGTCGGATTGCCGAGCCCGGTCGTGCCGCGTGCCTTGGACGACGTGCAGGTCACGCGCAGGCCGGCCACGCCGCCGCTTCCCGTGGTGAACACGTGGCCGATGTCGAAGTTCTCGTTGCCGATCACCGCGGCGAGGTTCGTCACGTTCTCGTTGAGCGCGCCGCTTCCGTTGGAGTACGGATCGCCGGCAGCCGTCGGGTAGATGATCAGGTCGTTGTTCGGGACCAGCGTCATGTGGACGCCGAGTTCGGTCTCGTAGACCTGATTCACGCGGTTCATGGCCGTCGTCACGGCGGCCAGGCCGCACGCCACCGTCAGGTTGCCCGGACACACGGCCGCCACGTAGTTGTGATTGGCGGCCACCGCGGCGCGGAATTCGCGCTGCGTCGCCCCGGTCTCCGTCATGATCTGCGGCTCGGCGAACAAGGCATGGTCGTGATCGGCGTCGACGTCGCCATGCACCTCGCAGCGGAACGGCTCCGAGCGCGCGGCGTCGCTGCGCCGGTAGCTGATGTAGCGATCGGAGCCGGGCAGCTCCGGCTCGACCATCCAGACGCCCTCGGGGCCGCTGATCATGGCGCGCAATCCCTGCCCGGAGACGTCCACGCGCGCCTTGCTGCCGGCGCCGTCGGTCCCGGCGAGGCTGATGATGTCGGGATACTTCTGTTGCAGGGCGTCAGGGAGCGTCCTGGAATCCACCAGCAGGAACTCCGCGAAGCGGCCGTCCGGCATCGGCAGTGCCAATGTCACCGCAGGACCGTTGCGGCGAGCGGGTGCCAGATGCGAGCGTGCCGCGTCGAGCTGGACGCCCACGGAGCGGAACACCGCCACGTTCGGCGCGCCGTCCGGCAGCTGTCCCGCCGGCCGCGAATGCCAGAAGGATCGCGACACGTCTGCCGCCGCGGCGGTCCCTGCGCCCGCCAGCATGGCCAGAAAACCAAGAAGAACGAGCGGACGCAGTCGCATCCGCCACGATGAACGCATCGATGCCATGGTGTTTTCCCCGGTCCGGCGATTTGCAGCCAACATCGGGAGGATTGCACATCACGCGGCCCCCTTGCAGCGTGACGGGGGGCGATGGCCGGCTGGGGTGGCGGCTCCGCCAGCCACATCCCGGCACCCGAATCACTCGCTACCGTTGCTTCCTTCCGGACCTGGCGGGGTTTGCAAGCTATCGTCGCGGGAGGACCGACGGAGCCACCATGAGCGTCGACGCAGGCGCGTCGTGAAACTGGCGGAGAGGGCGGGATTCGAACCCGCGAAACGGTTTGACCCGTTTACACACTTTCCAGGCGTGCTCCTTCAACCACTCGGACACCTCTCCGAAAACCGTGCGGACTTCCATTGCGCTGCGTCCCTCGGGCGCGTCCGCGGCGGCATCGACCGCCATTGGCGTGGGCGGGCGAGCCGCGCAGGATACCTGCTGGTTCAGGCACGTACAAGGCGGACGCAGCACACGGCCTCCGGTGCCGGCGGTGGTTGCTACAATCGACCACCCGTCCGTGGAACCCCGATGTCGTACCAAGCCCTCGCGCGCAAGTGGCGCCCGCGTCGCTTTTCCGAACTGGTCGGCCAGGAGCACGTCGTGCGCGCGCTCACGCACGCGCTCGACAGCGGGCGGCTGCATCATGCGTTCCTGTTCACCGGCACGCGCGGCGTCGGCAAGACGACGATCGCGCGCATCTTCGCCAAGTCGCTCAACTGCGAGAAGGGACCGACCTCGCAGCCGTGCGGCGAGTGCGGTGCCTGCACCGAGATCGACGCAGGCCGCTTCGTGGACCTGCTCGAGATCGATGCCGCGAGCAACACCGGCATCGACAACGTGCGCGAGCTGATCGACAACGCGCAGTACGCGCCGACGCGGGGCCGACACAAGGTCTACCTGATCGACGAGGTGCACATGCTCTCGCGCAGCGCCTTCAACGCGCTGCTCAAGACGCTGGAAGAGCCGCCGCCGCACGTGAAGTTCCTGCTCGCGACGACCGATCCGCAGAAGCTGCCGGTCACCGTGCTCTCGCGCTGCATCAAGTTCAATCTCAAGCGCCTGACCCCGGAGCAGATCGGCGACCAGATGCGCCGCATCCTCGCCGCCGAGGCCGTCGAGAACGACGACGAGGCGATCGAGGTGCTCGCGCGCGCGGCGGACGGCTCGCTGCGCGACGGACTGTCGCTGCTCGACCAGGCGATCGCGCACGGTGGCGGCGTGCTGCGGTCCGCCGAGGTCCACGCGATGCTCGGTACGGTCGAGCGCGCGAAGGTGCGCGTGCTGCTGGAAATGATCGCCGGCGGGGATGCCGCCGGATTGTTCGACGAGATCGAGCGCATTTCCGCCTTTGCTCCGGATTTCGCGCAGGTGCTCGACGAACTCGCGGGGCTGCTGCACCGCGTCCAGATGATCCAGCTCGTGCCGTCCGCGGTCGGCGAGGAGGATGCCGCGCTGCTCGCGCTGGCCGGTCGCGTCGATGCCGAGGACGTGCAGCTCTGGTATCAGATCGCCGTGTCGGGCCGGCGTGACCTGCCGCTTGCGCCGACGCCTCGCGTCGGCTTCGAGATGACGCTGTTGCGGATGCTGGCGTTCGCGCCTGCGCAGCCGCGCGGCGATGCGGAACCCGTTCGTGCCATGCAGTCGTCGCATGCCACGTCGGCGCCACGATCGGCTGCGCCGGCTGCCGCGCCGCCCGCACGCGCGAAGCCGGTGCAAGCCGGCCGGGGCGCCGAAGAGACGACGGAGCGCGCACCGACGGTTGTCGCGGTCGCGCCGGCCGGGCTTACGGCAACGGACGACTGGGCGACGTTGATCGAGCGCGCGCAGCTTCGCGGACCGGCTGGCGACATCGCGCGCCAGTCGACGCTGGTCGCGATCGGGGACGGCGTGGTCCGGCTCGCCGCGAAACCGGCTGTGCGCGAGCTGGCGACCGAGCGCATCCTGACCTCGCTGGAGACGCGGCTCGGCGAGGCGCTCGGGCGCAAGGTGCGCGTGCGCTTCGAAAGCGACGCGCCGCCGACGGGCGAGACGCCGGCCGAGCAGCGCGCGCGTGCGGAACAGCAGCGCCAGGTCGCGGCGGAGGAGGCGATGCACGACGATCCGCTGGTGCGCTCGCTGATCGAGACGTTCGATGCGCATATCGTGCCCGGCACCGTGCGACCACTGCAGCCTTGACGATCGTGCCGGCGCGCGCCGACGCGACGCGGCTCGCGTCATCGACCACGGCGATCCCGGCGGTCGCCTTCCACCCCCTCACGGAGATTCGACGATGAAAGGTCCCCTTGCCGGCCTGATGCAGCAGGCGCAGCGGATGCAGGAAGAGATGAAGCGCATGCAGGACGAGATCGCGCAGATGGAAGTCACCGGCGAGTCCGGCGGCGGCCTCGTGCGCGTGCGCATGAGCGGGCGTCACGAGGTGCGTGGCGTGAGCATCGACCGCAAGCTGTTCGCGGACGATCCGGAGATGGCCGAGGATCTCGTCGCCGCCGCGTTCAACGATGCAGTGAACCGCCTCGCGGGCGTGAGCCAGGAGAAGCTCGGCGGCCTGACCGCCGGCATGAACCTGCCTCCCGGCTTCAAGCTGCCGTTCTGATCGACTGCGATGTCCGGCTCCCCGCTGCTGGCCGACCTGATCGACGCCTTGCGCTGCCTGCCCGGTGTCGGCGCCAAGAGCGCGCAACGCATGGCATTGCATCTTCTGGAGCGCGATCGAGATGGTGCACGGCGCCTTGCGGACCGGCTGGTCGCGGCGATGGACCGCATCGGCAACTGCTCGCGCTGCCGCACCTTCAGCGAAGAGGCGGTCTGCGCGCTGTGCGCCAATCCGATGCGCGACGCGTCGCTGCTCTGCGTGGTCGAAACACCCGTGGACCAGATCGCGATCGAACAGGCGACGGGCTATCGCGGGCGCTACTTCGTGCTGCTCGGGCGTCTTTCGCCGCTGGACGGCCTCGGTCCGAAGGAACTTGGCCTGGATCTGCTCGCGAGCCGGCTTGCCGAAGGAGATGTGCAGGAGCTGATCGTCGCCACCAACCCGACGGTCGAAGGCGAGGCGACCGCGCACATGCTCGCGCAACTCGCGCGCGCCGCCGGCGTGCGCGCCAGTCGTCTCGCGCATGGCGTGCCGCTCGGCGGCGAACTGGAATTCGTCGATCGCGGCACGCTGGCGCATGCCTTCGGCGGGCGGCAGGCGCTGTAGCGGCGCGCGGCGTCCCGTCGTCTCGCGCGTCTTGCGTTGCGCGGCGCGTGCTGCGAGCCTTCCATGATCGTTCCCGGAGGCCCGACATGACCGACGACACCATCTTCGCGAAGATCATCCGTCGCGAAATCCCCGCCGACATCGTCTACGAGGACGAGCACGTGCTCGGCTTCCGCGACATCGATCCGAAGGCGCCGGTGCACGTGCTGTTCATTCCCAAGCGCCCGATCGCGACGCTGGACGACGCGCGCGAGGACGACGCCGAACTGCTTGGTCGCATCCTGCTTGCCGCAGCCGGCTGGGCGCGCGCGCAGGGGCTGGCGGAGGACGGCTATCGCGTGGTGATGAACTGCCGCGAGCACGGCGGGCAGACCGTGTACCACATCCACCTGCACCTTCTGGCCGGTCGCCACATGACGTGGCCGCCGGGCTGATGCGCGCAGGCCCGCGCGGGGCGGGCCTGCGTCGGCGCGGTCGCTGCCGGCATCAGTCGCGGCTGCGCGATTGCGGCGGCTGCGGCGACATCGGCGGCCGAACCGGCGCGGCCTCCTTCGTGCCCGTGCCGCGTTCGTGGATGATGATCGGGCCGCCACCCCAGTACGGCCCCCAGTACGGGCCGTATCCCCACGGGCCGAAGCCCATCCACGGGTCGTAGTAGGGCGTGTTCACGTACAGCGGCCGGCGCTTCCACAGGTGTACCGTGTCGGCCTGCACGACCGGATAGGTGTAGTCGAAGTCGCCGATCCTGCCCTGTTCGGTGCCGGTCACGCGGCCGGTCACGGTGATCTCGCGTCCGCGCTTGAACAGCTCCGGATCCTGGAAGCCGGGCTGGCATGCGATGAAGCGGCCGGCGGACGTGTCCTTCTCGCGCGGCCGTGCGCTCGAGTCGAGTTCGCGCGACAGCACCTCGAAGCAGGTCGAGCCGTCCCGCGGCTCCACCTTGATGATCTCGCCGCCCCAGCGCACGTGCTGGCCGCTCGCGGCGACGACCGCCTCGCGCGGGGTGGTCGGGCTGAACTCGCCTTGCAGCGACTTGGGAACCGTGGCGCAGGACGTCAGCCCCGCCGCCGCCAACGCGATGATCGCGATCCGCCTGGTCATGATGCGCCTCTCGTCCGGTACGAAACCGATGAAATGATAGAACGACGTGACTGAATGCCGTGTCGTCGCATCGCGCTCAGTTCGGCCGGCGCGGCACGCGGAACCTCCGCGCCGCATGCAGGAACCGCCGTCGACGCTCGGTATCGGTTTCCGTTCCGTAGCGGAGCGCGATGTAGTCCTTCGCCAGCGGCTCCAGCCGGTCGCCGAGCGGGGCGGATGCCGCGCGTGCGCGGCGCAGCAGGTCGAGCGGCCCCTCGCTGGCGGGCGATTCGATGCCGCCGCGTGCGAGGCGCGAGCGGATCCGCGCCCAGGCGCGGTCCATGGCATCGCCGTGCGACACCGATCCGGGGCGGATCGCCCACACCGTCGCCGCCAGCAGCAGTGCGGCCAGAACCGCCGACAGCGCCAGCATCAGGTCGCCGGGATTGGCGTCGGAAACCCCGAACGACGTCAGCAGGCCGCTCTGCCGCAGGCGGTCGAAGCGGATCACGCCCTGCGTCCACAGGCGATTGACCAGATCCACGCGGTTGCGCAGCGCGCGCATCCACTCCGATTGCGCCCAGCCGTCGCCCGCGTTCACCGCTGCCGCGCCGAGCTCCACGCGCTCCGGACTCACCGCTGCCGTGGGGTCGATGCGGCGCCAACCTTTCCCCTCGATCCACACCTCGGCCCATGCGTGCGCGTCGGACTGGCGTACGAGCAGGTAGCCGCCGGACGCGTTCCACCAGCCGCCCTGGTAGCCCGTTACCACCCGCGCCGGCAGCCCGGCGGCGCGCATCAGGAACACGAAGGCCGATGCGTAGTGCTCGCAGAAGCCGGTCTTCGTGCCGAACAGGAAATCATCGACCGAGTTGCGGCCAAGTTCCGGGGCGGACAGCGAGTAGGTGAATTCGCGATGGAACAGGTCCAGTGCCGCGCGCACCAGCGTTTCGTCGCGGCGACCCTCGCCGAGCCATTGTCGCGCGAGCGCCCTCGCGCGCGGGTTGAACCCGTCCGGAAGCGCGAGTGCGCGGCGGCGCGCCTGCGGTTCCAGTTCCGATTCGAGGACATATGCGGTCGCCGAGCGGACGCGATACTGCATCGGCTGGGTGATCGGCCGGCGCATGATCAGCACGCGGTCGCCGGTCAGCCGCGCGCCCTCCGGCGCCGCGAGCGGCACGTCCAGCGCCGGCAGCCAGCCGCGATCGGTCGGTTCCAGCGTGATCTCGTAGGAGACCGGACTGCCGTCGATCCGCACGTTCTCGTCGCGGCTGGCGCCGAGGAAGCCGCTGCGCGCCCACGTCGTGCCATCGAAATCCCACATCACCAGCGTGCGGAAGTAGCGGAGGGCGGGTGCGGGCGGCGCGCCGTCGAACACGACCCGCAGCGCGGGCGAATCGTCGGTCAACAGTTCGGTCAGCATGCCCGGCGACATCGTTTCGGACAGGCCGGTGCGTGCCGTCTGGTCCTGCCCCGGCGCACCCCAGAGCGGCGCGGACAGGCGCGGCACCAGCAGGAACGCCGCGAGTGCCAGCGGCAGGCCCAGGCCGGCCAGCCGCGCCGCGGTCGCGATCGCCGAGCGTAGCCGCGCACCCGGCAGCGGTGCCGGCTGCAGCGCGACCAGCGCCGCCAGCAGCAGCACCATCACGACGCAGACCAGCGCGGTGAACGCGAGGCTCTGGCCGAACAGGAGCGCGCTCATCAGCACGAACGCGCAGAATCCGAGTGCGACCTTCGCGTCGCGCGCATGCTCCGTTTCCAGCAGCTTGAGCACCAGCAGGCCACAGCCGAGCACGCTGCCGGGCTGGCGGCCGAACACGTTTCCGTACAGCGCGACCACCGCGACCAGCAGCGCCAGCGCGGCCGGCAGGCGCAGCCACGCCGGAATCTTGCCCGGACGCCGCAGGCGCGTGACGACCCGCCCGGCCAGCACGGCGTAGAGCGCAGCCATCAGCGGCCACGGGGCATGGCCGAGATGCATCGCGAGCGTCGCCGCGATCGCGGCGGCGAGCAGGCCGAAGCGCTCCGCGTCGAGCGGAGGCGCGGGCTTGCGCGCGGAGGAGCGGGCAAGGCCCGGAAGCCGGCGCTGCGTCATGTCGTGCTCCCGTCCGCACGGGGTAGCAGCGCGAGCGCACGCAGGCAGGCGGCGCGGTGCGCTGCGCCGAGCGATGGCCCGAACGTCTCGATGCCGGTATCCAGCGCGTAGGCGCGCCGCTCCGACTCGGCTGCGAGCACCCACGCCGTCAGGCGGCGGACCCGTGCCTCGTGGTCGAGTCCGCGCAGCGCCGCGATGTCGAGCCGCAGCGTCTCGCCCGCACGCGCTTCCACGTCGCGCGCAAGCAGGTGCTCATGGCGTGTCGAGGCCTTCCACGCGATCAGGCGCGACGGGTCGCCGGGACGGTACTCGCGCAGGCCCGCGTGCTCCTCGCTGGCGCCGCCGCGGGCGAACTCGCCCTGCGCACCGTTGCCGCCCGGCAACGGCGGCGCGTCCGGCTCCGGCGCGGGCAGGACGAGGATCGCGATGTCCGGATGCAGCCAGCTCCAGATGTCGAACAGGCCGAGCGGGTACTCGGTCGCGAGCCGGATGCGACCGGGGCGGAACCAGCCGCGGCGCGGCGCGACCAGCGACAGCGTGACCGTCGCGTGGCCGCCTGCCGGCAACGCGAACGCGATTTCGGACGCATCGCGGCGCAGGCGCAGCGATGGTCGCGCGCGAGCGCCGGCATCGAACACCAACTGCAGCGCGAGCGGCCCGCCTTCGTGTGCCTCCGCCGCATGCACATGCACCAGCCGCACGCCGTTCAGCGCGCGGAAGCCGAGGAACAGGCTGGTGCCGCATGCCGCGCCGAACAGGCAGGTCAGCAGCAGTGCGGGGTTGTTGCCGTAGTTCAGCGCGCCGATCAGCATCACGAACAGCAGCACGCACAGCGCCATGCCGAAGCCGGTCGGCAGCACGTAGATGCGGCGACGGTCCAGGCGGATCGGCAGCGGTTCGGCGCGACGCAGCCGCGTCAGCGCCGGCAGGCGTCGTTCGGCGAGGGCGAGCAGGCGCGCGCGCAGCGTCGGAGCCGGCGCCGCCATGGGTCAGCGCACCGGCGTGGCAGCGACCAGATCCGCCGCGAGCTGATCACGGTCGGCGTGTGCCCCGGCGACGGTGGTCAGCCGGTGCGCGGCAACCGGCGCGAACACGGCCTGCACGTCCTCGGGAAGCACGTGTGGCCGACCGGCCAGCAGCGCATGCGCACGCGCGCCGGCGAGCAGGGCGAGGCCGGCGCGCGGCGACAGGCCGATGCGGATGGCCGGGTGCGCGCGGCTCGCCGCGAGCAGCGCCTGCACGTAGCCGATCAGCGCGTCGCTGGCATGCACGGCGGCGGCCGCGCGGCGCAGTTCGAGGATGTGGGCAGGCGAGAGCAGCGGCGCGAGGCCGGCGATCAGGTCGCGTCGGTCCGGCGCGGCGAGCATCGCGCGCTCCGCCTCGGGCGACGGGTAGCCGAGGCTCATGCGCAGCATGAAGCGGTCGAGCTGCGAATCGGGCAGCGGCCACGTGCCGGAGAAGTCGAGCGGATTCTGCGTCGCCACCACGAAGAACGGCGGTTCGAGCCGATGCGTCGTGCCGTCCACCGTGACCTGGCCTTCGGCCATCGCTTCCAGCAGCGCGCTCTGCGTCTTCGGCATCGCGCGGTTGATCTCGTCGGCGAGCAGGAGCTGCGTGAACAGCGGGCCGGGATGGAAGCGGAACGCGCCGGTCTCCCGCTCGTAGATGCCGACGCCGATGATGTCGGTCGGCAGCAGGTCCGAAGTGAACTGCACGCGCTGGAACTTCAGGCCGAGCGTGGCGGCGAGCGCATGCGCGAGCGTGGTCTTGCCGACGCCGGGGCGATCCTCGATCAGCAGGTGGCCGCCGGCAAGCAGGCAGACGAAGGCGAGGCGCACCTCGCGCGGCTTGCCGAGCACGATGGTGTTCACCTGCGCGATCGCGCGCGCCAGCGTGTCGCGAAGCGCCGGCGGCAGCGGTGGGATGGCGGCGGTCAAGAGGCCGCTCCCGCGATCGCGCAGCCGCGCGACGCGCCGATTTCGTACAAGCGCCCGCGCCGGATTCCGACTTGCCGCGCCGTGGCCGATGCGGCACTCTGCAGCGCCGTCGCGACCCGCCGCCACGGTTGCGCGCCGGGCGGAACTTCCCGATCCGGCGCACGATCCGAGGACCGCATGTTCCGCCCACTCGAATTGTTCATCGGCCTCCGGTACACCCGTGCCAAGCGTCGCAACCACTTCATATCGTTCATCTCGCTGGTTTCGATCCTCGGCATCGCGGTCGGCGTGACCGCGCTCGTCACGGTGATCTCCGTGATGAACGGCTTCGACAAGGAGCTCAAGGACCGCATCCTCGGCATGGTATCGCACGCGACCATCGAGGGAATCGGCGAAACCGTCGCGGATTGGCCGGCCGCGATCGAGCGCGCGCGGCGCAACCCGCATGTGCTCGGCGCCGCGCCCTACGTCGAGCGGCAGGCGATGTTGCAGGGCGAGCGCGTGGCCGGCGCGATCGTGCGCGGCGTGGTGCCGGAGCTGGAGCCGCAGGTGTCCGAGATCGGCCGGCGCATGACGCAGGGCAGCCTCGATGACCTGCGCCCCGGTGGCTTCGGCATCGTGCTCGGCGCCGAGCTGGCCGACCTGCTCGGCGTGCGCGTCGGCGAGCGCGTGACGCTGTTCGCGCCGGAGTTCAGCGCGACGCCGATCGGCGCGATCCCGCGCATGAAGCGCTTCACCGTGGTCGGCATCTTCGAGGCCGGCATGCAGGAATACGATTCCGGCCTCGCCGTGCTGGCGATGCAGGACGCCGAGACGCTGTACCGCCTCGACGGGCCGACCGGCATCCGCCTGCGCCTGGACGACATGTTCCAGGCCTATGCGGTCGGCCGCGATCTCGCCGGCGCGCTCGGCCGCGCCTACCGCGTCAGCGACTGGATGCGTGGTCACAGCAATTTCTTCAAGGCGATCGCGATGGAGAAGAAGGTGATGTTCCTGATCCTCTCGCTGATCGTCGCGGTCGCCGCGTTCAACCTGGTCTCCACGCTGGTGATGCTGGTGCAGGACAAGCAGGCCGACATCGCGATCCTGCGCACGCTCGGCCAGAGCCCGGCCAGCGTGATGGGCACGTTCATGGTGCAGGGCATCCTCGTCGGCTCGCTCGGCATCGCGCTCGGGGTGCTGTTCGGCGTGCTGCTCGCCACGAACCTGCCGGAGATCCTGCACTGGATCGAACGCACCTTCCACGTCACGTTCCTGTCGCCGGACGTCTACTACATCAGCGAGGTGCCGAGCGACCTGCATGCGGCGGACGTGGTCTGGATCGCGATCACCGCATTCGCGTTCTGCGCGCTGGCGACGCTGTATCCGGCCTGGCGCGCGGCGCGCACGCAGCCGGCCGCCGCATTGAGGTACGAATGATGGGCGCGTCCGTTTCCCGTCCCGCGAACGATGACGCGGTCGTGCTGGGCGCGTCCGGCATCGCGCGCATCTACCGCGAGGGCGGGCTCGACACCGAAGTCCTGCGCGGCGTCGATCTGGAGGTCAGGCGCGGCGAGACGGTCGCCATCGTCGGTGCGTCCGGAACCGGCAAGAGCACGCTGCTGCACATCCTCGGCGGGCTGGACACGCCGACGGCCGGCGAGGTGGCCGTCGCGGGCCGCACGATGTCGCACCTGTCCGACCGCGAACGCGGACGGCTGCGCAACGAGGCGCTCGGCTTCGTCTACCAGTTCCACCACCTGCTGCCGGAGTTCACCGCGGTCGAGAATGTCTGCATGCCGCTGCTGATCCGCGGCACGCCGGTCGGCGAGGCGCGCGCGCGTGCGGTCGCGCTGCTCGCGCGCGTCGGCCTCGGCGAGCGGCTCGAACACAAGCCGGGCGAGCTGTCCGGTGGCGAGCGGCAGCGTTGCGCGGTCGCACGCGCGCTGGTCACCCGGCCGGCGTGCGTGCTCGGCGACGAGCCGACCGGCAATCTCGACGAGAGGAACGCCGAACAGGTCTACGAATTGATGCTCGAACTCAATCGCGAGATCGGCACGGCGCTGGTGCTGGTCACGCACGACGCCGGTCTCGCCGCGCGCGCCGACCGCGTGCTGGAACTCAGCGGCGGCCGGCTGCATCCGCGCCGCGCAGGCGCGGCTCCGCCGGGCTAGCGGCACGTCACGGGAGGCGCGAACGGAGTTCGCGGAACGAGGCATGGATGCCGCACGCAAGCCGCCACGGATCGAGCCGGGATCGCCGCAGCGGCGCATGCCCGCGCCGTTCGGCAGCGGCGTCGCACTCGCCATGCTTGCCGGCGTGCTCGTGGTGCATGCGTTGCCGCGCCTGCCGCCGGTGGCGCTCTCCATTTTCGTGTTGCTGGTCGCGCTGCCGGCACTGGCATTGGCGCGCCTGCGCCTGATTGCCGCCTGCGCGTTCGGTTTCGCGTGGTGCGCGCTGCGCGCCGACGTCGCGCTGGAACGGCGCCTGCCGCATGCGCTGGAAGGGCGCGATCTCGACGTGGTCGGTGTCGTCGACGATCTTCCGCACCGGCGTGTGGATGCGGTGCGCATGCAGCTGCGCGTGGAGCAGGCGAGCGACGGCGGCGTGCCGGTCGACTTGCGAGGCTCGGTGCGGCTCACCTGGTACGGCAGCGCGGTGCCGGAACCCGGCGCATGCACCCGATGGCAGCTTCGCGTGCGGCTCAAGCGCCCGCGCGCGATGGTCAATCCGGGCGGCTTCGATGCGGAGCGGCATGCGCTGGAGCGCGGCATCGTCGCGAACGGCTACGTGCGCGAGGCGGACGGCAACCGGCAGGTCGGCGAGGGCGGCGCGGTCTGCGTCGGCCGCTGGCGGGCGCGCATCGCGGACGGCATCCAGGCGCGGGTCGGCGATCCGCACGCGGCGGCGCTGCTGCGCGCGTTGACCGTCGGCGACACGCGGGCGCTGGATGATGCCGACTGGGATCTCGCGCGCACGACGGGGATCTCGCACCTGCTGTCGATCTCCGGGTTCCATGTCGGCATCGCGGCGCTGTTCCTCGCGTTCCTGCTGCGCCCGTTTTGGTGGGTGCGGCCGCGCCTCGGAACCCGGCTGCCGCTGCCGCTCGCGCAGGCGCCCGCGGCGCTGATCGGGGCTGCGTCGTACGGCGCACTCGCCGGCGCGAGCCTGCCGACCGTGCGAACCGTGCTGATGATCGGCGTCGTGGTGCTGGCGCGCTTCGGGCGACGCGCGCCCGGCGTGTTCCAGAGCTTGATGCTCGCGCTGCTGGCGGTGCTGGTGGCCGACCCGCTGGCCACGCTCGCGCCCGGATTCTGGCTCTCGTTCGTCGGTGTCGCGCTGTTGGTCGCGTATCTCGCGCGCCGCCAGCGCGGCCTCGCGGGCAGCCTGCGCGAGCTTCTTTCCAGCCAGTGGGTGATGAGTCTCGCATTGCTGCCGCTGACCGTGTGGTTCTTCGGCCAGGCTTCGCTGGTCGGTGCCGTCGCGAACCTGCTCGCGGTGCCGCTGGTGACGCTGGCGATCGTCCCGCTCGGCTTGCTCGCCGCGGTCGCGTTGCTGGCCGCGCCGTCGCTTGCCGCGGCGCCGCTGGCGCTCGCCGCATCGCTGGTGCGGCTGCTCTGGCAGGCGTTGGAGTGGCTGGCGCAGGTTCCGGGTGCGCAGTGGCACTTGCCGGAGCCGTCGCCATGGGCGCTCGTGCTCGCGCTCGTCGGTGCAGGCTGGGCGCTGCTTCCGCGTGGCGTGCCGCTGCGCGGCATCGCGCCGGTGCTGTTCCTGCCGCTGCTGCTGCCGCCGTCGAGCGCGCCGCCGCCCGGCACGTTCGATGCGCGCGTGATCGACGTGGGGCAGGGCCTTTCCGTGCTGGTGCGCACGCATTCGCATGCGTTGCTGTTCGACGCGGGTGCGGCCTATCCGTCCGGTTTCGATGTCGGCGCGGCCGCGGTGCTGCCGACGCTGCGTGCGCTCGGCGTGCGCGCGCTGGACGTGCTCGTGGTCAGCCATGGCGACAACGATCATGCCGGGGGCGCGGTCGCGGTGGCGCGCGCGTTTCCGGACGCGCGGCGGCTTTCCGGCGAGACGGCGCGGCTGCCGCTGCCGTTCGAGCCGTGCCGCACCGGCCTGCGTTGGCGCTGGGATGGCGTCGAATTCGCGTTCGTCTGGCCGGACGTGGACGACCCGCGCGCGCGGGACAACGACGCATCCTGCGTGCTGCGCGTCGCGAATGCCGCGGGACAGCTGCTGCTCACCGGCGACATCGGTCGGCGCGTGGAGCCGGTCGTCGCCGCGCGCGTCGACGCGGAGCCGCCGCTGGTGCTCGTGGCGCCGCATCACGGCAGCCGAACCTCGTCGAGCGCGCAATTCCTTGCAATGCTCGCGCCGCGCGAGGCGATCGTGTCGGCCGCGTGGCGCAGCCGCTTCGGCCATCCGCATCCGGACGTGGTCGCGCGTTATGCGAGCGCCGGCATTCCGTTGCACGGAACCGCCGAGTCGGGCGCGCTCGCGATCCGCTTTCCGGCCGATGCGCCGCCGCGTGCGCCGGTCGCCGAGCGCGCGCGGCGGGCGCGCCACTGGCGCGAGTGAGCCTTCGCGCCATCGCCGGCGCCGCATGCGCGTCCCGTGACCGGCTTCACCGGACTTCACACTGCCGGCCACGAAGGCGCTGCTATCATGCGCCGCGTTCCGTTTTCCGCTCGCAGGTGGCTCGTGCTTGAACTTCTGATGGCTGGCGGCTGGGCGATGGTGCCGATCCTGATCTGTTCGGCGATCGCGCTGGCCATCATCCTCGAACGCTTCTGGACCTTGCGTCGCTCGGCGGTGATTCCGCCCGGACTTGGCGCGGAAGTGCGCGAATGGGCGCGTGCGCGCAAGCTCGATCCCGAGCACCTGCGCGCACTGGCGTCGAATTCTCCGCTCGGCGAACTCCTCGCCGCCGCGCTCGCGGTGCGTCATCGTCCACGCGCGGTGATCCGCGAGCGCGTCGAGGACACCGGGCGCCACGTCGTGCATCGTCTCGACCGATTCCTCAACACGCTCGGCACGATCGCGCTGATCGGTCCGCTGCTCGGCCTGCTGGGCACGGTGTTCGGGCTGATCCGCATGTTCCTGACGGTGATGGTGAGCGGCGTCGGCGACCCGATGAAGATGGCCGGCGGCATCGGCGAGGCGCTGGTGTGCACCGCGGCGGGCCTGTGCGTCGCGATCCCGGCCTACGTGTTCCACCGCTACTTCCGCGCGCGCGTCGGCGATCTCCTGGTCGAGATGGAGCGCGAGACGTTCCTGCTGACCGACGAGCTGACCGCCGGCAGCGAGGAGCCGGGCGCATCCGCCGCGCGTCCGGCCGCCGCGACGGTGCGGTGAGGCCGGCATGCGCATCGGTTCCGCCCGGCGCGAGGACGATTTCGAGATCAACGTGATCTCGCTGATCGACGTGCTGCTCACCCTGCTGATGTTCTTCGTGCTGACCACGACGTTCATCCAGAACACGCGGATGCAGGTCACGCTGCCGAAGTCGGAGTCGTCGGACACCAGCGAGCAGCGCGACGCGCTCGTGGTGCTGATCGACCGCGACGGCCGCTACTACATCGACAGCAACGAAGTGCTCAATCCGGGACTGGATTCGCTGAAGGAAGCCATCGTCCGGTTCGGCGGCGACGACCGCGAGCGCCCCGTTCTGCTTCGCGCCGATGCGATGACGCCGCACCAGGCCGTCGTCACCGCGATGGACGCGCTCGGCGAACTCGGTTTCACGCGCCTGTCGATCGCGACCATGCAGGCGCAGGCGGCGGACGCACAGTGAACCCGTCCGCCGCGACGCCACAGCGTTCCGGCTTCGCGGTGTATGCGCGCCTCCTCGGCCATGCACGGCGCTACTGGGCCATCGCGCTGGTCGCCGTCGCCGCGATGATCGTCGATGCCGCATGCATGGGCGTGTTCGCCGGCTCGATCAAGCCGATGCTGGACAACCTGTTCATCGCGCGCGATCCGCAGACGATCTTCTGGATGCCGATCGTTATCGTCGCGATCTTCCTCGTGCGCAGCATCGCGATCTTCACGACCGATTTCGGCATGGCGTACATCGGCCGCGGCGTCGTGCAGCAGCTCCGCCAGCGGGTGTTCGACCACTACCTGCGCCTGCCCGCGTCGTACTTCGACGGCGAATCGTCCGGACACCAGATCGCGCGCATCACCTACAGCGCCGAGCAGGTTGCGCAGGCGTCGACCGAGGCGCTCAAGGTCGCCATCGTCGATGGCCTCGGCGTGGTGTTCTACATCGTCGTGATGCTGCGCGCGAGCGTGCCGCTCACGCTCGCCCTGCTGGTGATGGTGCCGCTGGTCGGCGCGCTGGTTGCCTACGTCGGACGCCGCTACCGGCGCATCAGCCGGCGCATCCAGGGCTCGATGGGCACGGTCAGCGGCGTGGTCGAGGAGATCGTCGCCGCCAATCGCGAAGTGAAGGTGTTCGGCGGGCAGCGCTACGAATCCGATCGCTTCCATCGCGTTTCCGACCAGACGCGGCGACTCGGCCTCAAGGTCGCGTCGACCAACGGCCTCGCCAGCTCGCTCGTGCAGCTGATTGCCGCCATCTCGCTCGCGCTGATCGTGTTCTTCGCCACGCGCCCGGCGATGATCGAATCGCTGACGCCGGGCGCGTTCACCTCGCTGATCCTCGCGATGGGCGGCATCCTGCCCTCGCTCAAGCGCCTGACGACGGTGCAGGCGCATCTGCAGCGAGGCATCGCCGCGGCCGACGAGATCTTCGGTCTGCTCGACACGCCGGGCGAACGCGACGCGGGAACCCGCACGCTGTCGGAACTGCGCGACGGCATCGCGTTCCGCGACGTCGTGCTGCGCTATCCGGAGGCACGCCGCAACGCGCTCGACGGCATCGACCTCGTCTGCGTGCGCGGCACGGTCACCGCGCTGGTCGGCCGCTCGGGCAGCGGGAAATCCAGCCTGGCCGGGCTGGTGCCGCGCTTTCTCGACGCGACCTCCGGCGAAGTGTGCATCGACGGCGTGCCGATCGCCGAATATGCGCTGGAAAGCCTGCGCGAACGCATTGCGTGGGTCGGCCAGAACGTGACGCTGTTCGACGACACGATCGCGCGTAACATCGCCTACGGCGCCCTCGCCGATGCGGACGAAGCGGCCATCGTCGCCGCCGCGGAGGCGGCCAATGCGATGGAGTTCATCCGCCAGCTGCCGGACGGGCTGCACAGCCGCGTCGGCGAGCGCGGGGCGCTGCTTTCCGGTGGCCAGCGCCAGCGCATCGCGATCGCGCGTGCGCTGCTCAAGAACGCGCCGATCCTGATCCTCGACGAGGCGACCAGTGCGCTGGATACCGAATCCGAGCGGTTGATCCAGGACGCGTTGACCCGGCTGATGCGCGATCGCACCGTGCTGGTGATCGCGCATCGTCTGTCCACGGTCGAGCACGCGGACCGCATCGTCGTGCTGGAACAGGGCCGCATCATCGAGCAGGGCTCGCATGCCGAACTGCTTGCTCGCGACGGCGCCTATGCGGCGCTGCGCCGGCTCCAGTTCCGCGACAGCGCCGATCCGGACTGAAGCGTGGTGCGAGCGCGCCTCGGCTAGACTGCGGATCACGAATCTCCACGGGCCGACGATGGATTCATCCGGACGCATCCAGCGCATCTGGTACGAAGGCGCGCCGGTGCCGTTCTGGCTGGCCGCGCTGGAACCGGTGTACCGCGTGCTGCATGCGGCGACGCAGGCGCGCCGTGCGCGCGACGCCGAGCGGGTCGGGGTTCCGGTGGTCGTGGTCGGAAATGTCGTGGCCGGCGGCGCCGGCAAGACGCCGCTGGTGATCGCGTTGGTCGAGGCGCTGCGCGCACGCGGTTTCGCGCCCGGCGTGGCGAGCCGCGGCTACGGCGGCCGCGAGCGCGGTCCGCTGCGGCTCGGCGCGACGCCGGACCCGGTGCGAGTCGGCGACGAACCGACGCTGATCCGCCGCCGTACCGGAGCCGAGGTCGCGATCGGCCGCGACCGCGTGGCCGCCGCGCGCCTGCTGGTCGCGTCCGGCGTCGACGTCGTGGTCGCCGACGACGGTTTGCAGAATCCGCGGCTCGCGCGCGATGTGGAGATCTGCGTGATCGACGGCGAGCGCCGTTTCGGCAATGGTCGGATGCTGCCGGCCGGGCCGCTGCGCGATCCGCCGCAGCGGCTCGCGCGCGTGGATTTCACGGTGCTCAATGGTGGCCAGCCGCGCGAAGGCGAAGTGCCGATGCGGCTGATCGGCGAAAGCGCCGTGCCGCTGGCCGGCGACACCGCGCCGCTGCCGCTTGCCGCGTTCGCGGGGCGGCGCGTGCACGCAGTGGCCGGGATCGGCAATCCCGATCGGTTCTTTTCCGCGCTGCGCGCGCACGGCATCGAGGTCGTCGCGCATCCGTTCCCCGACCACCACGCCTGCGCCGCGTCCGACTTCGCGTTCGGCGACGACGCGCCGGTGCTGATGACCGAAAAGGACGCAGTCAAGTGCATCGCGTTCGCCGATACGCGCATGTGGCACGTGCCGGTGCGCGCCGAGCTGCCGGAATGCTTCTTCGATGCGGTCGCCGCCCGCATCGGCGCTGCCGCAGGCTGAACGCGGCGCGGCGGCCGGCTTGCGCCCGCGCGGTCCGGCCACAGATCGGGTGTTCCGTCTCGCCGCGCGAGACGCGCACGCGCACAATGCCCCGATGCCGCTCGCTGCCTTCCATCCCGCCGTCGCGGACTGGTTCCATCTCCACTTCCGCGCGCCGACGCCGGCGCAGGCCGAAGCCTGGCCCGCGATCGCGGCCGGATGCGACACGCTGATCGCCGCGCCGACCGGTTCCGGCAAGACGCTGGCCGCATTCCTCGCCGCGCTCGACGATCTCGTCCGGCGCGGCCTCGACGGAACGCTCGCCGACGAGACCGCGGTGGTGTACGTCTCGCCTCTCAAGGCGTTGTCCAACGACGTGCGGCGCAATCTCGACCTGCCGCTGGAAGGCATCAACGAGGCGCTGGAGCGGCATGGCCTGTCGCCGGTCGCGGTCCGCACGATGGTGCGCACCGGCGACACGCCGCAGGCCGAGCGCGAGCGCATGAAGAAGCGCCCGCCGCACATCGTCGTGACCACGCCGGAATCGCTCTACATCCTGCTCGGCTCGGCTTCCGGTCGCGGCATGCTCGCCAGCGTGCGCACGGTGATCGTGGACGAGATCCACGCGCTCGCGCCGAACAAGCGAGGCGCGCACCTCGCGCTTTCGCTGCAGCGCCTCGAAGCGCTGTGCGGGCGCAGGCTGCAGCGCATCGGGCTGTCCGCGACGCAGAAGCCGATCGAGGCCGTCGCGCGGTTTCTGGTCGGCGCATCCGCTCCCGTCCGCCAGCCGGCACCTTCACCCGCGCAGTGCGGGACGGAGGGCGACAACGCCGTGTCGTCGCGCGAGGCGGATCGCGGCGGCACGTCGCGGCGAGCGGACGGCGGCGCCATGTCGCCTGCCGCGGATGGAGGGCTTGCGTCCTTCCCCTGCGCGGCGGGGGAAGGTGCCGGCAGGCGGATGGGGGCGATCGGCGCGGCGCCGGACTGCGTGATCGTCGATGCCGGCCACGTGCGATCTCGCGATCTCGCGATCGAGCTGCCCGGCTCGCCGCTGGAGGCGATCATGTCCGGCGAGGTCTGGGGCGAGGTGCATGCGCGGCTGGAGGAACTGATCGGCTCGCATCGCACGACGCTGGTGTTCGTCAACACGCGGCGCATGGCCGAGCGGCTCGCGCGCAGCCTGAGCGAGCGGCTCGGCAAGGAGAACGTGACCGCGCACCACGGTTCGATGGCGAAGGAACACCGCCACGCTGCCGAGCAGCGCCTGAAGCGCGGCGAGCTGAAGGCGCTGGTCGCGACCGCGTCGCTGGAGCTGGGCATCGACATCGGCGACGTGGACCTGGTCTGCCAGATCGGCTCGCCGCGTTCGATCGCGACCTTCCTCCAGCGCGTCGGGCGCGCCGGGCATCACGTCGGCGGCGTGCCGAAGGGACGCATTTTCCCGCTGTCGCGCGACGAGCTGGTCGAATGCGTCGCGCTGCTCGATGCGGTCCGCCGTGGCGAACTGGATGCGCTGCGCATGCAGCCGATGCCGCTCGACGTGCTGGCGCAGCAGATCGTCGCCGAGGTCGCCTGCCGCGAGTGGGACGAGGGTGCGCTGTACGACTTCTTCCGCGCCGCTCAGCCGTTCGAGGCGCTGACCCGCGAACGGTTTTCCGCAGTGTTGCGCATGCTCGCGGAGGGCTACACCACGCGCAACGGGCCGCGCGGTGCCTGGCTGCACCGCGATGCGGTCAACGGCGTGCTGCGCGCGAGCCGCGGCGCGCGGCTGACCGCGCTCACCAGCGGCGGCGCGATTCCGGATACCGCCGATTTCGACGTGGTGCTGGAGCCGCAGGGGCTGTCGATCGGCAGCGTGAACGAGGACTTCGCGGTCGAGAGCATGGCCGGCGACGTGTTCCAGCTCGGCAACCATGCCTACCGCATCCTGCGCGTCGAACGCGGCCGCGTGCGCGTGGAGGATGCCGACGGCCAGCCGCCGTCGATCCCGTTCTGGATCGGCGAGGCGCCCGGGCGCACCGACGAGCTGTCGTTCGCCGTGTCGCGCCTGCGCGCGGAAGTCGCCGCGCGCCTGACCGATGCCGCCGGCAACGTGTCGGCAGTGCCCGCGCGCCTCGAAGCCGCGGCCGAATGGCTCGCGCGCGAGGCCGGCATCGATGCGACGCCTGCGCGCGCGGTGGTCGACTATCTCGCCACCGCGCTCGTCGCGCTCGGCGTGCTGCCGACGCACGACACCCTGGTGATGGAGCGCTTCTTCGACGAGGCCGGCGGGACCCAGCTCGTGATCCATGCGCCGTTCGGCAGCCGCCTCAACCGCGCCTGGGGGCTCGCGCTGCGCAAGCGGTTCTGCCGCAGTTTCAACTTCGAACTGCAGGCTGCCGCGACCGAGGACACGATCGTGCTGTCGCTGTCCACCAGCCACAGCTTCCCGCTGGAGGAGGTCGCGCGCTACCTGCATTCGGCCAGCGTGCGGGACATCCTCGTGCAGGCGCTGCTCGATGCGCCGATGTTCGGCCTGCGCTGGCGTTGGAACGCGACCGTCGCGCTGGCCCTGCCGCGCTTCCAGCGCGGCGCGAAGGTGCCGCCGCAGATCCAGCGCATGCGTTCGGAGGATCTGCTTGCGCAGGTGTTCCCGGATCAGGTCGCGTGTCTGGAGAACATCGTCGGCGATCGCGAGATTCCCGATCATCCGCTGGTGGAGCAGACCCTGCGCGATTGCCTGGACGATGCGATGGACATCGACGGGCTGGTGGCACTGCTGCGGCGGATCGAGTCCGGCGCAACGAAGGTCGTCGCGCTCGATCTTGCCGCGCCATCGCCGCTGGCCGCCGAAGTGCTCGGTGCGCGCCCGTATGCGTTCCTCGACGGCGCGCCGGCCGAGGAGCGGCGCACGCTCGCGGTGGCCGGCCGGCGCTGGTCCGATCCGCAATCAGCGCAGGATCTCGGCCGTCTCGATCCCGAGGCGATCGAGGCCGTGCGCGGCGAAGCCTGGCCGCTGGCGCGCTCGGCGGACGAACTGCATGCCGCGCTGGCCGGCTGCGCGTATTTCACCGATGCCGAGATCGCGGGCGATGCCGGCTGGGGCGAGGCCATCGCGCACCTCGCGGCCGAGCGGCGCGCGACGCGCCTCGCGGCCGGCGGCGGCGTGTGGGTCGCGGCCGAGCGGCTGCCGACGTTCGCCGCGATCCTGCCGGACGCGGCACGCGCGCCCGCGATCGAGGCGCCCGCCGAATACGCGGCCGAGGACTGGGATGCCGAGCGCGCGCTCAAGGAAATCCTGCGCTCGCGCCTGACCGCGCTCGGCCCGGTGCGCGCGAGCGCGCTGGCCGCATCGCTCGGCGTCGCGCAGGCCGACGTCTCGCTCGCGCTGCTCGCGCTGGAGCGCGACGGCTTCGTGATGCGCGGGCGCTACACGCCCGATGCACGCGACGAGGGCAGCGAGATCGAGTGGTGCGAGCGGCACCTGCTCGCGCGCATCCACCGCTACACGATCGGACGGCTGCGCCGCGAGATCGAGCCCGTCGAACCGCGCGACTTCGTGCGTTTCCTGTTCGACTGGCAGCGCGTGGCGCCGGGCACGCAGGTCACCGGCCCCGATGCGCTGGCCGGCGTGCTCGCGCAGCTCGAGGGCTTCGAGGCCGCCGCATCGGCATGGGAGGGCTCGATCCTGCCGGCGCGCGTCGAAGGTTACGAAATCGGCTGGCTGGACGCGCTGTGCCAGTCCGGGCGCACGGTCTGGGCGCGCCTGCGCGAACGGCGTGACGGCAGTGGGCGCGGCGCGGGCGCACCGGTGCGCGGAACCCCGATCGTGCTCGCCTCGCGACGCGGTTTCGGCATCTGGTCGCGTCTCGCCGCGGACGGCGCGGCATCGCAGCCGGTCTCGGCGAACGCCGGGCGCGTGCTCGATGCGCTGGCGCGGCACGGCGCCTCGTTCTTCGACGAGTTGCTCGCCGACACGCGCTTGCTGCAGGTGCAGCTCGAGGACGCATTGGGCGAACTGGTCGCGCTCGGTCGCATCCACGCCGACAGCTTTGCGGGGCTGCGTGCGCTGCTGGTGCCGCCGTCGAAGCGTGCACGCCACGCGCGACGCGCCGTGCGCGGACGCTCGCTGTTCGGCATCGAGGATGCCGGGCGCTGGTCGCTGCTGCGTCGGGATGCGAGTGACGCAGTCTACGAGGACGAGGCGACCGAGGCGGTCGTGCGCGTGCTGCTGCGCCGCTACGGCGTGCTGTGCTGGCGTCTGCTCGCGCAGGAAGCGCCGTGGCTGCCGCCGTGGCGCGCGCTGCTGCGCGTGTGTCATCGACTGGAGGCGCGCGGCGAGATCCGCGGTGGCCGCTTCATCGCCGGCGTCGCGGGCGAGCAGTTCGCGCTGCCGGAAGCGATCGCGGCGCTGCGCGCGGTGCGCAGGCGCGAGCCGGACGGCGCGCTGGTGTGCGTGTCCGGAGCCGACCCGCTCAATTTCGCCGGCACCCTGCTGGCGGGCGAGCGCGTGCCGCGGGTGGCCGGCGCGCGCGTGCTGTACCGCGACGGCGTGCCGGTCGCGTGCCGCGTCGGCGGCACGATCCGGCCGCTCGCGGAGCTGGACGCGGCGATGCAGGCAAAGGTGCGCGAGCGCCTGCTGCGCGACGGCGTGCGCATCGCCGGCGCGGCGCGCGCGGCACGCGACGGCGAGGAGGAATAGCGTGCCGGATCAGGCGTCGGCGGCGGAATCCGCGGTGCGCTGGCGGCGCGAAACGATCGAACTCGCGGTCATGTCGCCCGTGACGTTGCCGAGCGTGGCGACCATGTCCGGCACGGTGTCCACCGCGAGCATCAGCGCGAGCGGCGGCAGCGGCACGCCGAGCGCTGCGGCCACCGGCACGTTGGTCGCCATGAAACTGACCGGACCGGGCAGGCCGACCGAGCCGAGGCTGACCACCACCGCGAGCGCGGCCGCCGCGGCGAGGTGCAGCGCGCCGATGTCGATGCCGTAGATCCATGCGATGAAGCACGACGCGCCGATGTACTGCACCGGGCTCGTCACGCGGAACAGCGACACCGCCATCGGCAGCACCAGCGAGACGACCGCGGGCGGGTGGCCGAGTCGGTTGCGCGTGCAGTCGATCATCGCCGGCAGCGAGGCGAGCGAGGACTGCGTGCTTGCCGCCACGACCTGAGCCGGCAGGATGCCGGCCGCGAAGCGGCGCAGGCGCTCGCCGCCGAACACGACGGCGACCGGGTAGAGCAACAGCGTGACCACCGCATACAGTCCGCACAGCAGCGCGACATAGGCGCCGAGTGCGCCGAGCACGACGAAGCCCGAGGTCGCGCACACCACCAGCACCAGCGCGAACACGCCGAGCGGCGCGATCCACAGCACCCATTGGACGATCACGATCATGGTGTCGGCCAGCGCGTGGCAGAGGTCGAGCAGCGTCTTGCGGCGCCCGGCGTCGATGCGCACCAGCGCGAAGCCGAAGAACAGCGCGAACATCACCAGTGGAAGCATCGCGCTCTGCGCCGCGGCGGCGAGCGCGTTCGACGGCAGGATGCCGGTGATCCAGTCGGCGACGCCCGCGGGAACCTGCGTGGCTGCATCGTGCGCGGGGATCGCCGCGAGCAGGCGGTCGATGCCGAGCGCGTCGCGCGGCAGCAGCGCGAGCACGGCGGGCGCTGCGACCGCCGCGATCGCCGCGCCGAGCGACAGCAGGATCGCGAACACGACCAGCGCCTGCCGTGCCGTGCGGCCGGAGGTGGCGGCATCGGCCGCGGCACTCACGCCGAGCACGACCAGCGCGAACACCAGCGGCACCACGGTCATCTGCAGCGCATTGAGCCACAGCTTGCCGACCGGGCGCGCGACCGCGGCCGCGCGGGCGCCGAGGTCGGGGTCGATCGCGGCCAGTGCGAGACCGACGGCGGCACCGGCGGCGAGGCCGGCGAGGATGCGCGTCGTCGCGGACAGGTGCATGCCGCTCACCGCGCGAGGACCGGCAGGTGCCATGCTTCGCGCAGCCGCGCGTACTCCGGCTCGGGCAGCAGCACGATCACCGGATCGCGATTCGGCCGCAGCCAGTCGAGCAGGGCGCGCATCGTCTCCGGCGCCATCGCGGTGCAGCCGGCCGTCGCTTCGCCCGGCGCCTTCCACAGGTGCGCGAAGATGCAGCTTCCGGCGCCGGCGCGGTTGTTCGGGTTGTGCGCGATGACGAAGCCGAGGCGGTAGCGCGGGTCGCCGTTCGCGTGCAGGTCGCGGCGCATCGGCTCGGTGGAGCCCTCGATCGCGTCCTTGCCGACCTCGCGCGAGTCGACGATGCGGTTGTAGTGCGGCGACTCGGGCACGTCGATGCACCAGTCGTCCGCATCCATCGCCTGGTACGGCAGCGCGGTGACTTCGTCCTTCCCGTAGCCGAACGCGGTGCCGATGGCGAACACGCCGGCCGGACTGCGCCCGTCGCCCTCGCGCTTCTGCGGTCCGGGCTGCTGCGGATGCAGGCCGATGCCCCAGGCCGATCCGGCACGGCCGAGCGTGACCGGAACCGGCCGGCCGACCGCGAGCCAGTCGTCGCCGTCGCGTTCGAAGCGGTGCAGGCTCGCGTGGTCCTCGTCCCAGCCGGTCGGGATCACCACGATCATCTGGCGCGCGTCGGCCCAGGGCAGGCGATCGCCGGCGGCGGCGTGCGCGGCGGGTGGCAACAGGCAGGCGGCAAGCGCACAGTGCAGCGCGACGGCGAAACGGCGGATGGTACGTCGAAGGGACATCAAGGCTCCGGGATCCTGCGGATGCGGTCGAGATTGGCCTCGAAACGCGCGAGGCGGTCGCCATCCTCGCACAGCAGGACGAAGATGAGGTCGAGCAGATGGTGCAGCGCGCTCTGGTACAGCAGCGGCTCGACGTGCGGGCGATCGTCGTGGGCGGAAACGAGCAGGGTATGGTCGGCATGCGCGCGCAGCGGATTGGCCGTGTGCCGGGTGACGGACACGACGCGTCCGCGCCGCTCGCGGAACTGGCGCGCGAGCTGGCACAGCGCCGGCTGTTCGCCGCGCTCGGAGAACACGACGAGCACGTCGCCGGCGCCGGCCGCCGCGATGTTCGAGGCGAGCAGCGCCGCATCGAAATGATGGATCGCGAGGATGCCGAGCATCGACAGGCGCAGCGCGAACGCGCGCGCGGGAATGCCGTCGGCACCGAGCCCGATCACGAACACGCGGCCGGCCGCGCCGATCTCGCCGGCGATCACGTCGATGCGTTCCGGCGGGTTGATCGCGCGCGTTTCCTGCTCGGCCAGCACCTTGCGCTGCCACAGGCCGCCGGCCAGCGCCGCATGCGGGTCGTCGCGTGCCGGCACCGCGGCATCCACCTCGCCGGCATCGCCACGGGCGAGCGATTCGCCGATCGAGTACTTGAGGTCGGGATAGCCCTTGTAGCCGAGCTTCTGGCTGAACTTGACCACGCTCGACTGGCTGATCTTCAGCGCGTTGGCGAGCTGCTGCGAGGAATAGTCGCGCAGCAGATGCGCTTCCTCGAGGATGAAGTCGGCGATGCGCCGCTCGATCGCGGACATGCGGTCGCGTTCGGCGCGGATCCGGAGCAGCGGCGACATGTCAGGCCAGCAGTTGCAGGTCGCGGATCTCGCGGATGCCGAGGCCCGGCGCGTCGGTGACGCGGATCTCCGCCTCGTCGAACAGCACGCCGCCATCGACCGGGTTGGTCGCGCACAGCGAGGGCCCGTCGAGGTCCACCTTGGTGATCGCGCCGGACTTGGCGACCGCCACGTGCACGGCGGCGGACACGCTGATGCTGGCCTCCAGCATGCAGCCGATCATGCATTCGACCTGGTACATCTGCGCGATGTCGGCGATGCGGATCGCGTTGGAGATGCCGCCGGTCTTCATCAGCTTGATGTTGATGATGTCGGCCGCGCGCATGCGGATCAGCTCGATGACCTCGGTGGGGCCGAACACGCTCTCGTCGGCCATCACCGGAGTATGCACGCGCTCGGTGACGTACTTCATTCCGTCCAGATCGTGCGCCTTGACGGGCTGCTCGACCAGTTCCAGCCGCACGCCGGCGTCTTCCAGCTCGTGCAGCGCGTACACGGCCTGCTTCGCGGTCCAGCCCTGGTTCGCGTCCAGGCGCAGCAGCGCACGGCCCTCGACCGCGGCATAGATCGCCTTGACGCGCTCGATGTCCACGCCGATGTCCTTGCCGACCTTGATCTTCAGCGATTCGAAGCCGCGGTCGATCGCCGCCAGCGAGTCGGCGACCATCTTGTCGATGTAGTCGACGCTGATCGTGATGTCGGTGGTGATCACCGGATCGCCACCGCCGAGCAGGCGGTACAGCGGCGCGTCGTAGAGCTGCCCCCAGAGGTCGTATATCGCGATTTCCACCGCCGCCTTCGCACTGGTGTTCTTCTCCATCGAGGTCTGGACGAGGTGCGTGATCCGGTTGAGGTCGGCGATGTCCCGGCCGATCAGGCGCGGCGCGATGTAGTGGCGGATCGCGTCGATGATCGAGCCGTGCGTGTCGCCGGTGATCACGGCGGTGGCGGGCGCCTCGCCGTAGCCGACATGGCCGGTGTCGGTGTTGATCATGACCACGATGTCCTCGACTGCTTCTACGGTGCGCAGCGCGGTCTTGAATGCGGTCTTGAGCGGCACCTTGAGCATGCCGAAGCGGATGTCGGTGATCTTCATGGGGAGGCGTTCGCCCGTGTGGCGTGGTCGGGAACGAGGTGCACGACACTGGTCATGCGCTCGACGTAGGTGTTCTTCCCGTCGAACACGAGCGGCAGCAGCGGCGTGACGGACACGCCGTTGAGCTTCTCGCGCGAAAGGCGCCCGTCGGCGCCGCGGTAGGTGATGCCGGTGGTGTCGTGGATCACCCACGGCTCGCCGTCGAGCGAACCGATCACCATCATCACGTGGCCGGGAATGTAGACGAGGTCGCCGACGTCGAGCGCGCGCACGAACGCGCGGCGCGCGGCCGGCGTGTCCGCTGCGCCGAACGCGCGCGGATCGAGTGCCGGGCTGACGGACTGGTCGCGCGTGTTGCGCGGCAGGTCCAGTCCCATGCTGCGGTAGATCTCGGAGACGAAACCGCTGCAGTCGCGGCCGTCGTAGGCGTGGCCCCAGCCGTAGCGCTCGCCGAGGAACTTGAAGCCCTGGCGGATCAGGTTCGCGCGCGTCGGGGGCAGGTAGTCGGGCGCGGTATCGGCCGCGCGCGGGAGCAGCGCCGGCGCGAGCGCGAGGCACCCGTTCGCGTCTCGCAGCGGCAGCACGACCGGCCAGCCGGCGTAGGCATGCTGGCCATTCACCATGCCGTCGGCCGGTGGCGTGGCGCGCGGCAGGCGCAGGCCCATGTCGAGCACGAGGCTGCTCAGCGCGGGCTGTTCCGGCGTGAACACGGTGCGCACCTGCGCGCCGGTCACCACGCGCCACGTGCGCGCGTGCGCGTAGCCGAGGACCAGTCCGGCCGGGCCTTCCGCCACCGCGTCGGCGGCGATCCATGCCGCGTAGCGCCGACTCAGCACGAATCGCCACGCGCCGTCGCGGCTGGCATGCACGATCACGACGCGCTCGCCGGGAAACAGCGCGCTCTCCTGGAAGCGGTCGATGTCGTGGTCGTCGGCGTCGCGGAACACGCGCAGCGCGGTCGGGAATGCGCGCAGGTCCGCGCGGCGCACGACGAGGCCGTGGCGCAGCGGCTGCGTTCGCGGGATCGTGTCGAGGGCACGTGCGTCGAGGATCGCCGCGATCGTTTCCGCCGCGACCGGCTTGCCGCTCACGTCGTGGAGCGTCCGATCCGGCGGGCTGGCCAGCGCCTCGATCCATCCCTTCACCTGCGCGCGCGTCAATGTCGCGGGCAGGGCATCCAGGTCGTGCATCGAGGGATCTTCGGCGAGCAGGCGCGCGTTGCGCGCGTCGATCGCGGTGCGGTCCAGCAGGACGCGATCCGGCTCCGGCGCGCGCGCGATCCAGAATTCCGGATCGAGGCGTTCGTCGGCGATCGACGCGACGCCGCCGAATGGCGGCGGCGCATCGCGCGCGATCGCGGCGGTGCAGGCGAGCAACAGGCCGGTGGCGAAGGCGAGGCAACGGAGATGGCGCATCAAGGGCTCCCGGGAAGCGCGAGTCGGGACAGGATGGACGCGACGACGAGGCCGAAGCCGGTACCGAGCGCGTAGCCGAGCAAGGCGAGCAGGACGCCGACCGGAACCAGCGCGCGCGCGTAGCTCGCGGCCAGGATGGGCGTGGCGGCCACGCCGCCGATATGCGCGAGCGAGGCGATGCCGCACAGGTGCAGGTCGAAGTGGAATGCGCGCGCCGCGAGCGCCAGCAGGCCCGCGTGCAGCGCGATCACGGTCACGCCGCAGAGAAGATACAGCGGCGCCTCGCCGAGCCCGTGGAAGTTGCTCTGCGAGGCAAGCACCGCGACGATGGCCAGCAGCAGCGTGCTCGCGATCGGCGCCGAGCCGGGGAAGCGCGCGAGCGGCGTCTGCGCCGCGACGAGGCCGGCGCCGGTCGCCAGCAGGATCGTCCAGGTGGATGGACCGACGATGCCGCCGCTGGGCATGCGTGCCGCAAGCCATGCGCAGGCACCGGCCACGGCGAGCGCCATGCCGAGCCAGAGCAGGACGTTCTCCGGGCGCGTCGGTGCGCGTTCGCTCGCGATTTCCTCGATGCATTCGGCGCTGGCGCGCGCGCGTGTCCAGCGGTTGAATGCGGGTGCGAGCCGTCCAACGGAAAACAGCACGGCGAACCACATCGAGTAGCACAGCGCATCGGTCAGCAGCGACATCGCGAGCAGCGAATCGGGCATGTCGATCGCCTGCTTGACCGCGATCATGTTCGCGGTGCCGCCGACCCAGCTTCCGGACAGCGCGGCCAGCGGCTGCCACGCATCCCCCGGCAGCCAGTGGCGATACAGCAGGAAGGTCGCGAGGAACGCGAGGAACAGGCTGACGGTCGTCGCGAAGAACACGGCCAGCACGCGCGGACCTAGCGCGAGCACGGCGCGCAGGTCGCAGTCGATCATCAGCAGGAACACCAGCGCCGGCACGAGGCGCGCGACGAGCATCGCCTGTGCCGCGCGGATCTCGTCGTTCACCTGCCAGGCGCCGAGCGCGGCCAGCGCGGTCACCGCGAGATAGAGGAGCACGATCGGCGGCAGGATCGAGAACACGCGCCAGCCGGTGCGGCGCTCGAGTGCGGGAAACAGGCCCGCGCACAGAAGCATCAACGCCAGCCAGGGCCACACCGTATGGATCATCCAACCCCCTGTCCGGCGCATTCGATGCGGCCGTGGAGCACGCGTTCGGAATAGATCATTCCACCATGTATGGATGGAAGCATAAATTATTGACCGCGCATTGCAACCGTGCTACACACGATGCCACCGCACACCTCGAACCGAAGGGTGGCACGAGCATGACAGGCAGCGACAGCCCGACGCCATTGCGCCTGCGAGCCTTGCGGCTCGTCGCGTTGCTGCTGCTCTCGACCGGCGCAGCAGTCGCCGCGGGAGCGGTCGATCCGCTCGTGCAGCGGGTCATCGAACAGATCGAGGCCGGCCAGTTCGCCGTGGCCGGGCGCGACATCACCGACGTGCTTGCCCGTGACGGGATCGACGAGGCGACACGCCGCGAACTGCTGTTCCAGCGCGAGCGCATGCGGCGCATCCGCATGGATTTCGCGCTCGACGCCGAAGCCGTCAAGGCGCGATTGCGGCACGAGATCCCGGACCTGCATGACGCCGAGTTCGCCGACTGGGAGCGGCGCGGGCTGATCGAGTACCGCGTGATCGATGGCGAAGTTCGCTATTTCAATCGCGCGCCGTCGAACCTGTTCCGCCTGAGCGCCGAGGCGCGCGCGCGTCGCGCCGATCCGAAGCCGTTTCGCGACGGGCCGATGGAAGCGCCGAACGCGCATCATCGCGCGATCGTGGCGGCCGCGCGCGAACAGGGTCGCAGCAGCGTGCTGCCGCGCCGCGTCCGGGTGACGCAATCGCTGACGGTGAAGGCCGACGCGGTGCCGGACGGCGAGACGATCCGCGCGTGGATTCCGTATCCGCGCGCGATTGCCGGCCAGCAGGAGGACATCCGTTTCGTGCGCAGCGAGCCGCGCACGCACCGGATCGCTTCCGAGTCGGCGATGCAGCGCACCGTGCATCTCGAGCGCGCGGCTCGCAAGGGCAGGCCGACGCGTTTCTCGATCACCTACGAAGTAACGCTGTTCGGGCGCCATGTCGCGATCGATCCCGCGCGCGCCGACGGTGCGCCGCCACCGGCGGAACTGGTCGAGTTCATCGCCGAGCGCCCGCCGCACATCGTGTTCGACGCGAACATGCGCCTGTTCTCGCGCCAGATCGTCGGCAACGAAACCGATCTGTTGCGCATCGCGCGCAAGCTCTATGCCGCCGTGGATCGCATTCCGTGGGCCGGCGCGCGCGAGTATTCGACGATCCCGAACATCGCTGCCCACGCGCTGCATGTCGGGCATGCCGATTGCGGCCAGCAGACGCTGCTTCTGATGACCTTGCTGCGCATGAACGGAATCCCGGCACGCTGGCAGTCGGGCATGGTGTTTTCCGACGGCGACTACTGGAACCTGCACGATTGGGGGCAGGTATGGATCGCGCCGTGGGGGTGGCTGCCGATGGACGTGACGACCGGCCACATGGACGATCCCGATCCGTCGGTCGCCGGCTTCTATCTGGGCGGACTCGATGCCTACCGGATCGCGTTCAACGACGACTTCGGCCGCGATTTCGAGCCACCCAAGCGGCATTTCCGGTCCGACACCGTCGATTCGCAGCGCGGCGAGGCGGAGTGGGACGGCGGCAACCTGTACTACGACCAGTGGGACTACGACTTCGAGTGGACGATCCTGCCGCCCGCGAAGGGGCGGCAGGCAAAAACACGATAGCGGCGCAGCCGCATAACGCGAACCGGGGAGGAAACGACATGGGCAGCCGTATGCGCATCCCGCGCAAGAACGCACTGTGCATCGCGATGGGGCTCTGCCTGTCGCTGCTTTGCAGTGCACCGGCCCTCGCGGCCAACAACGACGGATCGGTGGTCGGCCGCACCACGGCCGGCGCAACCGTCACGATCACGAATCCGGCGACCGGTTTCACGCGCAGCGTGACCGCCGACGCCGAAGGCAACTACCGCTTCCCGTTCCTGCCGGTCGGCGAATACAAGCTGCAGTCGAGCGGCGGCGCGCCGGTCGACGTGATCGTCAGCCTGGGCAACGCGACCACCGTGAACCTCGGTGCGGGCGAGGCGACCGCGCTGGAGACCGTCACCGTCAGCGGCTCGGTCATTTCCGCGGTGGACGTGACCTCGGTGGAAAGCGCGACCAACATCACGCGCAGCGATCTCGAGCGTCTTCCGGTCGACCAGAACATCGAGTCGGTCGCGCTGCTCGCGCCGGGCGTCAACGCCGGCGTCGCCGGTTTCGGCGGCATCTCGTTCGGCGGCTCGTCGGTGGCGGAGAATTCGTTCTACGTGAACGGACTCAACGTGACCGACTTCTACAACCGCAACGGATTCTCGGAAGCGCCGTTCGCATTTTACCAGGAGTTCCAGGTCAAGACCGGCGGCTATTCGGTCGAGTTCGGGCGCAGCACCGGTGGCGTCGTCAACGCGGTCACTCGCTCCGGCACCAACGAGTTCCACTACGGCGCCGAACTCACGTTCGAGCCGTCGTCGTGGCGTTCCCATGCCAAGGATCGCTACGACAGCGAAGGCGAGCGCTACATCGCGGCCAGCCACGACGAGCAGTCGCTGACCAAGCTGAACCTCTACGCATCCGGGCCGCTGGTGAAGGACAGGCTGTTCTTCTTCCTGATGTACGAAGGGCGCGACAGCAGGCCGGAGAACACCAGCAACGACGGCACGACCCTGACGAAGAACAAGTCCGACGACGGCTTCTGGGGTGCCAAGGTCGACTGGCGCATCAATGATGCGAACCTGCTCGAACTCATGGCGTTCTCCGACAAGAACGCCAATGTCGGCAAGGTCTACGACTACGACTTCGACAACGGCGAACGCGGGCTCGGTACCAACGAGATCTACACCGATACCGGCGGCAGGAACTGGGCGCTGACCTGGACTTCGTACCTGACCGACGATCTTTCGATGAAGCTGCTGTACGGCCGCAACAATCGCGAGGCGTTCAACCGTTCGCTGGCCGACATCGAATGCAACCGCGTGGTGCGCAGCAGCGCCGTGGAATCGCCCGGCGTTCCGCTCGGCTGCACGACCAGCAGCGCCGTGCAGTCGCGCCAGGACGAGCGCGAGGCGATCCGCGCCGATTTCGAATGGGCACTCGGCGACCACCTGCTGCGCTTCGGGCTCGACCGGGAGGTCAACACGTCCGATTACGATCGCTACTATCCGGGCCCGGGCGCGTTCTACTACAACGTCTATCCCGGCTCGGCCGGCGACACGATCGAGAACGGCGGCGTCATCCCCGACGGATACGATGCGTACATCCGCGCGCGGCGCTACGAGATATCCGGCAACTTCGAGACGACCGCGAACGCGTGGTACATCGAGGACAACTGGTCGATCACGCCGAACTTCCTGCTCAACGTCGGCCTGCGCTTCGACGAGTTCGACAACAAGGACAGTGCCGGCAAGAGCTACATCCGGATGGACGACATGTTCGCGCCGCGCCTCGGCTTCTCGTGGGACATGAAGGGCGACGGCACCACCAAGCTGTTCGGCAACCTCGGCCGCTATTTCCTGCCGGTGGCCAACGTCATCAACATCAAGCAGGCCGGCGGCCTGCTCGACGAGCGCACGTACTACGCGTTCGGCGGCTGGGAGATCCTCGATCGAAACGGATCGAGCTATGCGATGCCGATCCTCGGTCCGCAGATCGGACCGATCGACAACTCACAGGGCGACGGGACCGTCGGCGACCTGCGCTCCGAGGTCGATCGCGACATGGATCCGGTGCATCAGGACGAAGCGATCCTCGGTTTCCAGCAGATGCTCACCGACACCTGGTCATGGGGCGTGAAGGGCACCTACCGGCGCCTGCGCAACGCGATCGACGACATGGAGATCAGCGCGACCGGTGCCTGCGGCGAGGACGGCTACATCGGCTGGGTGATGGCCAATCCGGGCTCCGAAGTGACGGTCTGGGGCGATACCGACTGCGACGGCGAAGCCGACGGCTGGGTCACCGTGGACACCTCGCGCGAAGGCTGGGCGATGTACGACAGCGAAGGCAACTACCTCGGCCAGACCGGCTGGGTGAAGCCCAGGCGCACCTATCGCGCCGTCGAGTTCCAGATCGACCGCGCGTGGGACGAGAAATGGGCGCTCAACGCCTCGTACACGCTGTCGTGGTCGCGCGGCAACGCGGAAGGGCCGGTCAATTCCGACACCAACTTCGATGACGCCGGCCGCACCGAGAACTTCGACGACCCGTGGGTCAACCACGGCGGCTATGGCGACCTTCCCAATGATCGCCGCCACCAGATCAAGCTGCGCGGAACCTACGGGTTCAACGAGCACTGGCGCGCGTCGGCCACGCTGACGGCGATGTCCGGCACGCCGATCACCGGCTTCGGCGTCGGCAACCCGTTCGACGGCAGCAACTATCACAGCTACTACATCTGCGTGCAGTTCTGCGACGGACCGTCCGAGGATCGCGTCTACGTGCATTCGCCGCGCGGTGGGGAAGGACGGACCTCGTGGACCTACGATGTCGGTGCCAGCATCGCCTGGCTCACGCGCATCGGCGAGAAGGGCAAGCTGCAGGTCAAGCTCTCGGTCTACAACCTGTTCAACCAGCAGCGCACGCTTGCGGTCGACCAGGATCTGCAGACGACGATTTCGGACAGCACCAACCCGACGTTCGGGGACGGCATCCGCTTCCAGTCGCCGCGCTACACGCAGCTCACCGTCACCGCGGACTTCTGATCCGGCGGCGGCGACCGGGCACGGTCGCCGCCCCGCTTCCCGAACGGGGCACTTCTCATGCTGCAGAACGCCGGTGCCGCGTGCGAGCGCGATGCCACCGCATCCGAGCGAACGTTCCTCGCGCGGCTGGCCGAGCGCTTCGGCACGCCGTTGCATGTCCTCTGCGGCGACACCTTGCGCGCGCGCATCGACGCGCTGATGCGGGCCATGGAGGGCATGAACGCCCTCGCGTGCTATGCGGTCAAGGCGAACGGGAACCGCGCGATCCTCGCGCGCATGGCGGCGGCGGGCCTCGGAGCCGACATCGTGTCCGGCGGCGAACTTCGGCGCGCGCTGGACGCGGGCGTTCCCGCAGGGCGCATCGTGTTTTCCGGCGTCGGCAAGACCACCGACGAGATCGACGCCGCGCTGGCGGCCGGCATCGCGCGCTTCAACGTCGAATCGTTCGACGAACTCCAGTTGCTGCAGCACCTCGCCGTGAAGCGGCGCATGGTGGCCCATGCATCGGTGCGCGTGAATCCGGACGTGGACGCGCGCACCCACGAGAAGATTTCCACCGGCCGCGCCGGCGACAAGTTCGGCGTCGAGTTCGACGAGGCGCGGCGCTGGTTCGCCACTTCCACGGAGCGGCCGAACGTGCGCCTCGACGGGCTGCACGTGCACATCGGCTCGCAACTGCTCGATGTCGCGCCGTTCCGCGAGGCCTATGCGCGCGTCGCCGGATTGTGGCGCGAGCTTGCATCCGCAGGACACGCGATCGGCTGCATCGACGTCGGCGGCGGACTCGGCGTGCCGTATCGCACCGCGGGCGACCACGCGATTCCCGCGTGCGCGCAGGTGGACGCGGCGCGCGAGGCGTTCGCCGGATTCGACGGGCGCTTCGTGTTCGAGCCGGGGCGCTGGCTGGTTGCCGAAGCGGGCTTCCTGCTCGCGCGTGTCGTGCGCACCAAGCGCGCGGGCGGGCGCGACTTCGTCGTGCTCGATGCCGGCATGAACGATCTCGCGCGGCCGAGCCTGTACGATGCGTGGCACGAGATCGAGACGTTGCACGGTCGTGCGGGGCGGCGGATCGCCTGCGACGTGGTCGGGCCGGTATGCGAAACCGGCGATATCTTCGCGCGCGGTCGCGAACTGAGCGAATGCCGCGCCGACGATCTGGTGCGCATCCGCACCACCGGCGCTTACGGCGCATCGATGGCCTCGACCTACAACTCCCGCCCGCTGGCCGCGGAAGTGCTGGTCGAGGACGGACGCTGCGCGCTGGTGCGCAGGCGGCAGAGCCTCGAGGCAATGGTGGCCGACGAACTGCAGCACGAGGAGTGGATCACGCCATGAACTTCCGGCTCTCGCCGATTGCCCTCGTCGCCGTGCTGGCCGGCTGCGCGGCCGGAACCCCGCGCGCGCCGGATGTGCCGACGATCGACACGCACGTCGACATCCCGCTCGACTACATGCGCGTGCCGCGCTACGACGTCGGCACCGATACCGCGCTGCGCGTCGATCTCGGCAAGATGGAGCGCGGCGGACTCGATGCCGCGTTCTTCGTGATCTACGTGGGTCAGGGGCCGCTGACCGCGGACGGTTACGCGACCGCGGTCGCCGAGGCGGCGCGCAAGTACGACGCGATCGACGCGATGCTGCGCCGCTATCCGGATCGCATCCGCGCCGCACGTTCGCCCGCCGAGCTGCTCGCGAACCATGCCGCGGGCGTGCTGTCCGCGGCGATCGGCATCGAGAACGGCTACTCGCTCGGCCACGACCTCGCGCGGCTGGATGCCGCATTCGCGCGCGGTGCGCGCTACATCGGGCTGACCCACGTCGGCAACAACGACCTGTGCACCAGCTCGATGCCGGACCGGGAACGCGGCGAGGCCGATCCTCCGGTCGATGGCCTGACCGATTTCGGCCGCGCGGTGGTCGACCGCGCGAACCGGCTCGGCATGATGGTGGACGTCTCCCATGCATCGGACGCCTGCGTGCGCGACGTGCTCGCACTGTCGCGCGCGCCGATCATCGCCTCGCATTCGTCGGCGCGCGCGCTGGCCGATCATCCGCGCAACCTGCCGGACGATCTGCTGCGCGCGATCGCCGCGCACGGCGGAGTGATCCAGGCTGTCGCGTACCGCGAGTTCGTGAAGGTCGATCCGGCGCGCAAGCAGGCGGAGGCCGAACTCGAGGCCGCCGTCGCGCGCGAGGCCGGCGCCACGGAGTTCGACGGCGAGCGGCACGAGTCGCTGCCGTCCTACGTCGCCGGCCTGCGCCGCATCCAGGCGCAGCATCCGCTCGCCACGTTGGACGAGTATGTCGCGCACGTTGCGCACATCGCGCGCGTCGCCGGCATCGACCATGTCGGCATCGCTTCGGACTTCGACGGCGGCGGCTACGTGGATGGCTGGATGGATGCATCGCAGACCGGAAACCTGATTGCCGCGCTGCGCCGCCATGGCTTCTCCGCCGGGGCGATCGCGAAGATCCGCGGCGGCAACCTGCTGCGTGTCTGGAGCGATGCGGAGGCGGTCGCGCGCTCGCTCTCGGAGGAGGCACGGTGAGAGTCCTCGCATGGCTGGCCGCCTTCGCCCTTGCGACGTGCGCGTGTTGCGCAGGCGCGGTGGAACGTGCCGAACTGGACCGCATCTTCGACGACGTGATGCACCGTTACGAGCTGCCGGGCCTCGCCGTCGGCGTGATCGAGGAAGGTCGCATCGTCTACGCGCGCACCGCCGGCGAGCGCGTGGCCGGTTCCGGGCAGCCGATCACGCGCCGCACGCTGTTCAAGATCGCGTCCAACAGCAAGGCGATGACCGCGGCCACGCTCGCGCGGCTGGTCGATGCCGGCAAGCTGCGCTGGGACGATCCGGTGGTGCACCATCTGCCGACGTTCCGCCTGTTCGACGACTGGGTCACGCGCAACATCCAGGTGCAGGATCTGCTCGTCCACAACAGCGGCCTGCCGGAAGGCGGCGGCGACCTGATGCTGTGGCCGGAGCCGAACCGCTTCACGCGCGCGGACATCCTCGCCGGGCTCGCGCACATCCGGCCGGCGTATGGTTTCCGCGCCGGCTATGCCTATGACAACCTGCTCTATGTCGTCGCGGGCGAGGTCGCGGCCGCGGCGGGCGACGGGAGCTACGAGGCGCTCGTGCGGCGCGAGGTGTTCGAGCCGCTCGGACTCGGCTGTCGCGTGGGCGCATGGCGGCGCGAGGCCGGCGACGATGTCGCGCAGCCGCACCTTCGCCGCGACGGGCGCAACCTGCCGTCCGGTGTCGATGGCGATGCCGTGCCGGCGATCACCTCGGCGGCGGCCGGTGGCATCCGCTGCAGCCTCGACGACATGCTGCGCTGGGCGCTGGTCTGGCTCGCGCCGGGCGAACGCGAGCACGCATGGCTGTCCGCAGCGCAGCGCGAGGCGATGTGGAAGCCGCGCACGACGATGCCGGTTTCGGCGCGCAGCAAGGCGTGGGACGGCACGCATTACCGCGGCTACGCGCTCGGTTTCCGCGTTGCCGACGCCGATGGCGAATGGACGGTGAGCCATACCGGCACGCTGTCGGGCATGTACTCGGTGTTGTTCCTGCTGCCGGACCGCCGCGGCGGCTTCGTAATGCTGACCAACGGCGAAGGCGGCGAGGCGCGCACGGTCGTGACCGAGGCCTTGCTCAAGCGTTTCACGCGCCCGGACGACACGCGTCGCGTCGCCGATTTCGCCGCCGATCTCGCGCGCGACAGGACGGTGCCCGGGCGCAGCCGCGTGCCGGACACCGCTTCGCGCGTGCCGGTGGAGCCGGAGCGGATCGGCGCCGATCTCGGCATCTGGCGCGATCCGTGGTTCGGCGATGTCGCGATCTGCGCGCGCAGCGGCAAGGTGCGGTTCGAATCGGCCAAGTCGCCGCGGATGGCCGGCACCGTCATGCGCGTCGGCGAACGGCTGCTAGTCGAATGGGATTCGGATGCGGTGGATGTCGAGCCGTGGCTCGATTTCGGCCGCGGCGAACGCGCCGGGACGCTGGCGATGGCGAAGGTCGATCCCGACGGCGATTTCAGCTCCGACTACGAGGATCTCGCGTTGCGCCGCTTGCGCGTCTGCCGAGAGGCATCGCCGTGAAACGGGCGGTCGCGCTGCTGCTGTGCGCGGGGCTTGCGCGGGCCGATGCGCCGCCGCTCTCGTCCGCGCGCACGCCGGCCGAGGCCGGGCTGGTGGATGTCGCGACCCTGCTGCCGGATCTCGATCTGGACATCCGCTACGCCGGAGCCGACAACTTCGTCGGCCAGCGCGTGGACGGCTATCACGCGCCGCGCTGCTTCCTGCTGCGTCCCGCAGCCGAGGCGCTGGTGCGCGTCGAACGCGCGCTGCGCCGCGAAGGGATGCGACTGCGCGTGTTCGATTGCTATCGCCCCGCGCGAGCGGTGCGCCATTTCGTCGAATGGGCGGGCGACCTGCGTGACCAGCGCACCAAGGCGGCGCACTACCCGCGTCTCGACAAGTCCGAATTGCTTGGCGACTACATCGCGCCGGTATCCGGCCACAGTCGCGGCGCGACGGTGGACCTGACCTTGCTGCACTGCGCCGGCGCGCGTTGCGAGCCGCTGGACATGGGTACCGGCTTCGATTTCTTCGACGAGCGCGCGCACACCGACAGCGCGGCCGTGACGCCGGCGCAGCGCGCGAACCGACACAGCCTGCGCGCCGCGATGGCGCAGGAGGGCTATCGCAACTATCCGCTGGAGTGGTGGCATTTCACGCTGGCGATGGAGCCACCGCCGGAAGCGATCCATGACGTGCCGGTGCAATGAACCGGCGATTCCATTCGCCGTGCGTGTCGCGACATGCGGCCTCGCGCTGGTGCTCGCGGCCTGCGGCGTGCGCAGGGAGGCCCGGATGGATGCGATCGACGCATTGATGCAGCGGTACGCGGGCGACGTGCCCGGTGCCGCGCTGCTCGTCGTGCGCGACGGCGCGGTCGTGGTGCGCCGCACCTGGGGGCTTGCCGACCTGGAAGCCGGCGAGCCGGTCCGCACCGACACGAACTTCCGGCTCGCATCGGTGAGCAAGCAGTTCACCGCGGCGGCGATTCTGCTGCTGGCGCAGGACGGGCGGCTCGGTCTGGACGATCCGGTGCGGCGGTGGCTGCCGTCGCTGCCGCCGATCACCGCGCCGGTCACGCTGCGCCATCTGCTCACGCACGCATCCGGCCTGGTCGATTACGAGGACCTGATGGGCGAGGACTGGCCCGGCCAGATCCGCGATGCCGGCGTCCTCGCGCTGCTCGAACGCGAGGACCGGCTGCTGTTCGCGCCGGGCACCGCATACCGCTACAGCAATGGCGGCTATGCGCTGCTCGCGCTCGTCGTCGAGCGTGCTTCCGGCGAACCGTTCCAGACGTTTGTCCGGCGACGCATCTTCGAGCCGCTCGGCATGCAAGGCACGCATGCGCGCGTGGATGGCGGTCCGCCGATTCCGCATCGCGCGTACGGGTACAGCCGGATCGACGGACGCTGGCAACGCACGGACCAGAGCAGCACCAGCGCCGTGCTCGGCGACGGCGGCATCCATTCGTCGATCGACGATCTCGCGAAATGGGATGCGGCGCTCGACGACGACCGCCTGCTCGACGCGCGCTGGCGCGAGGCCGCATTCGCGCCGCAGCAGCCAGTGGATGGCGAGACCGATGTCGAAGCCTACGGGTTCGGCTGGCGCGTCCACGGCGACCTGCGCTGGCATTCCGGCGAAACCGTCGGCTTCCGCAACGTGATCCTGCGCTGGCCCGCGCACCGCCTCACGGTGGTGCTGCTCGGCAACCGCGACGATCCCGAGCCCTATCGCACCGCGCGGGCGATTGCGCGGCTGTACGGCGCGGAGTGAATCGCGGGGAGCGGATCGCACGGCACGCGGAGCCCAGACGCATCCCGGCAGCCGAAGTGCGGCGGGGCCGCGTGCCCATGGCGCGCGTCGGCATCGATCGCGGCGGTTTCGGCGCGATCCGGCGCCGGCGCAGGACCGGTTCGTGCGCAGGCGTCACGGTTGCCCGGTGGCTGCGATCGCGGCGGCCTGGTTCGCGGCCGCATCGTCTTCGATGTGCTCGACGCGCATTTCCACCTGGGTCCACGGTTCGCTGCCGTGGTTCACCGCCACGACGATCGACTCCATGGCTTCGCCCGAATCCATCAGGAACGCGATGCCGCGGTTGTGATCGCGCGGGACATAGCCGATCTTGTGTCCCCGCCAGTCCACGCGCACGGCGTGGCGGTCATGCGGGTTGGCCGGTTCGCGCACCAGGGTCAGCGCATCGCCTGGGTTCATGAGGTGAAGCAGGCGTGCGCCATCCGAGTACCGGAAGCCTGCGACATGGCCGCGGAAAAGTTCGCCCACCTGCCGCTTCCAGTCGTCCTGCCGTTCGCACCAGGCGATGACTTGCGCCAGTTCGCGCCGGGAGCGCGGATCGAGTCGCCGGATCGTGCGTCGCGGAACCGGCTGCCCGTGGGCCTGGCACAGTGCCGCATGCGCGGACTCCGCCACGCGCACGCGGCGTTCGCGTTGGTCGGGTGCGTTCAGAAGATCCAGCACCGTGTGCGCAAGATGATCCATCGAGGCCGAAACGGCTGCGTTGCATGGTCCCGCCAGTTGTCTCAGCGAGAAGCGCGGGTCATGCGCGCCGCCCTGCAGGACATACTCCGCCGTCGCGCGCTCTCCGCCGGGCAGTTGCAGGTGCACGATGCGCGTGCCCTCGGTGAGGCAGTCGTCCCAGTAGTCGGCCACGCAATGGTGCATGCGCATGCCTTCCTCTGCCAGCGCGGCCTCCGTGAGCAGTTCCTCGACTCGGCCGCCCGCCAGATCGATTTCTTCCAGCGCGCGTTCGAGCCGAGTGCACGGCGCGGACGAATCCGGAACGGGCAGTTCCACCAGGGGCTGCGCATGCCACCGCTTCGATGCCAGCAGCAGCGATTCCAGTCCGCGCCGCGCCGCCCACGCCAATCCCAGGCTTTCGTGCGGCATGCCGGCGAGAGAGTCGGGCAGCGCAGCCTGCTCCACGGCAGCGACGAGGAAGTCGCGGGTGTCCCGCAGGCTCGACTGCAGCGGCTGGCCGATGGCTTCGATGCGCGACCAGGTTTCGTTCCAGCCTTGCGAGAAGGCGGTCGCCAGCACCTTTGCGTCCTGTGCGCGCATCGTTGCGAACGGCAGCGATCTCAGATCCCTGAGGCGCGATTCGGCCTCTTTCACGTGGCGCGGCCGCGCATGCGCCGGAAGCGCGGCGAACAGGCGCAGGGCGTCGGCGGGAATTGCACCCGAGGCCCACGGCGCGCGGCACAGCGGCGAGCGCACCAGTGCACGATCCACCCGGAAATGCGCCGCCAGTGCGCCGATCAGATCGCGTCCGCGGTCGATGGCATCGAGCAGGTCATCGCCGATGCGCGGCGAAGGGCGGACGGGTTCGAAATCGTGGCCATCGCCGAACAGGTCGGGGCGGTCCGGCAGGTCCAGCAGCAGGGGCGCGACCAGCGGCGGAAATCCGGTCAGTGCCTGCAGGCGATGCGTGCGAACCGGCTCCCGCAGTGTGGCCAACCGGTTGTAGTTGGCGACCGAGCCGAAGAACGGACCCGGCGTTTCCAGATCGCCAAGGGTGTGCAGCACGTCCTGATCCAGGCTCGCGGCAAACTCGCGGATCGCGCGCTGCACCGGATGCCCCCACGACACCTGCCAGCGCGGCAACGGGACGACCGGCGCATCCGGCAGCGCACGAACCGTGTCACGCAATCCCGCCGGCAGGGATTCTTCGAATGGATCGGCATCGAAGGCGCGGACGAGGTCCGGCAGCAGGTCGTCTCGATGCATGCAATGCGAAGGCATCACCAGGGCGCGAATCCGCCCGTCGTGGCGAGCAAGCCACAGCCAGCAGCGATTGCGGGCATCGGCACGCGAGAAGAAGTGCCGTGCCTCGATCCAGACGCGGGCGCGCACGCCAGCCGGCAACGCCGCCATTGGGCGGACGACCCGATCGGGCGGGCAGGGCATCGGGTGCATGGCGACGGGCTCGGTGCGGGACATGCCACCAGCATCCCGCATGCCGATCTCACGGATTGAGCCGGTCGCCTGGTTCAGGCCGCGCTCGTCGCCGCGCCTGCCGTCCGTGGCCGGGATGGGGCGCCAGCCGGGTGACGACCGACTTCGTGCTCGGCGCACCGGATCACCCGCTGCATGCCCGGTGCCGGGACGGCGAGCGGCGAGGCTCGAGGAACGCTTGCCGATTGCTCTCGGAACGATGGCGCCATGTGCAGCCAGCGCTCCGGCCGAAGGCCGGAGCGCGTGCGGCCGGCGCGCAGGGTCAAGCGGGCAGCGGCACCAGCGGGTTGCCGAACATCGGGTCGGCTTCCTTCGAGGCGAGGGCCTTGTCCAGATCGATGCCCAGCGCCTTGGCCACGCCGGCGCCGTAGGCCGGGTCGGCCGCGTGGCAGTTGCGGATGTGGCGGAACTTGATGAACTCGGGTGCGTCGCCCATGGCACGGCCGGTGTTGCCGAACAGCGCCTCCTTTTGCGCGTCGCTCATCAGCTGGAACAGCTTGCGCGGCTGCTCGAAGTAGTTGCTGTCGTCGGCGTGCTGCGACCAGAACCTGGCGTCGCCGTTGATCCTGAGCGGAGGCTCCTCGAACTCGGGCTGTGCCTGCCACTGGCCGTAGCTGTTGGGCTCGTAGTGCGGCAGGCCGCCGTAGTTGCCGTCCACGCGCCCCATGCCGTCGCGGTGGTTGCTGTGTACCGGGCAGCGCGCCTTGTTGACCGGAATCTGCTGGTGGTTCACGCCCAGGCGGTAGCGTTGCGCGTCGGCGTAGTTGAACAGGCGCGCCTGCAGCATGCGGTCGGGGCTGACGCCGATGCCGGGCACCAGGTTGCTGGGCGAGAAGGCGCTTTGCTCCACGTCGAGAAAGAAGTTCTCGGGGTTCCTGTTCAGCTCGAACTCGCCCACCTCGATCAGCGGGTAGTCGCTCTTGTACCAGACCTTGGTCAGATCGAACGGGTGCAGGCGGTACTTCTCCGCGTCCGTTTCGGGCATGACCTGGATGTACATCGTCCACTTGGGAAAGTCGCCGCGTTCGATGGCCTCGTACAGGTCGCGCTGGTGGCTTTCGCGGTCCCTGCCGATCAGGGCTTCGGCCTCGGCGTCGGTCAGGTTCTTGATGCCTTGCTGCGTGCGAAAGTGCATCTTGACCCAGAAGCGCTCACCCTTCGCGTTCCAGAAGCTGTAGGTGTGCGAGCTGAAGCCGTGCATGTGGCGGTAGCTGGCGGGGATGCCGCGGTCGCTCATGACCACGGTGACCTGGTGCAGTGCCTCGGGCAGCAGCGTCCAGTAGTCCCAGTTGTTGCGGGCGCTGCGCAGGTTGGTTTTCGGGTCGCGCTTGACGGCCTTGTTCAGGTCGGGGAACTGGCGCGGGTCGCGGATGAAGAACACCGGCGTGTTGTTGCCCACCATGTCCCAGTTGCCTTCTTCGGTAT
>Ga0207868_1000336_pt1 | contig 54998 bp, 48 predicted proteins | sample Passage237B_FD_187370 | JGI IMG/M metagenome (GOLD analysis project Ga0207868, IMG submission 187370) | Cellulose adapted compost microbial communities from Newby Island Compost Facility, Milpitas, CA, USA - Passage2 37B (SPAdes) (version 3) ... | reverse complement strand
CCTCTGCGGCGAAGGACTCGTCTGCCTCCCCATACGCGATGTGCTGCCTGAGGTGTGCCGCCATCCAGTAGAGGCCGGAGGGCCAGTTCGACCATTGCGGAATGCCCGGCACCGGCGCCGTGAACCGCCACAGGTCGGCATTGTGGTGCGCCGTTGCCCCCGCCGCGCCGTAATATCGCCGCGCCGTCGTCGCGCCGGCTCCGGCCAACTCGCGGGTCAGTCGCAGCATCGGCTCGTGCAGGTCGGCCAGCCCGGTCGGTTCGGCGGGCCAGTAGTTCATCTGCGTGTTGATGTTGATGGTGTAGTTGCAGCTCCATGCCGGGCGCACATCGACATTCCAGATGCCCTGGAGGTTGGCTGCCTCCGTTGCCGGCCGCGAACTCGAAATCAGCAGGTAGCGGCCGAAGTGGAACAGCAGTTCGGCCCGCTCCGCCTCCGGGCCAGCGGCAGAAAGGTTGAGATCCACCCGGTCGAACAGGGAGCGATAGTCATCGCGATGCCGCTGCCGCAACTCCTCCGTGCTGCGGGCCAGCGCTGCATCGACCCGTGCCTTCGCGTCTCTCACCAGCGCGACGAAATCGGCACTCGGCCGCCGGTCGCGCCCGCGAAAACCCGAAGCCGCCGAGGCGACGAGGCGCAGGTTGCCATCCTCGTCGCGGTGGAGCGCTGCTACCACCGCATAGCCCATGCCGGCTGCCACGGTGCCATCCAAAGCGGGCGGCTCGGTGTCATAGACCACCGGGTCGTCGCCGCGCACATAGTTGGGAAGCACATGGATGGGGACGCGCGCCGTTGCCACCAGCCACACCGTGCCGTGCTCCTCGGAGACGCTGACGTCAGTGTGCGGATGCGCCGCCGCGAAGCTCAGGCTCGTCTTTGCGCGCGCGACCAGCCCCGGTCCGCTTGCCAGCGCCACCAGCACCCCGTCGGGATGCGACACGAAACTGTCGAGCCGCACGCCGGAACAGGTCGTCGTCGCCACAGCCTCGCTCATGTCGAGTCGGCGCCGGTAGCCCTCGGCCGCCCCCTCCGCATAGGTGAGTTCGATGCCGCCCAGCGGCTGGTACGACTGCGTCCAGCTCTTGCCCTGCAGCGCCCGCCCCAGTTCATCGGCCCTGAGGTAGTCTCGCCGCGCGATAGCCGCCCGCAGTTCGGGGATCAGCGCGGCCTTGTCCTCCCCGTCTTCGCCGAGCGGCCCTCCCGACCATACCGTGTCGAGGTTGAGATCGAAACGCTCGGTGCCGACGCGTCCGCCCAGCGTGGCGCCGAGCCAGCCATTGCCGATCAGGAAGCTGTCGATGAACCCCGCCGCCGGGGTGTCGAGGTCGAGGCAGTAGCGGGGCATGGTCAGGTCCGGGCAAGCCTGCGGGTGGAGCCGCGCAGGATGAGGTCGCAGTTGAGCGTGATGGTGTGCGGCTCATGCGCGAAGCCGCGCTCGGTGAGGCGCGAGGTCATGATCGAGGTGACGCTTTCGGCGATCTTTGCCACCGGCTGCGCCACGGCGGTGATGCCCGCCTCGTGCAGCTGGAACAGCGGAATGTCGTCGAAGCTGACGAGCGACATGTCGTCGGGCACCTTCAATCCATGTTCGCGCAAGAGCCGCAGCGCGCCGACGCCCATGTTGTAGTTGCAGCAAAAGAGCGCCGTCGGCGGCTCGTCGAGCGAGAGCAGCCGCAGCAGCCCCGAATAGGCCTCGGCCTCGTTCCAGTGCGTATCGACCATGTAGTCGGGGTTGGGCTCGATGCCGCGGCTCAGCAGCGCCTGCCGGTAGCCTTCGAGCCGCTCGCCGCCGGTCCAGTCGGCGACATTGCCGGTGAGCACGCCGATGCGGGTATGCCCGATATCGAGCAGGTGGGTCACGGCGCGTAAGCTCGCGGCACGGTTCTCCACCACCACCCGGTCCACCGGCAGGCCCGGCCAGCCGTTGTCGTAGAAGATGACCGGCGTGCCGTTGGCGATGAGGTCGAGGATCGGCTCGTCGAGGTCGTTGCGCCCGTCCATGATCAGGCAGTCGACCCGGTGCGCGACGAAGAAATCGAGCGCCGAGGCGATCGCCTTCGGCTCGGCCTCGTGGCAATAGGTGAGGAGCGCCTTACCCGCCCGGTGCATCGCCTTGGCGAGGTGCTCGAGCACCGCGGCGTGGAACTCCGACAGCGACGGAACCATGAACCCCACCGTGTTGGTGAGATCAGCCTTCATCGCGGCAGCGATGGCATTGCGGCGATAGCCGAGTTCGCTGATCGCCTGCTCGATCTGGTCGCGGTTGCCCCGCCGAACCGGATGACCGTTGAGGTAGCGCGACACCGTGCCTATGGCGACTCCGGCGCGATCGGCCACCTCGACAATGGTCGCCTGCCGGCGCTTGCCGCCCTCGGTTTCATCACCCTCGCTCAAGCCGTTCCCTCGAATACCAGCGCCGTATGGATGCGGAAGCCGGGGACCCGTACCTCCACCCGGTCGCCCTCATTGGAGAACGGGATGTCCTGCCCGGTAAGAGCGTCATAGACACGCGTCGGCGGGCGCGGCAAGCGCACCGAGGCTGTCACCGGCCCGAGCGCCGGGATGTCCTCGATCATCTCCATCACCCGCACGGCGCCCTCGCTGGCAGGCACCGCCTTGCCACGCACCTGCGGCGCGCCATAGAGCAGGTGGAGGATGTGCCGCTTCTGCCCGGCCTGCCGGGTCAGCGTGACGCGGCCAGACGAGGGCAGGTCGGTGACGACGGGACGGTCGGGCAGCAACCGGTCGATCAACCCGCGCACGAGGTAGCGGTAAAGCGGCTGACCCATCGCGTGGTACATCGAAAAGACCGGGTAGGCGATGTAACCGACGCCGCCCTTCAGCGTCACCGCCGCCCCGAGCGAGGGCGCCTTCGGATCGTCCGGCGCGTGCTGGTGCGAGCTGAAGTGTTTGTAGCTGCGGTTGAAGTAGGAGGGCCCGATCTCCGCCAGCACCTCGGCATCAGTCGCGGTGATCGCCTGACCCACCCCGTACATGACGAACGGGCTCTGTGTCAGCGCCGCGTCTACCTTGCGCCCGCCCCTCAGGTAGGAGGGGTTGAAGGCTACCTCGCCGCCGCTGCGTATGCCGGCATCGACGGCAAAGCCGCCATCCCCGTTGAGCCCGGACTTGCCCGAGAGGAGCAGCTTGCCGCCCTGTCTGACATAGGCATCGAGCCGCCCGGCCAGTTCGGCATCGACCGGAATCTCGTCTGGCAGGATCAGCAGCCGATAGGTCTCGAGGCGCGCCGAGGGGTCGATCACGTCGAAGGGCAGGTGCATTTCAAGCAGCATCTGGGCGGCGCCGTCGTCGGCAGCATGGTTGCGCGCCCCGCCGGGGTGGAAATACTCCGCCGTCAACACGGCTACGTCCGACACCTGCTTCGCCCCTTCGAGATAGGGTTCGAGTTTTTCGATTCGGGCATAGGCAGGGGCGATCGAGGCATAGGTGTCCGGGTTGATCGAGCCGTCCGGGTGCAACTGGTCGCCCACCAGGCATTTCGAGCCCAGCGCCACCATCTGCGCCGCCTCGAACTCCAGCGCGTCGGGATGCTTGAAGCCGCCGAACTCGCCCCAGCTGGTGTGGAATTTCCCGGTATGCGCGACGAAATCGAGCCCCAGCGTCGCCGCATAGCGCGCCGAGGAGGGGAAGTGGTCGTAGCCCCAGCCGCCGGTCGGCAGGCTTTCGAGCTCGAGGTGGCTGTAGGTGGCGAAGCGCTGCGGCCCCTGCTTGTGGATGTGCCCGCAATTGTAGAAGACACGCAGTCCGGGGAACTCGGCGCGCAGGGCCGCGCTCGTCTCGCGGCGGAAGCGTTCGTTCACCCACTCGTCGTTCTTCAGCCGGTCGGCCGGGTTTTCCGGGTCGAGCCCGTGCTCCTCCATTGTGGCGAGGCATTCGGCGCACACGCAGTCGGGCGTCAGGATGATGTCGAAGAAGATGCCCGGCGTCTCGTAGCGGCGCGCCACCTCGCGCGCCTGCTCCAGCAGTTCCTCGCGATAGGCCTTGTGGTTGAGGCAGAGCGTATGCCAGCGCGCGGTGAGCTGGTCCGGGTCGAAGCCGTTCTTGGTCGCGCTGCGCACCCGCCATTCGGGGTGGATGCGGGCGTTGCGCTCGTCCCACTGCACCGAAATGTAGATCGGGCACTCGATGTCCGCGGCGTTCAGCGCCCGCACCATGTCGCCCAGCAGGTCCGGGCGGGCGAGGTTGGGGTGCGGCGCGCCCACCTTCGTCGGGTAATACGACCAGCCATGGTGGCACTTGGCGAACACGGTGATCGAGTCGACGTGGGCGCGCTTGAGCGTGGAAACGAAATCCTCGGCGTCGAAGGCGGACCCGATCCCCGGAATGTGCTCGGAGGTGTGGAAGTCGAGGTGGATCTGGCGATAGCGCAGGGGCTTGTTGGTCGCGGGCATATTCAATCCTTGGCGCCGGACCGGGTTTCAGCCCCGGCGGCGAACTGGCGTTGGAAGACGAGGAAGACGAGAAGCGGCACCACGGTGGTGATGATTGCGGCCACCGACTGCATGTCCCAGTTGAGTTCGTAGGTGCCGTTGATGCGGGCGAGGATCACCGGCAGCGGCACGTTGGTCCTGAGGTACAGCAGCGGCAGCAGCAGCGCGTTCCACGTCCACAGGAACTGCAGGATGCCGGTGGCGAAAACCGGGCTCAGGCTGTTGGGCAGCACGATGTGCCAGAAGGTCTGCAGCGGCCCGGCTCCGTCGATGCGCGACGCCTCCACCACCTCGGCCGGGAAATCCTCGAGGAAGTTCTTCACGAGGAAGATCGACCACGCAAAGCTCAAGCCCACATAGGGGATCAGCACCGCGAGAAAGTTGTCGATCAGCCCCAGGTCGCGCCACAGCTGGAACAGCGGGATGATCACCACCTGCTGGGGCAGGACGAAGGCGTTGATGATGATGATGAGCAGCAGCCGCCGGAACGGAAAACGCAGGAAGTGGAAGGCATAGGCTGCGGCCGGGGTGAGCAGCATGGTGCCCACCGTGGCGATCACCGCAAGCACGGCGGTAGTAACGAAGGCGGGCGCCAGTGGCCAGGTCTCCCACACCCGCTCCCAGGCGCTGAGCGTCAGGGTGAAGCTGTCGATGCGCCACCAGCCGCGCGAGGTTTCGGCCAGCGGTCGGATAGAGGTCATCACGATGCCGATGATCGGGATCACCCAGATCACGGCGACGATGCCCAGGATGACGATGGGCCAGCGTGGAGCGCGTCCGATCATCGTGCACCTGCCGTTCGCTGGATGATGGCCGGCACCGAGACGATGAGCACTGCCACCAGCAGCACCACCGTGGCTGCCGCCCCGTAGCCCAGTTTGAACTGCGTCATCGACTCCCGGTACATGAAATAGCCCACCGTCTCGGTGCTGCGCACGGGGCCACCGCCGGTGAGGATGTAGATGATGTCGAAGGCGCGCAGCGCGCCCAGCAGGTTGATGAACACCGCCACCCGCACGCCGGGCAGCGACAGCGGCATCATGATCGAGCGCAGCACCTGCCAGTGGGACGCCCCGTCGATATAGGCGGCCTCGAACAGCGATTTGGGGATGGCCTGCACCGAGGCGAAGCAGAGCATCAGCGGCAGCCCCACGCCGCCCCAGGCGGCAGCGACGATCACCGCGCCGAGCGCCGTGCGCGGATCACCGAGCCAGGGCTGCGCGAAACCGGGCTGGAAGATGCCGATCACGGCGTTGAGCAGGCCGCCGGCATCAGGGCGCAGAATGCCGATCCACATATAGCCAGCCACCGCTTCGGAAATGCCGAAAGCCGCGAAGATCATCACGCGGAAGGGCAGGGTCTGGCGTGGCGCGAAGGCGCTCAGCATGGCCAGCATCCAGCCGATACCGACCGAAACGATGGTGGTCGAGAGCGTGAAGATAAGCGTCGTCACCAGCGTGTCGCGGAAGGCCGGGTCTGTGAACAGCTTCACATAGTTGCCGAGCCCGATGAATTTCGGCTTCGACAGCCCGCGAGTGTCGAAGAAGCTCAGGCGGATGGTGTCCACCAGCGGGAACACCACGGCGATCCCGAACAGGACCAGTACTGGTGCGAGCAGCAGCCAGGCCGCGGGCCAGTCTCGGGTCCGCCATCCCGCGGCGAACAACCGTTCGCCACGGGACTTGGGGGAGACATCGGAACGCGAGCCCGCCGCTTGTCGGGCGACGGACTCCTGCATGTCAGTAGACTTCCTGCGCCTTGGCCTCGATGGCGGCGGTCACCGCGTCGATGGTGGCGTCGGAGGGATCCTGCAGGAACTTCTGCAGCTGCACGCGATATTCGTCCACAACGTCACCCGGCAGCAGGTCGCCGAGCACGAACTGCACCTTTGACTGCGCCACCGCGGCCGTCGCCACCTGCTGCACCGGGCCGAGGAGCGATGGGTCGGCGTTCTTGCTCGGCGAGGCGTAGCCATAGGAGGCGAGGATGTCGGCCGCGTCCTTGCTCACCATGTACACGGCAAAGGCGTCGGCCGCGGCCGGGTTGTTGCCGTTGGTGGTCACCGAGATTTCCTTGGCATCGACGCTCGCGGTGTCGTCATGGCCCAGCCCCATGGCCGGGAACTGGAAGATCGAGTAGTCGACGCCCTCGTTGAGCTTGTAGTCGTTGCGAGCGCGGGCATTCATCCACATGCCGATCATCAGGTAGTTCGAGGCGTCGGCGGTGAATATCTGGTCGGCCGAATAGTCCCAGTCGCCGGCGAACATCTGCTCGGGCGTGCCGCAGCAGCCGGCATTGAGCAGCTCGGCGTACTTGCGGAGCGTCGTCTTCACGACCTCGTCGGTCCACGGGATTTCGTGCGCAGCAAGCCTGGCTGCCGCCTCCACGCCGCCGATGCGTAGCAGCAGCGTCTCGAACCACTCGCCATGGGCCCAGTATTTGGCCGGCATGGCGATCGGCGCGGCGTAGCCGGCAGCCTTGAGCTTGTCGATCGAGGCGAGGAACTCGTCCCAGGTCTGGGGCGGCTCGATGCCGGCCTTTTCGAGATGCGCCGTCTTGTACCAGATGGCCGAGCGGTCGCCATAGGTGTAGGGCACGCCGTAGGTGACGCCATTGGTCGAGCCGAGTTCGCGCCATGAGGCATCGAGCGCGGCATCGAGATTGGCAGCTCCCCACAGGTCATCGACCGGCCGCAGGATGCCCGCATCGGCGAGCTCTGCGCGGAAGGCCGGCCAGGTGTTGATGATGATGTCGACCTTCTCGCCGCCGAGCAGGGCGGTGCGCATGGGCCCGCGCATGTCGCCCTGGCCGGTCACCACCAGCTCGCGCACGGTGACGCCGGGGTTCTTGGCGGCAAAGTCGGCCTCGAGCTTCTGCCACATCTCGGCATCCGTGCCGCCCTGCCATTGCAGGATCACGAGCTCGCCGCTCAGGTCCTGCGCCAGGGCAGGGGCCGCGGTCAGAAGTGCTGCAAGACCGACGGCGCCGAGCACGGTGCGCCGGCGGAGTCGGGGCGTGGTTCCAGTCAGGTTCATTGCGTTTCCTCCTCCTTGATCAGCGGCCATTTGCCGGCCGCTCCCTCCAATCAAGTAAGTTGAAACGTTATCATCTAAGTTGGCGATCGCAAGGCGGACTCGGCCTCGCTGGGCTGAAACAATCTTCCAGCATGTTATTGCGGGGCGGCTAAGTCTCTGAAAATCATAAGCAGAGCCCGGCGAGGGAAAAGTGCCGCTGCGCTCCGGTAACTCGAAATGGCATCGACTCCGTCGCCTGTGGGCGGGAAGCTGAAATGAAATGCTACCAACTTCGCCGGGGCTCAGGGGGCGTGTGCAGCCATCTGTGCGCCTCAAGAGGGTCGCGGCCACGCAACAAAGCAGCGAGATGCGCAGTAGTCGCGCACCATGGCCATATGCCAAAAAACGGACACGTCGGATACGGCCTGCCGATAGCGCAATATTGGGATACAAAAATCCCGGCTCCAAACGAAAAGCCATCTTTGTGCGACCGGCTTGTTTGGGCAAAAGGGCGACTGGTGACAACTGCAACGGAACCTCTCATGGCGCAGCCGCGCGTCCTGGTGGTCGACGACGATTTGGAGATCAGGCGGTTGCTCGGCAGGTATCTCGCCGAGCAGGGCTTTCGCCCTACCCTTGCCGGGGATGGGCGCGAGTTCCACGACCTGCTCGGGGCCGAAAGGTTCGACCTCGCCGTCATCGACGTGCTCCTGCCCGATACTTCCGGGCTCGATCTTTGCCGCTATGTGCGCCAGCACCACCCGCAGCTGGCAGTGATCCTCGTCACCGCACTGCGCGAGGAAGTCGATCGCATCATCGGGCTCGAACTCGGCGCCGACGACTATATCGGCAAGCCCTTCAACCCGCGCGAGCTGGTGGCGCGCATGCGCGCCGTGCTGCGCCGCTCGTCGGCCGCCGCGGCGTCCGAGCCGGGCGCTGCCGCCTATCGTTTCGCCGGCTTCCGTGCCGATATCGCCTCGCGCGCCGTCACCGCCCCCGACGGTGCCGACATCGATCTCACCGGCGCAGAGTTCGACCTGCTCCGCGTCTTCCTCGATCGTCCCGGCCGCATCCTCTCACGCGATCAGCTGCTCGAACTGACCCAGGGCCGCGAGGCCTCGCCCTTGGGTCGCTCCATCGACGTGCTGATGAGCCGCATCCGCCGCAAGCTGGGTGAGAAGACCGACGCGATCCTGTTCAAGACGGTGCGCAACGGTGGCTACCAGCTCACTGTGCCGGTGGAGCGGGAAGGCAGCTGATGCGCGGCCTCGTTGCCCGCGTCGCCCTCATCTTCATCCTCTCGATGTTCTCGGTGCTGCTCATCGCCACCGCGGTGACTTGGTTCGTCCTGAGTCGTGGCAACGCCGATCGCGCCGCCATCCCCATGGCCCACCACATCGCGGTGACAACCGACGTGCTGCTGGGCGATCCGCCGCCCGATCCGCGCGGCTTCTTCCCGCGCCATATCCCGCCCGGCGAAGTTGTCGCCACCCTGCCTCAAGGCGTGGTGGACGAGGAGGCGACTGCCGTGCTGCAGGCCGCTCTCACCCGCGAAGGCGAGGCGCGCCACGTCCGTGTCATCGATATCGGCGCAAGCGAGCCCGTTGCCGCCCTCGCCCTCGATGACGGGCAGTGGATGCTGTTTTCCTACCCCAAGCCGTTCGCCCCGCCGCCCGACGTGATCGTCGCCGCCGCGGCCTGGGTGTCGCTCTTCGTCGCCGGCATTGTCATGGTCGCGCTCATCATGGCCCATCGCGTTACCAGGCCTTTCGCCCTGCTCGAACAGGCCGTGCGTTCGGTGGGACCTGATGGCGTGCTGCCCCATACGCCCGAAACCGGCCCCGGCGAGGTCCGCCGCACCGCCGCTGCCCTCAACGCCCTCTCCGACCGGCTGCGTGCCGCCATGGAAAGCCGCATGCGCCTCGTCGCCGCTGCCGGGCACGATTTCCGCACGCCCATGACCCGGATGCGCCTGCGCGCCGAGTTCCTGCCCGAGGACGAACGTCAGCGCTGGCTCGCCGATCTCGACGAGCTCGATGCCATCGCCGACAGCGCCATCAAGCTGGTGCAGGAGGAAGGAGCTGGCGATGACCGCAAGCCCCTCGCCCTCGATACGCTGGTGCGCGAAACCGTCGAGGAACTGAAGGCGGCGCAACTTCCGGTCGAACTCGGTCGCCTCGACAGCGCCTCGGTCATGGCCGGGCCGCTCGCGCTCAGGCGGGCCTTGCGCAACCTCATCACCAATGCGGCGACCCACGGCGGTGGCGCCCGCGTGCGGCTCGAATCGGCGCATGACGCCATCCGCATCATCATCGAGGATGACGGTCCGGGCATCCCCGAAGGCCTTCTCTCCCAAGTCTTCGAGCCCTTCTTCCGCTCCAATCCGGCGCGCACGCAAACGGTCAAGGGCGCCGGCCTCGGTCTCGCGATCGCCCGCGAAATCGTCGAGCGCTTCGGCGGCACCATCGAGATCCGCAACCGCCCCGAGGGCGGCCTCGAGCAGGTGGTGCGGCTGAGGCCTGCCCCCGCCGCCACCACTTCATAGGCAGGCGACCACTGTTTCCGACTATTGCCGACATTGCGTTTGCCGGGCTTTGCCAATCGGCGTGCTCCCGCCTAAACAACCGACCCGCGTCACGTTGCTGTCCCAGTCCGGGCCAGTTACCGTGTCCCAGACAGGGGAACTGAATGATCGAGCAGTCGGCGAAACCGTCGCCGTCGCCGGCCGAAAATGCGCCTGCCACGGTGTCGGTGGAAGAGCTTGCAGCGCGCGGCCGCGAGCGCCGGCGGCGCCAGAACGGCTTCGTCCTTGGCGCGCAGGTTCTCATCGGCATCGCGCTGCTGGCGGGCATGTATGCCCTCAACGCCACCTCCGGCAAACTGATCATGCCGCGCCCCGATGATGTGCTGGCGCAGTCGATCAAGCTGTGGAGCGACGGCACCATGCTCAAGGCGCTCGGTGAATCGCTCACCGTGCTCATCATCGGCTACGCCATCTCCATCGTCAGCGGCATTCTCGGCGGCGCCCTGCTGGGCGGCTTCCACTACCTCAGCCGCGTGCTCGACCCCTACGTCAACGCCCTCAACTCCACCCCCGGCGCCGCCTTCATTCCGCTCATCATCGTCTGGTTCGGCCTCTACACCGAGGCCAAGGTGGTGCTGGTGTGGAACGCCGCCTTCTTCCCCATCCTCATCAACACCGCCGCCGGCATTGCCAATGCCAATCGCGAACTGCTCGAAATGGGCCGCGCCTTCGGCGCCCGCCGCCGCGAGCTGTTTTGGAGCGTCATGCTGCCCGACGCGCTACCCTCGATCCTGAGCGGTCTGCGTATCGGCGCCGCCATCTCCACCGTCGGCACCGTCATTGCCGAACTCACCATGGCGCAATCGGGCCTTGGCGGCCTGCTCGCCCAGGCCGGCAACCGCTTCCAGATGGACAAGTACTTCGCCGTCGTCATCGTCCTCATGGCGCTCGGCACTGCCATCACCGCGCTCCTGCGCTATGCCGAGCGCCGCATCGGCCGCTGGCGGATCACCTCATGACCGAACCCGTCATCTCCCTCCGCCATGTCGGCAAGCTGTTCGGCGACGGCCAGGTCCGCGCCCTGCACAATGTCTCCTTCGATGTCCGCCCCGGCGAGTTCCTCTCGCTCGTCGGTCCCTCCGGCTGCGGCAAGACTACGCTGCTGCGCATCATCAACGGCCTCATCACCCCCGAGGAGGGGAGTGTCACGGTGATGGGCGCGAGGCCCGAGCCGGGCCCCGACCTCGCCATGGTGTTCCAGTCGGCGCGACTTCTCCCCTGGCGCACCATCTCGGGCAATATCGAGTTCGCCCTGCAGCTGCGCGGCCACGACAAGGCCGAGCGGCGCCAGCGCGCCCTGGCGCTGCTTGGCGCCGTCGGCCTCCGCGATTTCGCGGATGCTTTCCCCCACCAGCTCTCTGGCGGCATGCAGCAGCGCGTCGGCCTCGCCCGCGCTCTCGCCGTCGAGCCCAGGGTGCTGCTCATGGACGAGCCCTTCGCCGCGCTGGACGCCATGACGCGCGAGGTGCTGCGCAAGGAACTGCTGCAGATGTGGGCTCGCCGCCGCATGGCCATCGTCTTCGTCACCCACGATATCGACGAGGCGGTCTATCTCAGCCAGCGCGTCGTGCTGCTGCGCCCGCGCCCTGGCCGTATCGACGAAGTCGTCGAGGTCGACCTGCCCGAGCCGCGCTGGGAGCGCGACCCACGGCCCACGCCAGAGTTCACGGCGCTGCGCAACCACCTGTGGGACCGTATTCACGCCATGGCGCGCGAAGGCGAGGCGCTCGAGGAGCTGGCCGGCGCTTTTCCAATGGAAGCTATTGAAAAACCACGCCGATAGACGAAACCTATCGCACCGATAGATCGCGGAGGCTGTCGCCCCCGGGGTAACCTGAAGCTCCTGCCAACGGATGATTATCAGGTTACTGCCCCGAATGAGCGCTCCCCGCGCCGAGAGCCTGTTGCCCATTTCCGGCGACATCTGGAACTACGCTCGCGCCGCCCACCTGCTTGAACGCGCCGGTTTTGGCGGTACCCCTTCGGATATCGAACGCCTCGCCGCCATGAGCCCGGCCGACGCCGTCGCCCACTTGGTCGACTATGCCGCGATCGATGTCTCCCATCTCCCCGAGTTCGAGGAATCGGGCTTCTGGGAGCCGAGCTTCAAGAACTTCCCCGTCAGCCGCCCCGCGGCCACGGAACTCGCCGAGCGCACCGGCGAGGCGATGGGCGTCAAGGTCAAGCCCGGTGGCAGCCGCCCGCTCCAGCCCGTCACCAACCGCTTCTTCTACTGGCTGCGCGCCACCGTGCTCGAAACTCGCCGCCTCGGCTTCTGGTGGCTCGACCGCATGGTGCGTACGCCGCGCCCGCTCGAAGAAAAGATGACCCTCTTCTGGCACGGCCACTTCGCCACGTCGGAGGAAAAGCTCCGCGACTACCGCAAGATCAAGCTGCAGAACGAAACCCTGCGCCGTGGCGCCACCGGCAATTTCGGCGACCTGCTCGTCGCCGTAGCCAAGGACCCGGCCATGCTGGTCTATCTCGATGCGGCGCAGAACGTGAAGGGCGCGCCCAACGAGAATTTCGGCCGCGAGGTCATGGAGCTGTTCACCATGGGGGTGGGCAACTACACCGAGGACGACATCCGCGAGGCCGCTCGCGCCTTCACTGGCTGGGGCAATGACGACCTCACCTTCGTCGTCGATCCCGAAAAGCACGATGCCGGGGTCAAACGCTTCCTCGGCCGCGAGGGCAACTTCACCGGCGAGGATATCCTCGCCATCATCCTCGAGCAGAAGCAGACGGCGATCTACATCGCCTGCAAGCTCTATCGCTTCTTCGTCCGCGAGGAGATTTCGCCCGCCTTCGCCGAAACCCTCGGCGCCCTGCTGCGCGACAATGGCTACGAGCTGGCGCCGTTCCTTCGCACCCTCTTCCTCTCCGAGGATTTCTACGCCGAGCCGTCGGTCGCGACCCACATCAAGTCGCCGGTCGAACTCATCGTTTCCACCTATCGCAAGCTCGGCCTCACCGAACTCCCCGGCATCCCCGACCCGCACACGGTGTCGAAGACGCTGGGCCAGGTTCTCCTCTACCCACCCACCGTGGCGGGCTGGAGCCAGGGCCGCTCGTGGATCACGCCGGGCCTGCTCTTCGAGCGCGCCAATTTCGCCCGCGAGGTGATGTTCCCCAACATCATCGAGTTCTCCGACCCGCTCCACAATCCGGGCGAGGAAATCCGGCGGGTGAACCGCAACATCATCGCCGGCATGGAGATCACCGCCGCTACTCTAGAGGACGGCGCCGCCCCCTCGGCCACCGCCGGCATCCAGGAGACCTTCAACACCCGCTACGCCAGCCTCGTCGGCTATTCCGAGGCGGTGCGAAAGCTGAAGCCCATCCCGCGCGCTGCCGCCCAGTTCAGCCTCACCCGCACCGTGCTCGATGGCGGCGCCCGCAACACTGCCGACGCCGTGGATCTGTTGGTGAAGCAGCTGCTGCGCGTCGATCTTGCCGACACGGCGCGTGCCGCGCTGATCGAAACCCTCGAAGACGAGATCGGCACGACCGAGCTCCATGAGGCCGAGACCTACATGGAGCACGGCCTCCGCATCGTCGCCCATCTCATCATGAGTTCACCGCAATACCAGCTCGCCTGAGCGGGAGAGACCCCATGCGCAAGACATCCAAACTCTCGGGCGCCGACAAGGCAGGCCTCGTCCAGTCCGGCTTCTCGTCCATGGTGCTGGGCGAGGCGGGCGGCATCAGCGCCTCGCCGGTCTGGTCCAAGGTCGCCGAAAAGCAGGCCGCCGCACATGACCGTATCCTCGTCATCGTCGAACTTTCGGGCGGCAATGACGGGCTCAACACCGTCATTCCCTATGGCGACGACGCCTATTACAACGCCCGTCCGCACCTCGGCATCCGCAAGGACAAGCTGCTGAAGCTCGACGACGAGTTCGGCTTCCAGAAAACGATGACCGGCTTCGAGCGGCTCTACAAGGATGGGCTCATGGGCATCGTCCACGGGGTGGGCTACGACCAGCCGAGCTTCTCGCACTTTTCCTCCATGGCCTTCTGGCAGACCGGGGCGCCCAATTCCGGCGAGCAGTATGGCTGGCTCGGCCGCATGGCCGACGCCATCGATCCGCTCGGGCATACGAAGAACTTCCTCGTCAACATCGACGACAGCCAGTCGCTCGCCGTGCGCTCGATGAACCACGTGCCGCTGGTCTTCAACGACCCCGACAACTTCACTCGCCGCACTTTCTTTGAAGAGAAGAAGGCGCTCGAAGCCATCGATGCCCGCGGCAATGGCAGCGCCAACCCCACGCAGGACTTCCTCTTCGATATTGCTAGGAGCGCCAACAACTCCGAGCAGCTCGTCCGCGACGCGTGGAACGCCTACGAGTCGCCGATCGACTACGGCCTCGTGCCCTGGGGGCTGGAAAAGGTCGCGGCGCTCATCGCCGCTGACTTCCCCACCAAGGTCTACTACGTCCCATTCCGCAACAACGCGTTCGATACCCACGTTTACCAGGCTGACCTGCACGCCCGGCTGTGGAGCTACACATCGGACCACATCGCCGCCTTCGTGCGCGACATGGAGCGGCTCGGCCGCGCCGACGATGTGGTGGTGATGGTGTTCTCAGAGTTCGGCCGCCGCGTCGCCGAAAACACCAGCCTCGGCACCGACCACGGCACCGCGGGTCCGGCCTTCATCATCGGCAAGCCCATCACTGGGGGGCATTACGGCAAGATGCCGAGCCTGACCGATCTCGACGACGGCAACCTCAAGTTCACCACCGACTACCGGCGCATCTACTCCACCCTGATCCAGGGCTGGATGCAGCACGAGCAGCCGGCGGCCATCCTCCGGGACGAGTTCAGCCCGCTCCCGATCTTCCAACGCACCAACTGACGACAACTCCCAAAGGGGAAACTATGTACAAGTCCATCGTCTCGGCCGTCGCCGGCCTCGCTTTGCTGGCCATGAGCGCCGGCGCCCACGCGCAGGACATGCTGACGCTGAGGCTCGCCACCGGCGAGGTCGACATCAACCCGACCTCGAACTCCATCCTCAAGCTCGCCGCCCGCCTCGGCTACTACGAGAAGCATGGCGTGAAGGTGGAGATCGTCGAGCTCGACGGCACGCCGCAATCTGTCGCGGCCCTCACGTCGGGCGCCGTGGACGTCGCCGACGTAAGCATCGACGCCGCCATCCGCCTCGCTGTGGACAATGGCCTCAAGCTCAAGGGCATCACCGCCGGCGGCTTCGGCGCGGCCTTCATGATCGCGTCCAAGTCGGACATTACCAGCATCGAGGGGCTGGTCGGCCGCTCCTTCGCCATCGCCGACAATGGCAGCCTCGACCATAACCACACGCTCGCGGTCCTCCGCGGCAACGAGCTGCCCGAAGACGGCCCGAAATTCGTCGCCATCGGCGCCCCGGCCGCCCGCGTGCAGGCCCTCGCCGCCGGCCAGGTCGACGCCACCACCGTGTCCTACGGCACCTTCATGTCCATCGAAGGCACGCCCGGCATCCACATGCTGATGAGCGCCAACGACTTCGCCGCCTATACCCCGAACATCTCGAAGTTCATCGCCGCGCTCGATACCACCATTGCCGAAAAGCCCGAGGCACTTAAGCGCTTCGTGGCCGCGCTGATCGACATCTCCCGCACCTTCGACGAGCATCCCGAGCAGTGGGTCGAGGCCGTTGCCGCCGCCCGTGACGACCTCAAGAAGGAAGATCTCGAGCGCACCGCCAAGACCATCACCGGCCGCTGGTGCGTCAATGGCTGCTTCAACGAGTCGGAACTCGTCCGCGCCATCGACTACATCTACACCGACAATCCCGAGTTCAAGGACTACACCCGCGTCTCGGCCGCCGACCTCACCGACGGCAGCTTCGTCGCCGCCGCCCTCGAGGAGGCAGGCGTCATCACCGACGACGCCAAGCTCGACAGGCGCTGAGTTTTCCTACTGGCGTAACAAGCGGGCGGGGGCAGTCAGGCTCCCGCCCGCTCCCTTAGCTTCCCGATGAAATCACGCATGATCGGGTTACGCTTCACCTGCGTCACATACCGCATCATGTGCCGCGAGCGGTCTATGCTGTAGGTCACTTCGCTTGTCAGCACCGGCGTCGGCACCAGCACGCTCGGGGCCCACTCGGGATCGAGCAGCCAGCCCACGGGGGCCATGTCCCAGATTTCCTTGGCCCAGCCGGTGTGGTCGGTCCCGTACTCCTTGAACCGCATGGCAAGGAACTTCCCGATCTCGCCGTAAGGCTCCACATAGCGTTCGATCTCCGGAACCGTGGAGTGGAGGTGCGAGACCACGCCCATGCACGGTACCAGTACCAGCGGCACGCCGGAATCGAAGAGCACCTGCGCCCCGCCCACGTCCTGCTTGAGGTTGAACTCACGCTGGTGCGGCCATTCGAGCGCATGGCCGCCGAGCCACACCACCACCGTGCGGTCGATGATGTCAGGCGCCTTGAGCAGGGCTGACGCCACATTGCTGATTGCCCCGATGGCGATGACGTAAAGTGGATCGTCGGCCGAGCCGGCCCGCGCCCGTGCGATCAGGTCGTCCACCGCCGGGGCGTCGAGCGGCTGCTTCGCCGCCCCGACATAGTCGGTCACGCCACGATAAACGAACCCCGCCGACGGCACCTCCAGCCGCTCGAGCAGCGCGAGGATCTCGCCATAGCTCAGCTCCATGCCCTCGCCGGGGCCGCTGGAACGGTCATTGAAGAAGGGTGCGGCATAGATCGCCTGCAGGTCGATCCGCTCGGGCGACAGCATCGCCTGCACCAAGGCGAACTGGTCGTCGATCTCGTTATAAGTGTCGGTATCGAGCACGGCACGCAGGCGGCCGGGCCGGGGCGCGAGCAGCGCCAGCCGCGCGGCATCGGACAGGGTCATCAGGGTCTCCGTTTTTCCCGCCAATGGAGCAACGCCGCGCCTGCGCCGCAAGGCTGCTGCCACCGCTTTCCCATGCCGCGCTCCCGGACTTGGTCGTTGGCACCAGCCCCGTCGAGGCGTTGGATTCGCCTCTAGTCTAGCTTGACTGCCTGTCGTACCGCGCCGGCCGCATCACCTGCCGTTGACCACGTTATCATGACGGATTCGACCTTATCCCCCTCCGGGTACGTACATCATTGGCAGATTTGTCAAGTATGAGACGCGTACCGAATCGCCTTCCTTGTTGCTTGATTCGCGAAAAACCTGTGGCAAGGTGCCGCACACACCGGCCTCCGGGAGAGACGGAGGGAAGCGGGCCTCGGGAGGGCCCGTCGGTGAGGAGAGTGCCGCCGACGGCGGCAAACGGGAGGACATTGCTATGAAGTCTCTGATCACCCTGGCGGCCGCTCTGGCTGCCGGCGTCGCGCTGTCGTCGGGCGCCATCGCCCAAGACAAGCCGAAACTGGCTTTCGTCGTGAACGCCTCGTCCGACTTCTGGAAGCTGGCCGAAGCTGGCGTGAAGAAGGCGCAGGGCGAGCTGCCCAACTACGAACTCGAGTTCAAGTATCCGGCCCAGGGCACCGCGGCGCTGCAGAACGCGCTTATGGACGACCTCGTCGCCGCCGGCACCGACGCAATCATGATCTCGTCGGCCGATCCGAAGAACTCCATCGACGCCTTCAACCGCATCGCGGCCCAGGTTCCGCTCTTCACCACCGACTCTGACGCGCCCGAGTCCAACCGCATCGCCTATCTCGGCTCGTCCAACACCGCTGCCGGCATCCAGGCCGGCGAGGAAATGGTGAAGGCGCTGCCCAATGGCGGCAAGTGCATGGGCTTTGTCGGCTTCCTCGGCGCCGATAACGCCAAGGAGCGTATTGCCGGCTTCAAGCAGGCCATCGAAGGCAAGGGCATCGAGCTGGTCGACGTCCGCGGCGACGATGTGGACTTCACCCGCGCCCGCACCAATGTCGACGACGTGCTCGTCGCCAACCCCGAGATCACCTGCATGGTCGGGTTCTATTCCTACAACCCGCCGAAGATCTACGAGGCGCTGCAGGCCGCCGGCAAGCTCGGCCAGATCACCGTCGTTGCCTTCGACGAAGACCCGGTGACCCTCGGCGCGGTGAAGGAAGGCTCGTTCGCTGCCACCATCGTGCAGCAGCCCTTCGAGTGGGGCTACCAGGGCATGAAGCTCATGGCTGCCTATCTCGAGGGCGACAAGTCGGGCATTCCCGACGACAAGCTGATCATCGTGCCCACCGCCGTGATCAACAAGGACAATGTCGATGCGTTCGAGGCCGACCTGAAGGCTAAGATCGCCGGCAACTAAATTCTCCCAGCGGGCGGCGCGGGCTTCCCTCATGGAAGCCCGAAGCCGCCCGTTTCCTCTGTTTGCTTTGCGTGTCGGGTCCGCGGTGGTAGCGTCGCGATCGGCTCGAAACGGTGGGGAAGTTTCCGATGCCTGATGGCGGTGGCGGGCAGGTCTTACGCCCCTTTCTGCGTTTGAGCGGCGTGCGCAAGACCTATCCGGGGGTCGTGGCGCTCTCCGGTTTCGACATGACGGTTGCCCCCGGCGAGGTCATCGGCATCGTCGGCGAGAACGGCGCCGGGAAGTCGACCCTGATGAAGATTCTCGGCGGCGTCACCAAGCCCGATTCCGGCACGGTGGAGATCGACGGCGTCGCCTATGACGGGCTCACGGTCGGCGGCTCGATGAAGGCCGGCATCGCCTTCGTCCATCAGGAACTCAACCTCTTCGACAATCTCGACGTCGCCGCCAATGTCTTCATCGGCCGCGAGCCCCGTACGGGCGGCATCCTCAACCTCGTCGACGAAAAGAAGATGCGCGCCGACGTGGCACCCTATCTGAAGCGCCTCGGCGCCAGCTTCACCCCTGATACGCCGGTCAGCAAGCTGTCGCTGGCCCAGCAGCAGATGGTCGAGATCGCCAAGGCGCTGACCATGAATGCCCGCCTCGTCATCCTCGACGAGCCGACCTCCTCGCTGCCGCTCAGCGAAACCGAAAAGCTGCTCGAGGTGATCGCCAGCCTCAAGGCCGAGGGCATCGCCGTGCTCTTCATCTCGCACCGGCTCGCCGAGATCGAGGCCGCCTGCGACCGCGTTGTCGTGCTGCGCGATGGCGTGCTGGTCGGCACGCTCGACAAGGCCGAGATCAGCCACGACCGGCTGGTAAAGCTGATGATTGGCCGCGACCTCAAGGTGGCCTATGCCGCACCCAAGGGCGCTCGCGGCAATCCCGTGCTCGTCGCCAGCGGCATCCGCACCGCCGCCTACCCGACCCACGACGTCGATCTGTCGCTGCACTCGGGCGAGATTCTCGGCCTCGCCGGCCTCGTCGGCTCCGGCCGCACCGAGCTGGCGCGGGTCCTTTTCGGCATCGACGAGCGCTTTGCGGGCAGCGTCACCCTCGACGGCGCGCCGGTCAGGCTGCGCTCCGCCACCGATGCGGTGGAGAAGGGCATCTTCCTCGTGCCCGAGGATCGCAAGGGCGCCGGCATCCTGCTCGACCTTTCGATTGCCGAGAATATCTCGCTGCCCAATCTGGACGCCTATGCTGCGGGCGGCCTCGTCGCGCCGGCCCGCGAGCGTACGCAGGCAGAGCAGTCGCGCCGCGAGCTTGGCATCAAGGCACCCTCCGTACTCACCCGCACCGGCTCGCTCTCGGGCGGCAATCAGCAGAAGGTGGTGCTCGCCAAGTGGCTGGCGATGAAGCCCAAGGTGCTGATCTTCGACGAGCCTACCCGCGGCATCGATGTCGGCGCCAAGGCCGAAATCTATCGTCTCATGCGCGGTCTCGCCGATGCCGGCGTCCCCGTGCTGATGATCTCGTCGGACATGGAAGAGGTCATCGGCGTTTCCGACCGCATCGCGGTGATGCACGAGGGCCGCATCTCCGGCTTCCTCGAGCGCGCCGACTTCACCGAAGAAAACGTGCTGACGCTCGCCATCGGCAAGCAGCTCAGGAAGGCAGGCTGAGGGGCCAATGAACAGGAAAGTCTCCGTCCATGAATAAGAAGGATCTGGGCCTTCTCGTCCTCATCATCGTCGTCGGCCTTGTGGTCTACCTGCGTAACCCGGCCTTTCTCGGTCCGCAGAACCTCGCCAACACGGCCAATCTTATCGGCCTGTTCGGGCTGTTCTCCATCGCCCAAGGCTTCGTCATCATCACCGGCGGCATCGACCTGAGCGCCGGCTCCATGATCGCGCTGCTCGGCACGCTCTTCGTCGATCTGGTGGGCAACAAGGGCGTGCCCTGGCCCATCGCCTTCATCATCGTCATGGTGCTGGGGCTCGCTCTCGGCCTGGTCCACGGCCTGCTCATCACGAAACTAAAGATGCAGCCCTTCGTGGTGACGCTGTGCGGCCTGCTGATCTATCGCGGCGTCGCCCGCGGCTACACCGCCGACGCCACCGCCGGCTTCCCCTTCGGCTCAGAATATCCGGGTCTCGATTTCTTCGTGGCACGCATCGGCGGTATTCCGGTCTCGGTCTATGTGCTGGCCGTGGTTGCCATCATCGCCTGGTTCACGCTCCACCGCTCGGTGTTCGGGCGCTACCTCTACGCCATCGGGAAGAACGAGGAGGCGGCGCGCTTCTCCGGCATCCGCACCGGCGCCGTCATCACCTCGGCCTATGTCATCGCGGCCGGGCTCACGGCCCTCGCCGCGGTGTTCTTCGCCATGTACACCCGCTCGGTCCAGCCCAGCTCGCAGGGCAATTTCTACGAGCTCTATGCCATCGCGGCGGCGGTGCTGGGCGGTTTCTCGCTGCGCGGCGGCGAGGGCTCCATCGTCGGCGTCATTCTCGGCACCATCCTGCTGCAGGAGTTGCAGAACCTGGTGAACCTCCTCGGCATTCCGTCCTCGCTCAACTTCGCGGTGATGGGTGGCGTCATCCTCATCGGTGTGCTGGTCGACCAGCAATGGAACGCCTTCCGCGCCCGGCGACGCATCGTGGAAGCAGCGCGGGCGCCGAGCAGCGGGGTCGCGGCGGAAACGAGCTAGAGACGGGGCAGCGCCTCCAGCCGTCAGGTCCCCCCTGCCGCGAGATAGGCTGCCTCGAGCTCCGCCATCACCGAGCGCTCAGGCTTCGGCGCGCCGCGATGCATGTGGCGCAGCTCCGCCTTGAACGCCTCCCACATCTCCGGCCCGCCTCTTTCGAGCGCAAGCGAGCGCGCCGCGAGCTGGGGGAAGGGCGTGAGGTGCTTCACGCCCCAGTTGCCCAGCGCCACCATCACCGGCACCAGGTCGATCGCCTTGTCGGTCAGGCTGTAGATGGTGCGCTGCTTGTGCGCCGCATCTGGCGCCGCGTCGAGAAGTCCGGCCTCCAGCAGCTTCTTCAGCCGGTCTGCAAGGATGTTGGTCGCAATCCCCTCGAGCGAGTTCGCGTGCAGTTCGCCATAGGTGCGGAAATTGCCGAACATGATGTCGCGCAGCACGATCAGGCTCCAGCGGTCGCCCAGCACTTCCACTGCCTGGTTGATCGGGCATCCGGACCTCGGTTCGCTCAACACATCCTCCGAACTCAACCGCTTGCAGTTTACAAGAGGCCTGCCGCCCTCTATACCACTTGCATAACACAAGCGGTATAGAGGGCAGGAATATCACATTTCCTGTGGCCGCCTGTCGAAATGGATGCGGGCCATTCGTCTAGATGACAGGATGTCCCGGAGGGAAGATCAAATGGAAAAGCATTACGGCTGGGTCGTCGTCGCCGCGGGCGCGGTGATCACCTGTCTGGCCATGGGTGCCATGTTCGCGCTGCCGGTCTACAAGTCGGCCATCGCGTCCGAAATGGGCTGGTCCGATGCCGGCATCTCGCTGGCCATGAGCATCGGCTTCATCACCATGGGCGTCGCCGGCTTCTTCTGGGGCACGCTTTCCGACAGGATCGGCGCCCGTCCGGTGGTGCTCATCGCCACGGCGCTGCTCGGCGCCGGCCTCGTGCTCGCCAGCCAATCGCGCGATCTCGTCGTCTTCCAGTTCGCCTATGGCGGGCTGATCGGCGCTTCGGGCGGCGCCTTCTTCGCCCCCATCATCGCGGCGACCCTGGGGTGGTTCGACAAGAACCGCTCGCTCGCCGTCTCGCTCGTTTCGCTCGGCGGCGGCGTCGCGCCCATGACCATGAGCCCGCTCGCCGCCTTCCTCATCGAGCAGATCGGATGGCGCTCCGCCATGTTCTGGATCGCGGTCGGCGCCGTGGCCGTCATCGTCCCCGCCTCGCTCCTCATCCTCCGCGCCCCCTGGCACGATACCGTCGGCACGCCCGCGCCCGCCGCCGGCGCCGCTCCGGCGAAGCAATCGAACGGCTTCGCCGTGCTGCGCACGCCGCAATTCCTCGTCCTCGCCGGCACCTTCTTTCTCTGCTGCGCCGCCCATTCGGGGCCGATCTTCCACACCGTCAGCTACGCCATCATCTGCGGCGCGACGCTGGCGGGCGCTACCGGCATCTATGCCATCGAGGGCATTTCCGGCCTCTTCGGTCGCCTGATCTTCGCCGTCGTCGCCGACCGCATCGGCGTGCGTAAGGTCATCGTCGCCGGCCTCGCGCTCCAGGCCGTGGGCATCTACCTGTATATCTACCTCACCGAGCTCACGCACTTCTACATGTTGGCCGCGGTGCTCGGCTTGGCCTATGGCGGCGTCATGCCGCTCTATTCGGTACTGGCGCGCGAGTATTTCCCGCCCCGCCTGCTCGGCACGGTGTTGGGCGCGGCCACCATGACCTCGTCCATCGGCATGGCCTTCGGCCCGCTCGGCGGCGGCTGGCTCTACGACACGTACGGCACCTACCACTGGCTCTACATCGCCTCGGCCGCCGTCGGCATCGCCGCCGCCGCCATGGCCCTTGCCTTCCCACCCGCCAGGAATGACGCCGACGAAACGCCCCCGGCGCTACAACCGGCGTGAGGCGTATGCTGACATTCCCTGTCACATGGGTGCTCTAAACCCGTGGGTGGGGCACTTCGTCTGGTTGCCCCATTCGACTGCAATAGTGCCATCAATACCCCGACGGCCGGAGAAGGACGCCCCGTGACGCCGTTCCATCAGATCCTCGGCAACAACCTCGTTGCCAACATCACCAATTTCACGGTGTGGTTCGCCATCACCTTCTGGGTCTATCTCGAAACCCGTTCGGTGTTTGCCACGGGCGTCATTGCCGGGCTCTATCTCGTCTTCACCGCCGGCTTCGGCATTTGGCTCGGCTCCATCGTCGATCACAACGCCAAGAAGCTGGTCATGCTCGGCTCGTCCGCCGTGTCATTCGGCTTCTATGCCGTCTCCCTCGCCATCCTCGTCCTTAACCCGGACGAGGCGTTCCGCGATCCCTACGGGTTGACGCTGTGGCTGCTCGTCTTCCCCGTCATGCTCGGCGTCATCGCCGGCAATGTGCGGTCCATCGCACTGGCCACCCTCGTTACCATCCTCATCCCCGAGGACCGGCGCGACAAGGCGAACGGCCTTGTCGGCATGGTCACCGGCATCGGCTTTCTCACCACCTCGATGATTTCGGGCGTGCTCGTCGCCTGGGGCGGTATGCTGGCAACGCTCGTGCTCGCGCTCGGCGTCACCCTGCTCGTATTCCTTCACCTCCTCATGGTGAGGCTTGATGAAGGCCGCCCCGAGCCGCACCCCGATACGCCGGCCGAGCCGAAGCGCGTCGATCTTGCCGGCACCATCCGCGTGGTCGCCGGCGTTCCTGGCCTCTTCGCCCTCATCTTCTTCGCCTGCTTTAACAATTTCCTCGGCGGCGTGTTCATGGCGCTGCTCGATGCCTATGGCCTGTCACTGGTGTCGGTGGAGATCTGGGGCTTCCTCTTCGGCGTGATCTCCACCGCCTTCATCATTTCGGGCCTCATCATCGCCAAGACCGGGCTGGGCAAGAACCCGCTGCGCACCCTGCTCCTGGTCAACCTCGTCACCTGGAGCGTGTGCTGCATCTTCACCATCCAGCCGTCCATCTGGCTGCTGGCGGGCGGCATGTTCATCTGGATGCTGCTCGGCCCCTATGCCGAAGCGGCCGAGCACACCACGCTACAAAAGGTCGTGCCGGTCGAGCGGCAGGGCAGGGTGTTCGGTTTTGCCCAGTCGGTCGAACAGTCGGCCTCACCGCTCACCGCCTTCCTCATCGGGCCCATTGCCGAGTTCATCTTCATCCCGTTCATGACCACCGGGGCAGGGGCGGCATGGATCGGTGGCTGGTTCGGCATCGGCCCGGCCCGCGGCATCGCGCTAGTCTTCACCATTGCCGGTCTGCTCGGCCTCATCGTCACCATCCTCGCCTTCCGCTCGAAATACTACCGGCAGCTCTCCGACGCTTACGCCAACGCGCCCGACGACGAGCCGCCGGGCGACGGCGCTGCTGTCCCGGCCTGATCAATGTCCATGCCGTTCGCGCCAGTGCGGGTTCTGCATGATGCCGAGCACGTTGCCGAACGGGTCCACCACCGAGGCGGTGATGAAGTCGCCATCACCGCGCCGCGTCATCGGCTCGTACTCCGTCGCCCCGGCGGCAAGCAGCCGCGCCAGCGTCGCCTCGATGTCGTCGACGTGCCAGAGCAGGATCGCACCGCCCGGCCCCGGCTGCATGCGTGCGGGCGCATAGCGCCGGTCGATGATGCCGAACTCGTCCTCATCGTCGCCGATGCGGAACTCGACATAGCCCGGCGCCTCGGGCCCGGGCATCTGGTAATAGGCGTCGATGCCGAAAAGCCCGGCATACCAGTCGCGCGCCCTCGCCACATCATCGGCGAAGAAGCTCACCGTCGCCATGCCGCGCAGGAAATGCTTCGTCATTGTCTCGCTCCGTTGCTCGTTTGCTGATGGCCCCACCATGCCGAGCCCCGTCGCCCCCGTATTTCAGAAACCCGCAGAACCCTACGATCCGCGTGGGCGGCTCGATCCGGCCCGCTTCGCCCGCAACGCGACGTTCCGCACCATCGCCCCGCCGCCTGACCTGAAGCCCTTCGTCGAGCATTTCTGGATCGTGCGCTGGCACGATATCGAAGGCGTCTACGACAATGCCGAGGTCATGCACCGGCCCTATGTCGATCTCTTCGTCGCCGCCGATAGTGCCGGCATCCAGGGCACCTTCCGCGGCAAGCGCATCTACCGCGCCACCGGCACCGGCCGCGTCATGGGCGCCCGCCTGCTGCCAGGAGCCTTCCGCTGCTTCTATGCCGGCGAACTCGGCAACCTGCAGGACCGGATGCTGCCGCTCGACATTGCCTTCCCCGCGGCCGGTCCCGCCTTCCACGAAACGATCGCCGCCGATGACGACGACGCCGTCGCGCAGGTCACGGCGCTGCTCCGCTCCGCCAATCCGGTGCCCGACGACAATGTGACGCTCATCAACGCCATCGTCGCCGCCATCGAAGCCGACCCCGACCTGAGCACGGTAGCGGCGGTCGCGAGGGCCTTCGCGCGCTCCGAGCGCTGGGTGCAACAGCTCTTTCGCGACTATGTCGGCGTGGGCCTCAAATGGTTGCTCCAGCGCCGCCGCCTGCTCCTCGCCGCCGCCCGCATCCGCACGACCGACAACCCCGATTGGGCCGATATGGCCTATGCGCTCGGCTACTCCAGCCAGCAGCACTTCATTACCGATTTCCGCACCGTGCTCGGCGAAACCCCGGTGCAGTACAAGGCCAACCTCTCCCGCTGACTCCCTAATGCTCGGCATGACTGGCAAAGTGCCGCCCGCCTCGCTAGCTTGCGGCCAGTCAGGAGATGCATGCTGTGAAGGCCGACGACGACGCGCCCGATCTCGACACTGTAGCGCAACTGGCGCTGGCGCAGGAGCCCCCGCGGCACAAGCCGGGCGAGGTCGGCAAGCGCCACGACGTCACGCTCCACCAGCTGCGCATCTTCTGGGCCGTCGCCCATTCCGACACGCTCACCAAGGCGGCCAAGCAGCTCGGCCTTGCCCAGCCCTCGCTGAGCCAGCAGCTATCGAAGCTGGAATCCACCCTCGGCTCGAAGCTCTTCCATCGCCGCTCCAACGAGATGGTCATCACCGAAGCCGGCAAGTTCCTGCTGCCGCGCGCCGAAACCGTGCTGCGCAACATGCAGGACCTCGAGGAGGGCTTGCAGCGCTTCACCGGCGGGCACCGCGCCACGGTCCGCATCGCCGGCATCACCTCGGCGCTGCGCGTGCTGCTACCCCACGCCATCACCCGCACGCAGGATGATTTCCCCGAGGTCGATTTCGACATCCAGGAGGCGGCACCCAACGACATTCTCGAGCTGCTCTACGGCCGCCGCGTCAATATCGGCCTGCTCGCCGCCAACTCCATCGCCGAGGCGGGCGTCGGTTTCCTGCAGGTGCCGCTCATCGACGACCCCTACGTGCTCGTCGTTCCCGACACCATCTCGCTCGACGGGGCTACCGATCCGCGCCAGCTGCTGCCGCTGGCGCAGGATGTGCTGAGCCGCTCCATCCAGTTCAATTTCGGCACCCAGCACACCAAGCGCGTCGAGGACTGGTACACCCAGATGCTGCCCAACAGCCGCATCGTCGCCCAGTGCCGCAGCTTCGAGGTGGCGATCGGCCTCGTCCGCACGGGCACCGGCGTTTGCCTTGCGCCTGCCCTCTCCACCCTCATGGGCGGAGGCCCCCCGGTCGGCGTCCGCCTCTACCAGGTCAACATCCCGCCCCGCCGCCTCGTCGCGCTGGTGCCCAGCCAGTATCGGCGCCAGGTTCCCTATGAGAGCCTGCTCGACACCCTTCAGGATGTCGGCGCGCACTTTCCCCTCCCGACTATGCTCCCCACGCCGCCATTCCTCGAACGCCCCGACTCTCCAGCGCTCTAGCGAAGGGCGAGGACGGCTGCCGCTGATTCCTCCATCCCTGCGAGGACGGTAGCAAAGCGACTTGGCAGCTAGCGACAAGCGGCTCAGCGGCCCCTTCACCATCCCCTTCGTGGGAAGGCCCGGGAGGGGCGTCCCACTCCGAGGCCGTGGGCAGCCGGCATCGCAAGCCTCGCCCCAAGCCGTGGCTGGCGGTCCGCCTTTCAGCGGCCGACCTATCCCCGCCTGCCACCTTGCAGCCCCAACTCTCCCGTGCTACCAAATCATCATATGACTTATCACTTGGCGAGCCGCTTCGGGTGGCCGCAGTGGGGCAGAATGCAGTTGGAACGAAGCGTTGCGGAAGCCGATCCCCTCGAGGCGCTGCTCGATGGGCGCTACCGCGATCCCGATACCGGCGCCAGCATAGGGGTGAAGACCCGTGCCCTCGCCATCGAGCCGAGCCTTGCCGGCAGCGAGGCGGAACTGGTGGTGCGCCTCGGTTTCGGCAGGACCCTTGCGGTTCTCTCCGACCCCGATACCCACGCCGCCCTCGGCGCCCGCATCGAGCGCGCGCTCGCGTCCCGATTTACCGTCGAACCCATCCTTCTCCCCCGCACGCCGGAGCCCGATGCCGAGACCGTCGAGCGCGTCCGTGCCGCCTCCGCCTCCGCAGACTCCCTCATCGCCGTCGGCTCGGGTACCATCAACGATCTGGCCAAGTATGCGGGCGCGCTTGACGGCAAGCCCTATGCCGTTTTTGCCACCGCCCCCTCGATGAACGGCTTCACCTCGCTCACCGCCTCGATCACCGTTGACGGCCACAAAAAGACGCTGCCGGCCCAGGCGCCGGCCGGCGCCTTCTTCGATCTCGAGGTATTGGCCGCCGCGCCCGCCCGCCTCATTCGCGCCGGTCTCGGCGACTCTATCTGCCGCGCCACCGCGCAATGGGACTGGCTGCTCTCGCACCGTCTCCTCGGTACCCCCTATCGCGAACTTCCCTTCGCCCTCCTCGCCGGCGACGAACCCGATCTCATCGCCCATGCCGGCGATCTCCTTGGCGGCGACCTCGAGGTGATGCGCCGCCTCGTCCGCACTTTGGTGCTCTCCGGCTTCGGCACCGCCATTGTCGGCTCGAGTGCCCCGGCGAGTCAGGGGGAGCACCTCGTCAGCCACTATCTCGACATGCTGGGCCCGGCTGATCGCCCCATCGTGTTCCATGGCGAGCAGATCGCCGTCACCACACTCTCCATGGCCCGCCTGCAGGAGGCGATGCTGGAAGGGCCGCCGCCGGTCCTCACCGCCGACAGCGCCAGCGAGAACGAGTTCATAACACGTTATGGCTACCACCTCGGCCAGTCCACTTGGACGGAGTTTGCCGAAAAAGGCCTTAGCGCCGAGCGTGCCGACGAGCTCAACCACGCCATAGCCGCCAACTGGCAGAACTTCGTGGCTGAGGCGTCGAAGATCGCGCTCTCTTCGGCCCGGATTCACGCCGTTCTGACCGCCGCCGGCGCTCCGACGACGCCCGAAGAGATCCACCTCGATCGCCCGTTCTACGAACACGCGCTGACCCATGCGCGCGAGATCCGCAACCGCTACACTGTGCTCGACCTGGCCGCCGCCTCGGGCCGGCTGGCCGGGTTGGTGCCACGTCTCTGAGGGGGTGTCCATGGACTTCATCTTCATGCTGACCCGCGGCGACAAGACCGTCGAGGATTGCCTCGACGTCTTCGACCAGATCGCACCGCTGGGGTTGAAACATGTGGGATTCAAGGACGTTGGCGTTGAACCCGCCACCCTGCGCAAGCTCGTCGATGGCATCCGTTCCGCCGGCGCCATCAGCTACATGGAGGTCGTCTCCGACACTCCGGAAGCGGCCCTGAACTCGGCCCGCGTCGGCGCCGAACTCGGCATCGACCGCCTGCTCGGCGGCACCGACGTGCAGCGGGTCGGCGAGATTCTCCAGGGCACCCACACGAAGTACTACCCCTTCCCTGGTTTCCCGGTCGGACACCCGACACGGCTGGGCGGAGGCCCCGGCGACGTCACCAGCCAGTGCGCCGCCTTCATGGCGCAGGGCTGCGCAGGGGCCGACCTCCTCGCGTTCCGAGCCACCGAGGCCGACCCGCTCGATCTCGTCCACGCAGCTCGTAAAGGTTTGGGACCAAACGGTTATCTTATCGTCGCCGGCTCCATCACCTCGGCCGAGCGCATCAAGGCGGTGGCGGCCGCGGGCGCCGATGCCTTCACCATCGGCACTGCCGTGTTCGACGGTTCCTACAGCCCACGCAAGGGCTCGATCCTGTCGCAACTGGGCGATGTGATCGCCGACAGCGCGGCGGCCTAGTGCCCGTTCTCGGTCTCGATATCGGCACCCGCAGCCTCAAGGCATTGATCCTCAACGAGGATCTCGAGGTTATGGGTGCCGCGAGCCGCCACTACGAGCCATACTTTCCGCAGTCCGGCTGGGCCGAGCAGGATCTCGCGCTCTGGCGTGCCGCCCTTCGCCCGGTGATCGCGAAGGCCCTTGCAAACGCAGGGCTTTCGGCTGTCGACATCGCTGCCGTTGCCGTCTGCGGACAGCTGGATGGCTGCGTCCCCACGGCACGGGACGGCACCGCGCTCGGTCCGGCCCTGATCTGGATGGATCGCCGCGGCGAGGCCGACATCGCCCATGTTGACCCCGGCCTCGTCCACGCCCGCTGCGGCCTTGTCCGCGACGCCACCCATATGGGCGGCAAGGTGGCGTGGCTGAGTAAGCACTTTGCCCACGCCGGCGAGGTCGCTACCTGGCACCAGCCGGTGAGTTTCGTCGTCGCCGCCCTCACCGGCCGTTCCGTGATGAGCCGCTCGCTCGCCTCCACCACTATGCTCTACGACCTTGGCCGCCGGGACTGGGATCCGGAGCTTGCGGCCGCCTTCGGCACCACCCCCGACCGACTCCCGGGCCTTGCCGAAGAGTCTGATATGGCAGGGCAACTGACCGCCGCAGGCGCAGAGCTCACCGGCCTCAGGGCCGCCACACGCGTTGCGGTCGGCACCGGCGACGATTTCTCCAACCCACTCGGCTGCGGCGTTTGCCGCCCCGGCACCGTAGCGGTGTCGTTGGGCACTGCCGAAACCGTTGCTGCGCTTGCACAGCCGGCGATCCTCGATCCTTACAGGCTCGTCGAGACCCACGCCTATCCGGGCGGTCTGCACCACCTCGGCAACCCCGGTTGGCTCTCCGGCGGTGCCGTCCGCTGGGCCTCGACCCTCCTCGGCCTCGCCTCCGACGAAGCCTTCTCCGCCCTCGCGGCCGAGGCGCCGCCGGGCTGCGACGGCGTCGTGTTCATCCCGGCCCTCAGCGGTGCCATGGCGCCCAGGTGGATTGCCGCAGCGCGCGGCACCTTCCTCGGCCTCACCGCCAGCCACACCCGCGCCCACCTGGCCCGCGCCGTGCTCGAAGGCACCGCCTTCGCCATGCGCGACGTGGTTGATCGGCTTGATGAGCTTGGCGTTTCCACCGACCGCCTGCGTATCATGGGCGGCGGGGCCAGAAGCCGTCTCTGGTGCGAAATCCGCAGCGCCGTCACCTGCCGTCCTGCCGAGATACTCACCAGCAGCGATGCCTCGGCCCTCGGCGCTGCCCTGCTGGCCTCGGTCGCTGCCGGCCTCTCGCCGGACATCGCCACTGCCTCGGCTGCCCTGCCACTTGTCCTCAGTGCCGTGGAGCCCGCGCCCGATCCCCGCTACGAAGCGGCCTATGCCCGTTACCACGAGGCCTTCGCCGCCCTTGAGCCTACGTGGAAAGAGTGATCGCGCGCCCCTCGGCCGCCGACCGGTAGATGGCGTTCACCACCTCCAGCGCCGCGGCCGCGTCCTCCGCCCCGGCCGGCACCGAGTGCCCCTCGGCCACCGCGGCGAGGAAATCCGCCAGCATCAGCGCATGGCTGTCGGGACGCGGTACCGCGATGACCTCCCACGCGCCATTTCGGTAGAGCCGGACCGGCCCGTCGCCAAAGGGATCGGGCAGGTCGAGCCGTCCACGCGTGCCGTCGATCTCGATCGTTTCCTCGCGCAGCGCGCCGGGGCTGTGCGCTGCGGCCGTGAGGTTCACCAGCGCCCCGTTGGAGAGCCGCAGGGTGGCGCTCGCGGCGTCCTCCACTTCGCCCGGCGCGGTAAACGTGCCAATCTCGCCCATCACCCGCGTCACCTCGAGCCCGGTGATGTAGCGCAGCGTATCGAGCTGGTGCACCGAGTTCATCAGCAGCACGCCGCCACCGGCCATTGCCTTGCTCGCCCGCCAGTTGAGCATCCCTGGTTGCCCCCAGTAACTCAGCTTCTTGTCTATGACGGTGCGTATGCGGATGAGCCGCGGCTCGCCGATAGCCCCTTCGGCGACGAGGCGCTTGCCGAGTGCTACGGTGCCGGCGCGCCGCAACTCGTAGAACACACAGAGCTTCAGCCCCCGGGTCTCCGCCATCGCACCGAGCCGCCGGGCCTCGGCCGCGTCCAGCGCCAGCGGCTTTTCGCACAGCACATGCTTGCCGGCCGCCAGCGCCTGCTCCACCGTTGGCGCCAGCAAGGCGTGCGGCAGGCCGACATAACAGACCGTTACCGCCGGGTCGGCCAGCAGTCCGGCCACCGAGGCGTGCGTCTTCGCCCCGGTCGTCGTCCCGAATGCAGCTGCACGCGCCGGGTCGGCATCCATCGCCGCCACGATGCGCATCTGCGGCAGCGCCGCCGAGGCGCGGGCGATTTCGCTCGCGGCCCAGCCGCAGCCGATCACGCCAAGGCTCACCGATGCCATCATGCCTCCAGCGGCGCAGCAGTGCCGATCAGGTGTGAGAGCGAGCCGTAGTAGCTGTCATCGGCATAGCGTTCGAGCGCTAAAGCCACCACCGCCAGCTCCGGCGACGGGTTGATCAGCGCCCAGGGCCGCGCCAGCCGCGTCGGCCCCGGTGGCACGAGGTCCGTGCCGCTCCAGCGCCCGTCCGTCCCGCGCCGGTAGAGGGCGAGGTGCCACAGCCCGGCATCCTCGCGCGTCACATAAACCTGTCCCGCCGCGGCGCGGTCGGGGAAGGCGACCCCGCCGACATAAAAACCGGCGTCGATGTAGCCGAACTTCGCCCCCGCCGCGCACACCTCCTCGTTCACCCATTGCCCGCCGATCAGCGAAGCGACGTGGTACTTGGCGTCGCGTGTCGAGAAATCGTCCTTGATCTTGGTGGTGTAGCCGATCTCGAACACCGGCCCGTTCGATACGTCGAACAGGTTCGCCGTGCGGTCCGCCGGCGTCTTCGCCACCAGTTCCAGCCGATCCTGGCTGATCGGCAGTCCTTCGCCGGTGCGCAGGTTGCCTAGCCGCTGGCCGGCCGTGGAGGTCACCTCCCCGGTCACCAGATCGAGCAGGCAGGCCCACACGTCGTGCAGCGGCCTCTGCGACGCCTCGCGCGGGTGCCCCGACACCGCGATGCGAATGGTTCGGCCATCCGCCAGCATGGCCATGGGCATGTAGATCAGCCAGTCGGTATCGAAACTCAGTAAGTCGCGCGGCGCGCCCCAGCTCCGCCCCCAGTCGGGCGACATCACCCAGGCCCAGCGCGGCCCGTCCAGGCGGGTGAACAGGTGCAACTCGTCGCCCAGCGCATGCACCTGTGCGTAGGTGGTCGAGCCGGCAAAGGGCAGGATGCCCTCCGCCTCCCATTCGCTGAGATCGAGCGGTCGTTTCGACAGGCGCACCCGCATGCCCTCCTCGGCATCGTGGCGCGAGTAGAAGCAGGCGAGGGGGCGGTTGGGGTCCACCACTAGCGCTGGGTTGTTGTGGTCGTCATCCTCGAACTGCGCCAGCCGCGCTCGTTCCACCGCGCCGGTCGAGAGGTTCAGCCGCGCCGCAATGATGCCGCCCTGGCTGTCGAGCCCGGCGAACCATGCCTCGTTATCCAGCCGCACGGCGCGCGGTCGCGTCCACCAGCACCAGGCGAGGTCGGGAATGATCACCCTGCCGTCTTCGATCACCGCCGCACCCTCAAAGTCATATGATGACTTACGATAACGAAGGGCGCTGCCGCAGTCCAGTGCGATATTGGCTCAGCCGGCGATCGGCCCTGGTCCGCGACGATAGACCCTCAGCTCGATCACCGAGGGCACGTGCCATTCGAGCGAGCGCATCACCGGTCGGCCCCCGGTGTCGAAGTCGATTTGCTTGAGGTGCTGCAGCGGCGTTCCTGCCTCCACCTGCAGCAGCTTGCCCAGCGCGATGTCTGCAATCACCGGCAGGATCACCGTGCGCGCGTGGTCCACCACGTGGCCGCGTTCGGCCAGCAGCCGGTAGAGGGAAGTCGAGAAGGCCTTGGCGTCCTTTTTCGCGTCGACAATGTCCACCGGCAGGCTGTCGATCGAGTAGATGGCCGGCTTGCCGTCGGCGATACGCACTCGACGCACCTCAACCACCTCGGCTCCGGCGGCGAGGTTCAGGTCCTCGGCCACCGCCTCGCTGGCGGGAATGCGGCGTGCTTCCAGCACTTCCTTGCTCGCCCGCACCCCGATGCTCTCGAGATACTCGGTGTAGGAGAAGTTGGTGTCGAGCGAGTTGCGCAGCGTCGGCCCCTGCGTCACGAACGTGCCCGCGCCCTGGCGGCGAATGACGTAGCCATCCTCGATCAGGCCGCGTACTGCCTCGCGCAACGTAATGCGGCTGACTCCGAAACGGCTGCACAGCGTATCCTCGTTGGGCAACTTCGAGCCGGGCGGAAACTCGCCCTCGACGATGGCACGCCGCAACTCGGAGCGGATCACGTCGGGAAGGAGCGGGCGGTTGCGGGTGGTTGGCAGCATGGACCTGACGTCTCTCACGAAGCGCACCTCAGGATAGAGGTTAGTCGTCTCATGTCCACGCTACCGGCGTTTCCCGGGGCGGTTTCCCCATGAGAAGTGGCGGCCTCAGCCCTTCACCCCGCTCGAAACCACCGAGCGGATGACGTAGCGCTGCAGGAACAGGTAGGCGATGATCACCGGCAATATCGCCATCACCGCCGTGGCGAGTGCCACGCCCACCTTGATGCCGCTCGAACGTCCGGCCAACGCCAACCCCTGCGTCACGGTGTAGAGGTTGCGGTCCGAGGTGACGAGCAGCGGCCACAGCACGTCGTTCCAGCGCCAGATGATGTTGAGGATGCCAAGCGTGGCGAGCGTCGGTGCGCATAGCGGCAGCACGATCTGCCAGAAGATGCGGAACTCCGTGGCCCCGTCGATCCGCGCCGCCTCGATCAGCTCGTCGGGGATGGACGAGATTGCCTGCCGCATCAGGAACGTGCCGAAGCCGCCGGCGAGAAACGGCAGGATCAGCGCCCAGTAGGTGTTGGTGAGCCCCAGCGCCGCCATCTGGTGGTAGAGCGGGATCATCCGCGTCTCGAACGGGATAAAGAGCGTCGAGAGGAAGACGATGAACAGCAGCGACTTCCCCGGAAACCGCCCCTTGGCGAAGGCGTAGCCTGCAATGGCCGAAAAGAACAGGTAGCCCGCCGTCGTCAGCCCCACCACCACGAGGCTGTTGAGGTAATATTGCCCGATCGGCAGGCTCCCCGCTGCCACCTGGTAGTTGAACAGCGACGGGTCCGACGGCCAGAAGCTGGGGATGCGCGGCATCGACTGGTTGGCCTTGCGCGACAGCGATGTCGTCAGCATCCAGATGAAGGGCAGCAGCATGATCAGCGCGCCCAGTGCCAGCACCACCATGCTGGCGAGCTGGCTCGCCCAATCCCAGGGCAGGCGGAAGCGGCGTGCCGGGCGGGTGGCAGAAAGGGCAGGGGCCTGTTGCACCAGATCGCTCATCGCACTGCCCTGAACTCGCGCCCGAGGAAGGCCCAGAACGAGACGGCCGTGACCGCGAGCACGATGATGAAGAACACCACCGCTGCGGCCGCCGCCAGCGATACGTCGCCGCTCTCGAAGCCCTGCTGGAACATGAACATCACCACGCTCTGCAGCGAGCGGGCCGGCGCTCCGCCCGGGCCGCCCAGTGTCCACAGATCCCCGAAGCGGGCGAGCGCATCCACCGTGCCGGTCATGATCAGGAAGATGAAAGTCGGCCGCAGCGAGGGGAGCGTGATGTGCCACCAGGTCTGCAGCCCGTTGGCGCCGTCGAGCGCTGCCGCGTCGTAGATGTCGCGCGGGATCGATTGCAGTCCGGCAAGGATGACGATGATGAAATAGCCGAGCCCCGCCCATACGGCGAGCAGTGTCGCCGCGGCGCGCGAGCCGGTGAAACTCAACCGCGGGTCGGCGAGCCATAGCGGTACTTCGGTCACCCCCAGGGCGCGCAGTCCGCCATTGAGCAGGCCCCAGTCGGGCTGGAACACGTAGTTGAACATCAGCGCCACCGCCACCGACGAGGTGAGCTGCGGCAGGAAGTAGATCACCTTGAGCGGTGCTGAGCCGCGCTTCACCCGGTTGAGCAGCGACGCCAGCGCCGCTGCCAGCGGAATGACGATGCCGAGGAAGGCGACCCCGAGCAGCACCGTGTTGCCGAGCGCGCCCCAGAAGATCTGGTTGGTGAGCAGTCGTCCGTAATGCTCGAGCCCGGCGAAGGTCTCGGCATTGCCCATGCCGCGGGTGAAGAAACTCTGCCGGAAGGTCTGCAGCGTCGGGTAGCCGATGAAGGTGAGGATCAGCAGCAGCGGCGGCAGGATGAACGAATACCACACCAGCGTCCGGCGCAGGCGGGTGAGGCGTGAGCCGAAGCCGGACCGGTTGGCGGACGACTTCGGCTCCATCGGACTTACTGCGCCGTGGCTTGCTGGGCGAGCCAGTCGGCCGTTTCCTTCTGCGCCTGCTTGAGCGCCTCGGCCGGAGTCATGGTGCCGGCGAGCGCCGCTTCGAGCGCGGCCTGCATCGACCAGCGCGGCTGTTGCGCAGCCCATGGATAGACCGGTTCGGCGGTAAGCGGCTGGCCCAGGATCACGTCGCCGTCGATCAGGGCGCCCACCTGCGGCAGCGCCTCGGCGCCGTTCTCGGTGGTGGGCAGGCGGCCATTGGCTTCGAAATAGTACTTGCCGGCTTCGGGGGCACCGGCCAGCCATTTGAGCGCAGTCCAGGCAGCTTCCTTGTTCTCGCAGCTCTTTGCCATTGCCACCGGCGCCGTGGCGCTGAGGCCGCCGAGGCCATCGGGGCCCTTGAGGTTGTAGGAGGTGCGGTAACGCTCGGCCAACTTGGGGTCGGCGATGAACGGGATCAGGAAATAGCCCGCCTCACCCTCGGGGATGATGCCCACCACGTTCTCCTCGGCGAGAAAACCCTGCGGCATGCCCTCTGCCGCCAGCGCTCCGGCCGGTGCGTATTTCGACATCTTCACCATCCACTCCAGCGCCTGGAGCATTTCCGGCGTGTCCCAGTTTACCGTCAGCACGCCCTTGTCGTCCACGCCGCCCCACTTCGCGCCCATGGCATGCGCAATGGCCATCAGCTGCCACACGGCATATTTGCCCTGGTACCAGTAGCCGTAATTCTGCTCGCCGGTCACCGGGTTGATGCCGGTTAGCCTGGGTGCCTTCTCCTCGATCTCGGCGAGGGTCGGCTGCTTGGAGAGCGGCTCGACGCCCCACTGCTCGAACAGCTTGGCATCCCAGTGGATGACGCGCTCGCCGGTATTGTAGGGGATGTAGAACAGGCTGCGCGGGTTGTCCGGCCCCCACGAGCGCGCCGTCTCGAGTTGCGCGCCCCAGATGTTCTTGAAGTCGGGATCGTTTGCGATCATGTCGTCGAGGTTCACCAGCATGCCCCGCCGGCCATAGGCGGGCGCTGCCGGCATGTCGTAGAGGCAGGCCTCGTTGGCGGTGATCATCGCCTCGGTCTTGGCCGAGTACGAGGTCGCTCCCTCTCCCCACGGGATCGAGATGATCTGGAGGTCGATCGTCGGGTTGGCGGCGGAGAAGGCGTCGCGCAGGTGCTGGAGCCCAGGCACCGTGTTGCCGGTGACCGGGTCGATGCTGTCTTCGTCGGGATAGCCGACCATCAGCAGCTTGACGACGGCCTTGTCTTGGGCAAGCGCGGGCGCCGTGGCGGGCAGGGAGAGGAAGGCGGTGGTGGTCAGCAGTAGGGCGGTAGAGAGCAGAGTTCGCATGGTTTCCCCCGGAGGTTGCGAATTCGCATGAAGCTGATGGCTCGGGTCTAGTCCTGTGCTATGAACATATGATGACTTATGACTAAGGGCTGTCAAGCGGCTTCGTACCTGCGGTGCGCATGGAGGCGTAACCCTTTGAAAATCGGGCTCATCAGCATCGAGAGCGATCACGCCGAAGACGCGCTGCGCCTGTTCAATTGCGAGCGACGCTGGCCGGGGTTCGCCGTCACGGCTCTGTGGGCCGCCGAAGCCGACGCGCTTCGCGCCCGCCAACTTGCCGCGCGCTACGGTGTTTCCACCATCATGCGCCAGGCGGACGAAATGCCCGGGCTAGTGGATGCCGCCATAGTGGGGGCGCGCGACGCTGGCCTCCACGCCGCCCACGCGCTGCCGTGCCTCCGTCGCGGCCTGCCCGTCTTCGTCGACAAGCCGCTGGCTCTCACGGTCGCCGATGCCGAGGCGATGCTCGATGCCGCCGAGGCCGGCGGCGCGCTTCTGCTGTCGGCCAGTGCTCTCCGCTGGCAGGCCGATACCGACGCCCTCAAGGCGCAACTCCCCGCCCTCGGGCGGTTCGAAAGGGTCGTCGCTACCGGCTCCTTTTACCCGCACAGTCCGTATGGCGGCCCCGCCTTCTATGCCGTGCACGCGGTCGAGCTGGCGCTCGAGTTCGCCGGCCAGGACATTGCCGGCATCGGGGTCACCGAAGCGACGTCCACTGCGATGACCATCACCGGTCGCGGCCGCCTTGCCGAAGTGGAGATCCGCCTCGTCCGCCCAGCCGAGGGTGAGCCAAGCCGTTTCGCCGTCGAACTCATCGGCCAGCATGGCAGGGCAGGGGGCGACATCGGCCTGCCGGACGACTACATGGCTCCCGTCTACCTCTGCTTCGTCGAGATGATCCGCAGCGGCATCGCCCCGCTCGCCCGGCGCGAACTCCTCGCGCCGGTTCGCGTCCTCGAAGTCGTCAATGCGGCTCTTGCGTAAGGTCGCTTACGTCGATCGAGCAGATCTGCGCGAACCCGTCCCCGTCCCAGTCGGTGAAGAATAGCCGCCTCCGGTCCGGCGACAGAAAGGGATGCGCGTGGTGCCGCTGCTGCTCGTGGTCTGGGCTATTGAGCCTCACCAGCTCGCCCACCTCAAGCGGATCGCCCGGATGTACCGAGAGGATCTGGTGCAGCGGCCCGGCATGCTCGATGAAATCGAACCGTCCCGCCGGGTCGAACCCGGCATGCACATAGCCGCCCAGTGGCAGCCGCCCTTCGCTGAACTGCCCGGTTTGCGGATCGAAGCGCCCGAACCACGTCGTTCGGCCGTCCGCGCGATACTCCACCGCCTCGTAGACGACGCCGCGCTCCGTCACCACCTGGTGGTTCACCACCGCGCCATGCGCGCCCGGCGCATGCGGCGGCCGCCAGTGCGCGTAGCCCGTGCCGTCGAGGCCGATCACCCACATGCCCGGCTCGCCTCGCGGATGGTTGACCGGCAGCCGGTCATTGCCCACCCACAGCACGTGGTGGAAGTGAAACGGCATCTCCACCACGGTGCGGATCGCCCCGGTTCCGGTGTCCAGCACCGCCAGCGTGGTGGGGATGCTGTCGCGCCAGCGCTGATGGTCGGCGCTCCAGTCGAACTGCCGCATTGCCGTGAGCGCCTCGCGCTCGCGCATCTGCGCCTCGAACACCGCCTTGTCGGCATGGATGAAGGCGAAGTGCCGCCCATCTGGCGACACCGCCGCCTGGCCGATCGACAGCCGCCCCTCCGGCATGGGGGCCACCTCACGGGCGGCAAGCGTGCGGACGTTCACCGCCCGGATGGCGTCATCCTCGAAACAGAACACCTCGTCGGTAACCGGGCTGACGGCACTAAGGTGCACCCGCACCCCGCGCAGGTGCCATTCGCACCAGATCGCCCAGCCCGCGTCCTCGCTACGGGCCTGCGTCAGCTGCCGCCGCTCGCCCGTCGCAAGATCGCGCCGCCACAGCTGCACATGCCCGCCTTCCTCGCAGTGATGAACGAGATAGCGCCCGTTGCGCGTATGCGAGGGCACGAAATAGTAGAGCGGGTAGCTGTTGAACCGCCCCCGCGTATGCCACGTCACCGGCCGGCTCATCCCCGCAGCCACCGGTCGCGGTTCTCGGCCACGAAGCCATTATCGGTGAGCCAGGGGTAGGCGACGAGCACCCGGTCGATCTCTTCGGCCTGCCCGGGCGACAGCACCTCGTGTGGATCGAGACACCACACCCCGTCCAGCAGCCCCTGTCGCCGCAAGATCTCGTGAATGCCCGGCACGCAGCCGCGAAACCCGTTGGCCACATCGAAGATAGCTGCATTGGCGTCGGTGAGCTGGCCGTCGAGCGTCAGCAGGCGCGCAAGCGCGCCGTCGTCGCCCTGTCTCGCCGCCGCGCATTGCTGCAGCAGCCTCACTGCCTCGTGCGTCCACACCGCCCACTGGCCGAGCAGGCCACCGACGAAGTTCACTGTCACCGGCCAGCCATCGACAATGAACTCGTTGCGCGTAAGGAGGTCGGCGAGGATGTGGTTGTCGTTTCCGGTATAGAGCGCCACCCGATCGGCGCGCCCCGACTGCGCCACGCCGTTCAGCACGTCGAGCGTGCGGTAGCGGTCGAAGGGGGCGACCTTGATGCCGTACACGTTCTCGAGCGCCGCGAAGCGTCGCCAGAAGTCGCGACCCAGCACGCGCCCGCCCACCGCCGGTTGCAGGTAGAACCCCACCACCGGCAGCACCTCGCCCACTGCCCGGGCCCGTTCGATCAGCGCGTCATCGTCTCCGGCCACCGGCCGTAGCAGCACCATATGGTAGCCGAGGTCCCGCGCTAGCGCCGCCTCGCGCACGGCATTGGCGGTGTCCCCCTGCACCCCCGCCACCAGCACAACCTCGCGTCCGGCTTCGCGCGCGGCACCGGCCGCCAGTTCCAGCACCGGCTGCAGCATGCCATTGTCGTGAATGGCGAACTGCGTCGTGTGCACACCGACCGCGAGGCCGCCGGCACCGGCATCGAGATAGTAGCGCGACAGCGCGAGCTGCCGCCGCTCGTCGAGCTTCAACTCTGCCGTCAGGGCGAGCGGATGGGCCGGGATCACCGTGCCGGCATGGAAGATGTCGAGCGCCGCCATCAGAACTTCCCATCGCGTTTCTGGAAGCCGGTGGGCTTGTCGAGCAGTGGCAGCCCCGCCGCGATCCAGCCCGCCGTCCATTCGATCAGTTCGCCCACCGAAACGTCCGGATAGCCGAACAGCCGGTGGCAGAGCCCGCCATTCGATAGGAGGGCCGCACCTGCCTCCGTTCCCACGATCTCGGGCGTCTTGCCCATGGCTCGGCCGAGGGCCTCGGCCAGCCAACGCACCGAAAGCGTCTCCGGTCCGGCAAGGTTGAGCACGAACGCGTCCGGCGTCGCATGCAGCAGCGCGCGCAGAATGACTTCGTTGGCATAGCCCTGCCACACCACGTTCACCGCCGCCATGGTCACGTCCACGGGCTGCCCCGCATGCACGGCCCGCGCGATGTCGATGAGTACGCCATAGCGCATCTCCACAGCATAGTTGAGCCGGATCAGCGCCAGTCGCGTGCCATGGACTTTCGCGAAATGGCTGAAGATGCGCTCTCGGCCGAGGCAGCTCATGGCGTATTCACCCACCGGCCCGACCGGCGTCGCCTCATCCGGTCCGCCTGAGCCGATGGCTGTGAACGGGTAGACGTTGCCGGTGGAGAGCGCCACGATACGGCTCTCCGGGAACCGCTCTGCCACCCGGCCGGGCAGGTAGGTGTTGGTATACCAGGTCGCCGGCTCGTTGCCGGTCGAGCCGAACTTGGAGCCGACGAGGAAGATCACGTTGGCGACGTCCGGCAGTGCGGCCAGCGCCGCATCGCTTGTGATGTCCACCGCAACGACCTCTGCGCCCGCCGCCCGCAGCTCGTCGGCCAACGTGCCCTTGCCGAAGCGCGACACTGCAATCACCCGCTTGTCGCCGGCCGCGCGCAACGCCAGCCGGGTCAGGCTCGGCCCCAGCTTGCCGCCGGCCCCGAGGATCAAGATATCCCCGTCCAGGCGCGCCAAGTCGGCCACCAGCGCCGGACTGGGAGTAGATAGCCGATCCTCGAGCTCTTCGACGCTGCGCATCCTGCTCCCCCAAAGTCATATGATGACTTATGGGTAGCGGGACGCGACCCGACCGTCAACGGCCAAGCGCTGTCGCGATGTTGCGCACGTCGTCGCCCATGATGCCCATGGCGCCCGAAGCAATGGCCTGCGCCACCTGCTCCTCTGTCACCGGCGGCCACGCCCAGATTTCCACCCCCGCCGCCTGTACCTCGGCAGCCACGTTCGGCCGCAGATCGGCGAAATGGTGCTGGATCACTGTTGCCCCGGTTCTTCGCGCCTGTGCCAGCAGCCCCTCGGCAGTGGATACACCCCGCTCCGGCAGACGGTCGGGCGCCGTCCTCAGCCCCGGTATGTCGCCCGCCACGATGCGCAGCGCCTCATGGTCGAACGAGGCCAGCAGGTCGACCTCCAGCCGCCCACGCCGCGCGATCTCCATGCCGATCCGCCGCGCCACCGCGAGGTTGCCGGCATGGGTATCGCCCTTGGCTTCGAGACAAAGCCCGATGCTGGCTTCCCCTGCCAGGTCGAACAGGTCGTCGAGGCGCGGCACCCGCTCGCCGGCGAACTTCGCATCGAACCATGAACCCGCATCGAGCATCGCGATCTCGGCCCAGTCGAGCGCCGAGACCGGGCCGCGGCCCGACGTTGTCCGCTCCAGCGTCCGGTCGTGCATCATCACCGCCACTCCGTCGCGGCTCAGTTGCACATCGGCCTCGATGATCTCTGCCCCCAGTTCCACTGCCATCCGGTAGGCCGCCATCGTCTGCTCCGGCGCCCCCGTCTTGTGCCCCCGATGCGCAATAACCCGCCGCCTCATCCACCCCTCCCAACTCCTGTATTTGATGGGGAATCATAGGACATCTTATGACTTAAGTAGCGAGCCAGCTCCAGTTGACATGTCGCTTGGAAGCAACGCGAACTCGCGGCATAATGGAGGGTGGTATGAGGCTCGAGCATGTAAACTGCCCATGTTGCGGGGACGGCGCAACCACTGCATGGGCGGCGGAGGCGGGCTACTCGCTCGTCCGCTGCAACACCTGCCGGCTGCTCTACGTCAACCCCAGACCCTCAATGGAAGATATCAGCGCCGCCAACAAGCTCGGCGAGCATCGGACCGAGGAGGGGACGCTTGTGGTCCGGGCCCACCGGGACGAAAAACTGGTGGCGAACTTCAGGCAGCTGATTGCCGAACTCTTTCCCGAACTCTCGGTACCGGTGCGCTGGCTCGATGTCGGCGCCGGCTATGGTGAGCTGGTGCAGGCCGCGCAGACCATTCTGCCGGCGGGCAGCACCGTGCTGGGCATCGAGCCCATGAGTGCCAAGACGCGTCACGCGCAGGCTGCCGGCATCAACGTGGTGGACGTGCCCTTAGAAGAGATAAGGGACCAATACGACGTGGTTTCGCTCATCAATGTATTCTCGCACATTCCCGACTTCCACGAGTTCGGCGCCGGGTTGCGACGTGTCCTTCGTCCCGGCGGTACTCTGCTCCTTCAGACTGGCAACGCTGCCGATCTGGAGGCTCGCGACGACTATCCGGACGAACTATACCTCCCCGACCATCTGGTTTTTGCGGGCGAAACGCAAATGCATCGGATATTGGGGGACTTGGGCTTTCGCATCGAACGCGCTAGCTATCAGCGTCTAGACAGCTTGGCCTTCGTCGTGAGGTCGGCGGTGAAGCATCTGCTGCGCGGCAAGCTCCTACTTCAGATGCCGGGCCGATCGCCGTTCCGTATCGTCACCTATCGGGCGACGTTGATAGACTGACGATATCCAATCCGCGGCAATTGCCTAAAATTGTAATCAAACTCCGCACGGTCGAGAAATCCGGCCCCGGCATGCTCACGCCATCCAGGACGCGAAGGCGTGAAGGTTCGGGGGTCGAGATGGCCATTAACATGCGTATCGGCGGCGTTGCGAAGCTCGCGATGGTTGTTGCGGCGGCGGTTTCGATGGTGGCGCTCAGCACACCGGCAAGCGCGGGCAGCAAGCATGCCCCGCTCGGCTACCAGGTGATGTGCCTCAAGGATCCGTCGGCCTGCAAGGGCGGTGGCAAGGCGAAGGTGGAGGTCACCCCAGACCTGATGGCGACGCTCAAGCGCGTCAACGGGCAGGTCAACCGCTCGATCAAGCCCCGCAACGACAGCGGCGCCGATATCTGGTCGGCCAGCGCCAGCGCAGGCGATTGCGAAGACTATGTGATGGCCAAGCGCGCCGCGCTCATTCGCGCCGGCGTCCCCTCGAGCTCGCTGCGCATCGCCTACGTCAAGACCAGGCGCGGCGAAGGCCATGCCATTCTCGTGGTCAAGACCAATGGCAAGGACCTGGTGCTGGACAACCTCACCGCCACTATCCGGCCGCTGAGCCAGACCGGCTACCGCATCGTCTCCATGTCCGGCGCCAACCCGCGCCAGTGGAGCTGAACCCGCATCAGAGAGCCGTGCCCATGCGGGCGCGCGTCACCGCGTGCTCCAGCATCCCGGCATGCTGTGACAGTGGCCCGAAATCGGGGGGTAGTTCGGCAAACCCCTCGGTCAACGCCCGGATACGCTCGGCCTCAACCAGAACGTCCGAGACGTCCTCCCCCGCATCGATGCCGTCGGCCAGCCGGCGCTGAAGCGCATCGAGCCGCACCAGTGTATCCCCGGCATAGCTCGCCTCCGGCCGGTCGTCGGGGAATACGGCGCCCCCCACCTGAATCAGGTAGCTCAGCGACGTCAGGTAGTAACTCCCCTCGGCCAGCAGCTGGCGGCCGATCTCGGTCCGCTCCGCCTCGCTTGGCGCATTGCCGCCCCAGGCAACCAGCTTGTGCTCCACGGCCGCCTCCACCCCCTCCGCCGGCAGCACGTCGAACGTGACGCGCGTCAGTTGCAGGGCGAGAAAGTTGGCGAGTGTGGCCCTCGTTACAGCCTCGGCATCCGGGGCCGGCTTCGCATCGGTGACGGTGACCGTCATATCGGCGGCCGGCGCCCCCGTGACTGGAAGAGCCAGGCCGAGGAGAGTTGCCAACAGCAGGGACAAGCGCACAGTAAACCTCGTGGCCAGGATTTGCCAAGGGGCTCCCTAGCATTGCTCGCTGTCTCTTCGGTCGATAACTTCTCCTTAAGGATAACGCGACCGCCGATACAGAATCCGTTCATGTCTGTTCAGAAGCGATGCCGTAAATCGGCTCGGATTGGGTTAACCTTTTCTTAATTCTGCGTTGACCATGCCGCGAAAACCCGGCTATTTTGGCCCATGCCGTCGGCTTTTATCGGGTGTGTCATGTTCAGGATCATTGGCGTTGCTGTAGTTCTCACGCTCACGGGCGGTGCTTCGCTCGCCCAGGAAGTAGCTGCCGTTGACCCGCACGCGCCGCTGCCCACCGATGCCTTGGTGGTCAGCCAGTGCACCACCATGTCGCAGGATGTGAGTATCGCCGATCCCACCGGTGGTATCTGCATCACTGCCGCCAAAAGCTACATCACCGCTCTCGCGACCTTACCGGCGCCACTCACGCCTCCTGCGGCCGGTGTCACCACCGATCGCGACGCCGCGCTCAACGCGATGGTCGCCAAGATCGCCCAGCTGACGCAGGACAACATCTGCGACCTGCGCGACGACGAGCTTGCGAACGCTGTCGATGCCGCGGGTTTGGCGGCTGACGGGGAAGAAACCCGCGCCACGCTGGCTGAAATCGCCCGCACCATCCGCGAAGTCTGCACGGACGGTACCACTGCCGCCATCGCCGATGGCAGCCCCGCCGATCCGAACCTGATCTAGCCGCTGAAGTCCTCAGGGCCGGCGGGACCACCGGACGGCCGTCGCCGGAGTAACGAGTATTGGCCGGGCGCAAAGGTACGGCAATTTTGCTGATGGTCGCCTCGGCTGGCCTGCTGTTTGCCGCCGTTCCAAACGTCGTTGCTGAAGTGGACGCGCTGGTGAACATGCTTCGCCCGCCGACGCAGCGCGCCCTCGCGATGGCGGGGAGCGCCTTCACCCCAGCACGATCCTTCATTTCCAAGGAAGAGTATCTCCGCTCGTGCCTTGACGTTCCGAAGTCGCTGGACGTCCTGCTGCGCCCGGCGACCGAGCGCAGCGGCCTGCTTGCCGCCTGCCGCGACACCGCTCGCGCCGTCCAGGCCGAGATGCCCACCTATGCGCTGCCGTACCTCGTCGAGGCGGACGTTTCCGCCGCGCTGGGGGAGTCCTTCGCGGTGGCGCTGGAACGGGCGCGCGACTTGGCGCCCCACGTTCACTGGCTGGCCGATCGCCGCGTCGTCCTGGCTCGTGCCCGGATGGCGCAGCTCGACGACGTGGGACGCGCCGGGTTCGAACGCGATCTCGCCGAGCTCTTCGGCAGCGCCGAAGGCCGTCGCGCCCTCGCCATGCACTACCTGCGCTGGCCCGACATGCGCGAGCGTCTGACCAATTTGGCCGAGGCCGCTTCACACGAGGTCCAGCGCGACTTTCTCGCCAAGGTGCGGCAGCAGGCGGGGGGCGGTTCGTGAGCCAGGGCGTAGTCGGAAAGATCGAGTTCGTTTCCCGCGGCCAGGTGGAGCTCGCGCCCACTGAGCCCCAGAGGCGCGCCAGCTCGGGCGGCGTCAACCGTGCGCAGCATCGGCTCAACGGCGTCATTGCCGTGGTGCTGGTGGTGCTTATGGCCTTGGTGCCGCTGCCCTTGGGCAGCAGCCGGCCTGCCTTCTGGATGGGCTGGACATCGCTGATCGCGATACTCGGTCTCGTCTATGGCGCAGGCGTCATCTGGGCCGGGGGCGCTGTCCGGGCGACGCCCGCTTCGTTCGCTCCCGAAGCCGTCCTTATGCTGGCCCTGCTGGGCTTCCAGTTGTTCCAGCTGGCGCCGTTCGGCGGCTGGCTGTCGCTGACGCCCGCCGCGATGACCGCAACGCTCGATCCGGGCAGCACCCAACTGACTGCCATCGTGACGGCGGGGTTCATGCTGTTCTTCTTCCTGTTCGCTCAGGTCGCCAGCAACAGGCGGCGCGCCCGCCGGATCCTCATGGCGCTGTTTGCCGCCGTCGTCGCCTATGCCATCCTCGGGCTTGTCAGCCTGACCCAGTGGAACGACACCTTGCTCGGCTTCGAGAAGCAGTATTACCGGGGCGTAGCAACGGGCAGCTTCGTCAATCGCAACTCCTATGCGACGTTCCTCGCGAGCGGCCTCGCCATGGGTGCGCCGCTCCTCGTTTCGGCCGTGGTTGGTGACCAGTGGGGCGGTTTCGTCCGCCGGCTGTTGGTCCCGCTGCTGGTGCTGGTGGGGATGGGGTTCATTGCTGCCGCGCTCTTCGCCACCGGATCCCGCATGGGTACTGCTGCCGGTGTCGCGGGCGCCCTGCTCGGTCTGGTCGGCGGGGCCCTGGCCTTCCGCGGCTCGACCCTGGGCAAGCTGCTGATCGTCGTGGCTGTGGCTGCTGCCGCCGTCGCCCTGTCGCTGATTTTCGGCGTCGGCCTCATCGAGCGCCTGATCTTCCAGCGCGGCGATCCCGATCGCGAGGCACTGTGGGGGCTAGCCTGGTCTGCCATTCTCGAGCGGCCATGGCTCGGCTACGGCGCCGGCAGCTTCGCGGCGACCTTCCCGGTCTTCCAGCAGCCGCCGCTCAATGGCGGCAATGTCTGGAGCCATGCCCACTCGACCTACCTTGCGCTGTGGTATGAGCACGGGCTGGTCTTCGGTTCGCTTCCGCTCGTTGCGATCGGCGTGCTGCTGTGGCGGTGCCTTGTCGCACTGCGCGATCCCTCGAGCACCATGCTCTCGCTGGCGGCGCTCGGCGTCGGCTTTGTCTTTGCCATCCACTCGTTGGTCGATTTCAGCGCCGAAATCTACGCCAACGCGCTGCTATTCACCGCCGTGCTGGCGCTCGGCGCCGTGGGTGGCCGCGGTAGCCTCCACCGGGGCGCGCGTTGAAATGGTGGTGCGGCGCCTCCTCGGCATGTTCGCTCCCAGGGACAACACGGCGACCGACCGTCCCCCGCGGCTGACGCGCGACGTATCTCCCGCCCGCATTTACGCAATTGGCGATGTTCATGGCTGCCTCGACCTGCTGAAGCGCATCGAAGCGCAGATCGTCGCCGATGCCGAGGGCGAGCCGGGCGACAAGCTGATCGTCATGGTCGGCGATCTCGTCGATCGCGGTCCCGCCTCGGCGCAGGTGATCGACCATCTGCTGGCGCCTCCGCCGGCCGGGTTCGAGCGCATCTGCCTGAGGGGCAACCATGAGGACATGATGCTCGCCTTCATCAGGGATCCCCGGCGTGGCGCCGTATGGCTCGATAACGGTGGCCGCGAAACGCTGCTCTCCTACGGCCTCCCCGCCGACACGCTGCTGCGTGGCGTCGCCCGGCGAGTGCTGGAGAACCTGATCAACAGCCATGTCCCTGCCGAGCATATCGAGTTTCTCGAAGCCTTGCCGGTGCTGCTCGACACGCCCGATGCGATCTTCGTCCATGCCGGGCTTCGCCCCGGTATCAAGCTCGCGGCTCAGTCTGACGAGGACCTAATCTGGTTTCGTGACCGCTACGAAAGCGACTATTCCGAGTTCGGCCGCCCAGTCGTCCATGGCCACACGCCGCGCACCGAAGCCCTGATGACACCGCACCGCATCGCCATCGATACCGGCGCCTATCTCAACGGCCGGCTGACCGCCGTGCGGCTCATGCCCGGTGTGGAGCCGGTCCTCCTGTCTGCTGCAAATGAAGTTTCACCCGGGCACACCCGACGTGATTGAGCAATGCCTGCCGGTTAGGATGCTCGCAACTAATAGTGTTGGAAATAGTCAGGCATAATTCTTTCTACCCGGACGAAACGGAAATTCTGGATGGGCGGCGACACCTTTGATCTGCGTGACGTACTGGGGCTGTTGCGCCGTCGCATCTGGTTCATCATCGCCATAACCGTGGTGGTGGTCGGCGCGGCCGGTATTGCGCTTTTGGCACTCAAGCCGGTCTACACCGCCACCGCGCTGATCCTGGTGGATCCGAGCAAGAAGAACCTCCTCAACCCGGAAGAGGCCTTAGGTGGCTCCGGCTCGGACTCCCTGCGCGTCGACAGCGAAGTGGAGCTGGTGAAGTCCGAAACGACGCTGCTGGCGGTGGCCCGCGAGCTCGATCTCGCCTCCGACCCCGAGTTCGGCCTGCGCTTTGGCATCCGCGATACGATCCTCGCCTTCCTGCGCCTCGCCGAGCCCAGGCTGCCAACGGGCGACGATGCCTACAACTTCATCATCAACGGCTTGCGCAACGCGGTAACCGTCCAGCGGCGCGGCCTCACCTTCCTCATCTCCGTCGATGCCCGCTCCGCCCGGCCGGAGTTCGCGGCAAAGCTCGCCAACTCCATCGCCCGCAAGTACATCCAACAGCAACTCGAGGCCAAGGTCAGCTCGACCCTTGCCGCGCGCGATATCATCGACGCCCGCATCTCCGATGCCAGCGCCACCGTCGCGCAATCGGAGCGCGCCTTCGACGAGTTCATCGACACCAACCTGGCGCGCATCACCGATGCCACCGGTCGCAGCGATTTCGCCGCCATCCGCCGCGATATCGACACGCTTACCCGCACCCGCGCCGACGTCGATGCCAAGATCCAAAGCACCGAGCTGAGCCTGCGCCAGCGCGACTGGACCGCGATGGCCGACACACTGAAGAACGAGGCCGTGGCCACCCTCACAAGGCAGCGCGATCGGTTACTGGCCAGCCTCAACTCCACCGCCCAGGGAAGCCAGGCGGCAATCAATCTCCGCGCCGAACTGGACAGGCTCGAGTCGAACCTCGAGGCTGCCGCGCGGGAGGCGGTGGTGGCCCTCAGGGAGGAGGTTGCCGGCACCCAGTCGCGGGTCAGCGAGCTACGCAGCCAGTTGCGCAGCTCGATCCTCGCCTCGGACTTACCGACCGACATCCTCACCAGCATCTACGAGCTGCAGCAGCGGGCCGAAATCGCGCGGACCCAGTACCAGGCCCTGCTGACCCGGCAGAAGGACCTCGACATCCAGGCTTTCCTGCAGGTGCCGGACAGCCGCATCGTTTCCGAGGCAACCAAGCCGACCGCGCCGTCCTTCCCCAATCCGCGCCTCATTCTGATTCTGGCCGGCTTCATCGGCATCGCGCTGGGCGTCGGCCTCGCCTTCCTCGTCGAGAACTTCGTGGGCGGTTTCGCCAGCGAGGCGCAGACCGAGGCGATCCTCAAGGCCCCCGTCGTTTCCTCTATCCCGCGCCAGCGCCCGTTGAAGCGGGCAGGGAGCGACTCCTTCACCGTGGCTGACGCGCTGGTGATTGCGCCGCTCTCGGTCTACTCGGAGTCCATACGCCGCGTCCGTATCGGCATCGACCAGGCCTTGCGCCGCGCCGGCGGCACCGCCGACGACACCGGCACCCCCACCGGAATCGTCATTGCTGTTACCTCGGCCGCTCCGAGCGAGGGCAAAACCACCATCTCGCTCTCCCTCGCCCGCGCCTACGCGCTCGCCGGCCTGTCGACGATCCTCATCGACTGCGACCTGCGCAAGCCGTCCGTCCACCGCCAGCTCGGCATGGATGCATCCGAGGGGCTGCTCGACTATCTGACCAGCAATGCCAGCCAGGAGCTCCGCTCCATCGTTACCGTCGATGATGCCAGCGGAGCCCAGGTCGTACTCGGCTCCCGCAGATCGGACGTTGCCACCGACCAGCTGATCGCCGGACGGACCTTCACCACCCTGGTCAATGCAGCAAAGAAGAACTTCGATGTGGTGATACTCGACACCCCGCCGATTGGGCCGGTCGTCGATGGCCTCTACCTCGCCGGTATGGCCGACGCGATCGTGTTCGTGGTCAAGTGGTCGGCCACTCCGCAGCAGGAGGTGAAGGGCGCAGTGGCTGCCCTCAACTCCGCCAAGCGCGAGCATGTGCCGGTGCTTGCCCTCCTCAACCAGCAGAGCGCCAACCCGACCGCCTATAAGGGACGCTATGCCGGCTACTATGCCGAAGCCTGACTGAGTTATCCCCGCCGATTGCTGCTGCTCCATGCTTGCCGGCGAACAAGCATGGAGCACGAAATGTCCAGATATACCGGCCGCGCCGACGCCATCAGCGCCCCTGCACAGGGCGGCTTTGCCATCATCCCCTCGGATTCGACCGACCTCGCCGCTGAAACGCGTGGGCTTTGGGTCGGGGCGTCGGGCGATCTTGCACTGGTCCTCGCCTCGGGCGACGAGGTGACCGTCTCGGGCGCCATCGGCGGTTCGCTGCTGCCTTTGCGAGTCCGCCGGGTCAAGGCAACCGGCACCACTGCCACGGCGCTGGTGGGGCTCTACTGATGCAGCTCGCCCTCGGCCTCGATATCAACGCCATGGCCACGCCACGCGGCGACGCCCTGATCGATCTCGACTTTGCGCATGGCCGCTACGCTTTCGCCGGCAAGGCGTATGCCAGCGCGGCCGCCTTCCTGGCGGCTGCCGGGGGTGCTGCGGTCGGTAGTGCCATGGTCATCGGTCCCCATGTCGTGGGCAGTGAGCTGATCCCCGGCGGCAGTTTCGATGGCGGCAGCCTCGATGGCTGGGCCTCGACCCCGGCGCATGCCGAAAATGGCAGCGTCTCGGTGGTGTCGAACCGCCTCGTCGCCACCATCAACAGTCCCGCCGGCTCCTATCGCGCTGCCCGCGCCAACAGCGTCATCATCGGCCGTGCCTATCGCTACGCTGCCGCGTTCGTAGCCAAGGGGGCGACGCCGCCGCTCAACGCGATGAGCATCAACGCGTCCACAAACGCCGACCTTGGCGGCTCGGACCTCAGATTCGGCGATCTTGGGGCGGCGTTGCCGCAGGCCCTCGAAGTGGTCGCCGGCACCGCGGCAACAACCCTCCACACCGGCTTCGTCGCCGCAGTGACCGCCAACGTGGCGGCAACGCTCAGCCTGGACAATTTCTCCCTGCGCGAGGTGCTGCCCTATCCCGGATACTCGCCTGCCGGCTTCGCCTTCCAGCTCTCGGCTACGACTCCGGCCGCGGCCAGTGGCGACAAGGTGGCGTTGCAGTGGGGCACCGACGGTGAACGCTATCGGGTGCGCCTGGTGTGGGACGCGAACAGGCATTTGCGCCTCATCGTCACCGTGTGGGGCGGCGAGCAGGCCAATCTCGATCTCGGCGTCGTCGAAGTCTCCACGGCGTTCGACGTTACCGCCAGTATCGGGCCGAACCGTATCCTGGCGCGCCTGGCAGGAAGCAGCACCATTGCCGATCTCGGCTGTGCCATACCAAGCATAGGTCGGCTGTGGATCGGCCGCAGCTATACCGGCGAAGCCTGGGACGGAACGCTCGAGGCGTTGCAGGTGTGGGTGGGCGAGCGCGTCCCCACCGACACGATCCTCATCGAAGGCGACAGCTACTCGGCAGGGGCCGGCGAGGCCACTCTGGGGGGAGCACTGCCGGTCGCCCTGCCCGGACGGGCCGTGATCTCCACCGCCGTGGGCGGAAGTACGCCCTCGGGCATCCTCTCGCGGCTCGGCGCGGTTCCGGGTCTCGCCCGCGGCACTGTCGTCATCTGGGACGGCGACATGAATACCGGAGCCGTTGTCGCCGATCAGCTGGCGGCCTACGCCCAGATCGTCGCGCAACTCGGACACGGCCGCTATCTGATCCTGCCACCGTGCCGCCGCGCCGCGAAGTCTGCTGGCGACAACGCCAATGTCGCCACCCTCCAGGCTGCGCTCGCCGCCACCTATCCCGGCAATGTGCTCGACGCCCAGGCCATCCTCGCCGCCCACGCCACGTCCCCGGGCGACGACGCCGACCTGGCCGCCGGCTACATCCCCACCAGCCTGCTCCAGGCCGACCAGGTCCACCTGACCGCCACCGCCATGGCACACGTGGCGGCGGGCGTTGCGGGCGAAATCGCGGCGCGCGGCTGGTGAGCGGTATGCCCTCCATCCCTCACGCGCTCGCATTGGAAAACGTCGTTGGTTGCATCGACCGACTAATGATGTCTGGTTACGGGCGTCTTCGAAGTCCCGTCTAGATGGGGCGCCAGTACAGCCGATCGTTGCAGGGTATCGGGTCTCGGTCTGGTCCATCCGTTACACTGCGTCGACCTGCTGATCACCGACGGTGTAGGCCAAGGTGGCATCGGCGGTTGTGAGAAGCCAAAGTGACGACCGCACCAAGTCGCTTGTCCGGGGCAACGGAGTTCGCTCGGCGAATCGTTCATTCTCTTGTGCTTTACATGAAAATGGTGGACAGCAGATCAAACTGAACCGTGCGATGCAGATAGAAACCGGCCAGCAAGTCTTGGGTTGCGAGCTCGACGGCGCCGACAAGCTTTGGGTGCTGATGCTGTTCGCGCCCGTTGCCATAGACTATCGCTTTGACGATAACGTTGCCGGCTCGATCGGTCTCTATTCACTCGTTCTTGCACTTAACGTACTTGGCGCATGGCAGCTGGTGATGCGCTTTGGTCTGCCGCTCGGGAACGCCATCTCATCTACGCTGATCGTCAGCATTATCTTTGCTGTGACTGCCCTGTTCGGCGGTATCGTCTACGGATCCGACTTGGTGTCGTTGCTCCGCAGCGGTGCATCGCTGATCGTATATGTCATGGTGCTCGTCGGAATCGCTGCCCTCAGCCGCTCTGGTGCCAGGCCGGCCTCAATCTGGCGACTCGTAATGACGACTGCAGCTGCGGGGCTTGTCTTTCAGGTTGTGATGGTCGCATGGCTGCGTGGGTTGGACTTTTCGTCCTTGCGCTACGAAGTGCTGACCGGCGGGGCGACTGCGCTGGCAGCACTGGCCGTTGTAGCCACCGCATATGGGGGGTGGCGCATTCGTTACCTCGTCTACTCAGTGCTGGTCGCTTTCCTGGTCTTTGTTTCCGTTACGCGGACCTACTTGCTGGTCAGCGGCGCAATGTTGCTCGTGTTGGTACTGGCAGCCCCGATCCGTACATTAACGCAACGCTCGCTCGCGAGAGCGGCGCAACTGATGCCGTTTGTCCTGATAGCTGTACTTGCGGTCGACGCGATCTTCCCGGTCTCGCAGGTCGACCGCTGGTGGGACCGTCTCGTGAGCACGCGCATCGCCCACCGGGGCATCGACGTTACGGGACTCACGCGTATTGGTGAACTGACGTACCAACTCGAGCAGCTCGAAGAGTCCACCATAGGGCTGCTTATTGGTTTTGGGCCTGCGGCTCAGACGCGTTTCGACGATCAGGTCGCGGCTCTTGTCACTTATCTGGTGGGTGGCGACTACGGCATGATCTGGCGGGGCGGCGGCTTTGGCCACAACAACCATTTCGGTGTCTTCTATGTTGGCGGAATCGCTGCCGGTACGCTTCTTCTGCTGTCACAGTTCCTGGCGCTGGTTCAGGTCCCTGGCTTGTTGAGAAGGTATGGGCGGATGAGCAATGGTGAAGAGCGACTGTTGCTCATGGCCATCCCTACGGCGTTGGTTGGATATATGGCGTTGGGCGCCTTCTCAGGCACGATGGGAGCAAGATCGAGTGCTGCCTTGCTTGGTGCCTGCTTGGGGATGGTGTGGTGGCTCAAGGACTATTGGACAACAATGGAGCAACGCCGAACGCTGGGCTGGCGTACTTCCGTTCCCGCCACTTCTATGAATCGGTCCGCGTCAAATTGAGCAGAGGTTCGTTCAGCAGTCGCGCTCCCACGCCGGATGCTATGAGCCCAACGGCTGCCGCGATGGCTACCCCATAGACGGGCACCAGCGGGCCCAGTACCAACGCCAACGCCGCAAGGGCAGTCAGTGCCGCGAACGCAGCAATGATATTGCCCCTCAACCTAGCCGAAGCCATGCCCAGGTTATACGCGGCGGCTCCATTGGTGTTGGCGAAAAAACCAGCGAACAGGATAGCGCACATCCACAGGTACGTATGCTCAAGACTTGCCGTCATGGCCAGCGACGCCAAGGGCGCGCCGAACACAAGTAGTAGTCCAACGCCACCCATTGCCAATGTGCCTCGCCGCACCGACTGTCGGTACAGCCGACGCGATCGTTCTGGATCTATGACGAGCAACCGACTCATTGCGGGGATTGAGGCAGAGACTCCAGCTACGACAATGTTGCGAGGAAGCGAGACGGTCTTGTACGCCAGTTCGTAGAGGCCGAGCAGGTGGAGCCCTCCGAATGTCCCGACCAGCATCTTGGAGAAGGGCTCGAATAAACCGCTGGCTGAGCTCGCAACCTGCGATGCAAGGCTGAAGCTCAGCATTTCTGCTAAGGCAGGGCGGCTAAAGCGCCGGGGCAGCCAGTTGGTAGCACCAGCGTAGCGCCTCAGCAGCAACCAGCCTATCACGTTGACGATGAGGTACTGGAGTATCTGTGCCACGGCGAGACCGACCAACTGCAACTGAGGTACCAGTACCACCACTCCAAATAACTGCAGCAGTGTGCCAAATACGGCAAGTTGTGACCGGACATAGCCGATGTGAAGCCCTTGGATGCTGCCGAGAACCGTTCCTGCCAGGTTGAACAGGAAAAAGCTGGCGAACAGGTAGGGCAGCACTTGCTCCGCCTGCGCTCGATGCTCCACCCCCACGCTGCCGGCTATGAACGCGGACAGGGAGAGGTACCCGACAGTCGCCAACGCCAAGTAGATCGCGGCTTGGGAAATGATGCCTGTCTCGATGTACTGCCTGATGCGTTCTGGTTCGGATCGAATGTCGTGTAACGCCACGAGGCGGGTCGTCGCATTCGCCATGCCCAAGTCACCGACCCGGATCAGGGTGGTCCACGCGTAGAGGGTCGACCACAGGCCTAGAACAGCAAGCCCACCCTGCCAGATGATCATACGGTAACTCAAGAACAGCAGTGCGGCGTTGACGCCAAGCTCTGCCACTGCGTAGACCACGTTGCGGCGGAGGTTGAGCCCATCAGGCATTAGCGGGCGGAACCCCCAAGGCTCTGGCAAGCACTGACAGGCTGTGCTGTGCCATCTTGGCTGCAAGCGTGGCGCCCCGATCAGGGGTCCGGCGGGCTATTGCCGGGAGCGTATTAAAGCGAACCGGATCTATAGCAAGG
>Ga0207868_1000334_pt1 | contig 55698 bp, 52 predicted proteins | sample Passage237B_FD_187370 | JGI IMG/M metagenome (GOLD analysis project Ga0207868, IMG submission 187370) | Cellulose adapted compost microbial communities from Newby Island Compost Facility, Milpitas, CA, USA - Passage2 37B (SPAdes) (version 3) ... | reverse complement strand
CTCACGCGCTTGCTCGACCGATTTCGGCACGCCGCGCAGCAGAAAGTTTCGTCCTTGGGTCAGTGCCGCCATCAAGGCCACTGGTCGCACGCAACCGCGTTTTTCCGCTTCAAGCAGCATGCGGGCGTAGCGCGGATGCAATGGGAAGCGCAGCATGCGCCGCCCCGTTTCATTGATACGACGTGAAGCATCCAACGCCCCCAAATCAGCCAGCAAGGTTTCCGCGCGGCTCAGCGCTTTGGCGTCAGGCGGTTCGATCCACGGAAAGCCCACGACATCGTCGATGCCGCTGGCCTTGAGTGTCAGCACTACCTCGGCCAAGTCGAGGCGCTTAACCTCGGGCAATTCCTGCAACGTGCGTTTCCCGTGCTCGCGCTCCGTCCACAAGCGCACGCACACGCCCGGTGCCGTGCGGCCCGCGCGACCAGCACGCTGATCCGCGCTCGCGACGGAGATTTTCTCCACCAACAGCGTGTTGATGCCGCGATGCGGATCGAAACGCGCCACGCGCGCCAGCCCGCTATCAATCACTGCCGTCACACCGTCGATGGTCAGCGACGTTTCCGCAACGTTGGTCGAAACGATAATCTTTCGATGCGTCCCTCGCTCCACTGCGCGATCCTGTTGTTCCGGCGGCAATTCACCGTGCAGCGGAAAACAATCAAACTCCCGCAGCGTGCGGCTGGCCTCGATTGCCTGCACCGTGCGGCTGATTTCATACGTGCCCGGCATGAAGACGAGCATGTCGCCTGTCGTTGCCTGCGCCACGCGCTCGCATTCGCGCGCCGCCACCTCCCACACCGCGTCGCGTTCGAAATCCACCGTCTTGGACTGATACTGGATTTGGACCGGGAAAGTCCTTCCTTCCGATGTCAGCACACGACACGGCGACAGGTAGTTTTTCAGGATCACCGTATCGAGCGTGGCCGACATGACCACGATCCGCAGATCGGGCCGCGTGCTTTGCTGAATCTGCAACGCGCGCGCCAACGTGATGTCACCGTAAAGATGCCGTTCGTGAAACTCGTCGAACACGATTACGTTGATCCCACGCAGCGACGCATCCGCCGCCATCTGTCGCAGGAGCACGCCTTCGGTCACGAACTTCACGCGCGTCGCCGCCGACATGCGGGCTTCCAATCGAATCTGATAGCCCACGGTCTCACCCAACGCAGAGCCGAGTTCCTCCGCCACGCGCTTCGCCAGCATACGCGTCGCCAGTCGGCGCGGTTGCAAGATCACGACTTGCCCGCCGTCGGCGAACCCGTGCTTGAGCAGCATTTTCGGCAGCTGCGTGGATTTGCCCGACCCCGTCGGCGCTTGCACAATCACGCGACCTTCGTCGCGCAACGCCGCGACCAGGTCGTTCTCAAGTTCGTAGATAGGCAGACTCAGCGGGTCCATGAATGCCGGAAAACCGTGGCGCACCGCGCGGACCGTGCAACGCTGCACTTCCAACAATTGTGAACAACCGGTGAATGACTTTGCTCACACATTGTTCACCACGGAGAGCGGTGGAAAAGTTGTGCAGAACAATCGCTTCACAGCGCGCCCAAGACGCCACAATCTCAGCCCGTTCCTTGATAGAACAGTCGCAGCGCAACTGCCTGAAACGGATGGTTGAGTGCGCGACTGGGATAATCCCGGGTGACCGGGGAAAGGCCGTCGGCAACTGGTGCCGGCCGCCCCTTTAGGCGCTAATCTTCGCGCCCGATAGGCATATATCACCAGTTCCGCCGCCGGTGTCGTGACCGGCGGTTATACCACGAACTCAGGAACTGAGCGGCGAGTCGCGATTAGAAACCGCGGACGAGCCGAGTCAGGTCAACGGGGAGTTTCGACCCGTGGACCGACGCAGTTACCCAGAGGGTTACGGTTGCTACTGCGCAGACCAGAACGCGCCAACGGATCCCGGCGGGACCACCCCGCCAAAAGGCCCGGCTTCAGCGGAAGCGGGGCGCGCAAGGGAGACGCTGTCGCGGGGAGTGAGCGAGCCGGGCAAAGCTCGTCAACCTCCTCACAGGGCGGTGTGAAAACACATCACCCTACTGCAAAACGAACGCAACCTGAGAGATAAGAGGTCAGACCCGTAACGCAGGGCCAACGGCCGGTAACCATCCGGCGCCGTCCCAGCGGTCACGGTGCCGACGCGAAAAGATCGACGGATTGCAGGCGTGTCTGCACCCCGTCCGGCGAGCCGCCCCCGGCAGGGGGAGACCGAACCGGGCGAAGAGGCCTCACTCAATAAATTCCAACCGGCAACGGTCGGAACGGTCCCGCCATGAGACCGAAATCAGCGCATGCCGCGTTGAGTGGCGTCGGGGAGCACCCAGCCCGCGAAAGCGAGAGCGCCAAATGGTGTGCCAAAGGGAAAGAGCGCGTGGCGAACGCCCACCCCCGCTTTAACCCCGGGACCGCAAGGTCCCGGGGTTTCTGTTTTTTACGCAGACAGGGGCAACGTGAGGGCGGGATCGCTGATCCCGCCTTTTGGAAAACCATCCGCATGTTGAAGGCGGGATCAGCGATCCCGCCCTACATTTTCACCACGACGGTCGCCGCGATACGGTCTTCCACCGTCTGGCGATTGGGCTCCCACAGCATTTTGAAAAAACCGATCAGGCCCATCGCCACGCCGGCCACGTAGCCGCCTTGGCGAATGAAGCCGTCAAAATACGTAAACTTCGTGCCATTGATCTTCGCCGCGCGAATGCCAAAGAGCACTTTTCCCAAGGTCCGGCCGTTCAGCAGCCCGGTGAGCAATGTGAAGTAAACGCCTGACCAGCCGAAGGTCAGCCCGATCGCGCCAGTCAATGCCAGCGCCCGTCCTGCCGGGGTGCGTTGCGCTTTACGCTCGGCGCGAATCTCGTCCTTCAGCGCCTTCACCTGACCCGAAAGCTCCTCGGTCGTGTTGCGCAGTTGGTTATACGCCGCGTTTTCTGGCACGAAGACCGTTTTCTTCATCGCCGCACTCTCCTCGCCCGCGGCTTTGAAGTCCAAACCGTCGCGAATGATCGGGCTGTGCCCCAACGCCAGCACCGAAAGCAATACGACCACGCCGCCGGCAGCACGGCAGATCCAGCGCGCCGCGCGGAGCGCCAAGGGCGCGTCTTTTCCCGTCCCCAAAATCAACGCCAGCATCAGCCCCATGGCGATGCCGAGAAACGCTCCGGCCAGTTGCGACAGCAGAGCGATAATCAGCAGATCCACGATCATCGCCGCCAGTCGGCGCCACGGTTCCGCCAAGGTCAGTCCCAGGATTTCCGGGGCCACTGCCAAGGTGTCGGCGCGCACCTGACGTCCGCTTCGACCAGGGAGAGCTGCGTTCGCGTCTGCCATGCGGCGAACGCAACCCTTTCACCCCAAACGAGCAAGCCAGATCGCGCTTCCTTCCTTCTTGCGTTACCGCACCGCTCCGGCACTTTGGTTCCCTTTTTTCAAACGAACAGCCACAGCCGTGTATGAACCAGAACATCCGTAACATCGCCATCATCGCCCACGTCGACCACGGCAAAACCACTCTCGTGGATAAATTACTCAAGGAAGGTGGCGTCTATCGCGCCAACCAACAAGTCGAGGAACGCGCCATGGACTCCATGGACCTCGAAAAGGAAAAGGGCATTACCATCAAAGCCAAGAACACCTCGGTCCACTGGGATGGCAAAATCATCAACATTCTGGATACGCCCGGCCACGCCGATTTCGGCGGTGAAGTGGAGCGCGCCCTCCGCATGGTTGACGGTGTGTTGCTCGTGGTGGACGCCTACGACGGCCCGCAAGCCCAGACCCGCTTCGTGCTCCGCAAGGCCCTCGCCCACGGTTTGAAGGTCGTCATCGTCATCAACAAAATCGACCGCGATAACGCCGAGCCCGCGAAGATGTATGACAAGGTGCTCGAGCTCCTGCTTGAGTTGAACGCCGACGACGAGCAGTTCGACGCGCCGGTCGTTTACGGCTCCGGCCGTGACGGCTACATGATGTATCACCTCAACGACGAGCGGAAGGACATGAAGCCGCTCTTTCAGACGATTCTCGATCACGTCCCCCCGCCGTTCGCGAAGCCGGACGATCCGTTCCACATGCTCGTTTCCAATATCGATTGGAGCGACTACGTCGGTCGTATTGCTGTCGGCAAAATCCTCGGCGGCACCGTCAAAGTTGGCGACCCCATCTGGGTCATTCGTCACTCTGAAAACGGCAAACGCGTCCGCGCCAAGATCACCAAGGTTTTCGAATTCACCGGCCTCGGCACACGTGAAAACGACACCGCCACTGCCGGCAACATCGTCGGCTTGGCTGGTTTCGAAGACATCGATATCGGCGACACCATCACGGCCGACGAAGCCGGCCATGCCCTGCCCTTCACGCAGATTGATCCGCCGACGCTCGAAATGCAGTTCTCGGTCAATGACGGCCCGCTCGTTGGCACCGAAGGCAAGCTCGTCACCTCGCGCCAGCTGCGTGATCGGTTGATGCGCGAACTCAAAACCAACGTCTCCATTTACATCGAGGATGCTCCTGACCGCGCCGGCACGTTCAACGTCAAGGCTCGCGGCGCCATGCAAGTTGCCGTGCTCGTTGAAACCATGCGCCGTGAAGGCTTTGAACTGCTCGTTTCCCGTCCAACCGTCATCGAAAAGCGCGGCCCGAACGGCGAACGTCTCGAGCCTTACGAAACCGTCTGGATCGAAGTGCCGGACGACTGCGTCGGCGCCATCATGCAGAATCTGGCCAATCGCAAAGGCCAGCTCACCAACATGGAAAAGCTGGTCACCACGACGATGATCGAGGCCACCATCACCACTCGCGGCCTCATCGGCATGGAAATCGACGTCATCAACGCCACCAGCGGTCACGGCGTGATGAGCCACCTCTTCAAGGAATATGGTCCCTACGCTGGCGAAGTGCTCACCCGCACGACCGGCACGTTGATCGCCACCGAAGCCGGCGATACCACGACCTATGCGCTCGTGAGCTGCCAGGAACGCGGCAAACTCTTCGTCGCTCCCGGCGAACGCGTTTACGAAGGCATGATCATCGGTGAAAATCCCCGTAACGAAGACATCGCCGTCAACGCCGTGCGTGAAAAGAAGCTCACTAACTTCCGCTCCCAAGGCGAAGGTGTCGCGGCCGGTCTCACGCCTCCCGTAAAACTGTCGCTCGAACGCTCGATCGAATACATCGCCGCGGACGAACTGCTCGAGGTCACGCCGAAGAGCCTGCGCCTGCGCAAGCGCATCTTGAACAACGGCGAGCGCCAGAAAGCGGCCAAGCAGTCCAAGAACGCCAACTAAGCAAAAGCACAGCCGATTCTCTTTGCCAAAAGGCGGGGCCGAAAGCCCTGCCTTTTTTATGCGAAATAATCTCGCTCCGCTTTTTCCAACGTGAGCGTGGGCTCCTGCTGCTTGCGATGCCAGAGGTAGCGCAAAAACGGAACCACGTGATGCGCGCCCGTCGCCACTTCACGCATAAACATGCGTCCGACCGGTCCGGTCTGCTCGGCATAATTGGTTTCGCGAAAACGCCGTATCGTCGCACCGACATCATAGCTCACCGCATGATGCTGCACCTGCCAGCCATCTGGGCGCAAAGTCACGACGCAAAACTGCGCGCGTGGATAACCATCCAGCGGCAGCCCGACCGCGCCCGTTGTTACGATTCTCCGACCGCGCCAATCGCGCGTTGAGCTGATGTGATTGTGCGAACGCACAATCAACTCGGCCGAAGTCTGAAACATCGGATCAATCTCATGCGTTGGCGTGTGCGGCAAGATCGTGTCAGCGTCGCTACGTTGCGAAGCGTGCACCACCAACAATCCCGGCGTATCCGGCGACGTCCATTCGAGCGGCAGCGCCGCCATCTCCGCGCGTTGCGCTTCGTTCACCCGGTTCACGGTAAAATGCAGTGGCGCAAACTGCGCAGTCGCCCAAAGCGGATCCGCGCGTTCCGTGCCAAAATCAAAAACATAACGTTCGTGATTTCCGCGCAGCATTGGGCAGCCCGTCGCCTTCACTCGCTCCCAACATTCCGCAGGATCAGGCGCTCCATCCACGACATCTCCGCCGAAAATCACTTTGTCGGGCCGCAGTTTTTCTACTGCCTCCAACGCAGCCTCCAACGCGGCCAAATTGCCATGAATATCGGACAAAATCGCAATTTGCATCGCGCCATGTCAGCACGCTGTTTGCCGCGCGCAATGTCTTTCCGGTCTTCGAACTCAACGCCGGCGCGTGCCGTATTTAGCCGGCTTGGTTTTCGCCACCTTCTTGTAATCTCCCGTGCGCAAAGCCTCGATCTGGTCGCGCAAAACCGCCGCTCGTTCGAATTCGAGTTTGCGTGATGCCTCGATCATTTCCGTCTCCAACTCGGCGATCACCGTCTGCACGTCGTCGATAGCCTCAGCCACGGCCGTCTCTTTTTCGCCCGAGCCGTCGTAAACATGCAGACTGGCCTGCGCCGCGCGCTTTACGCTCCGCGGCGTAATCCCGTGCTCCTGATTGTAGGCGATCTGCTTCGTCCGCCGGTAATTCACGATTTCGATGGTGCGCTTGATCGAGTCGGTCTCCTTGTCGGCGTAAAAAATCACGCGGCCCTTTTCGTGACGCGCGGCACGGCCCGCAGTTTGCACGAGACTCGTCTCGCTGCGCAGAAAACCTTCTTTGTCCGCATCGAGAATCGCCACGAGCGCAACTTCAGGCAGGTCGAGCCCTTCGCGCAGAAGATTGATACCCACGAGCACGTCAAAGTTGCCCAAGCGCAGATTGCGCAAAATCTCCACGCGTTCAATCGCATCGATATCGCTGTGCAGGTATTCGACGCGAATTTTCGCATCGCGCAGATAACTGGTAATGTCTTCGGAAAGCCGTTTGGTCAGCGTGGTCACCAACACGCGTTCGCCTGCATCGACCGCCGCACGAATCTCCCCGATCAAATGCTCAACCTGCCCCTTCGTGGGGCGCAGTGTGATCTCCGGATCCAGCAGTCCGGTCGGGCGAATCAGTTGTTCCGCGATCACGGCGGAGCGATCGAGTTCGTATTTCGCCGGCGTCGCCGAAACATACAGCGTCTGACCGGTGACTTGCCGAAACTCCTCGAAACTTTGCGGACGGTTATCGAGCGCGGACGGCAGGCGGAAACCAAAGTCCACGAGATTCTGTTTTCGCGCGCGATCGCCGTTATACATGCCGCCGATCTGCGGCACGGTGACGTGGCTTTCGTCCACCAAAACGAGGAAATCTTTCGGAAAGAAGTCCAACAAACAGAAAGGACGCTCGCCGGCTTTGCGACCGGTGAGATGCCGCGAGTAATTCTCGATGCCGTTGCAGAAGCCCATCTCCTGCAACATCTCGAGATCGTAGTTGGTTCGCATGCGAATGCGTTGAGCCTCTAACAATTTCCCCTGCTTCTCAAACCACGCAACGCGTTCATCCAACTCTTCTCGTATGGCTTTGATGGCCGGTTCGAGTTTGCCGCGGGTCGTCACATACTGATTCGCGGGATAAAGATCGAATTGCTGCAGCGTGCGAATGACGCGCCCAGTCAGCGGATCGAACTCGCTGATGGCATCGATTTCATCACCGAAAAACTCCACGCGCAGTCCTTGCTCGGAGTATGCCGGCGCGATGTCCACCACGTCGCCGCGAACGCGGAAACAACCGCGCTTCAACTCCACGTCGTTGCGCTCGTAAAGATTGTCCACGAGGCGCTCGAGCAAACGATTGCGACCGAGCGTTTCGCCCAGACGCAGTTCGATGCGCAGTTCGGTAAAATCTTCCGGCGAACCCAAACCGTAAATGCACGACACGCTGGCCACCACAATCACATCGCGGCGTGACACGAGCGAACTCGTGGTTGCGATGCGCAAGCGCTCGATCTCCTCGTTGATCGACGAATCCTTCTCGATGTAGGTGTCGCTCGAGGCGATGTAGGCCTCTGGCTGGTAGTAATCGTAATAGCTGACGAAGTATTCGACCGCGTTGTCGGGGAAGAAATTTTTGAACTCCGAGTATAGCTGCGCGGCCAGCGTCTTGTTGTGCGAGATGATCAACGCCGGGCGATCGCACTGCGCGATGACATTCGCCATCGTAAACGTCTTACCCGAGCCCGTGACGCCGAGCAGCGTTTGATCGCGATTCCCTGCTTTGATCGACGCCACCAGTTTTTCAATCGCCTGCGGCTGGTCGCCCGTCGGGGCATAGTCGGACTTGAGCTGGAAAAGCATGCTTAACTGGAAACCAGTGCCGCCAAATCCGCAACCGTGAGCTCATCAAGTCGGTGCACCACACGATCCGTCATGTGCAAATCAGCCGCCGGATGCGTCGTGGCGACGCCCACGACTTTCATACCGCCAGCGCGAGCCGCCTGAATGCCGGCCAGCGCATCTTCAAACACGATACAACGTTCCGGCGCGTTGCCGGTCTTCGCCGCCGCTTTGAGAAACACCTCCGGATGCGGCTTGCCCTGATTCACATCCTCGGCCGTCACGATGCCGCCGAAGAGCCCCGTGAAGCCCATGACATCGAGAATCGTGTCGATATTGGCGCGGTGCGTGGAGGAACCGATGCAGGTCGGCACACCGGCCGCCTTCAATCGTTCCAGAAAAACATGCACGCCGGGCAGCGGAGAAATGCCCTTCTCGACCACGATCTCGCGATACAGCGCTTCTTTGCGCAGCGAGAGTCTCCGGATCTCTACCGGATCGTCGGTCCATTTGAGCAGCTCCGGAATAATCCACTCGTTCTTGCGGCCAAATCCCACGGTGAAGTGATCCGGCGGCAAAGTCCGCGCCTCTTCTTGCGCGAGGCGTTCCCAGCTTTCCTCGTGCTGACGCGAGGAATCGATAATCACACCGTCCCAATCAAACAGGACGCCGAATGCAGGCTTGGTTTGGTTCACAGCCCAAAGACTTTGAGCGCCGATCCCCAGAGGCCAGCCCAGAACTTGCGCACGTTGCCCGCACTGCCCTCGGTGGAGATTTCCTGACAAAGGAAGAAACCCTCGCCCGCAAAGAGATCGTCGAACAGCGGATTCATGTCGCGGTAGTAACCCCAAAACGTTTCCGCGCGCACGGGTTTGTAATCCAGCGCCGGCGTAAAGCCGATCGTCGCGTCCTGATTGGTGCGACGGGCCGCGGTCGCGAGTCGCTCTACGCGCACGCCGCGACTGCCCGCGACAATCAACCGCGTGGGACCGACAAATTCAAAATAGCGAAATTGCAGCGTCACCCAAGCCTGCCAGCGGAAGATCTGCCAGCGGCGGCGAATGCGCACTTTGCCGCCGTTCTCCGTGGCGAGGCCCGCGAGAAAACTCGGCCGCAACACCAAGCTGCTGCCCTCGCTCAGCGTGATCAACGCGAGCTCGATGTGCGGATTCGCTTGATTGGAAAGCGTGACGTGTTGTTCGCCGGCGTCTTTAGCGGGTTTTAATTCGATCAGCTCCGTCAAACCGCTCGCGAGGCAGGTGAAAGGGATTTTCCAATCCAGCAGGAATCGCGTTTTCTTCACCACGCCCTCGTCGGACGATTGCAAGAAACGCTCGCGCACCCAGAGCCGGTTGCCTTCGCGTAACGGCACATCGAGTGACACACGGCTGGCACTGACCTCCGGTAACGTTCCCGCTTGGGCATTAAGCCGCACCGGCCGCCCACGCATGATGAGCGGAGCCATGCCGTAATAGAGGAAAACCTTGGCTACGCTCGGTCCGAAAAAATACAAGGCCAGCACACCGGCGATCCACCACTTCGAACGTTCCCACGCCTGCTCCAAGTAGTGCATGACTTTGGACTGCTGCGCCTGAACTTTGGTGATCTGCGTCTCCAATTTTCCGAGCGCGAGTTCGAGTCCATCGCGTTCCCATGTGCCGCGCGTGTAAGCCGCTTCGAGTTCGACGATTTTCGCTTCCGCATCCTGACGCAGAGCCTGCATGCGCGCCATTTGCTCGGCGTTGGCTTTCTGCTGCTCGGGATTGCCCACGTATTTATCCCACGTGCTTTCCAACTCCTTCAGCTTGCGAATGACGCCTGCAGCCTGTTCGGAGCGTTTCTTTTCGGCGGAGATTTCCTGCAACAGCTTTTCCTGCCGCTTGTGCACATCCGCCAGCGCCTCGCGAATTTCGGCGCGCTGCCCGGTCATGGCGCGAACGATTTCGCTCTGTCGCAGATCGAAATCGACGTTATCCTTTAAGAAGATCCACAACGCCCACGCCGCCAAAGCCAGCGCGACCATCAGGACGGCCGCGCCCAGTTTTTGAAAGAGCCAACGCAGGAATTTCAGGACGGTCACCATATCAAGCAGGCGTCTAGCCCGGATAAGAGGACGTCATTCAATCCCGCATGTTCCGCAAAGCCAATTGCTAATGTCCGCGGCATGCTCCACGCTTTTGTCATAAACCCCGGTGCGACGCACCAACCCACCCCGTTCCTATCATGTCCAAAGTCATCGTTTCCTCCCTCTACGAATCCGATGAGTTCAAAATGGCGTGCCGGCAGTTCGACCAAGCCGCCGACGCCATCAACCTGCCGGAAGACATTCGCGACCGCACCAAATACCCGCGGCGTTGCGTAGCGTTCGCCCTGCCCGTCCAACGCGACGATGGCAGTGTCACGGTTTACGAAGGTTACCGTGTGCAGCACAATCTCTCCACCGGTCCCTCCAAAGGCGGCATCCGGTTTCACCAACATGTTTCCATCGGCGAAGTCGCCGCGCTGGCGATGTGGATGAGTTGGAAATGTTCGCTCGTCGGACTGCCCTACGGCGGCGCCAAAGGCGGCGTGATCGTCAATCCCGACCATCTTTCCGAACGTGAACTCGAGCGGCTTTCCCGCCGCTATATGCAGGAATTGATTCCGTTCATCGGTCCTGATGTGGACGTGCCGGCTCCAGACATGGGCACGAATGAAAAAGTCATGGGCTGGATGATGGACACGTATTCCAATCACGTCGGCCACATCGTGCCGGCCATCGTCACCGGCAAGCCCATTTCGCTCGGCGGTTCGCAAGGCCGCCGCGAAGCCACCGGCGCAGGCGTCGCCCACCTCGTGAAACGTTATCTCGAGGATATGAAAATCCCGATCACGAAGGCCACGGTCGCGATTCAAGGTTTTGGCAACGTCGGCAGCGAAGCCGCCGTCGCTCTCGCCAATTACGGCGCCAAAATCATCGCCATATCCGATTGGACCGGCGGCATCTACAACGCCAAGGGCATCAACGTGGAGAAGGCGCTTAAATACGTGCAGTATCAGCGCGTGCTGAAGGATTTTGACGGCGGTGAACCGATTTCAAACGACGAGTTGCTCACCATGAAATGCACGGTGTTGGTGCCGGCCGCGCTGCAACGTGTCATCACGCCGAGCATTGCGGGCAAGCTGCAGTGCCGGATCTTGGCCGAGGCCGCCAACGGCCCGACCACCAATCAAGCCGATAAGGTTTTGGAAAAACGGGACGATATCGAGGTTATCCCCGACATTCTCTGCAATGCCGGCGGCGTCATCGTCTCCTACTTCGAGTGGCTGCAAAACCGCTCCAACTACTATTGGGAACGCGACGAGGTCATGACCAAGCTCTTCAAGATTCTCGACAAGGCCAAGGACTCGGTCGAAGCGCAGAAACGCAAATTCAAGTTCAACCGCCGACTCGCCGCGCAAACGCTCGGCATCGAACGCGTCGCCCGTGCCAAGCAAAGTCGCGGGCTTTTCCCGTAATTAACGCGCAGCAAAAAGGCGGGGATTTTTCCCCGCCTTTTTACGAATGTTTCTACGCGATCGCGCTCAAAGCACCATGAATGAAAACGCGACGATTGCCGTCGGCACCAACGCTGCGGCCAGCAGGCCGAGCGGCGAAACGCCTTCTTTGAAGTAGCGCGCCAGAATCGATTGGCCGGCCGGATTGGGCGCATTGGCGATGACCGTGAGGCCACCGCCCGTAACTGCACCGGCCACGACGGCGAATTTCAATTCTTCGCTAAATCCGGGAACCAAGGTCGCCAAATACGTGATGAGCGCGTTGTCGTTGAACGCGGTGAGGATTGTCGCACCGGCAAACAGCGGCACTTCACCCAACGACCCCAACACCGGTTGAATCCACCACGCTTGCAGGCCGCCGTGAATAACGAGACCCGCTAGGAAGAATCCGACCAGCATGGGACCGCGCAATTCGACTTTGCTCTGGTGGTGCGCGGTGGCGTGGGAAAAAGCCAAAAAGAACAGGAATCCGCCGATAAACAACACGGGCTCGTGCGCCATCCAAACCGTAAACGAAAGGAATAGCAGGTGCACAAATGTCACCCACGCTGGAACAGGCGCATCCTGTCCGTCATCCGCAGCGGGAGTCGATTTCAAGGCCACCAGTTCTTTACGGAAGTAGAGGAAGTAAACCGCATTTGAAATCAGGATGCCCGTAATGGCGTGCCAGCCAAAATGCGTGAACATGAACTTCATGTCCCAGCCCCACGCACCTGCGACCATGAGAACAGGCGGAGCTGCAAAATGCGTGAGTGTGCCGCCGATGGAAATATTCACGAACAGCAGACCGATCGTCGCATACTTCAACCGCGTGCTCGGATTGACCGCGTAAAATTGCTTACCGAGAAGCAGTGCTGCGATTGTCATCGCCGCAGGCTCGGTAATGAAAGACCCCAGCAACGGTGCGATCGTCAGGATGCTAAGCCACCACGCCAGCGGAGTTTCTCCACCAATGCGCGCCACCACCCGCAGACATTGCTCCGCCAGTTTCAAAACCGGCCGGGTCGAAGCCAGCGCCATGATGATCACCACGAACATCGGCTCGGTGAAGTTCACCTTGTCGTTAAAATAGTAAATCGCGGTGTTAATATCCTCTTGGGCAATGATCACACCGAAGAGAATCAGCGCCCATGTGCCGAAGACCGCCTCTACTTCGCCGAGGTAGTGCAACACGTTACCGAGGAAACTCACTTCGTCGGGACGTCCGTCTTCGTTGTTATCCGTCAGCTTCTTTTGCCTGCGCAGCTTGGCCTCATGTTTTTCTTCAACGACATGCGCCCAATGACGGAAACGCGCGGTCAGAAAAGTATGCAACACCGCCAACACAAACACGACCGTGGCCACGACATTAAATGGCTCAGCCGCCGCTCGGGCTTTCAGCACTTCAATCACACCGGCATCAACGGGATCATGATAAGCGCTCACATCGCGCGGGAAGTCGATTGGCGCAATCTCATGGCCACCGCCCGCCGCCATTAACACCGCGCCGCTAGTCAGCGCGACGGCCAGCATCAGATAGGTCAGGATTTTCTTCATTAGTTTAAATATGTAGAGAGTTCTTCGAGCCGATGGATGAACACCGGAGCGGATTCGCGAACACGAGGACGTTGCACATAGCCCCCGAATCCGACGAACAAATCCACCGCCGATATCGTTTCCAAATCACTGATTCCGTCGCCCACCATGATGGTGCGCATGGGATTCAGGTCCGCCTTCAATTGCAAAATCCGTGCCGGTTTCCCACCATTCCGAGTCGTGGGATAGTCTTGATCGAAACCCGCGTAATTTCCCTCGGCATCAAATTCCAACCTCACTGCCTCCACGTGTTCGATCCCCAGAAATTGCGCGAGCGGTTCGATAACCTGGATGTAACCCGCACTCAATATCACCGGCGTCCATCCCTTCGCTTTCGCTTCGGCAATCACCGCTTTCGCCGTCGGCTCCACCGTTTCGATATACATGCGGCCGATCTCGGCGCATTCCGCGCGCGTCGGCCGGATGATTTCCAATCGCCGGCCAAATACCTCGTTAATCGGCACGCGACCGTCCATCGCTGCATTGGTCATGGTTTCGATTTCCTGAAAACAGTCCGGGCCGCGCAGGCGGGCCAGTTCATCAACGCCTTCGATGGCGCTGAGGGTGCTGTCACAATCGATAAAGAGGAGCTTCACGGTGGACACGGGAGTCCAAATCGTCCGGTGCCATGTTGCGCTGGCAATAAAAAAGCCCGCCAATCGGCGGGCTTGGAAAAATATGAGAGAACTCCAACAGCTCAGCGGCGGGTGCGCTTGAACTTGCTGGTGAACTTCTCGACGCGGCCGGCGGTGTCCACGAGGCGCTTCTCACCGGTGTAAGCCGGATGCGAGTCCATCGTCACGTCACGCACGACAACGAAGTATTCTGCACCATCAATCGTCTCCTTGCGGGCAGACTTCATGGTGGACTTGGTCAGGAAACGCTTGCCCGTCGCGACATCGAGGAAGCAAACGTTATTGAGAGTGGGATGAGTTTCGGCTTTCACGGCAAAAAAGATATCAGCCTTGGCGCGCCTTGTAACGCGGTTCGGTCTTGTTGATCACGTAGATGCGGCCCTTGCGGCGGACGACCTGGCAAGCAGGGTGACGCTTCTTCGCGGATTTGATGGAGGAGACAACTTTCATAAAAGGGCTGAAAACAGAGATCTGCCTACCCTCTGTCAACTGAAATGTCCCTCTGGAAGTGATACTAATTTAAACTCGTATCATCCGGCTCTTCCGCGAGCACTTTCCACTCGGGCCCTTGGGCGGCCAAAACCCTGCGCCACAGGCTCTTGTCATGCGGTGGAGCCACAATGTCCTCGGGGATGTCCGCCACCACCCAAGTGTTGTGCTTAAGTTCGTGTTCGAGCTGTCCCGCGCTCCAACCGGAATAGCCCATAAATGCCCGCACTTCCATGCCCTCGGCGAGGCACTGCTCGGCTTTGGCCGGCTCGAGACCGAAATGCAGCCGGAAGCCGTCGTCGCGAATTTCCCAAGCGACCAAAATCAACTGCTTCTCTTGGACCGGACCGCCGCGAAAAATCGGCACTTGCGCGAGCGGGCCCAACGCGAAATCGCCGTTCAGCGCGCCCAGCTTGCGACCTTCCGGTTGATTCAGCACCACGCCCATCGCACCCTCTTCGTCGTGCTCGGACATCAAGATCACCGCATACTGGAAATTCGGGTCCTTCAGCCCGGGATGAGCCAGCAACAACGAACCGGCAACACCGGTAGATTTTCTCGACTTGGAGCGACGGCCTTTCATCGCCGGTTCAAAGCTGCAGCACTTTCACGCCGGCTTCCGCTAGCATCGTGGCCACCAGCGGATCATTGCGATAATCATGCCGGTAACGAATTTCGGCGATGCCCGCCGAGGCCAGAATTTTGGCGCAATTGATACACGGATAATGCGTCACATAGGCCACGCAACCCTCGACCGAGCTACCGCGGCGCGCCGCATCGGCCACCGCGTTCTGTTCGGCATGCACCGTCGCTTGCTCATGACCGTCGCGCAGGCGTGAAACATGCGGCGCGCCTGGCAAATAGCCGTTATAGCCGGCCGCCACGAGTCGGTTTTTGCGCTCGCCGCCGGTCACGATGACGCAACCAACATTGAGCCGTTCGCAGCTGGAACGCGTGGAAATCAACACCGCCGTGGCCATGAAATATTCGTCCCACGACGGCCGGCGGGAAAACCTGCCGGCGGCTTCTTCGATGATATCAACCGGTGAATCTGACTCGCCCATATGCGCTAACGGTGAAAGGCCTCGGCCAAAAAATCCACCTCGAATCTTTCCACAAATTCGCCCTACCCTGCAGCATGCCTACTTCGTTTGAACTCGCCGCATGGTGCGACGAACGCACCCGCCGCTCCGCCTTTGTTGATGCGCCCGGCGCCTTTAACGGCCTGCAAATGGCCAACTCCGGCAAGGTCACCAAAATCGGGGCCGCCGTGGACGCCGGCGTGATTCCTTTTCAAAAAGCCGCCGCCGCAGGCGTCGATTTCCTCATCGTGCACCACGGTATGTATTGGGACATGCCGCGACCGCTGACCGGTCCGGTCTACAAACGCGTCGCCACGCTGTTTCGCGCAGATTGCGCGCTCTACTCCAGTCACCTGCCCCTCGATTCGCATCCCGAGATTGGCAACAATGCGATCCTTGCCCGCCAGCTCGGTTTGAAACCTTCCCGCGGATTCATTCCCAACCCCGGCGGCGACATCGGTTTGATCTGCGAGAACAACCTCACGCGCGACCAACTCGAATCGACGCTGCGCCAGCACTACGCGCGCGTCATCGCGATCAATTACGGTTCGACCAAACCCTCTGAAGTCGCGTTCTGCTCCGGCAGTGGCAATAGCGCATTGCGCGAACTCGTCGGCACCGGCGTGGACACGTTGATCACCGGCGAACTGCGCGAAGAGCATTTCAATCTCGCGCAAGAGGCCAAGCTGAACCTCTTCCTCTGCGGACACTACGCGACGGAAGTTCACGCCGTGCAGGCGCTCGCCTCGGAACTCGCCGCGAAGTTCGGTTTGCCATGGGAATTCATCGCCACCGAAAACCCACTCTAAAATTCACCTGCACCCACGCGGTTAAAACATTCTTTCCACTTTCGCGCATTTCGTGTGTTTCGTGACCAACTCCCAATGACCAAGATTGCCATTCTCCACGGCCCTAATCTCGATCGGCTCGGCAAACGCGAGCCCGAGGTTTACGGCCATGCCACGCTCAAGGATCTCGAAAAGCTCATCCGCTCCGAGGCGAAGAAGCTCGGCTACTCCACGGTGTTTTTCCAATCCGCTCACGAAGGCGCCTTGATCGACAAAATTCACGCGCTCACGGATAGCGGCATCGACGGCTTCATCGTCAACTTCGGCGCTTATTCGCACACGAGCATTGCGCTGCGCGATGCGCTTTCCGCTTCCGCCAAGCCCGCGATTGAAGTGCACATTTCCGACATCAAGAAGCGGGAGAAATTCCGCCACGTTTCGATGACCGCCGGAGCCTGCAAAGCCATGGTCAGTGGCAAAGGTTTTCCGGGCTACATCGAGGCGCTCAAATTGATCGGCAAATATCTGTGAGCGGCACCTCGCCACTTCCCGCCGACGCGCTCTGGCTCGTCTGCCACACCAAGCCGCGTTGCGAAAAAAAATTCGCCGCGCTCATGAAGGCGGAGCGTTTCGAGCATTATCTGCCGTTGATGGAGAACACCAAGCGCTACGACGGCCGCATCAAGCGTTTCACCAAGCCGCTTTTCCCCGGATATGTGTTCGCATGCGTGCCGGCCGAGAAAAAGGCGCGCATCTATCAACAGGACCTGCTCGCGCGCGCTATCACGGTATCCAATGTGCCGCAGTTCCTCGCACAGGTGGAGGACGTTAAAACCATCGTCGCCTCAGGCTTGGAGCTCACCGTGATGCCGCTCATGACCAAAGGCCGGCGCGTCAAAATTACCAGCGGACCGCTGCGCGGTTTGGAAGGCTATGTGGACAATCCGCAGGATCCGCGCGGCGTTGTCATTTCGGTGGACGTCTTGCAACAAGGTCTGCTCGTGCCCGTGCAGGCTGCAGACCTGACGGTGCTTCCTTGATCAGTTGCCCGCGGCGAGGTTTTGCCAGAGCGCAAAACCGCCGTGCATCACCGCGCAGGTCAGCAACGCCGCGGCGATATCATCCGCCACCACGCCCCAACCGCCGGGAAGATCTTGCAGTCGTTTAATCCCAAACGGCTTTACGATGTCGAACAGACGGAACAGCGCAAAGCCCGCCAAAAAGATCACCCAATTCGGCAATGCCGTGGCCAGCACGGGCCAGCCGAGAAAGCACAACGGGATCGCGACAAACTCATCCAAAATCACTTCGCCGGGATCGCGCCGCGACAAACGCAGTTCCGCCTCGCCACAAATCGCCACCGCCACGTAAACGCCAATCGCGCTCAGCAACAGCGTGCCGATGATGCCGTAGCTACCCGCGAAAAACACCGTGAAATACATCAGCCCCGCCACCGAGCCCCAAGTGCCCGGCGCCGGCAATCGCCGACCGATCGGGCCAAGCGTAGCGACATTTACGACGGTCGACGTTGGCAGAAAACGCGGCCAAAGCGGTTGGTTGAGCGCCATGACTCAGTCTTTCACGACGTGGCCGTGCTTGCGGAAATACGTCCAGCCAGACGTCACCGTCAGCACCACCGAGCCGGCAAAAAACGCCAGTCCCACTCCATGCACGATGCTGTTCAATTGCGCAGATCCCACGTCGCTGAAATCCACCGCAAACATCTTCCATCCCAGCAGCCAGCCGATCGCATTGAGCTGCAAAAAGGTCTTAAACTTACCGCCTGAGTCCGCCTCGACCACCACGCCTTTGCTCGCCGCTACCATGCGAAGACCGGAAATGAGAAACTCTCGTCCGATCACGCAGAGCACGCACAACATCGCCGCGGTGCGCCACGACATGAAGTAGCCGCCATTGACCAAGGCCACCAACAGACCGACGACCATGACCTTGTCGATCACGGCATCCATGAAGCGGCCGAAGGTGGAAACCTGTCCGCTTTGGCGCGCCAGTTTTCCGTCCAGCCAGTCCGACAAAGCCGCGGCAATGAACAACCAGAACGCAATCGTCGCGCCCCAGCGAAATTCACCATACATGAGAGCCACGATGGCAAACATCGCGGGCACTCGTGAAATCGTCAGGATGTTGGGTAGGTTTAAGCGCAAAGTAGAAAACCGGAAAGACACACGCCCCGAGGGCAAAGGCAATAGCGGAAACTCATGCGTTCGAAGCCCGAAAAAGAAATTCGCCTGACGCGCGTCAATTCGCATAGTCGGCTTCCATCCATGCGCCACTGCATTTATCCCGGCACCTTTGACCCCATCACTTACGGCCACCTTGATGTGCTTGGACGCGCGTCCAAACTCTTCGACAAAGTCACGGTCGCCATCGCCACCAATGCCGGCAAGAACCCGCTGTTCACCCCCGAGGAACGCTTGAGCATGGTGAAGGAGACCATCACGGATCTCCCCAATGTTTCGGTCACGATCTTCGATGGTTTGCTGGTCGAATTTGCCGCGGCGCAAAAAGCCCAGGCAATCATCCGCGGACTGCGCGCGCTGTCCGACTTTGAATTCGAGTTTAACATGGCGCTGATGAATCGACACCTGAATCCCCAGTTGGAAACGATCTTCGTCATGCCCAACGAACAGTTCAGCTACACCAGTTCTACTTTGGTGAAGCAGGTCGCCCGTTACGGCGGCGACATTACTCACTTCGTGCCCTCGGTCGTGGCCGCGGCCTTAAAACGCGCCAACGCCAAATAAACGCCGGCGACGGCATTTTTTTTAGGGGCAGAAAATTGCTGTTACCAAAATAATTCGCCGTCGTCTTTTCAACGGACCCGCTTGCCGGACCGCCGCTGTCAGCCCAACTTTATTCCCTTTTCAACTGCATCTCGCATGGCTCGTAAACGCTCCTTCACTCGCTACATCGTCCTCACCGTCCTGATCATCGGCGGCCTCGCCTACTGGCGCTTCTATCATCAAGGCGGGGAATCCAAACCCATTTTCACCACCACCATCGTCAGTCGCGGTGACGTCAGCCAAGTCGTAACGGCCACCGGCACGTTGGAGCCTGTCACATCCATCACCGTCGGCAGCCAAGTCTCGGGTCTCGTGACCGAAGTTTTGGTAGACTTTAACACTCCCGTGAAAGCCGGCCAGCTTATCGCCAAGATCGATCCGGCGAGCTACGAGCAAAAGCTGCGTCAGGCCGAGGCCGACCTCGCGTCATCCAAAGCCAGCCACACGCTCACGCGCTTGAACACCGAACGAATCCGCGATCTGCGGAAGCAAAATTTGGTTTCGCAACAGGAGCTCGACCAAGCCGAAGCCAGTCTCGCGCAAGCCGACGCGGGGTTGATGACCCGCGAGGCCGCGGTTGAGAACGCCAAGGTCGATTTGTCGCGCTGTTCCATTTACTCGCCGGTGGACGGCATCGTGCTCGACCGCCAAGTCGAAGTCGGCCGCACCGTCGCCGCCAGCCTCAACACTCCGACGCTCTTCATTATCGCCGCCGATCTCACGCAGATGCAGATCAACGCCGCTATCGCCGAAGCCGACATTGGCAGCGTCGCCGAAGGTCAGTCGGTCAATTTCACAGTGGATGCCTTCCCTAACCGGCAATTCCGCGGTCGCGTCGTGCAAATCCGCAACGCTCCGAAAACCGAATCCAACGTCGTCACTTATCAGACCATTATTCAGGTGCGTAACGACGACCAGAAGCTCAAGCCCGGCATGACGGCCAACGTGTCCGTCATCATCGCCAGCCGCCCTGATACATTGCGTGTGGCCAACAGCGCGCTGCGCGTGCGCATCCCTGAGGTGCTTTTACCCGCCGGTGCTCCGGCCTCAGCCGCCAACTCTGCCGATCCCCAACAGCAAATGCGCCAACTCATGCAAGACGCTGGGTTTGTTCCCGGCGGCCCACCGTCACCTGAAGTGCGCGCCAAAATGGAAGCCCTCGCCAAGGAGCGCGGCATCGATCTCTCCGCCGTGCGTGGCGGACGCCAACGCGAGGGTTCCGAACCCGCCGTCAGCACCCGCACGGTTTACAAACTCGGCGGCACGCTCGAAAAGCCCGAAGTCGTTCCCGTTACGGTTAAAGTTGGCATCTCCGATGGCATCAACAGCGAGATCATCGAAGGTCTCAATGAAGGTGACGAGCTCATCACGAGTGCGCTGATTCCCGGCGGCAATGCTTCCGGCTCCAACACCCCTTCCTCTAATCCGTTCAGCGGCCAACGCCGCCGGATGTAATCCCTCACCCGCGATGAGTGCTGTTGTCCTCCTCAAGGACATTCACAAAGTTTACGACTCCGGCGAGGTGAAGGTGCACGCCGTTCGCGGCGTTTCGCTCGAAATCAAGCGCGGCGAATTCATTGCCGTCATGGGCGCCAGCGGTTCCGGCAAATCCACGATGATGAATCTCATCGGCTGCCTCGACCGCCCCACCTCCGGTGCCTACTTGCTGGACGGTGTGGATATTTCCGCGCTCGATCGCGACGAACTCGCCGACATCCGCAACCAGAAGCTCGGCTTCGTTTTCCAAGGCTTCAACCTACTCAGCCGCACCACCGCGCTCGAGAACGTCGAATTGCCGATGCTCTACAGTCGCAAACGCATTTCGGCGCGTGAGCTGCGCGCCCGGGCCGAGTATTGCCTCGACATCGTCGGACTCAGCAAACGTGCGGATCACTTCCCGAGCCAGCTTTCCGGCGGTCAACAGCAACGCGTCGCCATCGCGCGCGCCTTGGTCAATGAACCGCAGGTGCTCGTTGCCGACGAACCCACCGGTAATCTCGATAGCAAAACCTCGGTCGAAATCCTCGACGTGTTTCAAAAGCTCAACGAGCAAGGCATCACCATCCTCATGGTCACGCACGAGCTCGACGTTGCGCAATACGCCAAGCGCAACCTCATCATGCGCGACGGCCGCATCGTCAGCGACGTTACCGTTTCCAACCGCCTGCACGCCCCGGAGGAAATGCGCAAGCTGCTCGCCGCCGAAGCCGAGGCCAAACTCACTGACGCTTCCTGACCATGCGCATCAGCTCGACTTTCATCATCTCCATCCGAGCGCTTCGTCGCAACATCCTGCGCTCTTCCCTCACTGCGCTCGGCATCATCATCGGCGTCGGCGCGGTCATCGCCATGGTCAGCATCGGCAACGGTGCGAAGAACCAAGTTGAGTCGCAAATCGCGAGTCTCGGTCAGAATGTCATCATCGTGTATCCCGGCAGCAGTCAGGCCGGCGGTGTGCGCAGTGGCTGGGGCACGCGCAGCACACTCACAGTCGAAGATGCGCAAGCCATCGCCCGCGAAGTGCCCGGCGTCGTGGCAGTCAGCCCGGAATTGCGCGATCGCGCTCAAGTGCAGGCCAATGGTCTGAATTGGAACACTCAGATCCAAGGCGAAGGTCCCGATTACACGCTCATTCGCATGTGGGGCATCGACGAGGGCACGATGTTCACCGAACAAGATGTGCGTTCTTACGCCAAGGTCGCCGTCATCGGTCGAACCGTCGCCAATCAACTGTTCTCCAACGACGATCCGATTGGTCAGATCATTCGCATCCGCAACATCCCGTTCAAAGTCGTCGGTGTGCTCGCGCCTAAAGGCTTCAACTTCTTCGGACAAGATCAGGACGACACCATTGTGATTCCCTACAGCAGTCACATGCGCCGCGTGTCACGTCGCGAGAATCTCAACTCCATTCTGGTGCAAGCAGTCAGCACCGAGGCCATTCCGATGATTCAGCAAAGCATGACCGATTTGCTGCAGCAGCGTCGCCAAGGACGCGAGCCGGACTTCACCGTGCGCAATCAGATCGAACTCGCCGAAGCCGCCACCGAAACTTCGCGGACGATGACCAGCCTGCTTGGCGCCATCGCCGGTGTGTCACTCATCGTCGGCGGCATCGGCATCATGAACATCATGCTCGTCAGCGTGACTGAACGCACCCGCGAAATTGGCATTCGCATGGCGGTCGGCGCGCATGGCAGCGAGATCATGCTGCAGTTCTTGATCGAATCCGTGTTGCTCAGCGTGTTGGGCGGTTCGCTCGGCATCGCCCTTGGCATCGGCGCTTCGGAAATCATGTCGCGCGTCAACGACTGGCCCACGCTCATTTCCACCGAGGCCGCCATCGTCGCGTTTGTCACCAGCGCCGCGGTCGGTGTGTTTTTCGGCTACTACCCCGCCCGCAAGGCCGCGCAGCTCGATCCGATCGACGCATTGCGTTACGAATAATTGCCGGGCGGGATTTCTGAATCCCGCCTTCCAGTTTTCCTGCGCAATACAAAGAGGTTTGCCGCGCCGATTTTGCCGGCCATCGTTTCGCCCATGATGCGACGTCGTTTGCTTTTATTGCTGCTGGCCGCCGCGCTGTTGGGTCCCGCTCACGCCGAGGACTCCCCCGCTTTCGCCCAAGCCTTGGAGCACTACCGCGCCAAACGCTACCCCGACGCCCGCACCTCGTTTCAAGTTCTTACGCTCGAAGAACCCGAGAACGCCCGTGTGCGATATTACCTCGGTCTCATCGCGATGAAGCGCAACGATACCGACGACGCCATTCTGCAATTTGAAAAGGCCGTCGAACTCGATCCGCAAAACTCCGGTTATCACGCCGAACTCGGCGGCGCATATGGTGGTGCAGCAGAAAAAGCCTCGCTGCTTTCACAAATGAGCTTCGCCAAGAAATGTCGCGCTGCACTAGAGCGCGCCGTTGAGCTCGATCCCGACAACCTCGATGCTCGCCAAGGTCTCGTGGACTACTACCGCCAGGCGCCCGCATTTCTCGGCGGCGGTATTCTGAAAGCCTATACGCAAGCCGAAGAAATTCGCCGGCGTGATCTCGAACGAGGCACGCTCATTCTCGGGCAACTCTACTTCGCAGATCGACGTTACGACGAGGCCATCACCTTGGCGCAGGAACTGGTTGCCGTGCAGCCGGACAACTACATCGGCCACTACACTATTGGCCGAGTCGCCGCCGAAGGTGGTGTTCAAACCAGCCTCGGCGAAACTCATCTTCGACGCTGTCTCGAACTTCCGCCCGGCCAAGGCGATCCTTCACACGCCGCCGTCTGGTGGCGACTCGGCAATCTCGCCGAGCGCCGCAAGGATCCCGCCACCGCGCGCACCGCTTACGAGAAGGCTCTGCAGATCGATTCAAATTTCAAACAAGCGCATAATTCGCTCGCCAAGTTGCGGTCGGTCGAGCCGGCGCAGTGACACACCACTATTTTTCGCACGGATTACCCTTTGTAGGGACGGATTCCCAAGGTAATCACCCTGTGCAAATGCCACGGTTTGCCCTTGGCATTCGGCCCCTCCTTTAATCGCCTATAGAGCCGTGCCTTGGCAAATCACCGCCTTTCTCATTTCCAGCGTCTTTGAGCTCATCATGGCGCTGTTTGTGCGCGGCAAGCTGAGGACCCCGACCGCCGGACCGTTTTGTTTGGCACTGGCGCTCAATTCGTTCTGGGCGCTCGGTTACGCCATCGAACTCAGTCTGCCTTCTTTGGAGGACAAGCTGCTCGTTTTTCAAATCCGCTGCACGCTCCTCTGTTTCTATGCGCCGGCCTGGTTTGAAATGATGCATCGCATGACGCTCGGGCGACCGTTGCTCCGCGGCTGGACGATTCCGGCGGTCATGCTCATCCCGGTGGTCTCGCTCGTTTTGCTGTGGTTCCCGGGACCGGGTCAAAATCCTTTGCTGCGCCACTCTTTCTGGATCGATGCGTCCGGCGGCCTACCGGTGTTGCGCAACGCGCTCGGACCGATGGGCATCATCTACTACCTCTACAACTATGTGGTATGGGGCATCATTTTCCTGCTGCTTTACCCGCGCAAGCATCAGACCGCGTGGGAACGTCGCGGTCGTTTGATTTTCCTCGCCGCCGCGGCGCTCGGTTGGAGCACCGACATTTTCCACCTGTTGGGCGTCACCTCGCCACCGGGGCTCAATTACGCCCCCATGCTCTTTCCGATCACCAGCACGCTGATCGCATTCGCGCTGCTGCGGCATCGCATGCTGAATCTCGCGCCCGTCGCCCGCTCCGCGCTCATTGAACGGTTGGAAGATCGCATCGTCGTCTTCGACGGCGATGACCGGGTGGTCGACTACAACCACACCGCCGCAGAAACCTTGTCGCTCAGCCAAACCAAATCCTATGGCCGCCGTGCATCGGACGTCCTCGGGAGCTGGCCGGAACTACTCTCTTTGTTTTCTTTGTCTTCAAATCATCGCGTGGAAGTAACGATTGGTGCCGCCGTTTTCGAATCATCGCTGTTCGACGTGCTGGACAATCAAAGTGATCGCCCGCGGGCCCGCGTGCTCGTGCTGAGCGATATCACCCGGCGTAAGGAAACCGAGACGCAGCTGCGCCTTGCCAAAGAAACCGCGGAGGCAGCCGGACAGGCGCAATCGCGCTTCCTCGCCACGATGAGTCACGAAATCCGCACGCCGATGAATGGCGTCGCCGGGTTCGTGCAACTCCTCAAGGAAACGCCGCTCAACTCTCGGCAAAGTGAATACGTCGAACTGATCGATCAAAGCACGCGTTCGTTGCTCGTCATCATTAACGACGTGCTCGACTACTCCAAAATTGCCGCCCACCAGCTTGAGATTGAGCGCATCCGCTGCGACCTCGCCGCGCTCATCGATCAATGCCGCCGCTTTTTCCTGCCGCGCGCCGAGGAAAAGCAACTCGAGTTCACGGTGCGCATCGCCGACGGCGTTCCGCCCGCCGTCATTAGCGATCCGGTGCGCTTGCAACAGATCCTCAGCAATCTTGTGGGCAACGCCATCAAGTTCACCATGTCCGGCCGCGTGACGCTCGATATCAGCGCACCCGCTCGCGATATGATCGCGCTCACCGTCACGGACACCGGCATCGGCATCACGCCCGATCAACAAGCGCGCATCTTCACGCCTTTCAGCCAGGCCGATGCATCCACCACGCGCCGCTTCGGCGGCACTGGTCTCGGGCTTTCGATCACACAGCGCTTGTGTGAATTGATGGGAGGCTCTCTCACCATGAGCAGCACGCCGGGCCAAGGTTCGGCCTTCACCGCCACCGTTCGTGCGGCGCCTGCCACGGAGAATATCGTCACAGACAATCCTCCCGTTGCGCCCACGACACCGACCAACAAACGTCGTCTCAAAGCGCTCGTATTCGAGGACAATTTCATCAACCAACGCGTCATCGGCGCGTTTCTCGCCAACCTTGGTCATGAGGCGCACTTCGCCGCCGACGGCGAAAAAGGGTTGGCCGCGATGACTCAAATACGTTTCGACGTGCTGCTCATGGATCTCGAAATGCCGGTCATGGACGGTTACGAAGCGGTCCGCCGCATTCGCGCCATGGAGAAGCCCGGCGGCGAACGCGCCTATATCATCGCTCTCACCGCTCATGCCTTAAAAGGCGAACGCGAACGCTGCCTCGCCCTCGGCATGGACGACTTTCTAACCAAGCCGGTCAATCTCGCGAGTCTGACCGAGTCCCTCGCTAAAGTGCCCAACCTTGACTTGCCTCCGTCACACGGGCCGTTGTCCTGAGATGCTTCATGTCCGTCCAGCCGCCCATTGTTGAGTTTCAATCCGTGGCCAAGCGCTTCGGCGATGGACCATTGATTCTCGACCACATCAACCTCAACGCGCAGCCGGGCAATTTTATCAGCCTCATCGGCCCCAGTGGTTGCGGCAAATCTACGCTGCTGCGCCTCATCGCCGGACTAAGCCCCGTCACCTCCGGAGAGATTCGCATCGCCGGACGTTCACCAGAAGAAGCCGCCACCGAACTCGCTTTCGTATTTCAGGAGCCGACGCTTCTGCCGTGGCTCACCGTCGCCACCAATGTCGAGTTGCCGCAGAAACTCCGCGGCGTTCCCGCAGATCAGCGCGCAGCCGCGCGCGACCAAGCGCTCGAACTCGTCAAACTCGACGGCCGGCAGAAGGCCTATCCGCGACAACTCTCCGGCGGACAGAAAATGCGCGTATCCATCGCCCGCGCGCTCACGCTTAACCCGCGCATTCTGCTGCTCGACGAGCCATTCGGCGCGCTGGATGAAATGACGCGCGAACATCTCAACGAAGAATTGCTCGCGATTCGCCATGCGCAAAATTGGACCGCGTTTTTTGTTACACACTCCGTAGCCGAAGCCGTGTTTCTTTCAAATCGCATCCTCGTCATGAGCGCCAACCCCGGCGCAATTGTGCACGATATCACTGTGGATCTGCCGGCGGAGCGCACCAGCGAAACGCGCCTCACCCGTCGCTATCAGGAACTAGTAGCCGAGATCTCGCGCCTGCTGCGTTCCGTCCAAGAGAACTGACCATGCGCCGCCACCTGATTAACATTCTACTCCCCGCCGTCACCGGCGCGCTCATGATCGCCGTGTGGTATGGCATCCGCCACGGCTTGTCGGAAGATTACAAATTCCTGCTGCCGGTCCCGCACGAGATTTGGCAGGCGTTGACCGACAATTTCCACGTGCTCGGACGCGCCATCGTCAACACGTCCAAGGGCGCGCTGATCGGCTTCGGTCTCGCCATCGGTGTTAGCAGCCTGCTCGCACTCACGCTGTCGCTTTCACCGCTCGTGCGCGTCAGTCTTTATCCTTACCTGATGATTCTGCAAATGACGCCGATCATCATCTTCGCGCCGATTTTGATTCTCTGGGTCGGCCCGGGATTACCCAGTGTGATCGTGATCACGTTTCTCATTTGTTTCTTCCCACTCGTGGTCAACACGACGCAGGGCTTGATCTCCGCCGACCGTAATCTCGTGGAGCTCTTCCAAATGTATCGCGCGTCGAAATGGCAGGAGATATATCTGCTGCGCCTGCCCGCCGCCCTGCCCTACTTTTTCACCGGCCTGCGCATCGCCGCCGTGCTCGCGCCGATCGGCGCGCTGGTCGGCGATTACACCGCGGGAAGTTCCGCCGGCGATGGCGGCGGCTTGGGTTTCCAAGCCATCATCTACAGCAGTCAGGCCAAGTATCCCGCGCTCTTCGCCACCGCCGCGGTCACCTGCGTGCTCGGTTTTATTTTTGTCGCGGGCGTCCTCACGCTGAGTTGGCTTTCCCTTCGTAAATGGCACGATTCTTATCAACCCACTGATCGCTAGACCCCATGAAACTCGCACACTTGGTCCTCCCCTTCGCCTTCGCCGCCAGTTTGTTGCGCGCCGAGCCACTTAAGATCACCGTCCAGCTCGACTGGGTTGCCGAGCCGGAGCACGGTGGTTTCTACCAAGCGCAGGCCAAAGGCTATTTCGCCGAAGCGGGACTCGACGTCACTTTGATCCCCGGCGGACCCAACGCTTTCGTCATGCCGAAGGTCGCGACCGGTCAGGCCCATATCGGCCAGGCCGACAGCACCAACACCCTGCTCCAACAAGCCGAAGGTTTGCCCGTCGTGCAATTCGCCGCGGTGTTTCAGGACGATCCGTCCGGCCTGCTCGTCAGCGCGAACAGCAACGTGAAGACCTTCGCCGATCTCGAAGGCAAAACCATCGTTGCGCGTCCCGAATGGGCGTTCCTCAACTTCATGCGCGAAAAAATGGGGCTGAAGTTCAACGTCGTGCCGACCAATTTCGCCATCACCGGATTCCTCACTGGCAAAGAGCACATTCAACAAGGCTATTACATCGCCGAGCCGTATCACATCGTGAAGGCCGGCGGTGAAGAACCGCGCTTCCTGTCTACTTGGGAGGCCGACTTCCGCGCCTACGCTGTGCTCATCACCAATCGCCGCTTCGCGCGCGAACATCCCGAGGCGTTGAAGGCATTCGTCCGCGCCTACATTCGCGGCTGGCAGGATTATCTCGAAGGCGACCCCACGCCGGCCCACGCGCTGATGAAGGAAGCCAATCCCAACAACACCGACGAATTTATGATGGCTTCGCGCCAACTCATCATCGACGGCGAACTTGTCACTGGTCGCGGTCAAGGCGCCGAGAACATCGGCCGGCTCGATCCCGCGCGCTACACCAAGCAGATCCAGCAGCTTGAAGAACTCGGCATCCTGAAAAAAGGCGCCGTCACCACCGCGCAGGCGCTGACCACGGAATTCATTCCGGAGTAAGCGCACATTTAGTCGGCGCCTTTCATGACCGCGCCCGCCGCCGAAAATCGCTTCTCCACCGGCGTCTGGTTGTTTCTGCGCGGGCTCGCGCTGGTTCATCTCATCGCATTCGCGAGCGCATGGTCGCAAATCCACGCGCTCGCTGGTCCGCAGGGAATTCTGCCAGCGGCAGATTTTCTAACCGCCGTGCGCGAACACTTAGGAGCTTCCGCCTATTGGCAGGTGCCCACGTTGTGCTGGTGGCTCGGCACGGACGCCGCGTTTCACTTTCTCTGCGCGATCGGCACCATCGCGGCATTACTGCTCGGTCTCGGTATTCTGCCCGGACCGGCCCTCATCGCACTCTGGACCTGCTATCTCTCACTCTGCGGCGCGGGGCAGGCTTTCTTCAGTTTTCAGTGGGATGTGCTGCTGCTCGAAACCACGCTGCTCGCGTGCTTCGTTGTGCCGTGGAACTGGCGGCCGGGTTTTAGTCGCTACAATCCGCCGCGGCTCGCTCGCCTGCTGCTCGTCTGGCTGCTGTTCCGTTTGATGTTTCTCTCCGGGGTGGTTAAACTCACGAGCGGCGATCCGGTGTGGGCGAATCTCACTGCGCTCTCCTATCATTTCGAAACGCAACCGCTGCCTACGCCATTCGCATGGTATGCGCATCAACTCCCCGGCTGGCTGCTGCGCATCGCCTGCGCTATCATGTTCTTCATCGAGCTAGTCGTGCCGTGGCTGTATTTCGCGCCGTGGCGGCGAATTCGCCACGCAGCCGCTTGGGCCATCATCGCGCTCATGCTCGGCATCGCGTTTACCGGCAATTACACGTTCTTCAATCTGCTCACGATCGTGCTTTGCCTGCCGTTGCTCGATGACGCGTTCTGGCGGCGGGCGCCAGCGACTGAGTCGCCGACAATGCGCTTTGTGCCATCCAAGGCGCTAGTCGCCAGCGCCGCGTTCATCGTTTGCGTGACCACCGTGCAAGCCGTTCCATTCGTATGGCGCAATGTCTCGTTGCCGAAACCGATGACCGCAGCACTCGAGGTGATCGCTCCATGGCGCAGCCTTAACAATTACGGTCTATTCATGGTCATGACTACGCAACGTCCGGAGATCGTGATCGAAGGCAGTCGCGATGGACGCACTTGGGAAGCCTATGAGTTTCGCCACAAACCCGGTGACCTCTCGCACTCACCAACTTGGGTCGCGCCACACCAACCGCGTCTTGACTGGCAGATGTGGTTTGCCGCGCTCGGTTCGCCCCAGCAGAATCGCTGGGTGCTAAATTTGGCCGAAAAAATCCTGCGCGGAGAACCGAAGGTCACCGGTCTCTTCGCCAACAATCCATTTCCCGACGAACCGCCGCGTCATTTGCGCGCCGTGCTCTACACTTATCGTTTCACCGACGCCGCCACGCGCCGTGAAACCGGCCGCTGGTGGACGCGTGTGCCGGAAGATTATTACCTCTCGTCCCTCTCCCTGCAAAAACCATGAGCGACCGGTCCATCGCACAATTCCAGTCGCTGCTCCAAGCCGCCATCGCCGACGGCACGCTGGTCAAGCTTACTCTCGGCAAACCGCGCGGCGCCGACTCCGATCTGCGCAACGTCTTCGTGCGTCCAGTCACGCTAAAGCGCGGACCGCATTTCAGTTTTCTCCACCGGCACGCCACACGCGACATCACCAAAAACTTTCCCGCCAATGACGCGCTCACCGAGATCGAACGCTTTTTAGCCGAAACATTCTTCGACGCTCACCTCTTCACTGCCACGCAACAGGCTCAACTGGAAATCAAACCCGACGGCACCGCACGTTTGCGCACCAAGCAAACCGAGACCGCTACGCCAACAGTCGTCACTCACGACAAACCTCGCCTATACACCATCGCCACCGATTCGCCATGGTTGCGTGCCTTGGGTGTCACCAACGAGCGCGGGCAACCGCGCGAAGGCATGGCTAGCAAATTTCGACAGATTCAAAAATTCTCCGAGCTCATCGCGCAAATTACGCAGGAAGCCGGACTCCCATCGGACCGCCCGTGGCGCATCGCCGACATGGGGTGCGGCAAAGGTTATCTCACTTTCGCACTCGCGGCCCAATTCAACACAAAAGCCGAAGTCATCGGCATCGAACGCCGCGCCGATTTGGTAGATTTATGCAATCGTATCGCGCGCGACTGCGGTTTCGCACAGTTGCGTTTCATGGTCGGTGACATCGGTTCCACCAAACTCGAATCCACCGATCTGCTTGTCGCGTTGCACGCCTGCGACACGGCGACCGACGACGCGCTTGCGCAAGGCATCACGCTCGGCGCACGGGCGCTGGTAGTTTCACCGTGCTGTCAAAAAGAACTGCGTCCACAGCTCACCGCACCGAAAGTTTTGAGCGATGCGCTGCGTCACGGCATTTTTCAAGAGCGCCAAGCCGAATTCGTGACCGACGCCTTGCGCGCGATGCTGCTCGAATGGGCCGGTTATCGCACCAAGGTTTTCGAATTCATTTCCACCGAGCACACCGCAAAGAATCTAATGATCACAGCCGCACTCGGCGGTCCGAAACACGACACCGCGCTCGCCGCACGCATTCGCGCCTTCGCCGCGTTCTACCGCATCAAGACGCAGGCCCTCGCCTCGCATCTCAATTTCAACCTGATTACCGATGGATTGGACGAAACTTGATTGGGCCGCACTCGACCGGCTGCGCGATGGATTTTTGCACGGCGGAGCCGCCGCCGGTCCGTATTGGCAATCGGAATCCGCGCTCGCCAGCTACGATCTCACCTACGGCGAACGCATCGGTTGGAAATGGGATCAGGTCCTCCGCGAATTGACGATGCGCGGCTGGTCGCCGCCGGAAAACGCCACGGTGCTTGATTGGGGCTGCGGTAGCGGCATCGCCGGACGCCGCGTGATCGCGCATTTCGATCCGTCGCACTTCGCCGCGCTGCAGCTTTGGGATCATGCACCGGTCGCGGTGGATTACGCGGAGAAGCGCGCACGCAACGCATTTCCCCACTTGCGAGTCGAGTCAGTCACTCCGGGATTCCTGCAAGGCGACGGACCGATCGGATTACTGTTGATCAGCCATGTGCTGAACGAACTCTCGACCGATGATCTCGCTGCGCTGAGAAAATTGATTTTGCGCGCCCAAGCCGTGATCTGGGTCGAACCCGGCACGAGCGATGTCAGTCGTGGCCTCGGCACGATTCGCGAGGCTGTCGCATCCGAATTCAACGTCGTGGCACCGTGCACACATCAAAACGCCTGCCCCATGTTTCAGGCAGGCAATGAACGTCACTGGTGTCATTTCTTCGCGCCGCCGCCGCCGGAGATTTTTGCCAATTCTGACTGGGTGAAATTCGGCCAGCGCGCCGGCATAGATCTGCGCAGTCTGCCTTACTGCTTCTTGGTTTTGGATCGGCGCGAAGTCCCGCAATTCGCGGACGCATCGCGCATCATCGGTCGACCAGAACATTTCAAACCCTACGCGCGTTTCTTGAATTGCGACGCGAGTGGCTTGGCCGAGCTCACGTTGCCCAAGCGCGCCAACGGCGCCTTGTTCAAGGAACTCGATCGCACGAAGCGCCCCTTGATTTATCGCTGGGAGCGCTCCGACGACACCGTTACGAACGGCGCTTCAATCGCATCCGACGAATAGATCGCCGGACGTTTGCATAAGCACTGTAAAGACAGAGTTTCTTCGTCCGTATTCGCGCGAACAAAGAACGCTCATTGCGTGCTCGCCGTGGCCACTAGAAGTGCTTTTGCTCGGCATTTCATGCGTTTGCGTCACCTATTCACCCTACTGCTTGTAACCGCATTGGCCTGCGTGCTGCGCGCGGCTCCGTCGTCGGCGGTTAACTACACGCTGCGTTTTCCAGAGGCGCTGCATCACTATGTCGAGGTCGAAGCCGATCTACCAACCGACGGGCAAAGCGAGCTGGAAATTTTCATGCCGGCCTGGACGCCGGGATCTTATTTGATTCGCGAATACGCGCGCCACATTGATCGCATTACGGCTACGACGTTGGACGGCTCGCCCGTGGCCATCGAAAAGACGTTGAAGAATCGCTGGACCATCGCGACCGACGGTCTCGATCGCGTGCGTGTGACGTATCGAATCTACGGCTGGGAAGCCAGCGTGCGCACCAACTTCATCGAAGGCGACTTTGCCATTATTAACGGCGCACCGACTTTCCTGACCGTCGCCGAAAACTACCAGCGCCCTTACACGGTGCGCATCGAACTCCCCGAAGGTTGGGCCGGCAGCTACACCCCACTCACGCCCAGCGCTGAGCCGCACACTTATCACGCGCCGGATTTCGACACCTTGATCGATAGTCCGATTCTCGCCGGTTCACCGCAGGTGGACTCGTTTGAGATCGACGGTTCCAAACACTACCTCGTCACCGTCGGCGGCGCCGGTGTGTGGGACAACGCTCGCACCGCACGCAATTTCGAGCAGGTCGCCAAGGCCCATGTCGAGTTCTGGGGCAGCCTGCCGACGAAGGAGCCGTATTACGTTTTCAATCTGCTCATCGGTGGCCGCGGTGGCCTCGAGCACAAACAATCCTTCGTGATGATGGAGGACCGCTGGTCATCTTCCACCCGCAACGGCATCAAGTCATGGCTCTCGCTGGTCAGTCACGAATACTTTCACAAATGGAACGGCAAGCGCCTGCGCCCCGCGGAACTCGGGCCGTTTGATTACGAGCACGAGGCCTACACCAAAACCCTTTGGGTCGTCGAAGGCATCACCAGTTACTACCAGCACATCCTGCTGCGTCGCGCGGGCTATTTCACGCAGAACGAATATCTCGGCGCAGTAAGCGGTTCGATTGCCGGCATTGAGCGCACGCCCGGCCGTCTCGTGCAATCGCTCTCCGACTCCTCTTTCGACGCTTGGATCAAGGGCTACCGGCCCGACGAAAACTCCGTCAACACGCGCATCAGTTATTACAGCGCGGGCTCCGTCGCGGCGTTCTTGCTTGATGCGGAAATCCGTCGCCTCAGCGGCGGCACGAAGTCGCTCGATGATGTGATGCGCGCCGCCTATGAACGCTTCAGCGGCGAACGCGGTTACACCGAGGAAGAATTCACTGCTCTCACCAGCGAAATCGCCGGCGCCGATCTTGCACCGTGGTTTAAGCGCCTCATCAGCAATCCCGGACAATTCGATTACCAACCAGCTTTGGATTGGTTTGGTTTGATGTTCGAAGAACCCAAGAAACCGGACACCACACAGCTTCCCAACGGCATCGAACCGCCTGACAAACCGAAGGGCTGGCTCGGAGCCGACCTGCGCGGCAACGTGGTTTCTGGCGTGCGCTCCGGCACTCCGGCCTACGCCGCTGGACTCTACGTAAACGACGAAATCGTCGCCGTTGACGGTTTTCGCACGAGCAACAATCCAGACGAAGTGATTCGCTTCCGTCATCCCGGCGATGTGGTCGAGCTACTCGTCGCACGGCGCAATCAGCTGATTAAACTCAACATAACTTTGGGCGAGGAACCGCGCGAAACGTGGCGTTTGAAGATTCGTCCCGACGCCACACCGGAACAGACCGCTAATCTCAACGCTTGGTTAGGAGCGGATGAATCGGCCAAGACCGAAGAAGATGTAGCGGAATCAACCGACGCCGAACCGCCGGAAAGTTAATACGGAAATAATCCGGGCTCATAACACATTTCATCCACCTATGGGTCAGCCCAACTCTTCTCACTCGCCGCAGGGTGTCACATTGCACTTCTCCCGCCGGGCCGTGGTGTTGTTGCTTCTCGTGTTACTCGGGCCGTGGCTTGTGCTGGGCGTTTATTACGCGATCGATATCAGCTCCGAACCCGCACAGACGACGCCCAAACCTACCCCACAAAACGGCGAAAGCGTGACCGTCTGCGCGCCCGGACCATGGGGCAATTTGGAATACGTGCGCATTTTGACCGAGCCGCCCGAGCTGCAGGTCGTTAGTAACTTTCCTAACGTAGATCACGCCACGTGGTTCTTCCAAGGCTACACCGCCACCGACCTTGATGTGCTCTGGCAGTCGGCCGGACTAAGCCCCGCCGAGATCGCGATCATCAACCAGCCCGAACTTCGGAAAACCGTTGGTGACACCATTACACTGCGCGCGCCCAAGAGCTTTGTGCTCGGGCTCAGTCCCACAGCACGCAATGCCATCTATACCGCGCTCGCAACGTTTTCGCAAAACCCGGCGCAAGCCGAACCCTATCGCTTCACCGCCAGCGCACGCGGTGATTGGTTCAAGGACAGCGGTTTAGAACCCGAAACAATCGCCCGAGTGGAGCGCCTGCTTTATCAACGCGGCAACTCCCTGCTCTTCTCCGATCAAGCCTTCGTAATTCCCCCTTTGAACTCGCTCGAGGAAAGCACGCGACTGCTCAAGACCTTGGCACGCAAATCCACCTTGATGCTAAAATTGCGCATCAATCCCGATACCGATGTCGAGGCCTTGGAACAGTATTGGAATTTCCCCGGCTCGAAAGACATCGTGCCGCTGCTCAATTCGCTCAAGCGCCGCGGCACAAGCACGACCGTGGATATCGTTCACCTTTTACCACGCTTCGCGCGTTCACTGATTTACACTTATCCTTCTCCCGAAGAAGCCGGCAGCACGACCTACATGGATTGCCATTGGACCGTGCTTAATTTTTTCAACTCAGAACCGGATCCGCGCTATCAAGACATCGATCAAGTTGCGCTCGCCTTCCGCACGGAATATCACCCGGTCACCGGACGACCGCGTTACGGTGATATCTATCTTTTCACGCAGCCCAACGGCAACGTCATCCACTCCTGCGTTTATATCGCCGACAACATCGTCTTCACCAAGAACGGCGCGTCACCCAGTTCGCCGTGGATGTTGATGAAATACGAAGATGTCGTGGCGTTTTATCCGTCACATCAACCGCTCGATATCCAGCGCTACCGGCCGAACTTCACGAAGAAGAACTAACCGTCGCGACGTAGCGACCGATGATGCCGTCAAATGAACCGTTGGTGAAAAACACCACCAATCGGCGCTGTTGGTCGTCCTTTACGGTGTGAGCAATCAGCTCCTCCAAGAGCTTGTCATTTGTCGCCGCCGTGCGACCGGTGACGCCCTGTGATTCCAGAAACGAGATAATAGCTTCGACGTCGAATCGCTCCGATTCCGCGAGCTGCGCCGCCCGCGCCACCGCGCCGAGATAAACTTCATCCGCCAGCGCAAGCGCGCGCATGAATCCAGTCTGCATGATGCGCGTGCGCGAAGTGTTGCTGCGCGGTTCAAACGCCGCGTGGATTTCGTAATCCGGATGACGCGCGCGCAACGAATGCAGCGTTTCCGCCAACGCCGTCGGGTGATGTCCGAAATCCTCAATGACCTTAAGCATCGGTCGCTCCACTCGCACTTCCTGTCGGCGTTTCACGCCGCGGAAACGCGCCAACGGCTCCAATTTTAATTGCGCGGGATTGTCGGGATAAAGCGCCAGTCCGGCCGCCGTCGCTGCCATCGCGGCATTGCGAGCATTGAACAATCCCGGCTGCGCCCAACGCACTTCGCCCCACGGTTTACCGCGCCAAGTGAGCGTGAACGTCGCGCCATTCGCATCCTCGTGAAAGTTCGTAATACGAACATCCGCGCCGGTGCCGGTGCCGACTTTGATCACGCGCGTCCACGGCATAGGTTCGAGCGCGCGTAGATTGGCGTCGTCGGCATTCATCACGATCCAGCCGTTGCGCGGCACGATGCGCGTGAGATGCCGGAACGTGCGCTGCACGTCGGCCAAGTCGCGAAAGATGTCGGCATGATCAAACTCGAGATTGTTCAGCACCGCGACGTGTGGCGCGTAGTGAATGAATTTGCTGCGTTTGTCGAAAAACGCGCTGTCGTATTCGTCGCCCTCGATCACGAACGGATCGGTCGTCGCGCCGAGGTGATTGCCCACCGGCGGATCGAGCGGCACGCCACCGATCAGAAACCCCGGATCGCGACCATTCTCGCGCAATAGATACGCCGCAAGCGACGTCGTCGTGGTTTTACCGTGTGTGCCGCAAACGACGATATTCTTGCGGCCCTTCAACACGAAGTCCGCCAGCAGAGCCGGCAATGACGTAAACGCCAGCGCGCGCGTTTCGAGCAGCCATTCCACCTCGGGATTGCCACGCGACATCGCGTTACCAATCACGACCAAGTCGGGCTTCAGCTTTTCCAAGCGCGCCGCGTCATAGCCTTCGTGCAGTTCGATTCCCGCGTCCTGCAGCACCGAGCTCATCGGCGGATAAATTCCTTGGTCGCTGCCGAGCACCTCGTGACCATTGGCGCGTGCCAACAAGGCCGCGTTGCCCATCGCCGTTCCGCAGATCCCCAGAAAATAGATTCTCATAAACGCTGCTCCAGTTTCGCGGTTTCATTTTCCATGGCGAGTCTCGACTCGCAGTTCGATTGCTCCAACATTGTGACAATGCCTACCCCAGCCGGCGTCATCGCCCACCAAACTGTTTATCAGAACCCCGAATTCTACTGTGCCTGGCCGGCACTCGCACGATGCGCCAACGGTGATCTGCTTGTCGCGTTTTGCCGCACCGAGCAGCACCTCTATCCGTCCGGTGACATCGTAACCGTTCGTTCGACCGACAACGGCCGCACGTGGAGCGAACCGGTCGTCGCTTACAGCACGCTGATTGATGATCGCGAATGCGGGCTCACTGTCCTGCCCGACGGTCGCATCGTCATGCACATTTGGTCCACGCATTGGAAAACGACTCACTTTGCCAATATCGCGCCGGGGTCATATCCGCCGGCCACGCTGGAACGTTGGAACGCGCAAATCTCCGCGCCGGAATATGTCGCCGCCGCCCACTTGCACGGCGGCTGGGCGATCACTTCGTCCGATCATGGCCGCACCTGGAGCGCGCCCGTTCCCGGCCCCGACAGCGTGCACGGCGGAATCGCGCTGCCCGACGGCACCTTGCTCGTCGCGACTTATCGCCGGGACGAAGGCCACATCGGCATCGTCACCGCCGGACAACCCGAAGGACCGTGGAAACTCATCGCCACGGTCGAGAATCCGGAAAACGCCACCCACACCTTCGGCGAACCGCACGTCGCGCAACTGCCCTCGGGCCGCATTCTGCTGATGATCCGGTCCACCGCCCGCGCCTATGACGATCACCGCGACGATCTGCACCAGTGGCAAAGCTGGTCCGACGACCACGGCGTCACCTGGGCGCCGCCGCAACGCACGCCTCTGCTCGGTTTCCCGCCGCACCTGACCACGTTGCAGGACGGCCGCGTGCTCTGCACCTACGGTTATCGCCGCAAACCCTTCGGCGAACGCGCCGCCCTCAGCCGCGACGGCATCACATGGCATGAAAATGACATTCTTGTGCTGCGCGACGACAACGCGAACCACGACCTCGGTTACCCCGCCTCACTCGAAGTCGCCCCCGGCGAAATCCTGACCGTTTATTATCAAAAACCCGCCTTCGATCCGACCGACATCCACCGCCACAAACCCGCCATCGTCAGCACTCGCTGGCGCGTGCCCAAAGCGTGATTGCTGGCAGATCCCCAAAACGCACGGGCGAGACTTCTTATGGGAGGGACGGCCTCCGTGCCGTCCGGCTCGGAACGAATGGTTGCAAGCAGCACGGACCGGACGGAGCCGGTCCCTCCCTCTACCGTGAGCAAGAGTTACATTCGTGACTCACGTTAGGCTGACGGGATCGACATCGAGCACTTGGGTGATGTCGTCGGGCCAGGCGAATTCGCGGCGCAGGCGCGAGAGTTCGGGAATCACCTTGGAAACATTGTGCGTGAAATACCAAAGCTGCCAACGGTAGTGGTCTTTGATTTTCTCTATTGGTGACGGTGACGGGCCGCGCAGTTCGAGCTTCGTGCCCAGTTCCTTTTCGACCAACCGCGCCCATTGTTCGGCGAAGAACTTGAGTTTCTCCGGATTCGGCCCGCGGAACAGATGATGAATGAGATGCCGGTAAGGCGGATAGTTGAAATCCTTGCGCAGTTTCAGCTCCGTCTCGCTAAAGCCTGCGTAATCGGCATGGCGCGAAAACTGGATCGGTTCGGCCTGCGGCGTGAAGGTTTGCACGATCACTTCCCCTGCCCGGTCGCCACGTCCGGCGCGGCCGGCCACCTGCACAAGCAGCTGGAACGTGCGCTCGTTGGCGCGAAAATCCGGAATGTGCATCGAAATGTCGGCGTCGATCAGCCCGACCAGCGTGACATTGGGAAAATCCAGCCCCTTGCCGATCATTTGAGTGCCGACCAGCACATCGATCTTGCCGGCACGAAACTGCGCGAGCACTTCGCGGAACCGATTCTTCTTCGACATCGTATCCGTATCCATGCGCTCAATTCTCGCCCGCGGCACAACTCGACGCACGGCCTCCTCGACGCGCTGCGTGCCGAGACCGCGCCAACGAATTTTGGGCGACTTGCATTTAGGGCAGACTAGCGGCGCGGGACGTTCATCACCGCACAAATGACAGCGCAACCGCTCGTCGGAGCGGTGGTAGGTCATGCTAATGCTGCAATGGTCGCACTCTTCAACGTGACCGCAGTCCGTGCATTGCATCGAAGACGAATAGCCGCGGCGATTGATGAACAGGATCGTCTGCTCGCGTTTTTCAAAGCGGTCCTGCATCGCGCGCACGAGCCGTTGCGACAACGTGGTCAAACCGCGCGAGCGCATGATCTCGATGCGCATGTCCACCACGTCGATGTGAGGCAGCTTGCGGTTATCGACGCGTTGCTTCAATTCGAGCAGCCTGTATTTACCGCTCTGCATGTTCGCATAGCTCTCCAGCGACGGCGTGGCCGAGCCGAGCAGGCAGTGCGCCTGATTCAGCTTGGCGCGATACACCGCCACGTCGCGACCGTGATAACGCGGAGTCTCGTCCTGCTTGTAGGCCGGCTCGTGCTCCTCATCCACCACGATGAGCCGCAAATTCTGCACCGGCGCAAAAATCGCCGAGCGCGCGCCGACGACCACGCGCGATTCGCCCGCGGCCAACGCGAGCCAGCCGTCGAGCCGTTCTCCTTCGCTCAAGTGACTGTGCCAGACCACGCATTTGTGGCCCGGCGCGATCGCCTCCAGTCGCGAGCGCAACCGCGCCACCGTTTGCGGCGTGAGTGCGACTTCGGGCACGAGAAAAATCACGCCGCCGCCTGACTTCAACGCATGGTCAATCGCGTGCAGGTAAACCTCGGTCTTACCCGAACCGGTCACGCCATGCAGCAGGCTCACGCCAAATTTGTGCTCGGCGATCTGTCGTTCGATCGCCTGTGCGGCGGCCGATTGTTCTTCGTTCAACGGCGGGGGCTTACTCGCAGCCAGTTCCCCACTCGACCAATCATCCGTATAGGCTTCGCGCACCACGCGCCGGGTTTCTTCGCGCACCACCCCGCGTTTGATCAACGCAGTCGCGACGGCAGCAGTGATGCCGAGACGCTGCAACACGAGCGCTTTGCGCTGCGGGCGGTATTGTTGAGCAAGAAATGCGTAGAGTTTCGCTTGTTGCGGCGCGCGCTTCGCCAACGTTGCCATGTCCGCCTCAGCCAACGGCTGCACCAAGCCGAGCAGTTTTTCCTCCTTGATGCTGGCCCCGCTGCGAACGGCCGCTGGAATCATTGTTTCGATGATGCCGTCGAGCGAGGCCGCGTAGTAAACCGACATCCATTGCGCGAGTTTGAGCAAGTCCGGCGTCAGCGCGGGAAACGGATGCACGACTTGGGCCACGGATTTAAGCCGATCCACCGGAAAGTCCTTGGGCGCACCGACTTCGCCCACCACGCCGAGCCGGAGTTTATTGAGCACCGGCACCCTCACGAGGGAGCCCGCCTGCACGGTCGCGCGCAGCGTTTCGGGCACGCGGTAGTGCAGGAGCTTGTCAAAGCCGGCGAGCGGATGAACCCCCACAATCATGCGCGCATGACGCCCGGCTCGAGCGCTCATGGCAAACCCGAACCATGAGAATTCATGGTGCATGGCGACGGCGCCCAAACCACGAACAAGTTGACAGTTTCGGGTCACATTCAAAATGTCACCGCGTGAGCAAGGCCCCTTCCCGTGAAAAATTTCGCCAGTATTTGATGCAGAAAGGCCTGCGCGTAACCAACCAGCGCCTGGCCATTTTCGACGCGGCCTTTGATCGCAAGGAACATTTTACGGCCGAGCAATTGCTGGACTACGCCCGCGCGATCGACAGCTCGGTGTCGCGCGCCACGGTTTACCGCACCCTGCCGATCATGACCGAAAGCGCGCTACTGCGTGAAGTGGACATCGGCACCGGCGAGAAATTTTACCTACCGATTGCCGGCGAAAGCACCCAAGTCGCCCAAGTCGTCTGCGTCGATTGTGACAGAATTTTCGAAATCAGCGCGCCGTTTATGGAATGGTATGGCAGCACCGTCTCATCAAAGCTCGGCCTCACGCCGGTTTCGCAACGACTCCAAGTCAGCGCGCAGTGCGATCAGTTTCGACGGACAGGCAACTGCCCCCGCCGCGGCTGAACGCCATGGATAAAAAGCACGACCACGAATTCGACATGGGCTTCTTCGAGTCCGTGTTGCGCCGCGCGCCAGATTACACCGAGGTGATCGAAATTCTGGGCGGACTCTACACCAAGCACGGCCGCATCGCCGACGGCCTGCGCATGGATCGCAAACTCGTGCGCTTCATGCCGGATAATCCCACCGCGCACTATAATCTCAGTTGCAGCTTCGCCTTGATGAAGCGTCCCAAGGACGCCCTGCGCACACTAAAGCGCGCTATCGAACTCGGCTACAACGACGCAGCGTGGATGGCACAGGATCCGGACCTCAAAGATCTCCGCAAAAATCCCGAATTTCGCGCACTGCTGAAAGAACTGCAAAATCGCGCGTAATCGTGAGCGTCAAGACGGGGACTGGATCTCCGACGCTAAAGAGCGTCGATTATCTCAGACCGAACACGAGTTGTAGCACCGTCTGCAAATCGCCAACCGGCACCCACTGACCGCCGCGACGGATTACTAGATCCTTGGATTTTTGACGGCTGCGAATTTCTTCGTTCACCTCAAGCACGCGCACCTCGTTGGGCTTCATGCCGCGAACCGCATCAGCGTCGAGCGGCGTCCAGCGAAACGGCAGGCCGGTCCAATCGCACTCCACTTCCCACCCGGCAATTAGCATCGGCAGATGCTTTTGCACGAGCGACGGATAACGTTGCACGAAATCCGGCGTGCGACGGGTCGCGATGCGGAACTTCACCGCAGGCTGCATGCGCGCAAACCAATCACCCATAGTGGTGATTTGTCCGGCGCGATGCGCGTTGAAAAACGCCAGCGGATCCGTGCCGAGCAGATTCATGCCGTTGTAAACACCATGCTCGTTGGCGCTGCCGAATTTCTTCCAGTCATACCACGACTGAAAATCGTCGGTGAGGCGCAGCCCGATCTCGAAATGCAAATGCGCTCGCGCCTTCGGAATCGCGTAGCCGCTCGCGCTGCGGCCCATTACGCCGAGAACTTGCCCCGCGCGCACAGTGACTCCCGGACGAATGCCCGGTGCGATCGAAGCCAGATGCGCGTAAAGCGTGTAAACCGCCGGCTGCTGGTTTGGATGCTCCAACACGACGTAGCGGCCATAACTACTCTTGCCCGCGACGCTGCTGACGTGTCGCACCACGCCATCCAATGCCGCGAAAACCGAATCGGCCGCCTCGCCGCGCTGATCGTGCCGCAGCGCCTTGATATCGATGCCTTCGTGGAATTGCCGGCCGTTGGTGCGCACACCGCCAAAACCGCCCGACGCCGGATTGCCAGAACCGGCTTCCTGCAAAAATGTGTCGCTCGATTTACCCTGCGACCATGCCGGATGCGGTGCGGGCCAGACGAGTTGCAACCGTTCCGCGCCCGCGACCACTCCGGGCGCAAGCAGCGCCGTGATGAAAAACAAGCGGCACATCATCGGGCTTTGGCTGCCTGCTCCTGCAACAGTGCGGCTGTGGTGTTTAAGTTGGTGACCAGTTCGGCGAGATCAGTGTCAGACATTTCGGCAAAAATAAAAATCACGCCGCCTTCGATCGGGCGATCAATCACACGAGCACCCAACGGCTGTCCATCAACCACCAGCACCAACCGGCTGCCGATATTGCTTCCCGTCAGTCGGTAGAGATCGCGGGCTGCACTGCCCGACAAACGAAACGCGAGGCAGCGCCCCATTTCCACCTGCGCCTCCGCTACGCCGATGATGTCGAATTCCGTAATGACCGGTTTCGGTTGCACGCGCAGCACTACACCGCTGATCGGCAGCGCGACATTAACCGCCGGTTGCCCGGTATCGGCTTCGATAACGAAACGCGCGACCGCCGACACGGGCTCGACTTTGCGCGTGGAGTGGCAGGCCGGGTAAACGAGCAGGCTCAACAGAGCCAACGTCCACGCAGGAAAGTTCCGCAATCGCTTCATGTGCGTTCAGGTTCTTGAAAAGCCTGCATGATTTCCAGCCCAACCGCATCGGCCAGCAAACGACCGCGTTTGCTCAATCTCACGCGATCGCCTTCAATTTCCGCCAAACCGTCTTCACCCAAACGCTCGAGCAGAGTCTCGATTTCGAGCCACGGCGCATCAGGCGCTCGTTCGCGCCACGACGAAAGCGTCACGCCTTCATTCATGCGCAGGCCAAAAATAAACGCATCCTCCGCGAGCTGGCGCGGCGAAAGCGCCACGCGATCTTCTGTCATGCGACGACCGGTTTCCACGCGCGACTGCCATTCGCGCAAATCGGCGATGTTGCCGCCGCGCCAGCCGTCGTGTTGCGATGCCGCCGATGGACCGAGCCCCACCCACTCGTGCATGCGCCACGTGTTGAGATTGTGACGACACACATGACCGGAGCGCGCGAAGTTGGACACCTCGTATTGCGCGTAACCCGCAGCAGCCAGTTGTTCCCAAGTGGATTCGTAGAGCCGCGCCTCGTGCTCGGGATCCAGTTTGACGCGACCTTGCGAGAGTTTCACCCACAGCGCCGTGTCTTCTTCAAAAGTCAGGCAGTAGGTCGATAAGTGATCCGGCGCCAACGCGACTGCTTGCGCCACATCAGCCGACCATTCCGCTTCGGTCTGTCCCGGCAGCGCGAACATCAGGTCGAGATTCACGCTGGCAAAACCCGCTTTTCGCACGCGGTCATAGGCGCGGTGGATTTGTTCGAGCGTGTGCTGTCGGCCCAACGCGTCGAGTAACGCCGGTTGAAAACTTTGCACGCCCATCGAAATGCGCGTGACGCCCAATTCCTTCAGGACGGCCAGCCGCGCCTCGGTCACGGACGCCGGCGCGAGTTCGACCGACCATTCTTCGGGTTGACCGCCGCAACGCGTCAAAGCGAGTTCGCCCAGCTTGCGCAAATCCGCCGGTGCAAGCAGTCCCGGGGTGCCGCCGCCCCAAAACATCGTGGTGACCGGTCGGCGCCATTCGACCAGATCCGCCTCGCGATTAATGGTAGCGAGGAACATATCCACGTCATTCGCGGTCGGCTTTACCTGATAGAACGCGCAGAAGTCGCAGGTGGAGGCACAAAAAGGCACGTGCACATACAGCCCTAGCGGCTCCGCCAGTGCAGCTTTGTCTTGCGCTAAACCAGTGTCACTCATTACCTACGCCCTCTAACTGAACGGTTTTAATCGAAAACCAATGCAAAACTCCCGTCTCTCTTCCGCACGGAAAATTTTTCTCTGGATTGGGGCATTGTGCGCCCTCGCAATGCTGGCCGGTTGCAATGACGTGACGATCACCAATCTCACGCCGCCGTCGCTGACCGACAATCCTTCCCGTATTCACACCATCACGCTGCGTGTTGACCAAAAGCGTAGCACGATCGTGCCCGGCAGCATCGAGCCGCACATCATTATTGATGGCCAAAATCACCTGATGCGGAAGAGCCGCATCGGCGAAGGTTTTTACGAATACGATTACCATCTGCCGCCCGGCCGCAACGAACTGGCCTACTATTTCCTCGTAAATTATCAGGTGCAATTCGACGAGCGCACCGAACCCCGCGAGGCCTACTCCGAGCTCAACCGCGTCAGTGTCGTCAACCGCTACGTGCTCTCGCTGGAGGCCAACCGTGGTCCCGTCGGCGCCCGCATCAGCGTGCTCGGTCGCGGCTTCACTCCGCAGGACGCTCTTTCTTTCGACGGCACGCCAATTCGCACCATTTACGAATCCACGTCCTCCCTCAGCTTCTTCGTTCCGCCGCTCGAACCCGGACGCACTTACGAAGTGGTGCTGACCGGCGCCAACGGCAGCTCGCCCATCGGTGCGTTTCGCATCGATGCCAGCGCACTGAGCGTCATGCCCTCCTCGCTCAATCTGCGCACTGGCAGTGTGCAACCGTTGACCTTCTCGGTGCCGAATCCCGCTCCGGCTGGCGGTCTCTTGCTTGATGTGACGACCGATGTGCCGGAAAGCGTGATCATGCCCGAAGTCATCGTGCCCGCCGGCGAAACCTCCGTTACGATTAATGTCCAAGGCGGTCGCCCCGGTTCCGGCAGTCTCTTCCTCAAAGGTTACGAAGCCGGCGAAGTGACTATTCCGATCACGGTAACCAAATAATATCCCTTTCACCGAAGGCGGGCTTCAACAAGCCCGCCTTTTTTGTGCCCGTTTATTCCGGCACGATTAATCGCCGTCTTCGGCGCTAATCGTTTCGCTCCGCTCGCTATCGGCTACCGACGTTCGGCCAGTGCCGAAAGATCCGAACTCGAATGTAACCATGACCGGTCGGTGATCACTCGCGGTCCGCACGTCGTCGCCGTCAAAAATCGTCGCACGACCATCCTTCACCGCATGCCACAGCGGTGTTGAGACCAAGATGTGATCGACGCGCGAATAAGTATCCTCCTTGCGATAATGATACGTCCAGTGATCGCCGTTGGCGTCAGCCGCCGGAAGTAATCTCGCGAAATGATTTTTACCCTTTCGCGTCAGATAGCGCAGCGGCGCACTGGCCTTCGTATCGTTGAAATCGCCCAGAATAACGAAAAGCGTTTCTTCGGCGCTCGTGGTCTGTTTGAGAATGAATTCCCGCACCGCCATGCTCTCGCTGGCACGACGAAGCGCCGATTGTGCGTCAGTTTCTTCGTCAGTATATCGGCTTTTCAAATGCAGCGCCCACAGCGTCAGCGGACCAATCGGCGTATCCAGCACTACCTCCAGCAGGCCGCGCTTCACCGCTTCGTAGCCGCCTTGGTATTTAAAAACTAGTCCAGCGTGTTGGGCCACGTGGACAAACGGCCGCCGAGATAGCACCGCGACGTGGCGGTTCTCGTCCTGGCCTTGCATTAGCACTGCGTAGGGATAATTCACACCTTGCGTAACAAGATCACGCTGTAACTCCTCCAAATACGGCAATGAGCCCATTTCCTGCATCACGAGCACTTCGGCCTGAAGACGCTTGATTACGTCGCGCAGCGCTTGTTTGGCGGCTTCGGGTTTGGGGTAATCTTTGCGATACCCCATCTGCGTCATCCGATTCGTCGAAACGTAATTTTCGACGTTGTAAGTGGCGATGGTCAGTTCGTCGGCAGCCGGACTAGTCACCGGCCACAACACCACGAACAACCACGCCACCTTTTTCATGGCACAGTGAGCAACGCCCTCTCCCGCTCGATCATCGTAGGGTGCGAGTAATAGAAGGCGCTGAACCACGGATGCGGCGTCAGATTCGTCAGGTTCTTTTGCGCCAGTTTGTGCAATGCGCCGAGTATCGCCGTGGGGTTGCCCATCGCGTCGCGGGCAAAAGCATCGGCCTCGTATTCATACTTGCGCGAAAAATAATTGCCCAATGGTGACAGCCAGAACGTCACCACACCACTCAACAAACCGAACAGGAGCAACGACGGCGCGAGTTCGCCCAACGGGAAACCAAACGCCGGATTAAACCAGTTGCTCTGTGCGAGCCATGAGATGAACCAGAAACCGGCGAGCATCAGCACCGCCGAAACCGCGATCATTTTCGGAATATGCCCGCGCCGGTAATGGCCGATTTCGTGCGCCAGCACCGCTTCGAGTTCCTCCGAACTGAGCTGATTGATCAGTGTGTCAAAAAGCACAATGCGGCGAAAACGACCGAAGCCCGTGAAAAACGCATTCGAGTGACCGGAACGCTTGGAGCCGTCCATCACTTCGATGGTCTTGGCTTGAAAGCCTGTGCGGTCGCCCAACGCCAGCAAACGGTCGCGCAGTTCGCCCTCGGGCAGAGGCGTGAGTTTGTTGAACAGCGGTAGGATGAGCTTCGGATAAAGCACCATCATCAAAATCTGAAAACTGAACATCACGCCAAAGCCCCACAGCCACCAGTAGTGCCCCACCCATTCCACGAGCGATAGTATCACCCACAACAGCGGGAAGCCCAGCAGGCACATCACGAACAAGCCCTTCAGTTTGTCGCTCACCCACAGGCCGGTGGTGCTTTTGTTAAAGCCGTATTTCTGTTCCAAACGGAATTGTGACCACCAATCAAACGGCAGGCCAGGGATAGACAGTAGAATGCCCGCAATCAGGATGAACAGCACGCGCGTCCACACCGCATCCGCTGCTCCCCAAGATACCACGATATTGAACATCGCCGGCAAAATGCCGCCGATCAGAACGAGCAGCAGCACGCCGACGTCGAAAATCTCTGAAAGTTGGCCAAATCGCGACCGCTCCAACGTGTAGGCCACGGATTTGCGGTAAGTTGCCGCATCCATGATCGCGGCCACGGCCGGCGGGGCTTTGTCGGCATGACGCCGCACTTCGGCGCGATTAAGCGCAGCCAGCAACGCTTCAGCCAGCAACCGTAACACGAGCAAGCCGGCGGCAATCCAGAGAACAGGAGACATGCCACCAGTGCATGAGAAATTCCCCCTGCCGCGAGTCCAAAGATTGATTGAAATGCCGTGGCCCGTTCCCATCGTGAACCTGTGGACGCCAAGGAATCCAAACTCACATTTGAAGCCGCACTCGAAAAGCTCGAGGGCATCGTCGACGCCATGGAGGCGGGTGACGTGCCTCTGGCCGAGCTGCTGGCCAAGTTTGAGGAAGGCAACAAATTGCTCAAAGTTTGCGAAACTCGCTTGAAGGACGCAGAATTGAAGATCGAGCAGCTCAAGAAATCGAAGGACGGCGCCGCCTTTACCAAATTTGAAACCGGGCGCGATGCCTGAGCATCCTCCCGACCAGCCCATGAACGAATCGAGTCCCGTTTCCGCCGGCTCTCTCCTCTCCGCCCTCAAAAGTCCGGCGGATTTGAAAGCCCTGCCATCCGATCAATTGCCCGCCCTCGCCCAAGAAATTCGCGAGGAGATCATCGATGTGACTTCCGCATCGGGCGGTCACGTCGGGCCCAATCTCGGCGTGGTTGAGCTCACGATCGCGCTGCATCGGGTATTCAACACTCCGACCGATCAATTCGTCTTCGACGTCGCCCACCAAGGCTACGTCCACAAATTGCTCACCGGGCGCAACGGCGAGTTCTTCCGCAAACTCCGCCAGACCGGCGGCGCCAGCGGCTTTCTCTATCGCAGCGAAAGCGAGCACGACGCGTTCGGCGCGGGCCACGCCGGCACCGCTTTGTCCGCCGCTCTCGGCATGGCGACGGCGCGCGATTTGCGCGGCTCGGACGAACACGTGGTCGCGATTTGCGGCGACGCTGCCTTCACCTGCGGCATCACACTCGAAGCGCTGAACAACGTCGTTACTTCGACCAAGCGACTCATCGTCATCCTCAACGACAACGAGTGGTCCATTGCGCGCAACGTCGGCGCGATCGCAAAATACCTCAACCGCCTCAGCACCAATCCGACCTACAACAAGGTGCATCACGACTTGGAGAAGTTCTTCACCAGTCTGCCCGGTGGCCAGGACATGCACCGCCTCTACACGACGTGGAAGCGTGAGACGAAAGACTTCTTCGTCCAATCGAGTCTCTTTGAAAAATTCGGTCTGCGCTATCTCGGTCCGATCGACGGCCACAACCTCGACGAACTCGTCAAAAACCTGCAGTTCGCCAAGGAATGCGACACGCCGATCCTGCTCCACGTTCTGACGAAAAAGGGCAAAGGCTTGCAGGCCGCGATCGATCATCCCGAAAAATTCCACGGCGCCAGCCCTTACGATCCCGTCACCGGCGAGAGCAAAAAATCCGCGCCTGGCACCGCGCCGAATTATCAAGACGTGTTCGGTCACGCGCTCGTGCGTTTCGCCCGCGAGAACAAATCCATCGTCGGTATCACCGGCGCCATGCCCAGTGGCACCGGCCTTTGCCATCTCGCCGAGGCGCTGCCGAAGCAATTCTTTGACGTCGGCATCGCCGAAGAACACGCCGTGCTCTTCGCCGCGGGCCTCGCGACCAAGGGCATCCGCCCGGTGGTCGGCATTTACTCGACCTTCCTCCAGCGCGCCTACGACCAGATCATCCACGACGTATGCCTGCAAAATCTGCCGGTCACGTTCTGCATGGATCGCGCTGGTCTCTCGGCCAACGACGGACCGACCCACCACGGCCTCTTTGATTTGGCCTACCTTCGTTGCGTCCCGCACGCAGTCGTCATGCAGCCCAAAGACGAGGACGAACTCGTGGACATGCTTCACACGTCGCTCGAACACAACGGCCCGGCGTTCATCCGCTATCCGCGCGGCGCGGGCAATGGCGTGCCCATCAAAGCTCAGCCCGCGCGCATCCCGCTCGGTCAGGCCGAAGTTTTGCGCGAAGGCTCCAACATCATGATATGGGCGCTAGGACCGATGATCACCGAAGCGCTCGCCCTCGCCGAACGACTCGAGACCGAAGAAGGCCTCTCCGTCGGCGTCGTCAACGCGCGCTTCGCCAAGCCGCTTGATCGCACGCTTCTGCTCAGCCAGGCCGCGTGCATTCCGCTGATCGTCACGATGGAAGACCACGTCGTCACCGGCGGTTTCGGCAGCGCCGTAATCGAGACTTTGCAAGAAGCCGACTGCAACACCGCGGTCGAACGCATCGGCTGGCCCGACAAGTTCATCGAGCACGGCAGCAGCGTGAGCATCCTGCGCGAAGCCTACGGACTTTCCCCGGACGCGATGTATCAGCGCGTCGTCACCCGCTGGCGCAATCATCGTCCCGAAAACATCACCGCGGACGTCTAATCCGTTTCAGGCAAAATAAGCTTCGCGCTTTGTGTAGGGCGGGATCGCTGATCCCCCTTATACGGCCGGTAAAATTGGTGCGGGCAGAGGGAATCGAACCCTCCTCTCATGCTTGGGAAGCACGCATAATAGCCGATATACTATGCCCGCATTGAGGAATGCGCAGCAAAGCACATCGCGCGTTCGCGGCAATCACGAATAATTTCGCCGGCCTTCGAGCGCGCTCTTGAGCGTCACGGCGTCCGCGTAAAGCACACCGCCGCCACTGGGCAAACCGAAGCCGATGCGGCTTATCGCCACGGTTTTGTCCGCTGGGATTTGCGCCGTGAGATAATGGCAGGTCGCCTCGCCTTCGACGTCGTTCGAAAGCGCCAGAATCAATTCCTTCACCTCGCCTGCCGCGATACGCTCGAACAGCGGACCGAAGTTCAAATCTTCCGGCCCCACGCCGTGAATCGGCGAGAGTTTACCGTGCAAGACATGATAGCCGCCGCGGTAAGCTCCGCTGCGCTCCATCGCCACGAGATCTGGCACTTGCTCAACCACGCAGACCACGGAGTGATCGCGCGCCTCGTCCGCGCAGAGTGGACACAATTCGGCTTCGGCAAGATTGCCGCAACGTGTGCATCGCTGCACCGAGCGCGCCGCCTCTTCCAAGGCGGCAACGAGTTTGGGCAAACGCTCCGGCTTCTCCACCAGCAGATTGAGCGCAATGCGTTCAGCCGAGCGATAGCCCAACCCTGGCAACTGCTTCAAATGCTTCTGGAGATTTTCGAAGGCCGGAGTCATCGGCGCGTCCGCTTTTCAGTGTTCACATGAAGCCCGGCATTTGAAACGCCGAGGTCACCTTCTGCATTTCCGTCTCGTTATATTCCTTCGACTGCTTGGCCGCATCTTGAATGGCGGTGAGAATCGTGTCCGACACGAACTTGGGATCTTCCTTGATCAACTCAGCATCGAGTTCCAACGCGAGGAACTTGCCGTTGCCGTTGATCTTTACCTTCACCGCACCGCCACCGCTGGTAACGTTGATTTCGTGCGCTTCGAGCTGCGTTTGGAGCGCCTCGATACCGCGCTGCATTTTCTGGGCTTGTTTGAGAAGTTTGCCTACACCGGCCATGATTTTAAATGGGTTGAAAGCGGATTGGGTAAGCGCGAGCCGCGAGTGGCAAGGCTGGAAATTTTATTCAATGTAGGAGCCGCATCGGCCAAGAAATCGGCTCGCGGCCGTCTCGCTTGTTACAAACCGGACATGATCCCGGCGTAGCCCGCACGGAAGTCGGGATAGCGCGGTCGCCAGCCGAGCTCTTGCTTGATCTTCGCATTCAAAATCACGCGATCGGGCACGATGCGACGCCGACGCGACGGCAGAGTCGGATCAAATTGCGGTGATGGCTGGCCGAGTTGCGCCGCGAGCCATGCCGCCAGCTCTGCCTTCGGCACCGGGCAATCATCCGCCACATTGTAAACCGTGCCGCGCACCTCCGACGGTGCGCCAAACGCCACCCATACAGCCGTAGCAGCGTCGTCGCGGTGAATGAGATTCAAACGATAATCGCCGCTTCCTGCCAATGCCTCACCAGCGCGCACTTGATCCAACACGTGATGCCGTCCCGGGCCATAAATACCGGCCAGCCGCAGAATGAATGCGCGCTCCATCGTGTCGCTCTCGCGCAGGAGATTTTCCGTCGAGATCAACCACTGCGTGCGCTCATCGGCCGGTTCACCCAACGGCGCGGTTTCGTCCACTGTGGCGCCGTCGCCTTGGGGATAAACCGACGTGCTACTCGTGTAAACGAAGGTGCCCACTTTGGCTTTCGCGGCCCATTTCAAAATCGAAACCATGCCCTCGTAGTAACTGCGTCGGTAGTTTTCCACATCGCCTCCGCCAGAGCTCACGCTGTTGAGGACAAAATCAACTTCGGTCGGCAACTGCGCGTGCCACGATTCGTCGGCGAGGTCGGCCACAATTGTTTCAATTCCTTCCGCCTGCAAAGCCGCGGCTTTGGCCGGATTGCGGGTCAATGTAGTGACGCGCAGTCCTTGATTGATTCCCCGCCGGGCAACCTCGCTGCCCACATAACCACAGCCCGCCACAAACAGATGTTTTCCTGCAAAAAAACGGTGCGAAGTTTCGGACATTACTGTTCAAGTGGAAGGCATGCCTACGGTTCTCGCAATCTTAGCGGAAGGATTTGAAGAAATCGAAGCCATCACCCCGATCGATCTGCTGCGCCGGGCCGGCGTGCAGGTAACCGTCGCCGCATTGGGCGACTCCATTCAGGCGACCGGGCGTAACGGTATCACCGCCCACGCAGACACCACGCTCGCCCAAGCCCCGGCGGAAGTGGCAGACTGTCTGTTTTTGCCCGGCGGCCCCGGCGTCAAACATTTGCGCGAGAGCCAATTGGTCATCGATTTAGTGCGGCGCTACCACGCCGCCGGACGTGTCGTGGCCGCAATTTGTGCCGCCCCCACGGTTTTGCTCGATACCGGTATTTTGGCCAACCGCCGCTACACCGCCCACGCTGCCGTAGCTAACGAGCTCCCTGAAATCATTACCCATGAACGTATTGTGTGGGATGGGAATATTCTCACCTCGCGGGGTGCCGGCACAGCCTTGGATTTTGGTTTGGCCTTGGTTGAACGGCTTTGCGGTCAAGAAACTTCCAGAAAAATTGCCGAGTCCATCCACGCGTGAAACTGCATAGCAATCAATGAGGTTGCGCAGATTATCGGAAGGGCTACATCAATTCATTACTGAGGGATAAACCCCAGTAAAACTTATGGGCTCCAGCGCCCCAACGAACTCCTGCGGTTGCTTTAACGGGAAGCGACGGGGCGAAGCTTTGTAAGCACATGTGCGGCATCGCCGGATTTGTCAGCTCCGAGACCTCTCCCTCGGATCGCTCCGTCGCGGTCGAACGCATGTGCCAGGCCATGATTCATCGCGGACCGGATGACGCGGGACTGGCCGATCTCAACGGCGCAACTTTGGGCATGCGACGTTTGGCGATTTTCGACCCCGCCAATGGACGCCAACCCATGCGCTCTCCCGACGGGCGGTTCACCTTGGTGTTCAATGGCGCGATCTACAATTTCCGCGAACTGCGCCGCGAATTGGAGGCCAGCGGTCACGCTTTTCACACGCAGTGCGACACCGAGGTTCTGCTAGCCGCTTACGTGCAATGGCGCGAGGCCTGCCTGCCCCGCTTGCGCGGCATGTTCGCATTCGCCGTGTGGGATTCAGTGGAGCAAATCCTCTTCGCTGCGCGCGATGCGTTCGGCATTAAGCCGCTTTATTATGCCCGGCGCCCGCGTGGCGGCGTGGCCTTCGCGTCGGAACTGCGCGCGTTGTTTGCCAGCGGTGAAGTCACGCGCGAAATCGATCCCGCTTCCATCGGCGAATACTTGGCCTGGTTTACCGTGCCGGCGCCGCGCACGATGTTCAGCGGCGTGGCCAATCTTCCGCCCGGCCACTGGTTGCGCTGCGATCAACTCGGCCGCGTTCACACCGGCGCGTGGTGGCATTTCCCTCAAACACACGGCGACATTGCTGGCACATACGATGAGTTCGTTGCCGGACTGCGCGCGCAGTTGGAAGACTCGATTCGCGTTCACCGCCTCGCCGATGTGCCCGTTGGCGCGTTTCTGTCGGGCGGAATGGATTCGTCCGCCGTCGTCGGATTGATGGCGCGCAGCGGTGCCCCGAAACTCAAAACGTTTTCACTCGTTTTCGGCGAAGCCGCCTACTCTGAGCAAAGTAGCGCTCAACTCGTCGCCGACACATTTGGCACCGAACATCACGCCGAGCTCATCACCGGCGAACGCGTGGTCGGCGATCTGCCGAAAATCATCGCGGCCTTCGATCAGCCCACGGGCGATGGCATCAACACCTACTACGCCAGCCAAACCGCTCGCCGCGGCGGCGTGACGGTCGCTCTTTCCGGTCTCGGCGGCGACGAACTTTTCGGCGGCTACGGTTCGTTCACTGACATTCCCAAATTGAACCGCTGGCTGCCGCGCTGGCGCATGCTGCCTCAAGCCATTCGCCAAACCATCCTGAAGCGGCTGCAAGCACGACCGGACACACGTTCGAGAAAGCTCGTTGATTTCCTCAGCCATGCGCGCGATTTGCATGAACTCTCCTCGCTACGTCGTCGCGTTTTGCCCGAGGCCACGCGACTTGATTTGCTCGCGCCGGAAGCGCGGCGTCACGTCGAACGCCTCGGCCCACATCATCCGATGCTGGAAGATTTCGCGTTCGAGTTGGCCGGTGCTGATGCATTTCAAACCGTGAGCGCATGGGAAATGCGCACTTACATGGCCGATGTGCTTTTGCGCGACAGCGACGTGTTCAGCATGGCGCATTCGCTGGAGCTGCGCGTGCCATTGGTCGATCGCGTGCTGATCGAATGGCTCTGGCTGCAGCAAACCGCTTTCAAGTTCAATCCTCGCATTTTGAAGCGTGCCTTGGCGGATGCCACGCGCGGCATTGTGCCGGACGCGATCAAGCAACGTCCGAAGCAGGGCTTCACGCTTCCCTTCCCGTTGTGGATGCGCGGCGCATTGCGTCCGTTCCTCGACGAAGTGTTTTCCACCTCGTCGATTGCGGCTTGTCCATGGCTGCAAGCCGATGCTGTGAAGCAGCTCTGGCACCAATTCATCAACGGCACTGACAATCGTGCGTGGTCGCGTGTGTGGACTGTTGCGATGCTCATCCAATTTTGCCGACAAGGTCAGGCCGCATGAAAATCGTTTTGCTGAGTCCCGAACTGTTTCGCGCCGAGGGCGGCATCGCGCGCATCATGCGGGTTTACCTTAAGGCGCTGTGCGAGATTTGTGGCCCCACCGGCGAAGTCCGCTCGCTAGCATTGAACGACACGAATGATTTCGTGCCCCCGCTCAATCGCTACAGTAACGATCGCCTCTCCGAGCACCTCGGTGCCGATCGGCGCAAACTGCGTTTCGTGTGGCGCACGATTCGGCTGGCGCGCGATGCCGATTGGTTAGTCTGCGGTCACATTGGCCAATTGATTGCCGCACGGCTCGCTCGCACCGCGAATCCCATGCTTCGCTATGCGTTAATCGCACACGGCATCGAAGTCTGGCGTCCATATAATTTCTTCGAGCGGTGGGCTCTGCGCGGCGCCGACCGAATCTTTTGCATCAGCGAATACACGCGCCGTCAGATGCTCCGATTCTGTCCCGGCTTGAATCCGACTCGCTTGCTCGTCGTGCCTAATACGCTCGATCCGAATCTCTCGCCGAAATCGTTAACAACAGCCTCGGCGCAACCGACAATCCTGTCCGTCGGTCGCTTAGTTCGCGCAGACGACTACAAAGGTTTCGATACTCTCATCGAGGCAGTGCCAGCTATACTAAAAATTGTGCCCGAGGCCCAATTACGCATCGTCGGCACCGGCGATGATCAACCTCGATTGCAAACGCTCGCCGCTCAACTCGGCGTCAGTGAACACGTGATTTTTGTCGGGAAAGTTTCCGATGAACAACTCTCCGACGAATATGCACAATGCACCGTCTTCGCTCTGCCTAGTCGCCGCGAGGGGTTCGGTTTGGTTTATCTCGAAGCTATGATTCACGGCAAATCGTGCCTCGGCGCTCGCGCTGGCGGCACTCCCGAAGTCATCTCATCCGACACGGGCATTCTGGTTGAATATGGCAATGTGCCCGAACTCGCCGTCGCCTTGATTGATCTCCTACGCCATCCTTGCGATTCCGAGGTTGTGCGCCGTCACGCCGAGTCGTTTGCTTTTCCACACTTCACCAACCACCTCGCTCAAGCGTTGCGCTACTAACTCATGGCCGAACAGACCGCACCCAATTTGATCATCGAAGCTGGCAAAGCGGAGAAGAACTACTGGTCCGACTTGTGGCGCTATCGCGAACTGATGGCCTTCCTCGCGTGGCGCGACGTTAAGGTCCGCTACAAACAGGCCGCCCTCGGCGCGATGTGGGCCGTTATTCAACCGCTCGTGCAAGTGGTCTTACTGACCTTCGTCTTCGGCAAACTCGCTGGCATGCCCGACGGCGGCGTGCCTTATCCGCTCATCGTCGTGTGCGGTCTGCTACCGTGGCAGTTATTTTCCAATGCATTTACCGGCTCGGGCAACAGCCTTGTCGGCAACTCGCAT